>Ga0268386_10004733_pt1 | contig 10061 bp, 3 predicted proteins | sample RVTome_15_FD_200260 | JGI IMG/M metagenome (GOLD analysis project Ga0268386, IMG submission 200260) | Soil microbial communities from uranium-contaminated site in the Upper Colorado River Basin, Wyoming, United States - RVT150D86... ...
CCCGGACGCCGGGCGGATAGCCCTTGATGTACCCCGGATCCTGGGAGGACTGGTCGAAGGGCGGGGTGAGGAGGAGCACGACCTGCGGCCCCCGCCGGACCAGGTGGGTGCGGACGGCGTCCAGGGCTCGCTCCGCGAAGCGGACGGGGACCGCGCCCGAGAGCACCGCCCAGGCCTGGGCGATGGCGTCGATCCGGCACTCGTCGTTCAGGGCCGACCCCAGGGGGGTGCCGTCGTCGTAGTAGCCGCGCCGGTACCACTCGCCGTCCCACGCCTGCTCGAGCATGCTCCCGAGGCGGCTCTGGTCGCTGCGGTAGCGGCCGGCCCGGGCCGGGTCCCCGCGGGCCTCGCAGCGGGGGGCGAACTCGGCCAGGATCCCGTGCAGGAAGAAGCCCAGCCACGCGCTCTCCCCCCGCCCTTCCCGGCCGACGCGGTTCATGCCGTCGTTCCAGTCGCCGCTTCCCATGAGGGGGAGGCCGTGGGCCCCCGCGGTGAGGCCCTTGTCGATGGCGCGCAGGCAATGCTCGAAGAGGGGGGCCTCCACCGCGGAGACGCGGGGATGCAGGTAGGCCTCCTGCTCCCCCGGGGCGAGGACGGGGGCCTCCAGGAAGCGCACCGGCTCGTCCAGCAGCCCCGCGTCTCCCGTCGTCCGCACGTAGTGCGCCACCGCGTAGGGGAGCCACAGCAGGTCGTCGGAGCACCGCGTGCGGGTCCCCCGGCCGCTCGGCTCGTGCCACCAGTGCTGGACGTCGCCCTCGAGGAACTGCCGGCCCGCGGCGCGCAGGAGGTGCTCCCGGACGAGGTCCGGCCGGCTGTGGGTCATCGCCATCACGTCCTGCAGCTGGTCGCGGAACCCGAAGGCCCCGCCCGGCTGGTGGTAGGCGGAGCGGGCCCACAGCCGGCAGCTCACCGCCTGGTAGAGCAGCCAGCGGTTCATCAACAGGTCGAAGGAGTCGTCCGGGGTGCGGACCTGGACGGCGCCGAGGATGGCGTCCCAGCTCTCGTCCACCGCCTTCCGCGCGGCCTCCGCGGCGTCCACGCCGCCGTGCCGTCCCAGGAGCTCGCGGGCCTCTTCCGCGTCCTTCCCCTGCCCGAGGAGGAACAGGAGGTGGCGGGTCTCCCCCGGGAGGAGCGAGACCGACACCTGGAGCGCCGCGCAGGGATCGAGCCCGGCCCCGAAGCGTCCCGACAGCTCGTCGCGGCGAAGCGCGGCCGGCCGGGCCAGGGACCCGTTGCGGCCCAGGAACGACGCGCGGTCCCCGGTGGCCGAGCGCACCGGCTCGCTCGCGTGGGCGAAGGCCACGCGCCCCGCGAACTCCCGGTTGTAGGAGTTCCGGGCGAAGACGGCGCCGGTCGCGGGGTCGAGCTCGGTCAGCACGTGGGCGTCCTGGCCCGCCCGCGGCGGCCCCAGCACCCACTCGTTGTAGGCGAAGACGCTCAGGCGACGCGCCCTTCCGCTCTCGTTCGCGAGGGTGAGCAGGGAGAACTTCACCGCGTCGTGCGCCTCCACGAACACCTCGAGGTCGTGGCGCAGGCCGTGGGCCACCCGGGTGAAGCGGGTGGACCCGGCGGAATGCCGGATCACGAAGCGGCCGTCGGCGCCGGTGCGGGGGATCGGCCCCGGGGTGGGCGACCACGTCTCCCGGGTCTCGTCGTCGCGGACGAAGAGGGCCTCCCCGGTGGGATCGGTGACGGGGTCGTTCGCGAAGGGGGTGAGGCGGTTCTCCCGGCTGTTCTCCGACCAGGTGTACGCCGACCCCGAGGCCGTGACCACCGTCCCGAAGGAGGGATTGGCGATGACGTTGGCCCAGGGCAGGGGCGTCTCCTGGTCTCCTTCGAGGACGATCACGTAGTCTCGTCCCTCGTCGCCGAAGCCGCCCAGGCCGTTGGCGAGGACGACCGGCGGCACCGCCGCCTCCGCCGGCGACGCGACGGAGGGACCCGGCTCCGCGGGGAGGGCCCCTTCCTCCGCCTCCGGCCGCTCGCGATCGGGCCGGTCGAGCTGGTTGGCCAGCTCGCCCCGCTCGCCGCTGAGGACCGCGCGGGCCACGCCGGTGAGGAGGGTGCGCTCGGCGGGCGGCATGCGGTCCCCCCGCAGGAGGTACGCCCCCCCGGGCCGGTGCTTCCACGTCCTCCAGGGCCCGTTGTCGAGGAGGGCGGTGAGCTGCGCGTGCATCTCGTCGAAGTAGCTCACCGGGTGCTCGTTGAGGATCACGACGTCCGCCGGGAGCCCCTTCAGTCGCCAGTACTCCTGCGCCTGGAGGACCTGGCGCACCAGCGGCACGTCGTCCTCCTCGACCACCCGCACGAGGAGGATCGGCAGGTCGCCCGAGATGCCATGGGCCCACAGCCCGTCCTGGCCCAGGGTGTTGGCGGTCAGCAGCTCCGGGCTCGCGCGGAGCGAGGAGTCCGCGTAGAGCACCCGCGAGGCCAGGCGCTCGAAGAGCAGGGCCTGCTCGCTGGAGATGCCGAGGTGGCGGAGGCCGCTCTGGGCGTGCGCGTAGGCGAGGCTGAAGGTCCGCGCCGCCGCGCTCGGCTCGTGGTAGCGCTGGGCCAGGGCGAGGGCCGCCTCCCGGGAGGACGCCATCCCCGTGGCGAAGGACAGCCTCATGAAGCCGCCCGGGGCCAGGCGGATGCGCTGGCGGAGGCTGACCACGGGGTCGAGCACGAAGCCGGTCGTGCCGGAGAGGGAGCGCCCGTCGAGGGCGAGGGGGCTCTCGGGACCGTGCCCGCGACCCAGGAAGCGCGCGCGGTCGGTCTCCCATTCCACCGGTCCCTGCTTCCGGCCCTCGAGGCTGAGGACGTGGACCGCCCAGGCTCCGGGGTCGTCGGGGGTCCGCGGGCGCCGGTGGCAGAGGAGGGCCGCGCTGTCGGGAAGGTAGTCCGTCTCGACGAACAGCTTGCCGAACGCCGGGTGGGCCAGGTCGTCGGCCGGGAGGGCGAGCACGATCTCGGCGTAGCTCGTGACCTCGATCTCGCGGACGCGATCGCTGTGGTTGGTCACGCCCAGGCGGCGCACCTCGACGTCGTGCTCGGTCGAGACCGCGACGTCGAGCTGGGTGGCGACGTCGTCGTGGCGGCGGCGGAAGGTCGCCTTCTCCGGGAGGAAGGTGACCACGTAGTCCTCCGGCTCCTGCGGGGTGGGCTGGTAGGTGGCCGACCACACGGAGCCGCTCCGCACGTCGCGCAGGTAGAGGAACTGGCTCCCCGGGTCGCGGGTCGGGTCCTCCCGGTGCCTCGTGACCGCGCGGCCCCGGCAGAAGCTGGCCCCCCCTCCCGCGTTCGTCACCACCGCCGTGTAGGTGCCGTTGGAGAGGAACTGCGCGTGGGGGGACCGCGTGTGGGGCGACCGGAAGCGCCGAATCGCGAGGGCGGGCACGGGCCCCGCCGCGCGCGTCTCCTCGACCGGTCTCGGCTGGGTGATGGGGGCATGGCGGGGGACCCGCTCCTGCAAGAGCAGCTCCGTCGCCTGCACCCGCGGATCGGCATGGAAGCGCTTCACCATCGGGTCGCCGAGGAGGGCGTTCGCGAGGGACACGAGGGTCATCCCCTGGTGATGGGCCATGAACGCCCGCACGACCGTCCCCTCGGAGCGGCTCCCCCCTCTCCCGGGGACGGGGGCCTCGTCCGTGCCCCGGTGCGTGTAGTCGATGGCTTCGTAGAAGCCGTAGGCGCCCTCGAGCCCTTCTCCGGCGAGGCGCCGCAGGTTCTGGACGGACAGCTTCGGCTCGAGCATGGCCGCGAGCGCGGTGGCGTAGGGGGCGACCACCAGCTCGTCGCCGAGGCCCCGCTTCAGGCCGAGGCCGGGGACGCCGAAGGCCTTGTACTGGTAGTTGTCGTGCCGGTCCACGAGGTTGTAGCCGGACTCCGAGATGCCCCAGGGCACGCCGCGATCCCCGGCGTACTCGACCTGCCGGCGCACGGCCATCCGGCAGCTCTGGTCGAGGAGCGTCGCCGGATAGCTCTTCAGGAAGAGGAGCGGCATCAGGTACTCGAACAGGGTGGCGCTCCACGACAGGAGGGTGGGCGTCCCCTGCACGCTGGTGACGAGCCGTCCGAGGTGGAACCAGTGCGCCTCGGGGAGCTCGCCCTTGGCGATCCCGATGAAGCTGGCCAGCCGCGCTTCCGAGGCCAGGAGGTCGTAGTAGGAGGGATCCACCCGGCCCGGCCCTTCCGCGTCGGCGAGACGATAGCCGATGGAGAGGATGCGGCGCTGGGGGTCGAAGAGGAACCGGAAGCTCGTGCCGTCGGCGAACGCGGCGGCGCGGCGGGCCAGGTCGGGGAGGCCGGCCTGGCGCAGCCCCTCCCCGAGGGTCATGAGCGCGCCCACGAGGTTGCCGCTGTCGACGGTGGAGACGTAGGCGGGGGGAAGCGGGGCCAGGCTCTCCGTGTCGTACCAGTTGAGGAGGTGGCCTTCGAAGCGCTCGAGGCCTTCCATCGTGGTGAGGGTGGCGTCGATCCTCGAGGCGAGCTCGTCCGTCCCGATGAAGCCGAGATCGTGGGCGGCCAGGGTCGCGAGCAGCCCCATGCCGATGTTCGTGGGCGAGGTCCGGTGGGCCACCCTCGGCACGGGTGTCTCCTGGAAGTTGTCCGGGGGCAGGGCATGGTCCTCCGGGCCCATGAAGGTCTCGAAGTAGCGCCAGGTGTCGCGGGCCACGAGACGGAGGAAGCGGCGGTCCTCCTCGCCCAGCTCGACCCGCCGCCGAACCACGGGCCGGCTCAGTGCGTACGCGACCAGCGGGGCGGCCGCCCACAAGGCCAGGATCGGGACGGCGGTGACGAGGGCGCCCGGGCGGAAGGCCCCGACCAGGAGGAGGGAGGCGAGGGCGATGACGGGGCTCGCGACCATCTCGACGAGGAACGGCCGGGCTCCCGTCCGCCTCGCCGGGCCCGCCGCCCGGGCCGCGCTGGCGGCGGCCGTCTCCCACTCCAGCAGCCGGCGCTGGGTCGCCCCGAGCCGGACGAGGGTGAGGACGATCGCGTGAGCGCTCCCGTAGCCGTGGCTGGCCAGGAAAGTGAGCTGCAGCCAGGCCTGGGCGAGGACGGTCCTTCCGTCCTCCCATGACGTCCGCCAGAACACGCGCCACGGCTCCTGGGGCCCCGGCCCCGAGGCGGCCCGGAGGAGCAGGGGAACGAGGGGGAAGGCCATCGCGGCCAGGAGGGCCGCCGTCCAGACGGCCGGGTGGCCCGGCAGCAGCGCCCAGCCCAGGACGAGGAGGGCGACGGTCGCCGGGGCCACGAGGCTGCGTCTGAGGTTGTCGAAGATCTTCCACTGGGAGATGAGGGGGAGGCGGTTGCGCGTGAGGCCGGCCCGGCTGGGCACCCAGGGGAACAGCCACCTCAGGATCTGCCAGTCGCCGCGCACCCAGCGGTGCTGGCGCCGCGCGTGGACGAGCACGCTCGCAGGATAGTCGTCCACCACCTCCACGTCCGTGACGAGCGCGGTGCGCGCGTAGAGGCCTTCGAAGAGGTCGTGGGACAGGAGGGCGTTCTCGGGCACGCGCCCGTCGAGGGCGGCCGTGAACGCGTCGACGTCGTAGAGTCCCTTGCCGGTGAAGATCCCCTCCTGGAACAGGTCCTGGTACGTGTCCGACACCGCGGTGGTGTAGGGGTCGACCCCGGTGTGGCCGGCGTACAGGCGGGCGAAGAGTGAGCCCGCGGCGCTGGCCATGGTCACGCTGACCCGGGGCTGAAGGATCCCGTAGCCCTCGGTGACGCGGCCGAGGCGCGCGTCGAAGCGGGGGCGGTTCAAGGGATGCGCGATGATGCCGATCAGCTTCTTCGCGGCGTCGCGCGGGAGGCGGGTGTCGGAATCGAGGGTGAGGCAGTAGCGTACCCTGGGCAGGAACTCCACGTCGCCGACCTGCACGGAGAAGCTCGTGTCGGCGGCGCCGCGCAGGATGGCGTTGAACTCCTCGAGCTTCCCCCGCTTGCGCTCCCAGCCCATCCAGACGCTCTCCCCCGGGTTCCAGCGCCGCACGCGATGTAGGAGGAGGAACCGGTCGCGATATCCCTCGCCGAACCGCGCGTTCAGGGACTCGATCCCCGCCCGGGCGGCTTCGAGGATCGGCTCGTCCTCGGGCATCTCCCGCGCGGGAGCGTCGACGAAGTCGCTCAGGATCGCGACGTGGATGCGCGGGTCGAGGTTGGCGAGGGCGAGGACCTCTACGTGCTCGATGAGCGCCCTCGCCCCGGGCACGCTCGTGAGGAGCGTGGGCACCACCACGATGGTCCGGGCGTCGTCGGGAACGCCCGCGGGGAAGTCGAGGCGGGGCAGGCGTCGCGGGGGCGCCCAGCGGGCGGCCAGCCGCTGGACGAAGGCGATGGCTACTTCGCTGGCCGGGAGCAGGAGGAGGAGGGCGGCCGCGACCTGCACCGAGGCTCCCGCGTTCTGCCCCTGGAGGTAGGCGAGGCCGAGGGCGAGGAGGAGGGCGGTCAGGAGACCGATCGATCCCAGGTACACGGCGGTGGCGTGGGCGAAGGCGAAACGCCGCAGGCGCCGCCGGAGGCGGGGACGATAGGCGACGTCGGTCTCGAGGTCGCGCCGGCCCCGGCCGATGAGGTGGTGGCCGACGTGGGCGGCGCGATCCGCGGCCTGGCCGCTCTCCGCGGCCAGGCGGGCGCTCTCGACCGCGCGCAGGACCACGCGCATCTGGGCCTCCCCGGTGGGCTCGGAGAGCTCCTCCACCGCCTGGCGGTAGCGGTCGCGGCTCAGGAAGTCCATGCTCCCGTAGGCCCCCGCCGGGTCGCGCTGCAGCACGCGCTCGACCAGGCTGACCGCCTCGAAGTACTGGCTCCAGTCGAGGTCGCCGCAGAGCCGGAGGCTGGTGATGACGTTGGCCACCGAGACCTGGGTCGCCGCCTGGCGCTGATGCTCGCTCCGGATCGCGTCCTCGGAGGTCGTGTGCCGGGTCTCGAGGTGGGCGTCGACGGCCGCGCGGACGGCGGAGAGGCGGGGGCCGTACTCGCGCACGCGCTGGAGGAGCTGGACGACGTAGCCGGGATGGAGGCGCTCCGGCAACGGGGGCGGCTTCCCGTGGCCGGAGGCGTCGATCCGGGCCACGTAGGCGTCGGCCGCGCGGACGGCCGCCCGGGCCTCCAGCGTCTCCTCGGCCAGGCGCCGCAGGTTCTCGACGAGGGCCAGCTTCAGCATGCTCGGCCAGGCCCACAGCTCGCCGATCGTGAGGGGGGCCACCGCCTGGTAGCTGTTCATGAAGCGCACGAGCTGCTGCCGGTCCAGGCGGCTGTCGCTGTGGCGGATGAGCTCGATCGCCATCGCGTAGACCCGGGCGTCGCCCGCGAGCTCCCGCAGCGCGAGCTTGGGCAGCTCGCGGTAGTAGCCGGGGGGGAGGTTCCGGCGGACGTCGAGGAGCACCGACGCGACGAGGTGGAAGTTGTCGAGGAGCCATTCCGCGGCCGGGGTGACGAACTCGCCCCGGTGCACGTCGTCGGCCATCACGAGGTAGGCCCGGCGGAGGGCGCGGGCGTTGTCGTCGAAGCGGGGCAGGACGTTCCGGGACGCCCGCCGGGGGTTCGGGTCGAGGGTGAACCGGGCCGCGAGGGCCCGGGCCCTCTCTTCCAGCCGCTCGATGCTCAGCAGCTCGTCGCGCAGGGGCTTGGCGGACCCGGGCGGGGGACGGCTTCCGGGCAGGCCGAAGAGTGCCTTCAACTCGCGCATCTCCGCAATGCGTCAGGTCCTTCGATGCGGCGGGGCGGCGACGGAGGGAATGTCGGGCTCGACGGGGCAGTTCGCGGGTCGTCCCTCCGCGTAAGCTCGTGGAGGGGCCGACGGGCCCGCGCGGCTTAGTGGGAGGATGCTAGCACCGTTTGCCGGGATCGAGGTCGCGCGCCTGGTCGACGGCGCCAGCCGCGATCGGGCCCTTCAGATCGCGCTTGTGTTGTGGCGGAAACAGGCGTAAGGTGATGATTGGGTAATCCGCTTTCCTGAGCGCTGTCAACTCAATCGCGCCCACCCTCGACAGCTCCTCACCAAAGCAAGCCGATTCGTTGGGAGGGAGGCCTCAATTGCAGGACTTCGTGTCGACTCGATGGATTCGCATGATCGGGTTGGTGGCGTTGATGACGGCCGTCTGGGCCCTGCTGATTCCCAATGGCTTGCCCTGGATGGGCCTCGGGTTGGTGATGCTGGCGTTCGCGGGAGTGCTGTGGCAGCGCATGAAGTCGACGCGCTCGATGTCGGAGATCATCGACGACGTCGACGCCGAGCCGGCCCGGGTGCTCGCGGTGTCGACGCGGGTGGCGGCGTCCCGCTCGAAGGCGGCATCGTGATGGAGAAGAGCAAGCCGACCGCGGTGAGAGTGCGTCCGCTCCACGACCGCCTGATCCTCCGCGAAGACGAAGTCCTGGCCGTGTTGGCGTAGTCGTCCCAAGAACAGAGCGAGGAAGCAGGCAGGAATGGCGAAACAGATCACGTACGGCGACGATTCCCGGCAGTCGATCCTCCGCGGGATCAACCGCCTGGCGGACGCGGTGAAGGTGACGCTCGGTCCCCGGGGCCGAAACGTCGTCCTCGACAAGAAGTTCGGCTCGCCCTTGATCACGAAGGACGGGGTGACGGTGGCCAAGGAGATCGAGCTCAAGGAGCCCCTGGAGAACATGGGGGCCCAGATGGTCCGGGAGGTCGCGAGCAAGACGTCCGACGTGGCGGGCGACGGCACCACCACCGCCACCGTGCTCGCCCAGGCGATCTACCGCGAGGGGAGCAGGAACGTGACCGCGGGCACCAACCCCATGGAGCTGAAGCGCGGGATCGAGATGGGCGTGGCGGCGGTGGTCGCCGAGCTGAAGAGGCTCAGCAAGCCGGTGGGGGGCAAGATGATCGCCCAGGTGGGGACGATCTCCGCCAACAACGACGAGACGATCGGGACGATCATCGCCGAGGCCATGGAGAAGGTGGGGAAGGACGGCGTCATCACCGTCGAGGAAGCGAAGTCCATCGAGACCTCGCTCGAGGTCGTGGAGGGGATGCAGTTCGACCGCGGCTACCTCTCCCCGTACTTCGTGACGGATCCCGAGCGGATGGAGGTCGTGCTCGAGAACGCCCTCGTCCTCATCCACGAGAAGAAGCTCTCCAGCATGAAGGACCTCCTCCCCGTCCTCGAGCAGGTCGCGAAGCTCGGCCAGCCCCTCCTCATCATCGCGGAGGACGTGGAAGGCGAGGCCCTCGCCACCCTGGTCGTGAACAAGCTCCGGGGGACCCTCCAGGTGGCGGCGGTGAAGGCCCCCGGCTACGGCGACCGCCGGAAGGCGATGCTCGAGGACGTCGCGGTCCTCACCGGGGGCAAGGCGATCACCGAGGACCTCGGGATCAAGCTCGAGAACCTGAAGCTGGAGGACCTCGGCAAGGCCAGGAAGATCACCATCGACAAGGACAACACCACGCTCGTCGAGGGGGCCGGCCAGGCCAAGGACGTCGAAGGCCGGGTCAAGCAGCTCCGGGCCCAGATCGAGGAGACGACCTCCGACTACGATCGGGAGAAGCTCCAGGAGCGCCTCGCCAAGCTGGTGGGCGGGGTGGCGGTGATCAAGGTCGGGGCGGCCACCGAGACCGAGATGAAGGAGAAGAAGGCCCGGGTCGAGGACGCGATGCACGCGACCAAGGCCGCGGTCGAGGAGGGGATCGTCGCCGGCGGGGGGGTGGCCCTCCTGCGCTGCGTGAAGGCCGCGGAGGCGGTGAAGGCCGTGGGCGGCGAGGCGGTGGGGGTGAGCATCGTCAAGCGCGCCCTCGAGGAGCCGCTTCGGCTCATCGCGGCCAACGCCGGCCACGAAGGGGCGGTGGTCGTGGGCAAGGTCCGGGAGATGAAGGCGGACGAAGGCTTCAACGCCCTCACGGAGAAGTACGAGAACCTGGTGGAGGCGGGCGTCATCGACCCGACCAAGGTGGTCCGCTCCGCCCTGCAGAACGCCGCGTCCATCGCCTCGCTGCTCCTCACCACCGAGGCCATCGTCTGCGAGATCGCGGGGAGCAAGGGGGAGGGCGACCAGGGCGGGATGCCCCAGGGCGGCGGCATGTACTGAGGCTCCCGGCCGGGCCCAGGGCG
>Ga0268386_10004734_pt1 | contig 10060 bp, 12 predicted proteins | sample RVTome_15_FD_200260 | JGI IMG/M metagenome (GOLD analysis project Ga0268386, IMG submission 200260) | Soil microbial communities from uranium-contaminated site in the Upper Colorado River Basin, Wyoming, United States - RVT150D86... ...
GCGGCAAGCCCGGCGAGCACCCGGGCCCTCGCGACCTGGTCCAGGATCGGCCGAACGGCTCCCTTGCCCAGGGCGCGGGCGGACCGGTCGGTGTTGATCCCGACGACCAGGTGCCTGCCCAGGCTCCGGGCGGCCTCGAGGTAGTCGACATGGCCGGGGTGCAGAAGATCGAAGACGCCGTTGGTGAAGACGACGGGCTCCGCCAGGCTCTTGCGCCAGGTGATCGCTTGTGGAGTGGAGACGATCTTGCCGCGAGTGGAGGCGGCCGCCGGCGCGCTCATGGATTAGAAGGTGGAGAGGCTAGCCTCGACCTCAGGCTTCATGTTCAGAATGCGGACGGTGAACGGTAGCTCGATCTGCACGGTGTAGTGGGTCTGGATCCGGATCATCCGGGGTCCCTCGGTTCGCCGGATCACGAAGCGCTTCGCCTGCTCAGGCAGGCCGAGCTCATCGACCGTGCCGCGAAGCGACCGAAGGATCTGTTCGTCGTTCTGGGTCTGCGCGAAGCGCGCCGAGACCTTCATCTGATCCAGGAGCTTATAGTAGTTCCAGTACACCCGCCCGATGTCGACCCCGTAATAGAAGACGACCGCGACGAGGAGCAGCGAGAAGAGGCATCCGAGCGAGCTCACGCCACGGGGTTGGCCGCGCCTCCGGGTCACCATTGGGACTGCGCCCCGTCGACAATGTCCGTGATCAGCTTGTCGAGTGCCTTGCGGCGGCCCTCGACCTCCTGCGTGGTGTATTCACCCTGCACGGTGAGACCGGAGCGGGTCCAGAGCGGCCTCCCCTCCCGCTGATCCAGGATCTCGACGCTGACGGTGATCTGTACCATGCGATTGGTGACCTCGACCCGGTTGCTGGTGGCGTCGCTCGCTCCGGTGATGGCCAGCGGAATGTCCGGCTCATAGCGCGTGATGGTGCCCCGCACGATCGCATCCGCCTGCTCTTCGCCCGCGGGGCGCAGGCCCAGCCGGCTCTCCACTGCCTCCCGAACCGCCTGGGTGATCTCCTGCGTGAGCGTCGGCTCCGCGGTCATGTTCTCGAACGGAAGGACCGCGACCGTGCGAATTCCCGGCGGCAGACCACCACCGCTGAACCCGTAGAGGCACCCGCCTGCACCGGTCAGACTAAGGCTGAGCAGGAGCAGGACGAGTCCACGTTTCCGGCGCAAAAGGCCCAGCCTTTGTGTTCTGAGAGAAAGTCAAATCGAGCCGGGCCGGTCCGCTCGGCACGATCAGGCGCGATTTTACGGGCAGCCCGTCCGGCCCGAAGCTGGTCTCGACCCGGCCGATTCGCCGGCCCACCTGCCGAACCTCGGCAAGCAGCCGGCCGGAGGGCGCATCGAGCCGGACGTACTCCACAGTATCCCCGCCGGTGACGAATTGCCAAGCAGTGACCGTGCCATCTGCCAGAGTCCGCACGGTGCTCCCCGGCTCGGGCGCCCGCGCAATCCCCAGCATGGCCCAGAAGAGAGGGTAGTTCGGCACCAACTTCCGGACGTCGTCCTCCGGCTCAGCCCAGATCGAGGTATCGCCCGCCACGAAGGCCGCTGCCCGCCAGGAGCCTAGCGCGCCCCGGGCATCGAACCGGAGGCTGTCCGGAAGCGCGAGCCTGGCCCGGCCGCTCCCGCCGGCCGATCCACGCTCGTCCTGGAACTGCAGGCGGAAGCGGAAGTCCCGTGCCTCTGCGGGGCGGGTCGAGTCGGCCCAGGCGCTTGCCTCGGCGATGCTCGCCGGCGCCAGGCCGGCCGGCACCGGGAGAGGAGCCAGACTGCCGCCGCAGGCCGCGAGCGCGGCCAGAATGGGAAGGACGGACCGGGGGACGTTCATTCCTGCATCATAGTGGCCTGCCCCAGCCCTCAGAAGAGTCGGACCGGGTCCGGGGTGGCGGCGAGGCGGTCGAGCAGGTCCGGGGGGAGCCGCGCGAGGCCCAATCCCGCGTCCAGGACCATCATTCCCGTTTCCGCCGTGGCCAGGAGGACGTCCTGCGCGGGGAGATCGACCGCGTACCCGAAGACAATGCGGCGCGACTTCGCTTCGCGAACCCAGCACTGAATCCGCACGTCGTCGTCGTAGCGGGCGGGCCGGCGATATCGGATCCGGAGCTCGCCGACGGCGAGCCGGAAGCCCAGCGACTCGAGCTCCGCGTAGGAGACGCCCGTCCGGCGCAGGTGCTCGGTCCGCGCGACATCGAGCCAGACCAGGTAACGCGCGTGGTACACGACGCCCATCTGGTCCGTCTCACTGTAGTTGACCCGCCACCGGCTCGCCGACACGGGCGATACTCGCTCGATCACCGAAGCCACTCTCCTTGAGCACGCGGACGTGAGGGTCCTATCTTCGTGCGATGCCGGGTTCCCGTCTGGTCATCGTTTCCGACGCCCATCTTGGCGCCGCGCCCGCGGACACGGAAGAGGCGCTGGAGGCGTTTCTCGAAACGGTCCCCCGGCTCGGCGACGCCCTGCTCGTCAATGGCGACCTCTTCGACTTCTGGTTCGTCTACCGCCGCGTCATCCCTCGGCGGGGGGCGCGGGTGCTCTCCCTGCTGGGAGCGCTGGCCCGGAAGCTCCCGGTCATCATGACCGGCGGCAATCACGACCGGTGGGGCGACTCCTTCTGGGAGCGTGACCTCGGGATCCGGTTCAGCGGCGGCGAGCTCGGCTTCGAGCTCGGCTCGCTTCGGGTGCTGGCGCTCCACGGCGACGGCGTCGCCGAGGTGCATTGGAAGGCGCGGGTCATGCACCGCCTGACGCGCCATCCGGTCACCGTGGCGGCCTTCGGGCTGCTCCACCCCGACCTCGGGATCTGGCTCGTCGATCGGATGAGCGGCACCCTCGCCGACCACACTCGCGATCCGGCGGTCCTCGACGAGGCCTCCGCGCGGCAGCGCCGGTGGGCCGAGGACCGGCTGCGCCGAACTCCGGAGCTCGGGCTGCTGGTGATGGGCCACACCCATCGCCCGTCGGTCGTAGAGGTCGCGCCGGGTCAGCGCTATGTCAATCCGGGCGCATGGATCGATGGGCAATCCTATGCCATCGCCACGGCGAACGGGGTCGAGCTCAGGCAGTTCCCAGCGTAACCACCTCGGCGGTTTCCAGACGCCCGCCCAGGAACCGCGCGCCCACCGCGAGAAATCGCTCCGGATCGTCGCTCACCGCAAACCGGTGCTCCGGCGACGTGCCGGGCGGGGCCTCGAGCTCCTGCTCGGCCAGGGCGCGCGCCACCGACGACGCAGTCTCCTCCGCGCTGTCGATCAGCACGACGCCGGGGCCCATCACCTCGCCCAGGAGCCTCCTGAGCAGCGGATAGTGGGTGCACCCCAGGACCAGGGTTCCCACCCCGCGAGCCCGAAGCGGCGCGAGGTACTCTTCGGCCACCAGGCGGGTGGCCGGGTGATCGAACCAGCCCTCCTCCACCATCGGGACGAAGAGCGGGCATGCGCGGGCGACGACCTCGGCTTCGGGAGCCAGGCGCCGGATGGCCCGCTCGTACGCGCCGCTGCCGATCGTGCCCGCGGTGCCGATCACGCCGATGGGACGACCCTGCGAGGCGGCCACCGCGGCCCGGGCTCCCGGCTCGATCACGCCGATGACCGGCACGGGCGAGGCCTCGCGCAGGGTCTCGAGCGCGTGGGCCGTGCTGGTGTTGCAGGCGATTACGACGGCCTTCACACGCTCCGCCAGCAGCCAGTCCAGGATCTCGAGGCTATAGCGGCGAACCGTCAGCGCCGACTTGGGGCCATACGGAACCCGAGCCGTATCGCCGAAATACACGGTGCTGTCGTGGGGCAGGCGCTGGAAAATCGCGTGTGCGACGGTGAGCCCGCCCAGCCCGGAGTCGAAGATGCCGACCGGCGCCGCGTTCACCGGAGCCTCACCGGGATCGACGTGGAGATCCCGAACGCCCGCGGCCCGGCCCGGAAGCGCACGTCCGCGGGAAAGTCCTGCATATGGCTGGAGACGAACGCCTCGAGGCCGGAGAAGAGATGATTGAAGCCCAGGAGGATCAGCCAGTCCTGCCGCTCCTGGCGCTTGCCGTCGATCCGGGCCGAGTCCGCCCCGACGCGCTCGAGGTAGCGGGCCTCGCGCGCCGACTTGAGCGTCATGCCGAGGGTCACGCCTTCCCAGGCCGTGAAAAGGGTCGCGGTGAGCTTGCGGTCCAGCTTCGACTGCCCCCAGCCCGGGAGCAGTAACGAGTGGAGGAATGCCGGCAACGGGCGCAGGGCACCGGCCGAGTCCGGCGTCGCGGCGGCCGGCGGTGGCGGTTCCGGTTCCTGAGCCACGGCGTGCGCCGGCAGCATCCAGCCGCCGAGGCACAGGGTAAGCAAACTGGCGGGAGCGTGTGGGAATCGAACCCACCGGGGCCGCGAAGCGAGTCCCCGTCGCGGTTTTGAAGACCGGCCGGACCACCAGGCCCGATCCGCCCCCTCAGATTCGTTCACCGGGGTCACCCCGGTTTCTGTCCCCGGACCGCGACACACTCGATCTCCACGAGCACGCTGCGCGGGAGGCCGGCCGCGGCGACCGTGCTGCGCGCGGGCCGGTGACCGCCGAACCTGCGCGCATACACCTCGTTCATGGCGGCGAAGTCCGCCATGTCACGGAGAAACACGGTGGTCTTGAGCACCCGGGAGAATCCGCTGCCGGCCTCGGCCAGCACCGCCTCGAGATTGGCCAGCACGCGATCGGTCTGCTCGGCGATGTCGCCGTCGATGACCTCCATCGACGCCGGATCGAGGGCGATCTGGCCCGCGGTGAACACCAGGTCGCCATGGATCGTCGCCTGGCTGTAAGGGCCGATTGCCTGGGGCGCATTCGAGGTCGCCACGAATTGGATGCTCATCAGAATAGTCCCTCGATGCGGCCGCCGGCGTGAATCCGGATCGACTCGGCGGCCGGGGTCTTGGACAGGCCTGGCATCGTCATGATCTCGCCCGCGAGGGCGACGACGAAGCCGGCACCGGCCGAAGGATACACGTCGCGAATCGCGATGCGGAAGCCGGAGGGTCTGCCCAGCTTGGTGGGGTCGTCGCTGAAGGAGTACTGCGTCTTGGCGATGCAGATCGGCGTATCGCCGAGCCCCATGGCCTCGCACTGGGTGATAGCCCGCTCCGCCGCGGGGGCGTAATCGACCCCGGCCGCGCCGTAGATCTCGGTCGCGATCGTCTCGATCTTGCGCTTGATCGGCAGGGCGGCATCGTAGAGCGTGCGGAAGTCACTCTTCCCGTCCGCCAGAACGGCGAGCAGCTCGCGGGCCACCGCCTCCCCTCCCTCTCCACCTCGGGCCCACACGTCGGAGAGCGCGGCCCGGACGCCCCACCCGGCGGCGGCTTCGAGCACGGTGTCGAGCTCCTCCGCGCTGTCGGACAGGAAGCGATTGAGGGCCACGATGACGGGAAGGCCGAATTTCTGCAGGTTGCGCACGTGCCCTTCGAGGTTGGTCATCCCCCGGCTCAGGGCCGGGACATCCGGCGTACCGAGCGCGTCCTTCTTTACGCCGCCGTGCATCTTGAGCGCGCGGACCGTCGCGACGATGACGGCCGCTTCCGGGGCGAGGGCACCCAGGCGGCACTTGATGTTGAGGAATTTCTCGGCGCCCAGGTCGGCGCCGAAGCCGGCTTCCGTGAGCACCAGCCCACCGAACCCGAGCCCGAGCCGGGTGGCGATGAGCGAGTTGCAGCCATGCGCGATGTTACCGAACGGCCCGCCGTGAACCAGGGCCGGGCCGCCTTCCAGGGTCTGAACCAGGTTGGGCAGCAGGGCGTCGCGCAGCAGCAGGGTCATGGCGCCGGAGGCCTTGAGGTCCGCGGCGCGGATAGGGGCGCGATCACGGGTCAGGCCGACGATGATCCGCCCGAGCCTGGCCTCCAGGTCCTGGAGGTCTTTGGACAGGCAGAGAATCGCCATGATCTCGCTGCCGGGCACGATCACGAACCGGTCTTCGCGGGTCGGACCGCCGTTGAGCCCCCCCATGCCGACCACGATGCTCCGGAGCGCGCGATCGTTCATGTCGATCGTGCGGGGCCAGGTGATCCGCCGCGGATCGATGCCCAGCGCGTTGCCGTGGTGGAGGTGGTTGTCGAGCATCGCCGAGAGGAGATTGTGCGCCGAGGTGATGGCGTGAAAATCCCCGGTGAAATGCAGGTTGATCTCGTCCATGGGGATCACCTGCGCATAGCCCCCGCCGGCCGCGCCGCCCTTGACCCCGAAGACCGGCCCGAGCGACGGCTCGCGGATGCACACCATGACTTTCTCGCCCAGCCGCCGGAGCGCCTGGCTCAAGCCCACGGTGACCGTCGATTTGCCCTCGCCGGCCGGGGTGGGATTGATCCCGGTGACCAGCACGAGCCGGCCCTTGGGCGGCCGGGCCTCCAGCGCCGCCATCGTGATCTTGGCCTTGTTGTGCCCGAACGGAAGTATTTCGCTCGGCGCCAGTCCCAGCTCCGCGGCCACGTCCCCGATCGGACGGGGCCGGGCCGCCTGGGCGATCTCGATGTCACTCGGGACGATCTGCGTCGTTGCCACGCAATCCTCCGATTCAGGTATGAGGGAGGGCGGAGCTACGTCCGGTTCCCCACCCGCTCTCCAAACACCCGCACCGCATTCGCGGTCGTCAGCTCCGCCAGTTCTTCGAAGCTGATCCCCCGCACCTCGGCCACGCGTCGCGCCACTTCGGCGACGAACGCGGGCTCATTCCGCTTCCCGCGGTGCGGCACCGGCGCGAGGTACGGCGCGTCGGTCTCCACCAGAAGCCGGTCGAGCGGAACCCGCCGCAGCGCGTCGTCGTGACTCCAGGACTTGAAGGTGACCATGCCACTGAACGAGACGTAGTGGCCAAGCTCCAGCGCGGCCTCGAGCAGGGCCGCGCCGCTGCTCCAGGAATGGAGAATGGCGACTGACCGTGGATGGTCCCGGAGCATTGCGGCGAGGTCCTCGTCGGCCTCCCGGGCGTGAATCACCGCCGGCTTACCCACGGCCGCCGCCAGGGCGAGCTGGGCATCGAACGCGATTCGCTGCTGCGCTCGCGGAGAGTGATCGTAGTGGTAGTCGAGCCCCGTCTCCCCGACCGCCACCACGCGGACGTCCCGAACCGTTTCGGCGAGCCACGCCGCGGTTGCCTCGTTCCATTCGCTCGCGGTGTGCGGGTGCACTCCGGCCGTCGCCGAGAGCCGCGCGTCGTCCGCCGCCAGCGCGAGCGCCCGCTCCGCGGCGCCCGGCGATTCTCCGATCACGACGACGTGCCCTACCCCCGCGCGCGCCGCCCGGTCCACCACCAGGGCGGCGTCGCCGGAGAACGCGGCGTCGCCCAGGTGGCAGTGGCTATCGACCAGCACCGGTCAGGGAACCGGCTGGACTTTCTTGCGGGAGGGTGAGGCGTCGGGCGCCGGCGGCGTGGGCTTGAGGCCACGGACGTGCGCCCCCGGCCACCGCTGCTCGATGTAGAGGAGCACGGGCGCCGCGATGAAGATCGAGGAGAACGTGCCGATGATGACGCCATAGAGCATCACGATGGCGAACCCGCGGACCACGTCACCGCCCAGGGCCGCGAGAGCTATGAGGCTACCCAGCGCGGTGGTACCCGTGAACACGGTACGCGGGAGGGTCTCGTTGATCGAGCGGTTGAGCAGTGCGGCGAAGCCCTCTCGCTGGTGCTTTCGAAGGTTTTCCCGGACCCGGTCGAGCACCACGATCTTGTCGTTCAGCGAGTAGCCGACGATGGACAGCAGCGCGCCGACCACGAACAGGCTTACCTCGAGGCGGAGCAGGCCGATGATCGCGATGGACGAGATGATGTCGTGGATGGTGGCGACCACCGCGGCCACGCCGAACCGCCATTCGAACCGGATGGCCAGGTAGATCAGCACGGCCACGAAGGAGAAGAGCACCAGCAGCGCGGCCTGCACCCGAAGCTCCCCGCCCACCTTCGGGCCCACCGCCTCGGTGCGCAGAACCGTGTATGTCCCCGCCCCGATGGCCTGATCCAGGGCCGCCCGTACGGCCGCGCCGGTGATCTGGGTGTCGTTCGGATCGGCCCCCGGGGTGGTCGTGAGGGCCCGGATCATCCACTCCCGGTCCGAGCCGAACCGGGCGATCTCCGCTCCGGCCAGACCTTCGGTGGTGAGGGCGGCGCGGAGCGCGCTCTCATTCAGAGGCGCCTGGGTCTCGATCTGCATCCGGGTGCCGCCGGTGAATTCGATGCTGTAGTTCACGCCCTTGGCGAGCAGCATGACCAGTCCCGGCAGGGCAATGATCGCGAACGCGATAAGGGCGCGCCGGCTGTTGCCGAGGAAGTCGTAATTGGCGTTGGCAAAGAGTCGCATGTCAGATGCTCAGGGTCTGCAGGTCCGGCCGCCGCTGCAGCCAGATCATGAAGAAAGTGCGGGTGACGAAAATGGCCGTGATCATCGACGCGACGATGCCGATGACCAGCGTGACCGCGAACCCGCGCACCGGTCCGGTCCCGAACTGGAAGAGGAAGAGCGCCGTGAGGATGGTCGTCACGTTGGAGTCGATGATCGCGCTCATGGCGTTCTTGAAGCCCTCGTTCACGGCGAGGCGCACGGTTTTCTTGAGCTCGAGCTCCTCCCGGATGCGCTCGAAGATCAGCACGTTGGCGTCGACCGCCATCCCGATGGAGAGGACCAATCCCGCGAGCCCGGGCAGGGTGAGGCTCGCACCCATCATCGACAGGCCGCCGACCGTGAAGAGGACGTAGAACATCAACGCACCGACGGCGAGCACGCCGGCCAGGCGGTAGTACAGGATCATCACCACCACCACGAAGACCGCGCCGATGATGCCGGCGATGATGCCGGCGCGGATGGCGTCACGGCCCAGGCTCGCCCCGATCTGGCGCTCCTCGACGATCTGGAGGGGCACCGGCAAGGCGCCCGCCTTGAGGGTGAGGGCGAGGTCCTGCGCCTCCTGCAGGGTCCGGTTCCCCAGGGTGATCTGCCCGGTGCGGTCGATCCGGGTCTGGATGACCGGCGGCCGGCCCTGTACTCTGTCGTCGAGCACGATCGCCATGAAGTCGCCCACGTGCCGACCGGTCTCGGTGCCGAAGGTGCGGCCGCCGGCCCGGTCGAGATTGAAGATGACGATGGGGGCGTTATTGAGCGGATCGAGCTGCGCCGTCGCATCGACCAGGCGCTCGCCGGTGATGATGGGCCGGCTGTCCACCGCGTAGAGGTAGCGGTACTGGTTCACGCCGACGCTGGTGGGCTGCCCGGACCAGAGCAGCTCGAGGCCCCGGGGCCACAGCGCCCGGACGTCCGGCACGTGCAGCATGCTGTCGACCCGGGGAAACACCGTCTCGCTCACCACGAATTCCCCGGGAACGCCTCCATCACCCGCCACGCCCGCCGATTGGATCAGGGACGAGAGCGGTCCACCGCCCGCGCCGACGCTGTCGGCCGCGGCCGAATCGGCGGGCGCCCTGGTCGTGTCTCCGCCGAGAAGCTCCTCTACCGCGCTGGGCCTTCGCGCGTCGGGGCCGGCCAGCACTCCGAGCTGCCGCAGTGCCCGGTCCATCGAAGGCAACGCCCGCTCGAACGCCCCGGTTTCGTCGGTGATCTGGAACTCGAGGAACGCGCTCCGCTGCACCACGGCCTTGGCACGCGCGGGATCGTCCAGGCCCGCGAGCTCCACCACGATCCGGTCGTCGCCGGATTTCTGAATGATGTGCTCCTCGACTCCGAACTCGTCGACCCGCTTCCGGAGGACCTGCAGCGCGCGTTCGATGTCTTCGGCGGGATTGGCCGAGACCCGCTTCGATTGGTCGAGCTCGAGCGCGAGAAAGATGCCGCCCCGCAGGTCGAGTCCCTGCTTGAGGGGAACGCGCTTCATCGTGGTGTCGCGCATCCGGCCCGCCGCGTCCCGCTCCCGTACGGTGACCTCGCGGGGCACCAGGTAAAAGACGCAGAGGGCCACGAGACCCAGGATTACAATGAACCGGTTCCGCAAGGTTCCGAACATCGTCCGTTTACCGCGCCTCGACAGGAGACGCCGTTGAGGTTCCGGGAGTCGCGGTCAGTGCCGCGAGAGCTCCCTCTTTGTCCA
>Ga0268386_10004735_pt1 | contig 10060 bp, 8 predicted proteins | sample RVTome_15_FD_200260 | JGI IMG/M metagenome (GOLD analysis project Ga0268386, IMG submission 200260) | Soil microbial communities from uranium-contaminated site in the Upper Colorado River Basin, Wyoming, United States - RVT150D86... ...
TACCGTGTCGCTTTCAAAGGCGATCCGGCTTCGTCGCCTTGGATCAGCTCCGCACGGTCGACGCCGAGCGGCTGCTCCGCCCCCTCGGGCGGCTTACACCGCAGACGGTGAGGACAGTGCTTCGACGGCTGCAAGAGATGTTCGCTGAGTGATGCGCGGGCGAGCAGACCGCTACAGGGCTACGCTCGCGTGGCGTCCGCTATCAGCTCGCGCAGGCGGCAGGGCCGCAGCGGCAGCGCCCGGATCTCCACGCCCAGCGGAGCCAGCGCATCGGCCACCGCGTTGGCGACGGCGCCGCCGGCGGCGACGATGCCGTCCTCGCCGGCACCCTTGACGCCCAGCGGGTTGGTCGGCGAGGGATCCTCCTCGCGGATCCAGAGCTCGAGCGGCGGCATGTCGGCGGCCGCGGGCAGGTGGTATTCCATCAGCGTGCCCGCCGTGAGCTGGCCGGCGTCGTCGTAGGCGAGCTCCTCGTGCAGCGCGGCGCCCAGCCCCTGGGCGAGGCCGCCCACGAGCTGCCCCTCCACGAGCATCGGGTTGATGGCCCGGCCGACGTCGTAGGCGACGGCGTAGCGCAGGACGCGCGGCACGCCGGTCTCGCCGTCGACCTCGACCACGGCCAGGTGCAGGCCGTGGCCGTACGTCATCTTCTCTTGCCCGTGGTAATGGAGCGCCTCCAGCCCGGGCTCCGCCCCGGCCGCCAGCGCGCGGGTCACGCTCGCCGCGCGCGCGATCTCCTTCAGCGACAGCGCGCGATCGGCCACGCCGCGCACGTGGACCGCGCCGTCGCGCAGCTCGAGGTCGGCGGGGTGTGCCTCGAGCTCCCGCGCGGCCACCGCCAGGATCTTGTCGCGCACCCGCTCGGCGGCGCCCAAAACGGCGTTGCCGCCCACGACGGTCCCGCGGCTGCCGAAGGCGCCGATGCTGTCGGGCAGGGCGTCGGTGTCGCCATAGCGCACGGTCACGTCCTCGTAACGCACGCCGAGGACGTCGGCGCAGATCTGGGCGAAGACCGTCTCCACGCCTTGCCCGACCGACGGCGTTCCCGTATGCACGACGACCGCTCCCGTGCTGTCCACCAGGACGCGTGCGGACTCCCAGGGGCCGAGCCCGGACTTCTCCACGACATACGAGAGCCCGATGCCGACGTGGCGTCCGGCCCGGCGCGCCCGGGCCTGCTCCTCGCGCAGCGTCTCGTAGCCGATTCGGTCGAGCGCCCAGTCGAAGAGCGCCGGATAGTCGCCGCTGTCGTAGACGACGGGGCTGCCGTGCGTGGCCGTGCCGAGGTCGTAGGGCATCGCCTCGGCCGGGATGAAGTTGCGCCGGCGGATCTCCGCGGGATCGATCCCCAGCGCTCGCGCCGCCATGTCCACGATGCGCTCGCGCACGAACGTCGCCTCGAACCGCCCGGGCGCCCGGTAGGTGCCGGCCGGTGTCTTATTCGTCACCACGCAGGTGACCTCGGCCCGGTAGTGGGGCACGCGGTAGGGGCCCGGGAGGTAGGCGGCCGTGTTGTTGGGGGTGGTGGCGCCGTGGGTGCGGACGTAGGCGCCCATGTCGTTCCAGAAACGGTCGTGGACGCCGAGGATGGTCCCGTCGCGCCGCAGGCCGACGGCGATCTCGTGGTGCTGCTCGCGCGAGTGGTTGGCGGCCTGAAGGTGCTCGCGGCGGTCCTCGATCCAGCGTACCGGGCGGCCCGTGCGGATCGCCAGGAGCGCCACGAGGACATCCTCGGGGTACACCTCGCCCCGCACGCCGAACGCTCCGCCGACGTCGGTCGGCAGGAAGTGCACGCGGTGCTCGGGCAGCCCCGCGTGCTCGGCGATGATGCGCCGGTTGACGTGGGGGACCTTGGTCATCCCCCACATGCTGAGCACGCCGCGCCCGGCGTCCCACTCGGCCAGGGCCCCGCGCGTCTCGAGCGGGACGCCGGCGTGGCGCTGCACGTAGAAGGTCTCGCGCAGGACCAGGTCGGCCTCGCCGAGCGCGCGATCGACGTCGCCACAGGCCACGGTGAAGGTGGCGACGGCGTTCGTGCCCTCCGACTCGAAGAGCAGGGGGGCGCCGGGCTCGCCGGCCGTGCGCGTGTGCACGACGGCCGGCAGGGGATCGTAGTCCACCCGCACGTGGGCAAGCGCGTCCTCGGCCAGGTACCGGTCGGTGGCCAGGACCGTCGCCACCGGCTCGCCGACGTAGCGGACCTTGTCGCGGGCCAGCGGATGCTGCAGGTAACGGCGCATCTGTCCGCGCTCGTTCATGCGCATCGGGATGGCCCGGGCCAGCTCCGGCACGTCGGCGAAGGTCACGACATCGACGACGCCGGGGCAGGCGCGCGCGGCAGTGGCATCGAGGGCCCGGATCCACGCGTGGGCGTGGGGGCTCCGCACCACCGCCAGGTGTAGTGCGTGGGGGCGCTGCACGTCGGCCACGTAGGCGCCGCGGCCCTGCAGCAGTCGCGCGTCCTCGCGTCGCCTGACGCTCCGGCCGACGTAGCGCGTGACCGAGGGGGCGTCGTGCATGCGGATCGCCCGAGTCTACTCCTGGCTGGCCCCCCCGCGCGGCTCGGTGAGCACGAAGACCGCGACCGTCAGCACGCAGAGCCCGAGCACCGCCGTCAGGAAGAGTGGGAAGTTCTGCTGGTGCATGTTGGCCACGCCCAGGGCGCCCAGCAGCACGGCGCTGCCGGCCAGGCTAGTCCAGCGAAGCAGCGGGCGCAGAGGCCACCCCGGCGGCACGGCGCATGGTCAGGGTCTGCATGGTCCAGACGAGCGCGAACAGCACGAGCCCCGCCACGTCGGCCATGGCGTTCGGGGCCACGAGCAGGCCGCCGGCGGCGATGAGCATCGCGCGCTCGAGCGGCGAGGCCCGCAGTCGCAGCCAGCCCTGCAGTCCGGCGGCCAGGCAGAAGACGCCGAAGGCAGCCCGGGCGAAGGACGGGATGATCACCGTCCAGGAGCCCATCATGAGCAGCTCGGGCGAGTACACGAACATGAACGGAACGATGAACAGCACGGCGCCCAGCCGCATGGCCTGCCAGGCGGTGGCCATGGGGGGCGAGCCGGCGATGGCCGCCGCCGCGAAGGGCGACAGGCAGGTGGGCGGCGTGAGATCGGACGTCACGCCCATGTAGAAGATGAACATGTGGGCGGCCATCTTCGGCACGCCCATCTGCACGAGACCCGGCGCCACGATGATCGCCAGCGTCAGGTAGACCGCCGTGGTCGGCAGCGACAGCCCGAGCAGGAAGGCGGCGAGCGTGGTGTAGATCAGCGCCAGCCAGAGCTGCCCACCCGAGAGCGTGACGAGCATGTAGGAGAACTTCATGCCGATCCCCGACAGGAACAGGCAGCCGATGATCAGCCCGGCCGCGGCCACCGCCATGGCGACCGTCACGCCGGTCCGGGCGCCGCTCTCGAAGGCCTTGAGCAGGCGGACCGGGCCGAGGGCCGACCGCCGGCGCGCGAAGGACACCAGGAACGTCGTGCCCACCGCCATCAGCGCGGCCATCTCCTCGCTGAAGCCGTAGTAGAGGTAGCCGATCAGGGCGGCCAGCGGCAGCAGCAGATAGCCGTCCTGCCGGAGCGTCAGGCGGAGATCGGGCATGTCCTCGATCGGGACCTTCTGCAATCCCAGGCGTCGGGCCTCCAGGTGCACCGTGACGAAGACGCAGAAGAAGTAGAGGATGGCGGGGATGGTGGCGGCCAGAGCGACCTGCCGGAACGGCACCCCCACGAAGTCCGACATGATGAAGGCCGCGGCCGCCATGATGGGTGGCATGATCTGGCCGCCGATCGAGGCGACGGCCTCGACCGCCGCCGCGAAGGTGGCGCTGTAGCCGATGCGCTTCATCATCGGGATGGTGAACACGCCGTCCATCATCACGTTGGCCACGCCGCTGCCCGAGATGGTGCCGAGCATCGCGCTCGAGACCACCGAGATCTTGGCCGGTCCGCCGGTCATCCGCCCGGCCAGCGAGGTGGCCAGGCGCACGAAGAAGTCCCCGATGCCGGTCATGGACATGAAGGCCGCGAAGATGATGAAGAGGATCAGCACCGAGCTCATGATCCCGACCGGGATGCCGTAGAGCCCCTCCTCCTTGCCGAAGAAGCTCTCGACCATCGACGTCCACGAGTTGGGCGGCCCGTAGAGGATCCAGACGAACTTGTCGGCCTGCCAGGTCTGCAGCAGGAAGAACAGCGCGGTGATGGTGAGGCCCCAGCCGACCGTGCGCCGGGCCGCCTCCAGCACGGTGAAGATGAGCAGCGAGCCCACCACGACGTCGGCCGTGGTGACGGTGTAGCCGGGGTCGACGAAGCGGTCCAGGCTCACCAGCGTGTAGACCTGCGCGCCCAGCGCGATGCCGATGCAGACGGCGTCGACCCCGAACGACCACCCCAGCGGGTCGCTGAAGTGCTGGCGCCCGAACGGGAAGAAGAGGAAGGCGAGGATGACCATGAAGGCCAGGTGCGTGGAGCGGTGCGCGTGCACCTCGGTCTGGCCGTAGTAGGTCGAGTAGAAGTGGAACACGCACAGCGTCATCGAGAGGACGACGATGGCGGCGGCCAGGATCGTCTGCGGGCCGCGGCGCCGACTGAGCAGCCAGTCGACCGCCGACGGCCCGCTGTTCATCTCGGGGTCGGTAACGGTGACGGTAGCCGCCATTGGCTACCTCGCCACGCCGACCTCCTTGTAGTACCGGAGCGCGCCGGGATGGAAGGGGATGGTGGCGTGCTCCATGGCCATCTTCACGTCGGCCTGGTCGAGGCCGGGGGCGATCTCGTGGATGTCCTTGATCTTCTCCCACCAGAGCTTGGTGATCCGGTAGACCAGCTCGTCCGAGAGCCCGGCGTCGACGATGAGCTGCTGCAGGAAACCGGCGGTGCCGAGGTTGTCACCGGCGACGCCGTAGAGACCCTTGGGCACCGTGCTCTTGACCAGGCCGGGCATGGTGACCAGCGCCTTCGAGACGACGTCGTCGGAGAAACCAATGACCCGCAGGCCGGACGACTGCTGCACCGCCATGAGATCGGGGTAGTTCACCTGGGCCGGGATGAAGATGGCGTCCACGTTCTTGTCCTGCAGGGCCTTGGACCGGTCGGTGATGGACGTGTAGCTGATCGTGCCCCCGTCGGCCTTGAACTTATCGGGCGGTATGCCGGCGGCGGCCATGAACGACTCGGCCAGCTCCGTGGTGCCCCAGCCCCGGTCCCCGGCCACGATGCGCTTGCCCTTGATGTCCTGGATGCTCTTGATGGGGCTGTCCTTGAGGACGATCATCGCGACGGTCACGTGGCGGCCGAGGTTGCTCGCGATCAGCCGGACGTTCTTGATGGGGGTGGGATAGTGCTTGCTCTCGCCCTTGTAGCCCTGCTCGGGATAGGGCGTGAGCGCGAAGGCCATCTGCGCCTCGCCCTTGCCGATCCGGGTGACGTTGACGACGCCGCCGCCGATGACGGTGCTCGACGCGAGATCGGGCAGGGCGGCGGGAATCATGGTGGAGAACTTGGCGCCGGCCCGGAACCAGTCCCCGCCGGCGCTGGACACGCCGATCTTGAGGAACTTGATCTCGGGCTTCCACTGGGCGGCGGCGGGGACGGCGGCGACAGCGAGGACGAGGGCCAGGGCGAGCGTCTTCATCATGGACAGGTCCTCCCGGGCGAATCAGGCTCGTGTGCCCCGGAGACTTACCGCCCTTCGACGGCTCCTGTCAAGCGCCGGCGCCTGTTCCTGTGAGGTCGTGGTGCGGTACCCCGCCCTACACGGCGCCGTCGCGATGAAGCGCGGCGATCTCCTCCCTGGAGTAGCCGAGCTCGGCGAGGACCTGGTCGGTGTGCTCGCCGAGGTCGGGCGAGGCCGTGCGGACCGCGCCCGGGGTGCGCGAGAGCGTGACCGGCAGGTTCTGGACCTCCTGCTCGCCCAGCCGCGGGTGGCGGATCTTGACGGACAGCCCGAGCGCCCGCACCTGCTCGTCCTCGAAGACTTCCTTCACGTTGAGGATCGGGCCGCAGGGCACGCCGGCCTTGTTGAGGATCTCGACCCACTCGGCACTGGTCTTCGTGGCCGTGGCCTTCTCCAGCTCCTCGTTGCAGGCGACGCGGTTCTTCGAGCGGTCCTGCGGGGTGTTGAAGCGCGGGTCGTCGATCAGGTGCTTGACGTCGAGCGCCTCGCAGAGCCGGCGGTACATGTGCTGGCCGGAGGCCGCGATGTTCATGTGGCCGTCGGCCGTCTTGAAGACGCCGGTCGGGATGCCGGTGGGATGGTCGTTGCCGGCCTGGGGCGGGATCTCCTTGCCGATGAGCCAGCGCGTGGTCTGGAAGTCGAGCATCCGGACCATCGCCTCCAGCAGCGACGTGTGCACCCACTGCCCCTTGCCCGAGCGCTCGCGCTCGAGCAGGGCGACGAGCACGCCGTGCGCGAGGAACATGCCGGCCGTCAGGTCGGCGACCGGGATGCCGACGCGCACCGGCCCCTGGCCCGGCAGCCCGGTGACCGACATCAGCCCGCCCAGCCCCTGGGCGATCTGGTCGTAGCCGGGCCGGTCGCGGTAGGGGCCCGACTGGCCGAAGCCCGAGATGCTGGCGTAGACCAGCCGCGGGTTGACCTGGCTGAGCGCCTCGTAGTCGATGCCCAGGCGGTGCTTGACGTCGGGCCGGAAGTTCTCGACCAGGACGTCCGCCTTCGCGACGAGCCTCTTCAGCACCTCGACGCCCCTGGGATGCTTGAGGTCGAGGGTGATCGAGCGCTTGTTGCGGTGCAGGTTCTGGAAGTCGAACTCGTCGCGCGTGAAGTCGTCCTGCTCGCGGGACTCCACCTTGATGACGGTGGCCCCCATCTCCGCGAGCTGGCGGACGCAGGTGGGGCCGGAGCGGGCGCGCGTGAGGTCGATGACGGTGTAGGGCTCGAGGGGCAGGCTCATCGGGCGTCTCCGTGGTTGGGGGTCATGCTGCCGGGTCCGTGGCTCATAGTGTTGCTTGTCCTGTCGGTGCGTCAAGACCGAATCGCCGCGCTGGTTGAACACAGCGGGCCCTCTCAGTATAGTCACCAATATGAAAACTATTGCAGTGACCATCGACGAGGCGACGCTGAAGCTGCTCGACGAGCTGGCCGCCGGTCAGAGCGGGCGGCGCACCCGTTCTGCCCTCGTCCGGGCGGCGCTGCGGCAGTTCGCCGAGAACGCACGGCGCCGGGAGGTCGAGGAGCGCGAGCGGGAGATCTTCCGCAAACATCGAAGGCAACTGGCCCAGCAGACGCGCGTGTTGATCCGGGACCAGGCCCGGCCGTGACCCGGGGGGAGATCTACCGCACGCGCGACCGGATTCCCGACCGCGGCGGCAAGCCGGGCTTCTACGTCGTCGTTTCCCGAGCCTTCGTGGCCGAGAACGACGATGTCTCGACGGTCGTCTGCGCGCCCGTGTATTCGGAGGTCCTCGGGTTGACCACCGAGGTCGTGCTGGGGACAGCGGACGGCCTTCCGCGGACCTCGGCGGCCCGCTGCGACTTTCTCATGCTGCTGTTCAAGGACCGGCTCACCGGATTCGTGGCCACGCTGTCGCCGGAGAAGATCACGGCCTTGAACCGCGCCCTCACCGTCGCCCTCGATCTGCCTCTCGAGGCAGGTCCGCGCCGGCCGTAGACGGCGGCGCGCGCGGCCGGTGTGCTAGGCTCGCGGCCATGAACATCACCGTGCTCGACGACTGGCAGGACACGGTCCGCACGCTGCCCGCCTTCGCCAAGGTGGCCGGCCACCCGGTGACCATCTGGAACGACCACACGAAGGACGTCGACGTCCTCGCCAAGCGCCTGGCCGACACCGAGGCGCTCTGCCTGATCCGCGAGCGCACGCCGATCCGGGCGCCGCTGCTGGAGCGGCTCGACCGGCTGCGCATCATCAGTCAGATCGGCGTGTTCCCGCACGTCGACCTGGCGGCCTGCACGAAGCGCGGGGTGATCATGTCGTCGCTGGCCGGCGCCGGCGGCGGGCCGTCGTACGCCACGGCCGAGCTCACGTGGGGCATGATCATCGCCGCCTTCCGCCACATCCACGAGGAGGCCGTCGCGCTCAAGGCGGGCAAGTGGCAGGCCTATCCCATCGGTGTGGGTCTGCGCGGCAAGACGCTGGGTATCTGGGGCTACGGCAAGATCGGCGCGGTCGTCGCCGGTTACGGCCGCGCCTTCGGCATGAAGGTCCTGGCCTTCGGCCGCGAGGCCTCGGTGGCCGCCGCCCGCGCCGCCGGAGACACGGTCGCCACCCGGGAGCAGATGCTCGAGCAGTCGGACGTGGTCTCGATCCACCTGCGGCTGATCGACGCCACGCGCGGCATCGTCACCGCCACCGACCTCGGCCGGATGAAACCGAGCGCGCTCTTCGTGAACACGAGCCGGGCGGGCCTGGTGGCGCCGGGGGCGCTGGAGGCGGCGCTGCGCGCGGGGCGGCCCGGGCTGGCCGCGGTGGACGTCTTCGAGGAGGAGCCGATCCCGGCCGGCGGCCACCCGCTGCTGAAGATGGACAACGTCCTGGCGCTGCCGCATCTGGGCTACGTGGAGCGCGACGGGCTCGAGCATCAGTTCAGCACGATCTTCGACCAGATCCTCGCCTACGCCGCCGGCGCGCCGATCAACGTGCACAACCCGGAGGCGCTGAAGGGATAGCGGAGACTCGTGTACCTCGATCCGAGACTCTGGGCGCTCACCCGGGGCGTGCGCCTGCGCATCGCCGCCACGGTGCTCGTCGGGCTGGCGGCGGTGACCGTCGGCATCGCCCGGCTCGTGCTCCTGGGCTGGCTGCTCGCCCGCGTGCTGGCGGGCGAGTCGCTGGCGGCGCTGGTGCCGGTCATCGGGTTGACGGCGGCCGCGGTCATCCTGAGGAGTGGGCTCGACTACACCCGCGCGATGATGGCCCACCACACGGCGGCCCGCGTGCAGACCCGGCTGCGTCAGAACCTCTACGACCACATCGTCGCGCTCGGGCCCGCCCACTTCTCGGGCGCCCGCACGGCGGAGGTGATGCTCTCGCTGGTCGAGGGCATCCAGCAGCTCGAGACCTACTTCGGCCAGTACCTGCCCCAGCTCTTCGTGGCCGCGCTGACGCCGGTGCTGATCTTCGGCTTCGTCGCCTTCCTCGACCTGCCGGTCGCGCTGGTGATGCTGGCGGCGGCCATTCTCATCCTGCTCGCGCCCGCGCTCTGGCACGCCTGGGACAGCCGCGCCAGCCTCTCCCGCAGCCGCGCCTATGCCGCCTTCGGCGCCGACTTCCTGGACGCGGTGCAGGGACTGGCCACGCTGAAGGCCTTCGGGCAGAGCGGCGAGCGCGCGCGCCGGCTCGAGGAGCGCGCCCGGACGCTGTTCAAGAGCACGATGTGGGTGCTCAGCACCAACACGCTGGCCCGCGGCATCACCGACACCGGCATCGCCGTCGGGGCCGCCGCCGCGCTGGCCCTGGGCGCGTACCGCGTGGGCACGGGCACGATGGAGCTGGCGGCGCTGGTCGTCATCCTCATGCTCGGCGTCGAGGTGTTCCGGCCGCTGCGCGAGCTGCGGGTGCTCCTGCACCAGGGCATGCTGGGGATGGCCGCCGCCCGCGGCATCTTCGGCTTGCTCGACGCCGAGCCGCTGGTCCGCGACCGGGCGGCCGGGCCGGAGCCGGTGGATTCCGGCGTGGCGTTCGACGACGTCACCTTCACCTATCCGGGCACGGCGCGCGTGGTGCACGGCGGGCTCACCTTTGCGGTGCCGCCGGGCGGGCGGGTGGGCTTCGTGGGCGCCAGCGGGTCCGGCAAGTCCACGATCGCCCGGCTGCTGCTGCGCTTCCACGACCCCGAGCGCGGGCGCGTCACCATCGGCGGGCGCGACCTGCGCGAGCTGAGCCTGGAGCAGATCCGCGGGCGCATCGCCGTGGTCAGTCAGGACACCTGGCTCTTCCACGGCACCGTCGAAGACAACATCCGCATGGGCCGGCCGGAGGCCACCGTGGATGAGCTGCGGGCCGCCGCTCGCGCGGCCAACGCCGAGGAATTCATCGAGCGCCTGCCGCAGGACTACGGCACGGTCGTCGGCGAGCGGG
>Ga0268386_10004736_pt1 | contig 10060 bp, 6 predicted proteins | sample RVTome_15_FD_200260 | JGI IMG/M metagenome (GOLD analysis project Ga0268386, IMG submission 200260) | Soil microbial communities from uranium-contaminated site in the Upper Colorado River Basin, Wyoming, United States - RVT150D86... ...
TTCGGTCTAGGTCCCGTCGGTCGTATCGCCGTCGGCCGGCGTCACGTCCGTGAGCGTGTCGCCACCCGGCCCGCCGCTGAATTCGTCGGCCCCGGCGCCGCCGGTCAGCGTGTCGTCACCCTGGCCACCGCGGAGGACGTCGTCCCCCTCGCCGCCGCTCAGATCGTCGGCACCTCGCCCACCGTTGAGCGTGTCGTCGCCGTCGTCCCCGTTGAGCGTGTCGGCACCGTTGCCGCCGCACAGCAGGTCGGCGCCGTCGCCGCCGTTCAGCGTGTCGGCGCCGCCGAGGCCGAGCATCAGGTCGGCCCCGGACGTCCCGTTCAAGGTCTCCGCCGCGCCTCTGCCGACGATGACCGTCAGCACGAACTCGGTGGTGTTGATGCCGTCGCTCAACCCGAACGTCAGGACGGCCGTCCCGCTGACGCCGGACGTCGGGCTGACCGTGATCGTGCGGTTTGCGCCGCCGCCGCCGAGGGCGACGCCGGCGTTCCGGACCAGCGCCGTGTTCGTGTTCGCGTCGAGCGTCAGCTCGAGGTCGCCGGGCGCCGTCTGGAGGTCGCCGACGACGACGTTGACCGTGCCGCCGGTGCCGGCGGGGGTGCACGTTCCGCCGGCGACGACCGCGATCGTCGGCGGCGCGTTCAGGTCGAGGCCCAGGAGCACCGGGTCGTGGTCGGACGAGCGGTAGGCGTTGGGCTCGAAGAACGTGTCCTGGGTGGCTGACTTGAAGGACGTGTCGTAGTCGAGAAGGTCGGGCTCGTCGGCATTGATGTGCCACTCTGTCGCGCCGGTGACCTGACCGGTCAGGCTCGCGTTCGACAGGGCGTGGTCGAGGTAACCGGCCTGGCCGTCGAAAACGAACGAGTAAGCGTGCGCGCCCTGGAACTGCGCGATCAGGTTGGTGTAGTCGTCTTCCGTCCCGGCGACGTCGTCGGGGCCTGCCTTGATCGCGTCGATCGGGTCTTCCATGGCGTAGGAGTTCAGGTCACCGGTGATCAGGAAGTCCGGATCGCCGCTGCCCGTCGGGTCGGTCGCCAGCCAGTCGACGAGCGCCTGGGCGGCGGCAAGCCTGGTCAGGTTGCAGTTGCCCTGGCCGTCGCCGAGATCGGGGTCACCCGGGCAGGCCGAGCCCTTGGATTTGAGATGGTTCACGACGACGGTGAAGCGCTCGCCGGTCGCGTTCTCCTCGAACGTCTGGGCGAGCGCCGGACGGCTGAAGTCGTCGTCGAACCGCGGGTCGACGGTCGAGTCGAGGATCGCGAAGTCCCCGACCGGCGTTACCACTGCGGGCTTGTAGATGAAGCCCACAGCGATCGTGTCGCTGCCGATCACCCCGGTGTCGATGGCGGCGTAGGCCCCCGCCCCGTAGGTGTCGTTCAGCCCGGCGACGATGCCATCGTCCGGATCGCCGAGCGCGTCGGCGCCGGTTGTGTTCTCGATCTCATTGAGGCCGACCACGTCGGCGTTCAGGCCGGCGAGCGCCGCCACGAGCTTCTCGCGCTGGCGGTCGAACTCCTCGCCGTTGTCCGCGCCTCGGCATTCGACGTTCTGGGCAGGCCCGCAGATGTCTGGCCCGGCATCGAGCGTCACGAAGAAGTTGAGCATGTTCATCGAGGCGACCTTGAGGTCGCCGCCAACGTCCTCGGGCGTCTCGGGCCGAGGATTGACCGAGGTGTAATCGGCCGGCGCGGTCGGCTGAATGCGGTACAGGCTGAAGTCGAAGCCGAGGACCCCGACCGTATTGGCGACGGTGTCGCCGCCGCGGAAGGTGTTGTCGAGCCCGAACCCGTCGCCGTTCGGGTGGCGGGTGAACTCGGGGTTCTGGACGCTGAGCCCGTCGTCGAGGGTGATCCTGCGCAGGAGGTACTCCGCCAGGCGATCGATTGCCGGGTCACCCGGCTCCACGACCGAGGTCGGGGTGAAATGGCGCGACTCACCTTCGAGCGGCAGCGCCAGGACAATCTCGCCGAATCGGTCGTAGTTGAAGTACTCGGAGATCACGAGCGCCTGGGGGAAGCGAACCAGCATGCCCTCGAAGCGCTCGAGGAAGGTCGAGCTCGAGAACGGCAGCTCGACGTCGACCGGCGTGATCGCTTCGCCCGGCCCGCAGATCGCGATGTTCAGCGCCGGGACGGCCGAGCTGTTGCTGTTCGAGCCGTTGATCGCGGTCTGGTTGAAACGCTCCCGGGCGAAGCCGCTCACGCGGACGAGGTCTCCAGCGTCCACGACGTCGGCACTGCCGGTGAAGACGAAGATGCCGTCCGAAGTCGTCGGGTCGTCGTCGCCGGCCACATCCTGCATGTAGAAGCCCTGCAGGCCCGTGCTGCCCTCGTAGTCACCGACGACGATGCCCTGCGTCGTGACATTGCCGGGGATCGGCGTTGCGAGCCCACTGCCCTGGATCTCGTAGATTGGCGTGAACGTCGGACTGCAGTCGTCGCTGAGGATTGTCCCAACGCCCTGGCCGTCAGTCACGGCCGCGCCGGTCACGTTCGTCACATTGACGAAGAACTGCTCACCAGGCTCGGTGGCAGTGTCGCCGTTCACGGTCGCGGAGAAGTTGAATGTCGTGTCACCCGCGGCGATCGTCTGGCCGGTCAGGGACGTTGCGACGTAGTCGTTGTCGGCCGCGGTCGCCGAGCCATCCGCTGTCGAGATGTCGAACGTGACGCCGCCCGGGCCGGCCGGCGCCGACAGGCTGACCGTGAAGTCGAAGGAGGTGGTGCCCGAGTTGCCCTCGAACGCCGTGACGTCGTCGATCGACAGGCCCGGCGCATCGTCGCAATTGGCGGTGTGGGCGCCAAGTCCGTCGAAGGTGTCCTGGGCGAAGCCGTCCCACTCCGTGGCCGGATCGAACGCGTTGGAGCCATCAGGGTCGCCGGCACATGCCGTCGACATGCGCCGAAGCGTGTTGTCGGCGGTGCTGGTCAGGCCCGTCCCCCACTCGGTCCCCGGGTCGAACCCGATCTGACCCACCGCGTCGAGGATCGTGGTCCCCTTCCGGAGCACCACGGCATCGTCGCCGTTGAACCAGCCCGAGCCGTTGGTCTGATCGGCCTGGGCGAGGATGGTGGCATGCGCCGCCGACTGAGCCAGGACAAAGACGGCCCCGTCTGCAACCGATCCCGTCAGGTTGATCGTGAGTGTGGAGACCGGATTGCCGTTGAAGAACATCTGGACGTTGAAGCCATCAGCGGCGAGATCGATGCTTGCGCCCGTGCCGTTGTAGATCTCGAGCGCCTTGTTGTTGCTTGAGCCCTCGATGTACTCGCTGAAGAACAGGTCCGTCGGCGTCGCAGCCGTCGCCGGTTGGGGTTGGGAGCTCAGCGAGCCGGTAGCGAGGAGCGTCGCGATTGCGACGACAAGGAATCGGGACGCGACGCGCGACATCAGCAAGTCCTTCCTGGAGGGTTCGTGCGGACCCTCAGTGCCCACGGGTGAGTTGCGGGCGATGCGAGTTGGTGCGCCGTCGCGACCCGTCTCTCCCTGGGCCGCGAGGCCAGAGCGCGTAGTACAGCGGAGGGTACCCAACCACACCTGACCGAACAATCGCGGGCGGGACAACGGGTGGTTAGCGCCGCTCAGGCCGGTGCGCATACGCACCGCAATCCACCTCTGAATGGCCCCGAGATTGGCCCCGGGCGCGCGTCCGAACGTCAGGCGCTGGCGAGCGCCTCCTCGACCGCGGCAGCCAGCCGCTCGCCCACCGGCGCGCCGACGAGGGGCGTGACGCTATGGACCCCCTCGGTATCGACCCAGTTCGGCTCGATCCCCGACGCAGACAGCACGAGCGGTACGCCGGCGTGATGCTCGCGAAGGCCCTCGATGAGCGCCTGAGCGCCTTCCGGCTCGCCGGTCGCCCACGCGTCATAGACCATGACGTCGGCCCACTCCGCCAGCTGACATGGGCGACCCGCGAGGATCGGGCAGCTCGCCCCGATCGGCCCGAGGCACTCGTTGACCTCGTACCCACGCCTCCGGAGGGAATCGACCTCCTGGTCAGCCAGATCGATGTCGTGGTTCACGACGAGGACCCGAGTCATGGAACACCTCGCAGTTTCAGCGAGGGTGCGCCGTGCTTTCACCCGGGGGTAGGGCCAGAGGTCATCCCGATGGGCCCACGAGCGGCCCATCGGGGTCGTCTGGCGCCGCGCGTCAGCCCTTGCGCTCGAGAATGGGCTTCGCGACGTCCGGCTTGTCGACGACGAACGCGAACATCGCGCGGTCGCCCCAGCGGCCGAGGAACAGGTGGCCGTGGATGTTCACGCCCGCGTCGGCGAGCTCGCGAGCGATGCGCGCCATGCCACCGGGCTTGTCGTCGACCTCGGCGATGATCGATTCGCCCTCGACGTAGTTGTATTCGCCCTCGTCGAGGACCTGCCTGGTCGTGTCGTCGTCGGCCGTCGTCATGATCACGTGGCCGCTGTCGCCGAGCCCACCGCCGCCAATGGCGCGGAGGTCCACGCCGCGCGCCGCGAGCTCCTCGGCGAGGATCGCCATGGCGCCGGGCACGTTCTTCAGCTGGACGACGAACTGGTTGGCCACTGTGCCCTCCTTGACGCGCGTGTCGCGGCGTCCCGCTGATCGTAGCCGGACCAGCCGCTAGAGTGCCGCGATGGCCCACCTCGATGCGCCCTCGACCAACCTGCCGGCCACCGTTGCGGCCGCGCTCGCTGCGCCGACGCCCGGCGAGCGATCGACGATCGAGGCCGGGGGTCGCGAGTGGTCATTTCTGACCTGGGGCGGACCATCCGACACGCCACTCCTCCTCGTCCACGGGGTGACCTCGAACGCCGGCATCTGGTGGCGCGTCGGGCCGGCGCTCGCCGCCTCCGGTCGGCGGGTTGTGGCGGTCGACATGCCCGGCCACGGGCCGAACCCCACCTGGTTCGGCCGTCATCGCTTCGCCGAGACCGCCGCCGAGCTCGCCGCGTTCATCCGGGCCGCAGGGCTCGACGTCCCGGAGCTCGCCGTCGTGGGGCATTCCTGGGGCGCGATGGTCACGGCGCACCTGCCGGGCGAGGGCGTGCGACCGGCGACGATCGTCCTGATCGACCCGCCCTTTCTGACCCTGCCGCAGCTCGAGGCGCTCACCCGCGAGCCCACCGAGCGGCCATACGAGTCGCTCGACGACGCCCGAGCCGCGGTTCGACAGGCGAATCCAGCGTGGTCCGACCGCGACGTCGAAGCGAAGGCCCAGGCGCTGACCGAGTTCGACGCCGACGCGGTGCTCGCGGTCCTGCTCAAGAACGGCGACTGGGACGCCGGCCTCGCGGCAATGGCGCGACCGGAAGCGCAGGGCATTACGACATGGCTCATCACTGGCGAGTGGGCGTCGGGCTGCCTCATCCCCGACCCGGCGATCCCGATCATCCGGCGCCAGCTCGGCGCCAACCACGTGATCGTCATCCGCGGCGCGCCGCACTCACCCCAGCGGACGCACCCAGAGGCGACGGTCGCCGCGATCCTTCGAGCGATCGGTCAAGCCTGACCGGTCCTCCCTGCCCGCTACCTCAGTCAGCGTGACGTGCGTCAGGCTCGACCGGCCTTCCCCGTGGGAAGGTTCGGTCCGAGGGCGGGTGGCTCGCAGTGTGATGGCCGCATCGCTGGCTTTTGTGTCAAGTGCCCCTGCCTTCGTGATCGGCGGACCGGCCGTGGCTTCATAGGAGCGTGGATCTGACTCAACGCACATCTGCCCGTGCCGGCCCGCGCGCCCATCGTACCTGCCGATTGGGAGGTGCCAAATGACGGCAGTCGGGATCGATACCCACAAGGACAGCCTCGCGGCGTGCCTGGTCGACGAGCTCGGCGCACCGCTCGGGGAGCGGACGTTTGCCAACGACCCGGCAGCGCACGACGCACTCTGGGCGTGGGTGAGCTCGGCGGCTCCGGAGGCGACGATCGGGATCGAGGGCAGCTCCCGGTTCGGTGCGGCGGTGGCGCGGTTCCTGCTGGCTCGCGGCGCGATCGTCCGGGAGGTGCCGCCGCAGCTGACGTTCCGGGAACGGGGCCGGACTCGGTTGCCCGGGAAGAGCGATCCAGGAGACGCCCTGGCCATCGCCCGCGTGGCTGCCCGCGAAGGGTCCCTGCCACCGGTCAGGCTGTCCGATCGAACCGTGGACATCCGGATGCTGGTCGAGGCACGCGAGGATGCCATCGCCGAGGCCGTACGGGTGCGCAACCGGCTCCATGCCGATCTCGTGATCCTCGTGCCCGGATACAGTGCATCGGTCGCCAACCTCGTCTCCCTGCGCAACCGGCAGCGAGCAGGACTGATGCTCCGCGGCCGTGAGGGCGTCCAGGTCGTGATTGCCCGGCGCCGCCTGGCGAAGCTGCGCCTGCTCGACCGGGAGGCGCGATCGCTTGAGTCTCAGATCCGCGAGCTCGTCGGCGCGCATCCGCTGCTCGACATGCACGGCGTGGGCCTGCTCACCGCCGCCAAGCTGATCGCCGAGGCGGGCGACGTTCGACGGTTCCACTCGGTCGACGCCTTCGCGATGCTCGCCGGCGTGGCGCCCATCCCGGCGAGCTCGGGTCAGACGCAGCGCATGCGTCTCAACCGCGGCGGCAACCGCCAACTCAACCGGGCCTTCCACACAATCGCCATGGTTCAGGCGGTGCGTTACCCACCGGCGCGGGCATTCCTCGCGCGGAAGGCCGCCGAGCACAAGACCGGCCGCGATGGCATCCGCGCCCTCAAGCGGCAGCTCGTGCGGTCAGTCTTCCGCCGTCTCGAGGCCGGAGCTCCCCTTCTCAGCCAGGCGGCTTGACAAGATAGGAGCTTGACACGCGAGCGCGGAATGCGATCGCGCGGCGGTAGATGTCGAGGTAGGCGGGGGCCGAGGCGGAGCGCCAGTCGAAGTCGACGGTCATGCCGCGGTCGAGGAGGGAATCCCAGGCATTGCCGGCCGCTTGATGGAGGGCAAGGAAGCGGTCGCAGGCGGCGACGAGGTCCTTGGGCGCCTCGCCCGCGAACGTGAAGCCGGTGCCGGTGGTCGGATTGGCAGTGACGTCGATGACCGTGTCGCGCAGGCCGCCGGTGGCGCGGACGATCGGGGGCGTTCCATAGCGCAGCGCGATCATCTGGCCGGTGCCGCAAGGCTCGAATCGTGACGGCATCAGGAACCCGTCGACGCCGGCGTAGATCTTGCGGGCGAGGTCGCGGTCGAAGCGCTCGACGAAGGCGACCTTCGACCGCATGGCGCGAGTCCCGGCGAGCTTCCGAAGTGAATCGACGTCGTGCGACGTGCCGACGCCCTGGACGATGAGCCGGAAACCCCGCGCCGCGAGGGCGGGCACGGCGGCGGCAACGATGTCGAAGCCTTTCTGCCGGTCGAGGCGGCCGATCATCCCGAGGACCGGGCCCGCGTCCTGGGAGTCCATGCCGACCGTCTCGAGGACGTCCGCGCGGCAGCGCACCTTCCCGGATCGATTCTCCCGCGAGTAGCCCGCCGCGAGCGCGGGATCCGCCGCGGGATCCCAGAGGTCGGTATCCAGGCCGTTCAGGATGCCGAGGAAGGCGTCGCCCTTGGCTCGGAGGACATCGTCGAGGCCCATGCCGCCCGCCGGCGTCAGCGCCTCGCGGGCAAAGCCCGGGCTGACGGTGTTGACGATCTCGACTGCGCCGATACCGGCCTTCAGGAGGTCGAGCCCGTCGGCGCCCTTCGGCAACGCGCCCGGCCCGAGGCCGAGCTCGGGGACCTGCGAGGCGGGCGTCCAGCCGTGGTACGCGAGGTTGTGGACGGTGAGGACGAAGGCCGCGCGTGCCATCGACGGCTCCGAGGCGAGCAAGCCGTCCCGTAGCAGCACGGCTGGGGCGGCATGCCAGTCGTGGATGTGGATGACGTCCGGGGGCCGCTCGTCCATGCGCAGCCGCTCCAGCGCGGCGCGGCATAGCAGCCCGAACCGCCACGCGTTGTCCGGGTAGTCGCCGTTCGCGTCGCCGTACAGGCCGTCGCGGTCGAAGGCCGGTGGGTGATCGACGAGGTGCAGGCGGTAACCGTGCGTCTCGGCCGCGAGGACGCCGATCGACAATCCCTTGCCGCCCCGCGGGTCCGGCACGGACACGGTCGTCGCCACCGCGCCCTCCGGCACCGAAACCGCCCGGTACCGCGGCAGGAACACGTCGACGAGGCCATCCAGCTCCGACGCACCGGCTTGGTGGAGCGCGCGGGCGAGGGCATCGACGACGTCGGCGAGCCCTCCGGTCTTGGCCCATGGCTCGCACTCGGCGGCAACGAACGCGACGCGGATGCCCACGACGGGAGTATGCCAGCCGATCAGGCTAAACCGGTTTACGAGCAACGGTGGCGGCCGATATGATCCGGCGGATGGAGCCCACCGTCCGCATTCCCTCGGCCATACCTGCGCATGTCCGCGTCCCGCCCGAGCTTGAGGGCCTGCGGCGGCTCGCGTACAACGTGTACTGGTCGTGGCATCCGCGCGCACGAGCATTGTTCGGCCGGATCAACGGCGGGGTCTGGGCACGCGTCCACAGCCCGATCCCGGTCCTCACGAGCATGGTCGACTGGCCGTCGCTGCTCGACAACTCGGACTTCATGGTCGATGCGCAGCGTGTCATCGCCGACTTCGACCGGTACATGGCGAACGGCGCGGACCACTGGTTCCACCGGCGTCACGCCCGGGACCTCAAGGGCCCGATCGCGTATTTCTGCGCCGAGTACGGGCTCCACGAATCGATGGGCATCTACTCGGGCGGCCTGGGTGTCCTCGCGGGCGACCACATGAAGGCAGCGAGCGACATGGCGCTACCCCTCGTTGGCGTCGGCCTCCTGTACCGCAACGGCTACTTCCGCCAGACGATCGACGCCGACGGCCATCAGGAGCACCGCTACCCGGACTACGACCTCAGCCGCATGCCCCTGACGCGGGCGCTCGGGCGAGAGGGCAACCCGCTGACCGTCTCGGTCGAGCTGCCCGAGCGGAGCGTGCACGTCGACGTCTGGACCGTCCAGGTCGGACGCGTCCCCGTGCTCCTGCTCGATACCGACAACCCGATCAACGACCCGGCGGACCGGCCGATCACGCACATCCTGTACGTCCGCGGGCGCGAGATGCGCCTGCACCAGGAGCTGATCCTCGGCGTGGGCGGCGTGCGAGCACTTCGAGCGCTCGGGATCAAGCCCGACGTCTGGCACCTGAACGAGGGCCATTCGGCGTTCTTGCTCGCCGAGCGCGCCCGTGAGCGAATCGTCGCCGGCGACGACGCCGACACGGCGCTCGCGACCGTGGCGCGCAACAGCGTGTTCAGCATCCACACGCCCGTCTCGGCCGGCAACGAGCGGTTCGACGCGGACCTCGTCCGGCGCGTCGCCGGGCCACTCCTCGACGGCGATGGACGGCGAAATACGGGCGGCGTGCCGGTGGAGCGGGTCCTCGAGATCGGGCGCGGCGCGGACGACGACGCCGGCCAGTTCGACATGACGGCCTTCAGCCTGCGGCTGACGAACGGCGCGAACGCGGTCTCCAAGCTGCATGCCGCCACGGCGAACGCGACCTGGGGGGCAATTCCCCCACACGGGATCATCGCGGTCACCAACGGCGTCCACCCACCGACATGGGTTGGCGGCGCGATCCTCGGACGGTACGAGCGCCACCTCGACGCGGATCTCGACGACCTCGACGGCGCCACGGACGCATCGCGCTGGTGGGAGCGGATTGACCGCGTCAGCGCGAGCGACCTGTGGGAGGCCCATCTCGACCAGAAGCGCGAGCTCGCCGTGTTCGCGCGCGGCCGCCTCCGAAACCAGTTCGCCCGGCACGGCGAGGCTCCCCGGACGCTCGAGGAGCTGGGCGACGCGCTCGACCCGAATGTGCTCACGATCGGCTTCGCACGCCGGTTCGCCACGTACAAGCGCGCCGGGATGATCTTCACGGATCGAGACCGGCTCGCTCGCCTGCTTGGCGACACGGACCGCCCGGTCCAGCTGGTCTTCGCAGGCAAGGCCCACCCCGCCGACCGTCCGGGCCAGGCGGTGATCCAGGAGATCTTCGGGCGGACGCGCTCGCCCGAGTTCCGCGGCCGGGTCTTCGTTCTCGA
>Ga0268386_10004739_pt1 | contig 10057 bp, 8 predicted proteins | sample RVTome_15_FD_200260 | JGI IMG/M metagenome (GOLD analysis project Ga0268386, IMG submission 200260) | Soil microbial communities from uranium-contaminated site in the Upper Colorado River Basin, Wyoming, United States - RVT150D86... ...
CCACACAATCGTAGAGAGCCTCGCGCACTTCGTCCTCGTTGATGGTGATCGTCTTCGGGACGCGGGCCACGATGTCGCTGCCCTTGACCTCCATCGTGCGCGACCCCTCGCCGGCCGCCCGCGGCGCGCCCAGCGCCAGCTTGAACTCCTCGACGCGGCGCTCACCCACCAGCAGGTTGTAGTGCTTGCGGATGTACTGCGTGATGGCCTCGTTCATGTCGTCGCCGGCGGTCCGGGCAGACTGGCAGAACACGATGCCCGACAGCGAGATGACCGCCACCTCGGTCGTTCCACCACCGATGTCGACGACCAGGTGCCCGCCCGGCTCCTGGATGGGCAGCCCGGCGCCGATGGCCGCCGCCATCGGCTCCTCCACGAGGTAGACCGCATGGGCCCCGGCCTGCACGGCCGCTTCACGCACGGCCCGCCGCTCGACCTGGGTAGTGCACGAGCTGACGCCGATCACGATGCGGGGACGGAAGAAGCGGCCGCTCGGCTGGACGCGCGCGATGAGCTCGCGCAGCATCGTCTGGGCCACCTCGAAGTCCGCGATCACACCGTTCCGGAGCGGCCGCACGACCTCGATGTTGGCGGGGGTCCGGCCCAGCATCGCCCGCGCCGGATGGCCGACGGCGATGACCGAGTGGCGGACACGATCGAGCGCGACGATCGAGGGCTCGGAGACCACGACCCCTTGTCCCCGGACGAACAGCAGCGTGTTGGCGGTGCCGAGATCGATCCCGATGTCGTTGGAGAACATCCCCGACGGCAGGCGAAGCTTCATGCGCACATCCTCCCGGCCGAGAGGGGCCGGTCCTTAGGGTTGTCCACAGCATCGAGGCGACGGTTGGTGCGGCGGTGCGCAAGCAAAGCACGAGCCGTACCAGCACGGTTCGCAAAGTCCGGCGTTTGCCTGCGCGCCGGGCGATCCGACGTCGGGTGATCGACAGCGCCGGCGGACACTGTCAAGAGCCCGGCGCCTCCGGGATTGTCGATTGTAGGAAGCGGCGCCGCTGGTCATGGCAAGCGCCAGCTCTTGTCGATGTAGCGGCGCCCCTCCACCACCGAGACCTGGATGGCCGCCCGGTACGCCGCGGCCTCCGTGGTGTGGACGCGCGTGTCGACCCCAACATGTTCGGCATCGGGTCCACCGGCGAGCGCCTCGGACAGCACCCGGCCATCGAGACCGTCGCGCTCCTCGACGTCGAGCAGGGCGAGGATCGTCGGTGTCACGTCCGCGGTGCTTGCAGGCACCGGCACGGTCATCCGTGACTTGAATCCCGCGCCCCAGGCCACCAGGGTATTGCGGACGTTCCACGGGCTCATGCTGCCGTGGTCGCTCGGCAGCGGCGTGCCGCCGGCGTTGACGTTGGCCAGGTCGGTCCCGGCCACGCCGAAGGCGTTGGGGCGGGAGGTCCACGGGAACGTGAAAAGGATGTCGGGGCCCCGCTCCTCGTTCGCGGCGTGGATCAGCTCCAGTGAGAACGTGCCCGCCACCGCCCCCCCGGGGTCGCCGGCGGCGGCGCCGGCGGTGAAGACGACGCCGCCCCAGTCGCGGGACTGCACGAAGCGAGCGATGCCCGCGATCCGGTCGGCGTCGTGGCCCTCGACGTGCACGGCGACCGCCTGGCCGCTACTGGCGAGAACCACGTCGGCAGAGGTCCGTGACGCCTTGAGCCCGGCGTCGACGAGCGCTCCGGCGACGTCGACGCCCGCGGTGTTGGCGGTGAACCCGTGGTCGGACACGATGAAGAGGCTGGTCGCCGCCGTGAGGCCGAGCGCGTCGACGGTCGCGAGCACGCCCGCGATCTCCGCGTCGCCGTGGCGCAGCGCCCGCCGCGCCGCCGGCGAGCCCACGCCGAGGTGGTGCTGGGTGTGGTCCGGCTCGGTCAGCCAGTTGATCACGACGGCAGGCCGGAGCTCCGCCAGCACGTGTTCGCGCAGCACGCGCTGGGTCCAGGTGACCGACGCGTCGTAGCGATCGGCCCCGCCCCCCTTCGCCGGCGCCGGGCCGAACCGCGCGAGGATCGCGGCGCCGGTGGCCGGCGGCCAGGCCACGGTCTTGCCGGGCTCCAGATAGCCGTTGATCAGCACGCCGATCCCGGCCGCCGCCCGGGGATTGGTCAGCACCGCGCTGCCCGTGGACCCCGAGCTCACCGCAGCCAGGTCCAGCCCTCGCGCGTGCAAACGCTCGGCGAGCGTGCGGCCGAGCACGAGCCGGCCCCCGGAGGCGTGGTCGAGCGCCAGCAGGCTGCGGTGATCGTCGGTGCCGAACGCCCGCGCCGGCTCGACGGCGGGGACGTACATCTGGTTGCCGAGGATCCCGTTCGTGCCCGGCTGCATGCCGGTCACCAGCGCCGCCGCGTTGACGCGCGTGACGGTCGGGAAGACGGCATGGCCGTTCGCGAAGTCCACGCCCTCGGCGCGCAACCGGAACAGCGTCGGCGTGTCCTCGGCAGTGATCGAGTCGGGACGGAGGCCGTCGACGACGAAGACGATGACGAGACGGGTGGCCGGGGTCATTTCGACCGGAGTGTAGTGCAGAAGACGCGCAGAGACCAGAGCGAGGAGCCACGTCGCGACGCCCTGGCGTCGGGGTACACTCTTGCGGTGTCGATCTGGCTGATCCGCCACGGCGAGACCCTCGGCAACGCCTCCCGCATGGTCCAGCTCCCGGACAGTCCGCTCTCCCCGCGCGGCATCGCGCAGGCCGAGCGGCTGGCCCGCCGCCTCGCGGGCGAGGGCATCGCGCGGATCGTCTCCAGCGACTACGCTCGGGCGGCGTCCACCGCCGAGCGCCTTCAGCGCGCCATCGGCGTTCCCCTCGCTTTCGATCCACTGCTCCAGGAGCGGAACTTCGGCGATATCCGGGGCACGCCCTACGCCGACCTCGGCTTCGACATGTTCGAGCCCGACTACGCGCCGCCGAACGGCGAGAGCTGGTCGGTCTTCCACGCCCGCGTCGACCAGGCGTGGGCGCGCGTGCAGCGTCTTGCCGCGGCGACGCCCGGTCACCTGGCGGTGGTCACGCACGGCCTCGTCTGCCGCTCGCTGGCCGCCCGGCATCTGCGTCTCCCCGACGGGACGGTGGTGCCGGAGCGCTGGGAGAACACGTCGCTCACGATCGTGGAGTGTCCGGCCCCCTGGCGCGTGAGCCTGCTCAATTGCATCGCCCACCTCGAGGACCTGGACAGCATCCCGCGCGCCGACACAGGGTCGGTCTGAGGACGGCCCGCGCCCCGTCGTCTTCCAGGGGCAGCCGGTGGAGCTCGACTCGGCACTGATCCTCGCGACTTACTGGCGATCGGCGCCCGCGGGGAGGCGCCCGCGCCGATGCGGCCGTGAGCCGCTGGGGCCGCGGGCCGCTCACCGAGCGCGCCCGAGGCCGCGGCCGATCAGCTCAGCCGCGCAGCGCGCGGCCGGGCGCCGGCCGGGCGGCCACCGCCGGGCGGTCCCCGGCCAGGTCTGCCGGGCGCAGCCACAGGAACGCCAGCGCGCCCGCGAGCAGCGCGACGGTCACGTGCGCGAACGCAAGCCCCCACCCGATCACGCTGGCGCCGCCCGCGAGGTCGAGCGTCGCGCCGAGCACGAGCGGCCCGAGAAAGCCGCCCGCGTACCCCAGCGTGGAGTGCACGGCCAGCGTCGCGCCCCGCCGGCCAGGCTCCGCGCTGCCGGCGCTGCCGGCCGTGAGCGACGAGGAGTCCGACCAGATCAGCCCGGCGTAGACGAGCACGAGGGCGGCCGCCCCGGCGTACGGCAGCGCCGCACCGAAGCCGATCACTCCGGCCATCGCCGCCGACGCCAGCAGCGTGCCCAGGATGAACCGGCGGCGGCCGAAGCGGATCGCCATCTCGTTGCCCCACACGCTGGCCCACACGCCGAGGAGTCCCATGACGGTCGCGACGGTGGCGGGCGCCATCGGCACCCACGTCCCCACGCGCTGCCCGGACGCGAAGGTGAGGAAGGTGACGACCCACGCCCGCAGCGCCGACATCTCCCACGTGTGCACGCCGTACGCGAGCGAGTAGGCGAGCGCCGACCGGTTGCGCAGCACCGGGCGGAAGTCGAGCAGCGCGCCGGGCGGGCCGGCCGTGGCGCGCGGCGGGCGGGCCGGCAGCCCCACCAGGACGAGCCCGAACGCCAGCGCGGCCCCGAGGGCCCCCGGCAGCAACGCCCACTGCCAGCCGAGCCAGGCGTTCACCGTGCCGGCGACGGCAAACGACAGCGCGCCGCTCACGCCGACCGCCGCCGCGTGAGCGGCGACGGCACGAGACTGCTGGGGCCCCTCGGCCAGATCGCTCAGCGCCTTGAGCCCGGGCATGTAGCTGCCGGCCCACCCGACGCCCATCAGGGCCCGGAATGCCAGCGCCGACCAGAATCCCGTCGCGAGCCAGGCGAAGCCGGCGAACGCCAGCGCGGTGAGCGCGACGGAGCCGAGATAGATCCGCTTGGGATCCACCCGGTCGGTGAGCGAGGACAGCAGCGGCACGACCATTGTGTAGGCCGCGTAGTAGATGCCGCCGATCCAGCCCGCCTCGGTGTTGCTGAGCGACCAGGCCGGAATGAGCGTCGGTAGCAGCGCGGCGACGCCGAACGCGCCGATCTGCGCGCAGCCCTGGGCCGCGCACATCGTCACGACGGCGCGATTGAGGGTCAGGACGTCGCCGCCTCGCCCAGCAGGCGCTCGACGATGACGCAATCGCGCCAGACCCCCTCGAGCCGGCCGTGGCGCCGATACACGCCGACCACGCGGAACCCGCACCGCTCGTGCAGCTGCAGGCTCGCGGTGTTCTCCGGGAAGATGCGGGACACGATCTTCCAGAAGCCGCGCTCCGCGTACACCCGGCAGAGCCCCTCGAGGGCCGCCCGACCGGCGCCGGTGCCCCGCGCCGCGCGCGCCACGTACACGGAATGCTCGGCCACGCCGGCATAGGCTGGCCGGCTACGATAGGCGCCGGCTCCCGCCCACGCCACCACGACGCCGGCGCGCTCGACGACGACGGTGGGATAGCGGTCGCCCTTGTCCGTCAGCGCGGAGGCCACCTGCGCGGGGGTGCGCGCCTCCGTCTCGAAGGTTGCGATCCGGTCGGCGATGCCCTCGTTGTAGATCCGCGCGATCGCCTCGGCGTCCTCGACCGTGGCAATCCGCGGGCTCAGGGGCGTCATGCGCGTGGCGGCATCCGCCCCCCCAGACGGGCGGCCATCGCGGCGCGGACGCGGCGAGGGGCGGCCCCCGCCTGGCTGCGGGCGCAGGCGTGCGTGCCGAAGAGCCGCACGCGCTGTCGCGTCACCGTGCGGGTTTGCGCGCCCGGATGAACGCGCTCATGAACTTGCCGTCGATGATGGGGCCGATCGCCTCGGCCGTGAGGCCGGCCTTGGCCAGCGCGTCCCGCGCGTCATCAGCCCGGTAGATCCGGGTCGGCTCGAGCGCCACGGCCTCGAACCCGGCCTTCTGCAGCTTCGCCCGGTAATCGGACTCCTCGAGCGCGCCCGCCACACAGCCGATCCACAGCTCGACGCTGCGGCGGATCGCCGCCGGCACCTCGCCGCGCACGACGACATCGGAGACCGCGAAGCGCCCACCGGGCTTCAGCACGCGGAACGCCTCGGCGAGCACGGCATCCTTGTCGGCCGACAGATTGATGACGCAGTTGGAGATGATGACGTCGACCGTGTCCTCCGGAAGCGGGATGTGCTCGATCTCGCCCTTGAGGAACTCGACGTTCTCCAGGCCCGCCTTCCGCTGGTTCTCCCGCGCCAGCGCCAGCATCTCATCGGTCATGTCCAGCCCATACGCCTTGCCGGCCGGTCCGACGCGGCGCGCCGACAGCAGTACGTCGATGCCGCCGCCGGAGCCGAGATCCAGCACGACCTCGCCCGGTCGAAGCTCGGCCAGCGCCGTCGGGTTGCCGCACCCCAGCGAGGCGGCGACCGCCTCGGCAGGCAGCCCGGCGGTCTCCGTGCCGTAGAGGTTCGCCGTGATGGGCGAGCACTCGCTCGAGGCGGCCGACCCGCAGCAGGAGCCACCGGCGTCACCGACGCGGAGCGCGGCCGCTCCGTACTTCGCCTTGACGACCTCCCTGATGTCGCCGGCCGGCGCGTCGAGACCCTTCGCCGCCGGACGTCCCAGGGTCGTCGTCACCACCGTGGATGTCGGCGCACAGCAGCCGCTCGCGGACTGCGCCGGCGACGGGGCGCAGCAGGCCGCCTCGGCCGGCGCGGTCTGCGACTCCTCGCAACATGCACCCGCCGCGGTGGCCTCGGCGGTGACGTTGCAACAGGCCGTCTCGCCGGCGACCGCCGGCGTGGCGGAGCACACGCCCGTGGCCGGCAACGTCAGCTCCACGCGCCGCGCCGCCTCGAGGTCGCCCGTCAGCTCGGCGACGACGGAGCGCACCTGCTCGTAGCCGGTCAGCATCAGGAACGTCGGCGCCCGGCCGTAGCTCTTCATGCCGACCACATAGAATCCGGGCTCGGGATGGCGCAGCTCGTCGGCGCCGTGCGGTGGCACGGTGCCGCAGCTGTGGACGTTGGGATCGATGAGCGGCGCCAGCGACCGCGGGCTCTCGACCGCCGGATCGACGTCCAGCCGCAGCTCCCCGAGCATCGCGAGATCCGGGCGGAACCCGGTCGCCGCGACGATCTGGTCGAAGGGCCCGAGCGCGCGGCCCGCGGCGTCGACGACCGTCACGCCGGCGCCGGTGTCACGAAGCTCCGCCGTCCGGAAGCCGGTGATGAGTCGCACGCGGCCCGAGTCGACGAGAGCGCGCAGCCGGGCGCCGAGGCTGCCCCGCGCGGGAAGCGCATCGGCCTCGCCCCCGCCGTACATCGCGCCGATCTCGCTGCGCCGCACGACCCAGGTGATCGTCGTGTCCGCAGCCGTGGCGGCCAGCTCCGCGAGGTCGAGCAGCGCGTTGAACGCCGAGTGGCCGCTGCCCACGACGAGCGTGCGGCGCCCCGTGTACCGCCGCCGATGGAGGCCCAGCACGTCGGGGATGCCGTAGAAGATGCGGCCGCGACACTGCCGCTCCCCGATGGCGGCGAGCCCGCTGGCGCCGAGCGGGTTCGGGAGGCCGTACGTCCCCGACGCGTCGATCACGGCGCGGGCGAACAGCGTCTCCTCACCCGCGGCCGACCGCACCCGGAGCTCGAAGGGCGCGTCCTCGCGTCCCGTCGTCTTCATCTTGTCGAAGCCCGCCCGGGCCACGGCGACGACCCGGGCGCCGAGCCGCAGGTGGGCTGCGATCTGCGGGAGCGCGGCCAGCGGACGGAGGTATTCGGCAACGATCTCGGCACCGGTCGGCAGCACGTCGGGATCCGGCTCTTTCCATCCGGCGGCCCGCAGCATCGCCCCGGCCACGGGATCCACGTTGTAGCGCCATGGCGAGAACACCTGCACGTGGCCCCACGCAAGAATCTGGGCGCCGACCGACTCACCGGCTTCGAGAACAACGGGCGTCTGACCCTTCGCGACCAGATGCGCTGCCGCCGCGAGCCCGATGGGACCTGCCCCGATCACCGCGATCTGCCGCTGCTGTCTGTCGCTCATCGCCATCCTCCGCCGTGCATCAACCGCCGTTGATATGTGAGGGCAAAAAAGGGGTTACCGACAGCTGCGGGCCGCGCGCTCGCTTGGCCGGGATGGTTGGAGGCCGGCGAGCACGCCCTCGAGCGTCGCCAGGGCCTCGGGGTTGATCGCGTAGTAGACCCACCGCCCCTCGCGGCGGTCGGTCACGAGGCCGGCGTCCTTCAGCGTCTTGAGGTGGAACGACAGCCGCGACTGGCTCGCCTCGAGCTCGTCGGTGAGATCGCAGACGCACTGCTCTCCGCCGTGGAGCTGCTCGAGAAGACGCAGCCGCGTCTCGTCCCCGAGCGCCCGGAACAACCGCAGGGTCGCCTCGACGTCCGTGGTCGCCAGCGCCATGCTCGGATCATCCATCAAGATCTACTGATGCGTCAAGCTCGCCCAGGGATTCGGCAAACGGCCTCATCTCACGGCGGGCGTCGGCCACATGCGCCGGCACACGCCGAAGGCAAAGCGCACCGCGAGCAGGAAGGTCGCGGCGAGCATCGCCGTGCCGAGCACGTCCGACTCACTGCGCTCCATCGCGACCACGGGTGGGAGCACCTGCCCGAGCAGCATCGTCACCACGGAGAAGCTCGCATGCACCAGCACTGGAAACGCGACGAGCACGATGATGGCCTTCCCAACCATGGCCCCGTCCTCCACCACACGTCCGCTTGGCCCCTGCGGCCGGCCCTCGGCGTCGACTGCGATCACGCCCACGTCCGCGCGCCACATCCGCAGCGGTCACCAGCCTGCGGGCGGCCTGGCCACACGTGGACTTCGTGCCCGTCGAACTCGTAGGCCAGCTCCCACTCCTGGAGCGCGCTCTTCAGGGCCTCCCAGTCGTGACACAGCGTCTGCGGTTCAGAACCCGACATCGCCATGCCGGGACGACGGGAGCAAGTCGAGGACCACACCGATAAGTTCGCGTCGCCAATGAGATCGGGTCTGGCCGCCGGACACTTCCTCACCGCTGGAGGCGGTCAGAAACGCGTCGGTCCGGCGTCCGCCGGCGTGCCGCACATCGCGTGCGGTAGACGCGTCCACGAGCAACGCCGTGCCGGTCGATCCGCGACCGGGTTCCGTGGATCGAAGCTGACCGATTCGCGGCGGCGGCCACCCGCGCGGTGTGATCGCGGCGCGCCGTGGCCGCCGCGCCGACACGCAGTTAGCTCGTGTCGCGGCTCGCTCGGGACGTCCGGCACCGGCCTTGCTCTCCGTGCAGCGGGACCGTCACCGCGCACCCGCGGGGCGGACCAGCGACCGGTCAGGAGGTGGCGTGTGGCACTGCATGCATTGCCCATCAAAGGCGGCACGAGCGCCGTTCCGGGCCGCGAGCCCGGGAGGAGGTTCGGCGAGCTGCTGATCGAGGAGCTGCTCGTCACGCGTGAGCAGCTCGACGAGGCGCTGCGCATCCAGGGCACCCTGCGCACCTACGTCCCGATCGGCCAGATCCTGACCATGCACGGATGGTTGAAGCGCGCCGATCTCACCGCGGTGCTGAAGCGCCATCGCAAGCGGGCGCGCCTGGGCGAAGTGCTCGTCCGCGCGGGCCGTATCACGCCCGAGCAGCTGCAGACCGCGCTCACACGCCACACGCCGCTGCGGCAGCCGCTCGGGCAGGCGCTCGTGGCACTGGGCTACATCACCGAGGAGGCGATGCGCGAGGCGCTCTGCACCCAGCTCCACGTCAACTTCTTCGACCTCGATCGCATCCGGATCGACCGGGCGCTCGCGAAGCTCGTCACCCAGCAGTACGCCACCAAGCGCCGGATGGTGCCGATCTTCCGGGCCGCGTCGATGCTGGGGGTGGCCGTGGACGACCCCACCGACATCTCGGTGGTCGAGGACCTCCAGCAGCTGCTCGGCATGCGGGTCGGGATCGTCACGTCGACGACCGCCAAGATCCAGCGCGCCATCCTCCGCCTGTACTCCGCCGGGCCCGCGGAGCTCGTGGACCCGTCGGCGCCGACCAGCGCCCTGATCGGTCTCGTCCGCGACAAGGAGATCGTCGATCTCGCCGTCAAGGCGCTGGGGATTCGGGCCCTCCCGCCGAGCTGGCAGTGATCCGGGCGCGTGCCGCCGGGCCTGACGATCAGCGCCGGAGGGTCAGACCGTCCAGCTCCAGATCGGGCATGCGCACGGTCACGAGGTCGGCGACGATGCGCGCGGTGCCGCAGGCCATCGTCCAGCCCATGTGGCCGTGCCCGCAGTTCAAGAAGAGATTGCGGTGCCGGCCCCGGCCGAGGATCGGCGGACCGTCAGGGGTCAACGGCCGCAGGCACGCGCGATACTCGCCGTGCTCGTAGTCGGCGGCGTCGGCGAAGAGGTCGCGGGCCAGCGTGCGGATGTTGTTGAAGTCGCGCGGCGTCCAGCTCCAGTCGTAGCCGGCGAACTCCGCCGTCGACGTCAAGCGTAGCCGGTCGCCAAGCCGTGACCAGCCGACCAGCCATTCCTCGTCGACGCCCGGAACTGTCGGCGCCAGCCCAC
>Ga0268386_10004740_pt1 | contig 10057 bp, 8 predicted proteins | sample RVTome_15_FD_200260 | JGI IMG/M metagenome (GOLD analysis project Ga0268386, IMG submission 200260) | Soil microbial communities from uranium-contaminated site in the Upper Colorado River Basin, Wyoming, United States - RVT150D86... ...
CGGCCACGTCGATCGGGCCGGTGGCAAGCGCGGTCGTCGCGCCGCCGCTCACCGGCGGGAGAAAGGCGATCACATCGTCATCGGTCAGCGCCTGGTCCCATGGCGCATAGACGCCGTTGCGCGCCGCGCGTACGTACGGCCGGTGCGGCTCGACCGCCGGATGGCGCGCGACCAGCGCCATCCAGGCATCGGCCACGGTGGCGTCATCGGCGAGCGCGAGCTCGCATCGGTCCGTGGCCAGCTCGCGAAGCTGCGCGAAGCAGCGAGCGACGATCCGCATCGGCCTAGACCGGGACGCCGGTGAGGTAGGTCAGGCTGGCCCCGGCGATCGAGCCCGCCATGATGAGCGCCAGGCCAATGTAGAGCAGCCCGGTCGACGCCTGCAGCGAGGAGGCGCGCGACGCCAGGATGGCCAGCACCGCCACGCCGATGGGCAGCACGATCCCGGCTCCCAGGCGTAGCCAGGTCAGCCAGCCGATGTCGCCCTCGAGCGGATCGGTCCCCACCAGCGCGATCGCCAGGGCGAACGCGAGGCCCTGGAGGACGAGGGCGCCGATGAGCAGCCACATCATCCGGCGCAGGGGCAGCGGCGACAGCTTTGGCGTCACGAGGTACCAGTGCCCGAGCAGCATCGCCGCGTTGACGGCGCCAAGCGCGACGGCGCCGATCAGCAGCTGTCCGGCGAACAGCGGCGCGCTGCGCGACCCGCCGGCGACAGCGAGGACGACGAGCGCGGCCATCCCGATCGCCGCGGAACCGACGGCCAGCCAGGCCCTGGGCCACTTGCCGATGGAGGCCACCAGGTAGGCGGCCGTGCCCGCCGCGAAGGCCAGCGTCAGCGGCCGGCGCAGCTCGGCGGTGTCGGCCGCTGCGACGCCGCCGGGGAGCGCGAGCTCGCTGACCACGAGGATGGCGGCGAAGACGGCCAGCAACCCGGCCATGAACAGGCGGTAGCCGCGGGTCGTGCCGCCGAGCAGCTCGATGACTCCGACGACCAGCAGCGACCCGGAGGTCAGGGCCGCCCAGAAGATCCAGTTGACGAAGGGAAGGGCTTCGATCTGCACGGGTCCGGCTACGCCACTCCGCGGGCCGGCGCCAGGCTCCCGGTGAGGCCGATCTCGACCCAGCCATCGGTGACGCGCACCGGGTGCGTCTCGACCGGCTCGGTCGCCGGCGGCACCACCGCCGCGCCGCTCTTCACGTCGAAACAGCCGCCGTGCCAGGCGCACACCAGCACCCCGTCGCGCGGGTCGAAGCCCGCCTCCGACAGCGGGAAGTCCTTGTGCGAGCAGTTGTTCTGCACGGCGTAGAAGCTGCCGTCATGCCGCACCAGCACGACCGGGGTGCCGTCGATCTCGACCGGGATCAGCTCCCCGTCGCGGAGCTCGTCGGCGCGGAGGACCCTCGCGTACCGGGTCGCGGTTATCGTCATCGATGCAGCCATGTGCCGTACTGGCACGCAACGGCCAACGAACGTGCTGCCGACCGGCCCGTGGAGCGTCGCGGTGACTCGATCGTGCCGCCATCGCACATTACGGCCAGGAACCAGGCCGCTCGCGCATCGCTCATCGCGCTTCGTGGCCGATGTGTGCCACGGCGGCACGTCGGCTGCGTGGGCTCGGTCACGTCGAGGCGGGGGTGCGACCGAAGGCGAGCAGGCGCGGCTCGGTCATGTCCTCGATCGCGTAGCGCAGCCCCTCGCGACCGAGCCCCGAGTCCTTGACCCCGCCGTAGGGCATCGCATCGGTGCGCCAGGTGGGGATGTCGTTGACGATCACGCCGCCCACCTCGAGCTCGTCGTGGGCCAGCAGGGTGTGGTCGAGCGAGCTGGTGAACACGCCGCACTGCAGGCCGAAGCGACTGTCGTTGATGGCGGCCAGCGCATCGGCGAAGGAGTCGACCGGGAATAAGTTGACGACCGGCGCGAACGCCTCCTCGGAGCAGATCATGGCGTCCTTCGGCACGTCCACCAGCACCGTCGGGCCGAACCAACGGCCGTCCGGCTCGCCGCGGACCAGGGCTCGGGCGCCGTCGCGCACGGCATCGGACACCCAGCCGTCGGTCCGCTGGACCGCCTTCTCATCGACCATCGGCCCCAGGTCGGTGGTCTCGTCGAGCGGGTCGCCGACGTTCACGCGCTTCACCCGTTCGGTGAAGCGGCGCTCGAACTCGTCGTACACGTCGCGCACGACGTAGATGCGCTGCACGCTGATGCACACCTGGCCGGCGTAGGCGAACGAGCCGTACACCAGCCGCTCCACCGCCCAGTCGAGGTCCGCCGTCTCGTCGACGATCGCGCCGGCGTTGCCGCCCAGCTCCAGGACGACCTTCTTCTTGCCGGCCCCGGCCTTCATCTTCCAGCCGACGCTCGGCGAGCCGGTGAAGCTGAGCAGCTTGAAGCGGTCGTCGCTGACCATCCGGTCGCCCGTGGGTCGGTCCATGGGCAGGATGCTGACGGCGCCCTTCGGCAGGTCCGTCTCGTCGAGGTACTCGGCGATGCGCAGCATGATCAGCGGGTCGGTCGACGGTGGCTTGAGCACGATGCTGCAGCCCGCCGCGATGGCCGGCGCCACCTTGTGGGCGGCCAGGTTGAGCGGGAAGTTGAACGGGCTGATGCCGGCGATCGGCCCGATCGGGTAGCGGCGCACGATCCCGTGGCGCCCCCGGTTGGCGGCAGCCCAGTCGAGCGGCAGCCACTCGCCGTTGATGCGCGTTGCCTCCTCGCCAGCGATGCGGAAGGTCAGAGCGCCGCGGGCGACCTCGCCGCGGGCGTCTCGGATGGGCTTGCCGGACTCGCGGCTGAGCAGGACGCTGAGCTCCTCCGCGTCGCGCTCGATGCGGCCGGCCACGTGGGCCAGCACGTCGCGCCGCTCGAAGCTGGCCATCCGCTTCGTGCGCTCGAAGGCCTCCACCGCGGCGACGGTGGCACGCTCCAACTCATCGGCCCCCGCCTGGAAGGTGCTCCCGACCAGGGACCCGTCGGCGGGGTTGCGGATCTCAAGCGCGTTCGCGGTCTCCACGAACTCGCCGGCGAGATAGATCGGGGTGCTCGGTGCTCGGACCTCGGTCGTCATGGCTGCGATTCTACGCGGCCCTCCGGGCGCAGTCTTGTCAGCCTCTGGGCCAGCATGGGTGCATCTGGCACACTGGGGCCCGCCATGATCTCCCGGGCACGGACGGCGGTCCTCTCCATCGACCCGGCGCTGGCGCTTCTCGGCTTCATCGCATTCATCGCACAGGTCGGCATCGCGGTGATGCTGCCGCTCCTGCCCCTTTTCGCGACCGAGCTCGGAGCGACGCCGATGGTCCTCGGCCTGCTCACGAGCGCGTTCGCGGTAACGAACGGGATCGGGCAGTTCGGTGCCGGAGTACTGAGCGACCGATGGGCGTCCCGGCGGTTCCTGTCGGGCGGCCTCGCCCTCTATGCATCGATGAACGCGTTGATCGCCACCGCGGCGAGCGGCGGCTGGCTCCTGCTCTGGCGCACGCTCGCCGGCTTCGGCGGCGGCGCCCTCATCGTCACCGAGCGCATCTATCTCACCGAGATCACGCCGCGTGCGCGGCTCGCCTTCGCCAACGGGATTCTCTCGGCCGCCGCCTCGGCCGGGATGGTGATGGGGCCGGCATTCGGCGGCCTCATCGCCGCCGTCGGCGGACTTCGGGCTCCCTTCGTCGTCGTCGCGGTGACGAGCGGGATCGCGCTCGCTGCCAGCCTCGCCCTGCCGCGCGGACGCCGGATCTCGCAGGCGGGCACGGAGGCCGAGGAGCCGGCCGTCGACGAGCCACCACATCGGTCCGGGATCGTCGCGCTCCTCCTCGCGAATCTCGCCATGCTCGCCGGCTACGGAGGCTTCATTACCACCTACGCACCGCTCGCCACCGAGCGGCTCGGCTGGACGACCGTGGACGTCGGGCTTGCGTTCAGCTGCTTTGGCGCGGGCAGCATTCTCCTGGGGCCGCCCCTCTCGCATCTCGCCGACCGGACGAGTCGCCGCGCGGTGGCCATTGGCGGGATCATTCCGGTGATCGCATTCGGTTTGGCGCTCGTCGTCGGGCTGCCGATCTGGGCGGTGTTCGGCGTGGCGGCCACCGCCGGGGCCGGGCTCACCGCCTTCAACGCCTCCTGGTATGCCCTGCTTGCGGACGCCTCCGGGACCCGTGCCCGAGGCCGGATCTTCGGCATCGTGAGTGCGGTGTCGAACGCCGGCATCGTGATCGGCGCGACAACCGCCGCTCAGCTATGGGAGCGGTTCGACCTCGTCGCCGGCATGGGCAGCGCCGTGGTGGCGACCACGGTCGCACTGTTGCCGATGCTCGCCTTTTCGTCGCGTCCACGCTGAGCGCGCGAAGCGCTCGGGCCGCATCCATGCTTCCGTGTGATCGCACTCCCTCGCCCGACCGTACGATTCGAGCGTGAACCCCGTGTACCTGCTCATCGAGATCGGCGCGACGGTCTTCTTCGTGATCGCCGGCTGGCTGGCGCTGCGACGCGGTCGCCTCCCGTTCCTCGAGCTGGTCAGCGCGGCGGCCTTCGGGCTGCTGCTGGAGCAGGCCAACCAGATCATCTTCGAGACCTACGAGTACTCGCCGGATTTCGCGCTGGCCATCGATCGGGCGCCGATCGTCATCGGCCTCACCTGGGCGCTCATCATCGCCGGCGCCATGCGCATCACCGATGCGCTGGGCGTGCGTCGTCGCTACGCGCCGGTCGTCGACAGCCTGCTCGCGATCTCGCTCGACCTGGCCTTCGACGCGGTCGCGATCCGGATGGGGCTGTGGACGTGGCGCGACATCGGCCTCGAGCAGGGCTGGTTCGGGGTTCCGGCCGGCAATTTCTACAGCTGGCTGTTCGTGGTGGCCGGGTTCAGCCTGTTCACCCGATGGCTGCGCGACGCGAGCCACCGGCGCCCGGCGCTCGAGTGGCTGCAGCTCCTGGTGCCGCTGCCGGCCTTCGCCGTGCTCACCGCCAGCATCGGCCTGTTCGCCGTCCTGAAACCGATGGTCGATGATCAGCCGGGCGGTGGGCTGCTCATCTTCTGGTTCTGCCTCGCCGCGTTCGCGGCGGTGAGCGCGTGGGCCGTCTGGGGGCCGGATCGCGGCGTGCCGGACGGTGCGTCGGAGGCGATCCTCGACCTGCGACTGGCCTTCGCGACGCGGATCGCGATCCACCTCGTCTTCCTGGCCGCGCTGCTGTGGCTCGGCCTGGCGACGAGCGCGCCGGTCCTGCTGGTGGTGGCGCTGCTGCTGTTGGCGGCGGAGGTGCCCCTCGCCCGTCTCGTCGCGGCGCGACCGCCCCCGCGGGGCCTTGCGTGAAGGACCGTTCTGACGGCGGCCGTGCCGCTGTCAGCGGATATAGCACTAACGCTATAACCGGTGACAGTTCCCCCGATCCCGCCCGATGGAGGCACGCAAGCCCTCGGCGGGTCCATCGGCGGCGCTGCGCTACCCTCATCGGCATGACCCTTGACCTCGGCCCGCACCTCGATCTCGACGGGTGCGTCACCCATCTGCGCGAGCTGATCCGCATCCCGTCCGTCAACCCGCCGGAGGCCGGGCCCGATGCGGCCGCCGGTCGCGACCCCCACGGCGGCGAAACGGCCGCCGCTCGCTATTGCGCCGCGGTGCTCGACGGCGCGGGCATCGAGACCGAGGTGGTCGAGGTCACCACCCCCGGGCGCGGGTCGGTCTTCGGCCGGCTGCGCGCCAGCGGCCCGGCGACCGAGCCGCCACTCATCCTGCTGAGCCACATCGACGTCGTCCCGGTGGACGCCGAGTCGTGGTCGCGCGACCCGTTCGGCGGCGACCTCGTCGACGGGGTCGTCTGGGGTCGCGGTGCGGTCGACATGAAGGACATGGTCGCCATGGAGCTTGCGGTGATGCTGGCGCTGAAGCGATCCGGGGTCGAGCTGCGCCGCGACGTCATCTTCGCCGCGGTCGCCGACGAGGAGGCTGGCGGCACGCACGGCGCCCGCGGCCTGGTCGACTTGCGGCCCGAGCTGTTCGCCGATGCCCACGGCCGGCCCGCCACCGCGGCCATTAACGAGGTCGGCGGCTACTCGGTGACCGTCGGCGGCCGCCGCTTCTACACGATCCAGGTCGCCGAGAAGGGCATCGTCTGGACGCGCCTGCGCTCGACGGGCACGCCCGGCCACGGCTCCATGCCGCACGACGACAACGCCACCATCAAGCTCGCTGCGGCGGTGACGGCGCTGGCCGAGGACCAGAATCGACGCACCCCGCGCGTGGTACCGGCCGTCCGGACGTTCCTCGAGGCGCTCGGCCTGGAGGAGGTGGCGCGGCTTGCGGAGACCGATCCGGCCGCTGCATCGGCCGCGCTGACGAAGGCCATTCCGGAGCCGGTCCTGCGCCGCTCGATCGACGCCATGCTGCGCGACACCGCAACCCCGACCGTCCTGCGCGCCGGCAAGAAGGTCAACGTCATCGCGGGCAGCGGCGAGGCGGAGCTCGACGTGCGGACCCTCCCCGGCACCGACCAGGCGGCCTTCCTCGAGCATCTCCAGCAGGTCGTCGGGTCGGACGCGCGGGTTGAGCCGGTGATCAGCCTGCCAGCGGTGGAGTGGCCCGACGACGCGGAGATCGTGGGCCTGATGACCGATGCGCTGCGCGCCGCCGATCCCGATGGCACGCCCGCCACGATGATGATCACGCCGGGGACCGATGCCAAGGCCCTCATGGACCTCGGCATCCCGTGCTACGGCTTCGCGCCGCTGCGCCTGGACGCGGACGTGCCGTTCCTCTCGCTGTTCCACGGTCACGACGAACGGGTCCCGGTCAGCGCGCTCGCCTTTGGCCTCCCCGTCCTCGCCGAGGTGGTCGCCCGCTACGCCGTCCGCCCGGACTGACGCTCGCGGACCGTTCGGCCCGGTGGTCACCGCCACGGGTGCGCCCTATACTCCCCGATGCACTCCCCAGCACGCAGAACCGATGACTCAGCTCACCGATTCGGCGAGCGCCCCCGCTCGCCGCAGCATCGCACTCGTCTTCCCCGGCCAGGGCTCGCAGTATGTCGGCATGGGCGCCGAGCTGATCGCGCGCTCGCCGATCGCCGCCGATGCCTACGCCCGAGCCGATGACGCGCTCGGCCTCCCGCTGTCCCGCCTGATCCTGGAGGGCCCCGCCGAGGAGCTCGATCGGACCGTGAACGCGCAACCCGCGATCCTTGCGACCAGCGTCGCGTACCTGCTCGCCATGCGCGAGGAGGCGCGGGATGCCGGCATCGATCTGGTGCCGCACGCCCTGGCGGGCCACTCGGCCGGCCAGTACGCCGCCGCCGTCGCCGCCGATGCGATCGACTACGCCGATGCGCTCCGCCTGGTTCGGGAACGCGGCCGGATCATGCAGGAGCGCGGGATCGAGGGCGGCATGGGCGCCGTCATCGGCCTCTCCGACGAGCAGGTCGACGACATCGTTGATGCGGCGCGCGAGCACGGCGAGATCAGCGTGGCCAATGCGAACGCCCCGGGGCAGATCGTCCTGTCGGGCGTCATCCCCGCGCTGGTGTTCGCGCTCGAGATGAGCAAGACCGTCGGTGCCCGCAAGGCGGCGCGCCTGGCGGTGAGCGTCGCGAGCCACTCTCCCCTGATGCGCCGCGCCCGCGACGAGTTCGCCCGCATCCTCGCCCGCGTCCCCTTCCGCGACCCGCAGGTGCCGATGCTCGGCAATGTCCACGGCACCGTGATCAGCACCGCCGACGGCCTCCGCATCGAGCTCACCGAGCACCTCGTCCACGGCGTGCAGTGGACGACGACCGTGCGACACATGGTGGCCGACGGGGTCACCGACTTCGTCGAGGTCGGCCCGGGCCGCGTCCTCTCCGGCCTGATCCGCCGCATCAGCCCGGAGGCCGGCACCCACCAGGTGGACGCGCCGGTCGGCCGCTCGTGGCTGGCGACGCTGCTCGGGGAGCCCGCGTGACCGCGAGGCGGGTGGTCATCACCGGTTACGGCATCGTCTCCCCGGTCGGCATCGGCGCGGAGGCGACCTGGGACGCGCTGGTCGCGGGGCGCTCCGGCATCGACCGCATCACGCTGTTCGACACCGAGCCGTTCGACGTCGACGTGGCGGGCGAGGTCAAGGGGTTCGACGCCACGGAGTACATGGATGCCAAGGACGTGCGTCGCCACGATCGCAGCACGCACTTCGCGGTCGCGGCCAGCGGCGAGGCGCTGCGCCACGCCGGCCTGCTCGGCGACGACGGACGCGTGTCGGGCGACGTGAACGCCGATCGCTTCGGCATGGTGTTCGGCTCCGGGATCGGCGGCATCGGACTGCTGATCGAGGGCCAGATCACGCTCATGGAGAAGGGCCCGCGGCGCGTCTCGCCGTTCATGCTGCCGCACATGCTCCCCGACTCGCCATCGGGCAAGGTCGCCATCGACTACGGCCTGCGCGGCCCGAACATGGCGGTCGTCAGCGCGTGCGCCACCGGCGGCCACGCCATCGGCGAGGCGATGGAGGCCATCGTGCGCGGCCAGTCCGACCTCATGCTCGGCGCCGGCACCGAGGCGCCCCTGCTGCCGCTCGCGTACGCCGGCTTCGGTCAGATGCGAGCGCTGGGCACGCCGAAGGACCCCGATACCGGCGAGTACTCGCCGCCGATGGCCTCGCGCCCGTTCGACGCAACCCGCGACGGCTTCGTGGTGGCCGAGGGCTCCGCGGTCCTCGTCCTCGAGGAGCTGCAGCACGCGCTGGCGCGCGGGGCACGTCCCATCGCGGAGGTGATCGGCTACGGATCATCCGCCGATGCCTTCGACATGGCGGCGCCGGCCGACCGCGGGGAGGGCAACCAGCGCGCGATGCGCGCCGCCCTCGATCGCGCCGGGATCGGCCCCGAGGCGGTCGACTACATCAATGCCCACGGCACCAGCACCCCGCTCAACGACCGGTTCGAGACGATGGCCATCCGCGCGGTGTTCGGCGAGCATGCCGATCGGTTGGCGGTCAGCAGCTCGAAGTCGATGACCGGCCACGCGATGGGCGCCGCGGGAGCCATCGAGGCGTTCGTGTGCGTCAAGACGATCGAGTCGGGCTGCATCCCGCCGACCATCAACTACCGCCACCCCGATCCCGAGCTGACGCTCGACTACGTGCCGAACGAAGCCCGCGCGGCCGATGTGCGCGTGGCGCTCTCGAACTCGATGGGGCTCGGCGGCCACAACTCGACGGTCATCGTGCGCCGGTTCGAGGACTGAGCCGGCTCATGCCCCGCACCCCTCGCCCCCGTGACCCGGCTCGCGCCGCGGTCGTGACCGGCCTCGGCGCCATCACGCCGATCGGCAACGACGTCGACACCTTCTGGCGCAACCTGGCCGGCGGCGTCTCCGGCGTCGACACGATCCGCTCCTTCGACGCCTCGAACGAGGAGGTGCGCATCGCCGCGGAGGTGAAGGGCTTCGACCCGCGCGACTGGATCGACTTCAAGCAGGCACGGCGCATGAGCCGATTCGCACAGCTGGCGGTGGCCGCTGCGCGCCAGGCGATCGACGATGCGAAGCTCGAGATCGGCGACCACAACCGCGATGACATTGCCGTGGTCGTCAACACCGGCGGCGGCGGGCTCGAGGAGGTCGCCGAAGGCGAGATCACGCTCCGCGATCGCGGCGGCAACCGGGTGAGCCCCTTCATGGTGCCGATGATGTCGCCGTCCATGGCCGCCTGCCAGATCAGCATCCAGAACGGGATCCGCGGCCCGGTGATCACCTCGGTCGCCGCCTGCGCATCGGGCGTGCAGGCCTTCCAGGAGGCGCAGCGGCTCATCGAGCGCGGTGACGTGGACGTGGTGATCGCTGGCGGGACGGAGAGCGCCATCGTGCCGCTCAGCTTCGCCGCGCTGGCGAACATGGGCGCCCTCTCCAAGCGCAACGACGACCCGCAGCGCGCCTCGCGCCCGTTCGACGGCGACCGCGACGGATTCGTCTTCGGCGAGGGGGCGGGCGTGCTCGTCATCGAGGCGGCCGAGCATGCGGCGGCGCGCGGCGCATCGGTCATCGCGGAGGTGGCGGGCGGTGCGCTGACCGGCGACGCCTTCCACATCTCG
>Ga0268386_10004741_pt1 | contig 10057 bp, 7 predicted proteins | sample RVTome_15_FD_200260 | JGI IMG/M metagenome (GOLD analysis project Ga0268386, IMG submission 200260) | Soil microbial communities from uranium-contaminated site in the Upper Colorado River Basin, Wyoming, United States - RVT150D86... ...
ATGCGCTACGTTGCTGCCCGGAGCTGCCGTAAATGCGGATTTCCCGCCCATCCAGATGGATCGCCAAATCGTCTCTGTGAGGACCGATCAGCGCATGCCCGGCAGACACTTCGGCCGGCAAGCGAATGGCAATTCTCGATCGCAAAAGCGACTCGTAATCTGCGAGGTCTCCTTTGTTCTCCAGTGACGAAACATATCGAGTCGTAACGTCTCGTCGTTCGAACAACTGCCGCTCGAGTACGGCGTTCAAACCCGCTACATAATCTTCTCGAGCTCGATGTATGAGCACTCCCAATCGAACCAACTGGTCGTTCCATGGTCCAAGAAGATCTTCCGTCTTCTCGAGGCTGAACTCACCTTCGTTAGCGAGTTGCAACACTCTGTTTTTTTGCTTGATGACTTTACTGTAGTCAGAAATCGTTTTTAGATAGGCCGGTCTCAGCGAAGAGATACCACGATCCAGAAATCGCCTGCGGGCTTCAGGCATGCCACGCACGACTTCCAGGTCGGTGGCTGTGAATGAGAAGACCTGAAGTTGAGTAAGATAGCGTGCAAGGGTTTCCCGCTTCGAGTTGACGAAGATCGTTTTTGAATTGTCGTGAAGACTGACCTGTAATTCTCTTTCAAGATCGATCCCGGTAGTGACCGTTCCTCTTACAACGGCTAGCTCCTCGCCAAACTTGGTCGTTTCCTGAAGACGCTGCGTGCGAAACGACTTGGTCTTGGCCAGGAGATAAATGGCTTCAAGCCAATTAGTCTTCCCCTGTCCATTGTTTCCATAGATAATATTCAGCCGCGGGCCCCACTCAATTCTCCCACTCAAGTTTCGAAAGTTAATCGCTTCAATCGCCGCAAGCAGCATTGAGCGATATTAGCAGAGTGCTGACGTGAACGACTTATGAAACGGAAGCATTTTAGAAAGGGGTTTCGGTCTTGGTCCCCGAATCACGCCATACTCAACCAGCGCGATGAGTCATCTTGTCGTGTTAGCGGGTCGCATGATACGTCCAGCGGATCTGTACAATGTCTCTGAAGGATTCGGCGTTTTCTTTTAATGTATTGGGCCTTCTAGAATTTATTCTGGTTGGGTTGAAATTCTTTCCTGCTGTGTTTTTCTTTTCGCGGCACGGCTGCCAGTACGGTAATTCAAAAACTTCGTTGGGCAAGCGTCACCAAGACCGATGATACAATGAGGTGACTTAGTTCCTTTTCGTAGCTGCGGTTCATCCTCTGGAGGCTCTAAACTGTGCATTTACAGCAAACAAAACGCGGTAGTCGTGGTAGCGGTGGACCGCAATACTACTTCCACGACTTGACCGCCCCGGTGAAAGCGTACTTGCGAAAAGAAGGAGCGGTGAGAGTGGCGCTTGTGACTCCGTACGGGGCCACAAAGTCAGACTATTTCGCAGTGAGTAAAGACCATAAGCTTGATTCGAATCATAAACCTGTCAGCGGAAAAGTTGGTCATGATCGGATTCAACAAGGGCACGCTACTGAAAGTGTTGGCGAGTCAATAAGAAAATGGTACAACCTCCAACGTGGAGATTTTGAGAGAATTGATCTGGACATAGAAATTGTCGAAAGCATCCTATATTTGGCTCCTCTCAAGTACAAATACGCCGACTCAGCAAAAACTCGTGAGATAAACAGAATTGAAAGACCGCTAACGTTCACCCGAGAATATGTTAGTCCTTTTTGGAAAGATCAAATAAACGATGTTGAGAAGAAAAAATCTGGCACAACAATTTGGTCGTTGGCTGAGATATGCAGGATTGTTGCCGATCACAGCCCGGGCGCGAGAGTCCCTCACATCTTGGAGCCAGACATCTTGAGAGCGTCTGGGCCGCTCAGGCACTTTGGCATGGCTCTTGGCCCGTATGTTGGAAAGGGTTATGACTGCATCACGGATTTCTCGTTCCTGCAGTACCCGACTTACCGAGTACCGATCGAGATAAAGCGTCACAGTAAGAACTTCAGCTACCAACAAAAGAAGTATGGCAAAGATGAACTCTCAAGGGCAGTGGTTCTATGTGCCTTTCACGACCTGAAGAATGTTCCAAGGAACATTGACGTGGTAGAGCTTCGGGCTCTATGTGACCACCTACAACGCGTATGAGTTTTTATTCTCAAGTTGTTCCGTTCGATTCTGCAATTTCCGCCAATCGGCAAGGTGCCAGGCGACATTATGGCGTTCACCCCTACTTTACCCGAAGACCGTACAACGTGGTGCGCGACTATGTTTTGAGATTTTCTCAGGAACGCGACACGGTGCTAGATCCTTTCGGAGGGTCGGGCGTTACTGCAATCGAGGCCTTTCTGGAAAATCGCGTTGGACTGCACAACGACATCAACCCTCTTGCCAATTTCATTGCGAAAGGGATTGCCAACTTAGGATCGGGCAGTTTAGCCGTATATGAGGAGGCTCTATTGCAGTTGGAGGAGATGTGCAGATCAAGATTAGTACGTGTGCAACAACTCGACAGTGAAAGGCTTGAGTATCTCAAGCAAGAGGTAGATCTCCCAGACAATATCGACCTTCCTAAAACCTCAGACGTTAAGACCTACTACGAACTGTTTTCACTAAAGCAGCTAATCTGCCTTGCAATTCTCAAGCAAGCGGTGGAATCGATCGGCAACGTTCATGCGCGGCAGGCCATGCTACTCGCGTGGTCTGCTACCCTTACCAAGATAAACAAGACTTTCTTATCAGCTGAAGGGCGCGCCGAGTCCCGGGGAGGATCAAGCATATTTAGCATTTACCGATATAAGGTCGCAAAAGATCCTATAGAGTTACCTGTTTGGGCAACGTTCCAGGAACGAGCGGTGAATGTACTAAAGGCCAAGGCGGAGATTGACCAAGCGATTCAGCTAAAAAGGCAAACAGCCGGTTGGTTTGGCGAGTTCAAGGTTTTCGAACAGGATATAGAGGATTTAAGTTGCGAACTTAAGAATTCCATCGATTATATTTTCACCGATCCGCCGTACGGAGGGCACATTTCTTATCTAGATCTGTCTACACTTTGGAATTCGTGGCTCGGTATTCTGCCTAAAAAGGCAGCCCGGAAAAGGGAACTCATAGTAGGTGGAGAACTCAAGTTTACCGAAGAGGATTATGTCGAAAGGCTTGGAAAAAGTGTAAAGGCATGCCTACGAATGCTAAGAAAAAACCGTTGGCTCTCGATAGTATTTCAGCATTGGAATACGTCCTACTTTGAAGCGATCCTTTCTTCAGCAGCCGAATCTGGCGCAGAGCTTAAGGCCGCAATTCCACAAGTCGGGGATCCTATTTGGTCAATGCACAAGAAGAAGAATCAATCTGTATTGGCCGGCGAAATGATTCTTACGTTTCAAAAAACTGGTAAGGTTGATAGGCTCAGGGCGAATGGTCATTTCGAGGTTTCTTCGTCAATCAAACACATTCTCAACCATGTGAAAAGTGATAGGGTGTTTGGCGAATATCTCTTCAACAAAATGATCATCGAGGCTTGGAGAAACTCTTCTATACACTTATTAAGCACATCGAGGCTGGATCTGCCAGATTTGCTAACCAGTCTTGGATGGCAATACGAGGAAGAAAGTCACTCGTGGGTCAAAGAAAAATCTAAAAGCCCCCTTCTCTTCGGCATGTCAAATTAGCGTAACTCTCAATCGTCCAATGAATACCCCTGGCAGGTTATATATTTGCAGCGCAATTCTCGCCTAAATCATAAAAAGCAGTAGGTCGTTGTACCTGAAATCTTCTAAGAACCCGCGAAGCGATTATCATAGGTTTCTATCACTCAAATCCGCATCGGCATTACAACATATTTGTAGTTGTAGTCACCGTTCTCCGAAGGATGCAGTTCCGCCTGTGAATTGCCGTCTTTGAATTCAAACGCTACTTTCGCATCTCCAACCACGCTTAGAAATTCCTGCAGATACTGCGCATTGAAGCCGATGTCAGTCTCCTCGCCGGCGTAATCTGTTTGAATTGTTTCGTTGGCCTCGCCTTCCTCAGCATTTTGAGAACTGATTACCAACTCATTCGGAGCGAGGTGGAAGCGAATCGCGTGCGATCTTTCGTCGGCCATCAATGCAACACGACGAATGGCTAAGTTAAGTAAACTGCTATTGAACTCAACCGACTTGTCGTTATTCTTCGGCATCACCATTTCATAATTAGGAAACTGCCCATAAAGCATTCGCGAAATCAACAGTCTTGGTCCAACCTGGAAATAAATATGATTCTCATCCATCCCCAGGCTGATCTCTTCATCAAAACCTGAAGTGAGTTTGGTTAGTTCAGCCAACGTTTTTCGCGGAATGAGAGTGTCGATAGTTTCTTTCGCACCGTTTCTCGTGATGCCTTTCTTCTCGACGAAAGCGAGCCGATGACCATCGGTCGTGACCATCCTGGCGCCCGAGTCGTCTAAAACAAACTTAGCGCCCGAGAGCGTGTAGCGTGATTCCTCCTGAGTGATCGCAAAGATTGTACGGTCGATAAAGGTCTTAATTACACCCGCAGGAATCTTTGTCGGAGCTGACTTAAACGAGGGGACTTCCGGAAATGCATCTCTCGCAACGCCGACCATTTTAAATCGGGCGCGATCGCATTTCACTGTTACCCACTCGTTGTCTTCCTTCTTGAAACTAACCGGCGCGTCTGGAAGTAGTCGCGCTATTTCAAAAAGCTTCCTCGCCTGAACGCACATCGACCCAGGCGTCGTGATCTCCTCGGCGTCCATGTCGCAACGGATCGTCACATCGAGATCCGTGCCAGTAATTCTTATGGTGCTTTCACCGACGGATTCGATGAGTATGTTCGAGAGCACCGGTATAGTGTTCTTCTTTTCAACGACGCCTTGAACAAAGCCGAGTTCTTTTTGCAGGTTCTGTTTACTCACTACAAATTGCATTGCCTTCACTCCTTCAAACATTCCACAAACGGCGTTTGCGATTCTTCTACTACGAGATTAAAAACTAATTAAAAAGATCTAGTAGTAGTAGTAGGCGCCTGTGGATCTGTGAATAAGTACGTAATCCAAACTTCTCAAAATACTTACGACTCTCTCTGCCCTGTGGAAGATTGTTGAAAGTTCCACTCACAGTTTCGGAAAAGATTCGAGGACGTGAACATTACCACATTTCCACAAAACGTTCGTGGTGGACTGTGAAAAAGTAGTAAGTGTAAAGCTATTTTTGTAACGACTCCGAGAGTTCGCTAATGAGTCTTTGCAGAGTTTCGTCGGTTGCGACAAGCGACTCAATTTTTTCCACCGAGTGAATCACAGTGGTGTGATGTTTCCCGCCGAACGCGCGACCAATCTCGGGGTAACTGTGTTTTGTTAAGTGCTTGCAAAGATACATCGCAACCTGCCGAGGATGTGAGATTTGCCGGGCGTTGTTTTTTGAGAGTAATTCTTCATTTGTCAGCTTGTAAGTTGAGGCGACCAACTTCTGAATCTGCTGAATAGTGACAACACCCGATTCCTCTTCTTTGGCAATATTTCTGATTGCATCCTGAGCCAGCGTCTTTGAGATCGGCTGGCCTCGAAGAGAAGCGATTGCGATCAATCGGATTAGTGAACCTTCCAACTCACGAATGTTACTCTTCACCCGGCCGGCTATAAGCATTGCAACATCGTCAGGGATTGACACACCGATTTGATCTCCTTTTCTTTTCAGAATCGCGATCTTTGTTTCCAGATCGGGTGGTTCAATGTCGGCAATCAATCCCCATTCGAAGCGAGAGTGCAGGCGCTCTTCGAGGGTAGGTATTTCGCGGGGCGGACAATCAGAACTGATTACAATCTGCTTTTGTTGATCGTAGAGAGCGTTGAAGGTGTGAAAGAACTCTTCCTGAGTGCGCTCCTTGCCGGCCATGAACTGAACGTCGTCGATCAACAGTACGTCTACCGATCGATACTTCTCACGAAAACTCTGCGTCTTATCGTAGCGAATGGCGTTGATAAGATCGTTCATGAATCGCTCGGACGATATGTAACAAAGTTTGAGATGCCGATTGCGAGCTTTGATTGCGTGACCACACGCGTGCATCAAATGAGTCTTACCAAGTCCCACGCCACCATACAGGTAAAGTGGATTGTAGGTTCTTCCAGGAGCTTCAGCGACTGCAAGTGATGCCGCATGCGCAAACTGATTGCACGAACCTACAACAAAACTTTCGTACGTATACTTTGAACTCAGAGAAGGCTCAGTCGGCGGCAAGGATGAAGGTTCACTAACCGGTACGACCGCAGTTGCATTGCTCGCTGAAGACGTTTCCGGATCAAGATCATCGGTGCTTGAAGAGTCTGGCGAAGTCAAAGTGCGGCGCTCAGGAACCCAATCGGGAACTTTACCGACAACCCATCCGACTGAATAGCCGGACAAGCGAAGCTCGTTTAGTGATTCCGCCAGCACCTTTCCATAGTTGCTGACAACCCAATCCTTTACGACCTGGTTAGGAGCACGGAGGTGAATGACGTGCTGAGAACTGTCGAGGCTTTCGAATTGGATTGGTCTAAACCACGTATCGAGAGCTTGTTGATTTAGTCTGCCTTTTAGTGAGTGAAGGATCCTGCCCCAAACATTAGTCTCAACAGAAGTGTTCATTGAAAAAACCGTGGAGGGAAGGCGTCAATTTGACTAAAGGTCGCGTAATAGAACCGTACGCCGTTGATGTGCGGTCTATCCGCCGAACTTTAACCCATTCCTATCCCGCCATTCCTTAATCGAACTGGTCAAAAGTCAACTGCGGAAGGTTTTTCCACAACGTTTTCCACAGCTAGTGGAAAAACCTCCCTGTGTTAAAGTATTGCTTTAAAGTCTTTTTATATCAATTGTTTACAGGACGGCGACTCCCAAAGCCAGCGGAGACTAACATAGAAGTTTCGGATTGATCAAGGGAATGAGACGAATAAAACAACGTTTGAGTTTGGCGTTTTGCAAGGATTGGAGATGTGCCCAGATAGAGTATCGTTCTGGTACGCGTCAACGTTAAACACGGAAGCCTATTTCTATGGCCGATTTCACCGGAGAAATCGGGGCATTAGCCCGACCGTTAGGGAGGGCTCATTGGTTGTGTGCCGAGCATGTTCGACAGCTAGGAGGTGAAAGTCCTCTACTCAACCTAGTCGCTAATGCTTGGCGATGATCAGAGCGCTCCCTAACGGGTCGGGCTAATGCCCCGATGATCTAGTCTAATGCTTGGCGATGATCAGAGCCCTCCCTAACGGTCGGGCTAATGCCCCGATGATCTAGTCTAATGCTTGGCGATGATCAGAGCCCTCCCTAACGGTCGGGCTAATGCCCCGATGATCTCGGGACACTCCTCACGGGTCTCCGTTTCTTGACATAAACACAGGCCGCGATTAGTCTTAGGGTTTTCGTTTAAAGGAGAATTCATTTCTATGTCCAAGCGCACTTTTCAACCGAACAATCGACGACGCGCAAAGACACATGGCTTTCGGGCGCGGATGGCGACGAAGAATGGACGTCTGGTGCTGAAGAGACGTCGCGCGAAAGGGAGAAAGCGCTTGAGTCCGGCTCATTATTGAGATGTTCTCTCTGTCAAGGCATGCGGAAGTATTTGCGCGATACTGAAGAATTCCAAAACGTATATAGGAACGGGAAGCGGTATGAAGGCGTATTCATCACCGCATTCGTGATTGAAAACCAGGAACTGAACCATCGCCTGGGAGTGACGGCGTCAAAGAAGGCTTTAGGTAAAGCGGTGCAGCGAAACCGCGCGAAACGAATGCTTCGCGAGACCTTTCGATCGAATGAGACGTCATTGCGCGAGCTCGCAAAGAATTACGATTGGGCCCTGAACGCAAAGTCTGCGGTTTTAAGTCAAAAGGTCTCTGCACCGTGCCAGGAGTTGAAGGGAATAATCGAAAAGGTTGGAAGGTTGGAAACGCGAGATTCTCTTAAGTAAGCGATAGATGTGTGAAGAGCGTTCTGATCTCATTACTCAAAGTTTATAAGTTGGCGATTTCACCGCTTCTACCCCCTTCGTGCAGATTCATTCCAACATGTTCGGAATACGCTGTTGACGCGATCTCCCGCTACGGAGCTTTGCGGGGAAGCGGCATGGCATTGCGTCGATTGCTCCGTTGCCATCCGTTCAATCCGGGTGGATACGATCCAGTTAAGTAAACGAGGGATCCGGTTATAAAAGGAGGTTGTTAATAACCTCTACCACGAGATGCAACAAAAACGACTTCTACTCGCGTTAATTCTCTCCTCGGCAATCCTGTTTTTGTGGAGTTATTTTTACCCGGTTCCGCCTCCTCCGAATCAAAACTCTGGTTCGACACCTTCGCCAACAGCTAGTCCCACCGCGTCGCAGGCGGCGAGTTCAAGTACTCCAGCGGCGCCGGTCGCTCCCCTAACGCTGGATCTTGTAAATGCTGCACCGCAGCGAACAATCACGATCAGAACTCCGCTGTACGACGCGAAGTTTGACACTCTCGGTGCAGAGCCGGTTAGTTGGATAATAAAAGAGAACAAGAATAGCAACGCCGCAATCTATTCAGTTGCCGGCCACAAGCGAGACAAGAAACCTTTAGAACTTATCTCACCTGAGGGGTTGAAGCGACAGCCTCGCATGGTCCCTTTGCAGTTGCAGACAGGCGACAGCGCTCTGGATGTACTACTAAGTGCAAGCACGTACACAGTTGAGGGGGTCGACTCACCCGACGGTGACGTCGATTTAAGTCTTGGACCAGGCGAGAAGAAACAACTCACGTTTGTGCTGGAAGAAGCGAACCGGATCCAGGTGAGGAAAACTATTGTGTTCGACGCCGAGCGTTATGAAACCGATCTTTCGGTTCTCGTAAAACGCGGCGAGGAGACAATACCCCAGGTCAAGGTCACTATCGGGCCGAGTATCGGAGATCAGGGGGTCAGCTATCACACGTTTTATTCAGTTGCTCCGGAGGCAGTGGCTTTTGTCGCTGACAACGTTGAACGGCACCTTGCGGCCGGTATCAATGGCAACAGCAGCAGTCCCGATCGGCTTTTCTTGAATGGCCCGACGGATTGGGCCGGAGTGGCGGACACGTATTTTGCGATGGTTGCAGTGCCCACCAGAAAAACTGAGGGACTCGAATACCGGACCGTCGCATACGAGCACAAACCCAATGGAGGCAGCCCGGAGAAGAGATTTTTAATAACGGCACTTGTACCTGTGTTGTCAGACGGTTCGCGGACCATCATCTATGCCGGCCCGAAAGATCATTTTCTGCTCACTCATAGCAGCCAGGATATTACCGCCGCGATCCAACGACCGATCGATCTTGACGGGCTAATCGACTATGGCTTTCTCGGCTGGCTTTCGAGACCGTTGGCTGTCCCGATACTTCAGGCAATCACCTATCTCCACAACCTCACTGGCAGTTATGGTGTGGCGATCATTCTCTTCACGATCGTGATCTACTCTCTGTTCTTTCCGCTGAAGTGGCGATCGTCCAGGGCGATGAAGAAAGCGCAGAAGCTGGCGCCGCGCATGAAGGAGCTGCAAGAGAAGATCAAGGGGATGAAACAGAACGACCCGCGTCTGAAAGAATTGCAGATGGACCAGCTTCGGCTGATGAAGGAAGGCAACCCGCTGGGCGGTTGTTTGCCGTTGCTCATTCAGATGCCGTTCCTGTTTGCTCTCTATCGTGCGATCACCATCTCGCTTGATTTTCGACAAGCCAGTTTTCTCTGGATACCGGATCTCTCAGCGGCGGAACCCTATCTGATACACATCCTGCCGATCCTGATGACAGGCACAATGGTCGTGCTGCAACTTGTGACACCGGCCCCATCGGCGGATCCTCTGCAGAGAAAAATGATGGCCATTGGCATGCCGCTCTTCATGCTCTATATCTTGTGGAGTGCACCGTCAGGTTTAGTTTTATATTGGCTAGTTGGTAATATCGTCGGGTTCACCCAACAGTTCCTGATAAATTATTGGACCAAGTCCGATGACGAGCAGGTCCCGGCGCCGCCAGCAAAAGGACCATCAGGACGAAAGAAGAAGGTGGGCGCAACGGCATCCAGTTAGTAAAGGGTTAATTTAATGACAGAG
>Ga0268386_10004742_pt1 | contig 10056 bp, 4 predicted proteins | sample RVTome_15_FD_200260 | JGI IMG/M metagenome (GOLD analysis project Ga0268386, IMG submission 200260) | Soil microbial communities from uranium-contaminated site in the Upper Colorado River Basin, Wyoming, United States - RVT150D86... ...
CGAGCGGGACGTTAAACCCGTTGTCAATGAAAAACACTTTGCGCAGTCCATAGCGCTGTTCCATGTCGCGCACTTCTTGCACGACCTCATCGATGGGCCGAATCACACGCCACGCGTCCCGATCCACGTGTACATCCGATGCCGAGGTGGGATAATAAAATCCGCCCAGCTTCGTCAAAATGCCAATGCCGAAGCCAGCCTGAGCGTATTTGTGCATATCCAATTCGTCTAGGCGAGGCGCACAGGTAAACGCCGAGGCGCAACGGCTGCCGTTAAACACAATATCGCCGTTTTGACGATAGACCACGCCGGGCAAATCGTGGTAAGATGCGCCCGACTCTAGACAATCCGCCAGTTGCACGACGGTTTCCGCCGCATCTCCCGCCAGTCCCAGATCGGGACCTACGAAATCAAAAATGTCTTTTGGCAAGATGCTGAACGCCGGTCCGCCACACAGGATCGTCGCGTCTGTGATCGAGCGTACCTTGTCCACCACCTCTTTGGAAATGGGCAATGCCCATTGCGGATCTAGGAAGCTGTGATTGCTGAGGTTGCGAATGGAAATACCGACCAAATCCGGCTGAAACGTCCGCACGGTTTGGTCCACTTCACCCAAATAATCGTCGGCGAACATCAAATCCAGGATTTTCACCTCGTGCCGGGACGCGACAAAAGCGCCGGCCACATAAGCCAACCCGATCGGCAGCGGTTGGGCGACCATCCGGCTCATGAGCCGATTGTGCCGATTGGTGGCGATCAGCAAGACGCGCATAATTCCCTCCGTCGTGTCGCAACTGCTGCGACCTTGCTATTTACAATGGGGATGACAAACTTTGCAACAGAGGCGGATGCCATGCCGCAGCCACGGCATGGGAACCAACAGGGCACCGATGGTAGCGATTGTAGGGGTATCGCCCATGGCAGTCAATACAGCCCATCTCTGCGGCAATCCGGATGTTTTCTGGGCATGATACCTGTTACTCTAACACAGGCGTTGAGATTGGTCCAAAGTGCCCACCGAGACAGGTGCGGTGAAATACCTGGCTGGGTTTTTTGGTTTATGTTAGCAATACCGCCTCGCACGTTCAGGGTGTTGCGTTAATGGAGGTGAAGACCATGAATCAGCCGTCTATCGTGCCCTCGGATACGCGCTTCGCGTTCAATCCCACAGCCGGCGAATTCCCGTTCACTTGTGAGCTGAGCCTGGCGCCGCTCGTGGCGTTCTGGCAACAGGCCAACGCCGAGCATCACCCAATGCAGGCTGCCCTCAGCGCGAAAATTCAACAGGCCTTGCGGAAAACGCCGGCCTTGTTGGAACCGATCGAGGACCTTTCGGTCATTGCGGCTCATAAAGATTTGGTGGATGCCATGATGACCGCTGTCTTCCCGCCGGCTACCTGGCACAACACCTATGCGGCAGCGTTGTGTCCCTTCCAAATGCAGAGTTTCTACGCCACGCCATCCTTTGAACGCTTGATGTTGTCAGAGGATGGGTACCTCAGTGGACGTATGAACGTCGATGAACAAACCGTCGCCCACGTGCGGCTCCTACATACGTATGCCTTCGTTCTGTATATGGTCTATGGCATCGAACTCGACTTCGAGTATCCACTCATTTATACCGTCTCGGATCCCGACACGGGGTTGGATCGCCATTTTCGCATGGACTTTGAAGGCCGCTTTATGCAGGTCAAGACCCTGCAAGGCCTAAAGCCCTTGACCGCCGCCGAGCAAAAACGGCTCATGGCCAACCTGACGGATCCGCAGGTGTTAATGGAACTCGTTCCGCCTGCCCAATTCATCATTAGTGGTTTTGCCGTGCTCAACACCGTCGAGGTGACGGATCAAGAAGTCCTCTCCTCCCTCAAGCGCGATCTGATTGAGAAAGAATCGATCGTGTCGAACGAGCGCTTCAACAGCTTGCAAGCCAAATTGTGCACGCTGTTTCGCAAACCGAATTTGCTCTTAGGGTTGGCCGCCATACAAGGCGATCAAGTCTTAGTGCTCAACTACGGCTCTAACATTGAATACGGTTGAATTGGCGCCGATTCGGCGCAGTATAGCGTCGACGATTTTGCCTGCTCCATCTTCGAGAAAGCCGTCCTGCAGGGCGAATTGTTGATTGTCGAAGATCTGAGCACCTATCCGGACCGCTCGGCAATTGAAGAACAAATCCTCGAAAAAGGCGTGCGTAACATGGTCGTGGCGCCGCTCTACTACCAGGATGACCTGATCGGCATCCTCGAACTTGGCTCGGCCATTCCGGGCGACTTACACGCTCTCAATACCATGAAATTGCGCGAAGTGTTACCGCTGTTCTCCATGGCGATCAAGCGCAGCACGGAAGAACTCAACACGCGCCTTCAGGCCATCATCAAAGAGCAGTGCACGGCCATTCATCCCGCCGTGGAATGGCGCTTTCGCCAGGCGGCGATCAACTGGGCGGAACACCGCAAACACGGCGTCATCACCGAGATGGAACCGATTGTGTTCGACGATGTTTACCCGCTCTACGGCGTCTCGGACATCCGCGGCTCATCCCACCTCCGCAATGCCACAATTCAGGCCGATTTGATGGAACATCTCAGCTTGGCCAAAGACGTTTTACAGATCGGCTATAGGTGCAAGCCGCTCCCGATTCTCGATGCCCTGGCCTATCACGTGAGCCAACTCATCAACCATCTCGACACGGGTCTGGCGTCTGGCGACGAGATCAGCATCATCGACTTTCTGCACCGCGAAGTAGAGCCCTTGTTCGCGCATCTGCGTCAGTTTGCGCCCGAAGTCGAGGAAAAAGTCCAAGCCTACGAAGTCGCGATCGAGCCCCGGCTCGGCACCATTTACCGGCGGCGCAAGGACTTTGAGGAAAGCGTCACGCAGATCAATGAAGCGCTCTCCGCCTATATTGATGCGGAGCAGGAAAAAGCCCAAGCGATGTTCCCGCATTATTTTGAAAAGCATAAGACCGATGGCGTTGAATACGGCATCTACATCGGGGCCTCAATGATGGAAGATGGCCGGTTCGATCCCCTCTATTTGTACAACCTACGTCTATGGCAATTGATCGTCATGTGCGGCGTGGTGCGCAAATCCGAAGCCATCAAAGCTCAGTTAAAGGTGCCGCTGGAGATGGCCCATCTGATCTTGCTGCAGGACCTGCCGTTGGCCGTGCGCTTTCGTGTCGATGAAAAGCGCTTCGATATTGATGGCGCCTACAACATGCGCTACGAGATCGTGAAAAAGCGCATTGACAAAGCCGTCATCAAAGGCACGAGTGAACGCTTGACGCAACCCGGCAAAATCGCCATCGTCTATGCGCAGGCCAAGGAGGCGGTCGAGTACCGCGAATACCTCGACTATCTGCGAGCCTCAGGCTATCTTACGGGCGAGATCGAGGAGGTTAATCTGGAAGATCTCGACGGCGCTCAGGGGCTGCGGGCCCTGCGGGTCACCGTCGATCTTCGAAACACACAGCCGGAGCAACTGCCGGTGCTGGACGGCATGACGGATGTGGCGGAAACTGTCCGTGGGTAATGAGTATAAAAACGTTAGTATGTCGCAGTGTCGCCGGGAGCATTTACTGCTCAAACATATCAAGCAGCGCCTTGGCCTCCAGGAGATCCGCCATGCCAAACCCCTCGGTAAACCAGTTGTAGACCGGCGCAAGCAAATCGTGAGCGTCCTCGCATTTACCCTGGAGATACCACAGCCGGCTGAGGCTCATCGCCGCCTGCAGCTCCAACGATTTGGCCTGTTGCAAACGGGTCACGGCGAGAGCTTTATGGAAACACGTTTCCGCCTGTTGCTCGTTCGGCACCACTTGCTGTAACCACAGTTCCCCTTTCAAGCGATGCAGGGCGGCTTCGTAGACGCGCTCGCCATTTTGACGCGTCGCCGTCAGCGCTTCCTCCAAAACGCTTAGCCCGATTTCCGCCTGCCCGATTTTGGCATGCGCCGCCGCCAACAGAGCCAGAATATTCGGCCAAAAGACCGCCGCTCCCGTGGCCCGAAAATCTGCCATTCCCTGGCGCAACTGGGCGAAGCCCTCTTCGCTCTGTCCCTCTTCCACCCATGCCCAACCCTCCAGGGGCGTCGCCATGGCCAACCAGAGGGGGAACGCCTGCTGTTTGGACAGGGCAATCGCTGCCCGGATCTCGTTGTGGGCGGCCTCCCGGTCGCGGCGAAATTGATGCAGCCAGGCCGAAAAGTTCAGAGCAAACGCTAGGCTATAAGGATGCGTCAGCTCCTCGGCGAGGTTGAGCGATTCCCGGTTTTTCTGCAATGCCTGTTCGGGGTAACCCAGATACCACAGGGTCCAGGCCATATAGGAGAGGCACACCACGCCAGTATTCTGCACTGCGCGAGCGTGCTGTCTCTGAGGCTCATACAGCGCCATACCCCGTTTGAGATGGTCGCAGGCAGCACTGAACTCACCGCTGTGGAACAAGGTGTTGCCGAGCGCGTAGTGAGCCTGATGCAGTCGGGCGGGATCTTGCAGGCGTTGCCCCAGTGATAGACACTGCTCCGCCAGGTCACGCGCCTGCTTCAGCTCCGCGCGGACTAAATACACATTCCACAATCCGAGCATGACTTGAAACAATTGACGCGTTTCTCCCACCTGCTCACACAACTCTCGCGCCCGCACATAGGAACGCTCGACCTCTGCCGCGCCATACCCTTTCGCCGCCATCAACGCGGGTCCTAAGGTCGTCTGCAAGCGCAACTCTTGCTCGATGTATGCAGATGGGTCCGCCATCGCATCGAGCACGTCCAAGCCCCGGCTTAGGTGTCCGATCGCTTCCAGGTTGGCCGAACGTTCGATGGCGCGTTGGCCGGCTCGGTGCCAAAATGTCAGGGCGGACTCGATACATCCCGCCTCCGTAAAGTGGTGCGCCACCACTTCCGGTTCCACCTCAACTAGCTCGGGAAAGTGGGTCAGCCACAGCTCGGCGACTTGTTCGTGATACTCCTGACGCGTTCGCCGCAACAGTGACTGATAAGCGGCATCGCGGATGAGAACATGCTTAAAGACATATTTAGCTCGAGGCGGACGCCCGCGTTGATAGAGCAGTTCCGTAGCGACCAACTTCGCCAATCCGTCCCGCAAGGTCTTCTCTTCCACCTTGGCTAGTACGGCCAAAGCCCGGAGCATCTCGTAGGAGAATTCCCGCCCGATCACCGCACCCAATTGGGCCACTTCCCGCACTGCAGGGAAACGGTCCAAACGGGCCATGAGGGAATCGTATAAAGTGGCGGGAATGGTCACATCGGAGAGTAGCCCACTGAGTGTGTAGCAATCCGCCTCTTCCTGGAGGATGTCCGATTCCAACACCGTCTTGGTTAGCTCTTCCACATACAGAGGTACGCCATCGGTTTTGGTCACGATGTGCTGGACGACCTCTCTAGGCAGACGCTTATCTACAGTTAGACGCGTCAGTAAAGCCTCGACTTGAGAGCGTTCCAGGCGGTTGAGCGTGATCGACGTCATATGCGAGCGCATCGACCAGGGCGGCACAAACTCCGGACGAAACGTCAACACGCTCAGCAGTGCGACGATGGGAGCCTGGTCAATAAGGAGACCCAGAAAATCCAGGGTGGAGGGATCCGCCCAATGCAGATCTTCCCACAACACCAGGAGCTGCTGGCGTTCGGCTTCTTCAAGTTGCCACGCGGCCAGCGCATCCAGCGTCCGCTGCCGCTGCTGCTGAGACGTACCGGTAAGCGGCGGATAGCGTCCCTCGGGAAGGGGTATCGAGAGTAACTGCGCAAAGAGCGAAATGACCTCGCCTGAGGCAAAGCGATACCCCTGCAGTCCGTGTTCCAACTTTGTTAATTGCACTTCCGGCGGAGCGTCTCGCTCGATCTTGAGCCCCACGTATATCTGCTCGATCACCGGATACAGGGCGCTATGTTGATGATACGGAGAACAGCGCAAGGTGATGCGCGGAAATCCCTCCCGTGCGACGTGAGCGCGGATCACATTGAGGAGGCACGATTTGCCGATGCCTGCTTCGCCCGTTACCAGGACGACTTGGCCGAAACCCTCTTTGCTCTGCTCCCAGCGCCGTCGCAGAAGACCAATTTCCTCGTCGCGCCCGACCAATTGCGAGCCGCCATCGTCAACGACAGCCTCATCCGTATCGTCCGAATCATAGGCTCGGTCGACGCGCCACACCTGCATGGGATCGGAAACGCCCCTGAGCGCTTGCAGACCCAGCGACTCCAGAACAAATGACGTCCCCACCAGGCGGGCGGTCACGTTGCTGATGATTACCGTGTTCGGAGCCGCAAGTCCTTGCAGACGAGCCGCGATATTGGGAGTTTCGCCGAGGGCGAGTTGCTCATGCCAATCGCCGCCACCCATTTGCCCCACAACGACGGGACCGGTATGGATGCCAATGCGCACCGCGAGCTGTGTCTGGTAGCCATCTTCTAAGCGTGTATTGAGGGCATCAATAATGTTGACAATCTCCAGGCCCGTATGTACCGCCCGTTGCACATCATTTTCGTGCGCCATCGGGTATCCAAAGTAGACCATTAAGCCATCACCTAGATACTGCGCGATATAGCCCTGATAATGCCGGATCGCCTCAGAAGCCGCCTCTTGATAAGACTGCACCACCTCACGCAGGTCTTCTAAGTCAAGCTGCCCCGCCAGCACGGCTGAGCCCACAAAGTTGCAGAACATCACGGTCAGTTGGCGCCGTTCAGCCTTGGGTCTGCTTAGGGTTGAAACTGGATCTGTGATCGCCTCGTCCGGCAGCGGCATGGCGGGGGAATCTGCCGGCATAACCGCCTGTATCGGGTCTGTGGACGGCGTCGCAGCCGCCAGGTGCAGCGGCGGCAAAGTAAGCGCCGCAGACGACGGCTTCGCACTGGGTCTTGGCGTCAGCGGCTCTGCAATCGGTATCACGCCCGTCCACACCAAGCCCTCACCTTGCTCATCACGGGCGATGCGCCGAAAGATGAGTTCACGCCGTAGATGGTCGAGATAGGCCGCGTCAAAGCCAAACTCCCGCTGCAAGGCACGGTAGGTGAGCCGTCCCTCGCGCTGGAGCAGTATGCCCACCAGCGTCACATAGTCGAAGAAGTTCATCCCTACGTTCCTCCTCTCCGACTCATCCCAGTTCCTTCAGTAACTTCCGCACTCGCATGTAAACGCGCTCCACCTCGGGTGCAGCGTAGACCATGGTCGCCAGAAGCGGCGCTCCTAGAGTGACGTTCAGCATCAGTTCGCGGTGGGTGCGCGCCGGTGTATCCGGAAGCGACGGGATAAGCGCGAGCCCCTGGGTGAGGTGCGCAATCGCTTCGGCATGGGCCGACCGCTGTACGGCACGCTCTCCGGCTTTCTGCCAATATGTCACCGCCTGCTCAGCCTGTCCGGCCGCGGTATAATGATGCGCCACCAACTCCGGCTGCGTCTCCAGCGTTTCCGGAAATTGCGTCTCCAACAATTCGGCAATCTGCTGGTGCATCTGCCGACGCTTCTGACACGGCAGCGAGGCATAGGCGGCATCCTGAATCAAGGCATGCTTGAAGATGTATCTGGCCTGCGGCAACCGGCCCCGCTGATAGAGTAACTCGGCCTGTACCAACCTAGACAGCCCCTGCTGCAAGATCTCTTCCTGCGCCATCCAGAGCGCTTTGAGCATGTCGTATGGAAACGTGCAGCCGAGAACCGCGCCGATCTGTGCAATCTCTTTGGCCTCATTGAGTTGATCCAGGCGGGCCATTAGGGAATCCTGTAGCGTGTCGGGAATCGCCACGCTCAGCAACGTCCCGGTCAGCTCGTAGCGATCTGCTTTCTCACAAAGCAGCTCGGATGCCCGCAGCATTTTGGTCAATTCTTCCACATACAGGGGTACGCCCTCGGTCTTGCTGACAATATGATCGACCACTGCGGCGGGGAGAGTCTTTCCCTCTGTGCACCGGGCAACCAAGAGTTTCGCCTGCGAACGTTCGAGAGGATTGAGCGTGATGGGCGTCATGTGCGCACGCATGGGCCAGGATGGCTCAAACTCGGGACGACAGGTTAAGATATGGAGCATCGGCGCAGTGGGTGTCTGCTCGATGAGCAATGCCAGTAGTTCCAGCGTAGAGGGGTCGGCCCAGTGCAGATCTTCCCACACGGTGAGAACGGGCTGCCGTTCCGCTTCCTCCAGGAATAGCGCCACCATGACCTCATGCGTTTGTTGCCGCTGCTGTTGCGAGGTGAGACTCAGGGCGGGAAAGCGGTCTTCAGGTAGTGGCAAAGACAGCAGCGACGCGAAAAGCGGCACGGTTTCCGGCAAGGGCAGGCGGAAGCCCCGCAGCACGCGTTCTAACTTGGCGAGCCGCGTCTCTACAGCGTCGTTAGGCTGCCAGCCAAGGATGCATTGGGTCTGCGCAATGACAGGATAGAATGCGCTTGGCTGCGTGTACGGGGAGCAGTGAAACACAATGCGGACGGCATCTTCCTGGCCGATGTGCTGCCGTAAGCCCTCAACCAGACTCGATTTCCCATAACCCGCTTCGCCATTGATCAGCACTACCTGGCCCAGCCCCTCTTTGCTCTGCTCCCAACGCCGCAGCAACAGCCCGATTTCCGAGTCCCGGCCTACGAGCGTCTCGAACCCGGCTACCTTCGTCTCTTCACTCGTGTCGTCCGCCTCGCGTGGCCTGAGCACACGAACCAGCAGCATCGGGGCGGCCCTGCCCTCAAGCTCGCGGGCGCCAAGCTCTTCCAAGACGAACGTCCGCTGTACCAACTGGGCGGTCACATTACTGATGACGACCGTGCCGGGCTGCGCCAGGGCTTCGATCTGCATGGCAATATTAGGTGTTTCGCCGAGAGCAAGCTGTTCGTGCCGCTCGTCTCCGCCCATCACAGCGACAACCACTCGTCCGGTATGGATGCCGATACGCACCGCGAGTTGAACGTCTGAATCCACTTGCAAACGCGTATTGAGGGCCTGTATGGCCTCCACGATATCCAGGCCGCTGCGCACCGCCCGCTGCGAATCGTCTTCGTGCGCCATCGGATAGCCGAAATAGACGAGCATGCCGTCGCCAAGATATTGGGCGATATGGCCCTCATAGCGCTGGATCACACGGGCGGCAGCCTCTTGGTAAGCGCGCACGATTTCGTGCAGATCTTCCGGGTCGAGTTGACCCGAAAGATGGGTCGAGCCCACCAGGTCGCAGGACATCACGGTCAGTTGTCGGCGTTCGGCCTCGGACGCCGTACGCAGCGGGGCAGCCGTCGCTGCATCGGTCCCGGATACAGTTGACGGTGGGTCGAATCGCTCACTGTGCGGTTCGTCAAACAAGGCCTCTGAATTGGCAACGCTCAGCGCACCCAAGGATATCGGGGACACGATCGTCGACGGTATGACAGCGTCCGGTGTAGGCGGCTCAGTGGTCAGATAGAGCGGCGGCAAGTCCATACCCTCGGGAGCTGGTTGCACGGCGTACTCCGGCGCTGCGGATTGCCCTGAAAGCGGTACAACATCCGTCCACACCAAGCCCTCACCGTGTTCATCACGGGCGATGCGCCGAAAGATGAGTTCACGCCGCAAATCGTCGAGCCATGCCGCATCGAAGCCGAATTCGCGTTGCAGGGCACGATAGGTGAGCCGTCCTTCGCGCTGGAGCAGCATCGCAACCAGCGCCACATAGTCGAAGAAGCCCATCCTTACTCTTTCACACTACTACATCCACACACAGATCCTCCCGGACAAGGAACATGCTATGCCCGCTTCCATACCGTGTCAATCATTTTAACTGGTGTCAATCGCTTTGAGATGAATCCAAGGCCGAATGCAGAGCTCGTTTGACTCCACAAGGATTTACCATGTACCCTGCTGAAATCATTTACGAATCCTGATTATGCGGGAGGATCAACGATCATGTAGGCCGAGGTCACCAGTGATATCCACATGCTGTGGCCTATCGACGAGCCACATACACGTTATGGCGATACTGGCCATGATCATGGACGCGACAATAGCCGGTGTATAGCTGCCGGTCCGGTCTACCAACCATCCTGCCCACCAGGGTCCAAGTGCGCCCCCCAAG
>Ga0268386_10004743_pt1 | contig 10056 bp, 8 predicted proteins | sample RVTome_15_FD_200260 | JGI IMG/M metagenome (GOLD analysis project Ga0268386, IMG submission 200260) | Soil microbial communities from uranium-contaminated site in the Upper Colorado River Basin, Wyoming, United States - RVT150D86... ...
GGTGCGTGCCTTGCGCCCTTCTCAGGACGCTAGATCCGAGACCAAACCCGCTGCCGCGAAGCGGCTTGGTCCAACACCGCGTTCAGCGGCTCGGCTCCTCGGCCGCTCTCATCACAGCCGAGCCCGGTCCGCTGCAACGCGTTCTCCGGCGCCCTCAAAGATCGCCCGGCCCGACACCGGTGCGCTTGCCGATACGAGCGAGCATCTTCGGTCCGATCTCCTCGCCATCATGAAAGCGAGGACGTAGTCAGGCCAGCCGTCGCGGGAAAGCGTCTTGTGGGACCCGCGTTGCCTCTTGATCGTCCATCCGATGCGGAACAGCGCCGCCAAGACGCGGGATGCCCGAGTCGACGGCCAGGAGATCAGGCGGCGATGAAGGAGATGGTCAGCAGCTCGGGACCTGCCTCACCATGCTCCAGTCGCTCGGCGACAACGCGGAGTGCCAGCGCCTGGGCACGGGCTTGTGCCTCACGCTGTGTGGGCCCGTACGCGAGGACTCCAGGCAGGTCGGGGACCTCCGCGATCCATCGACCATCATCCTCCTGCTCGAGCTCAATCGTGAGTTTCAGGCTCCGCCTCCCGTCAGGAGGTCTATCGCTGGTAGCGATACACAAGGAACCCAACCCACGCCCCCGCTCGCACCACGAAGGTGCGTCAGCGTCGGAGAACACTGAGGTCAGCGGCGAGGCTCCTTCCTGGCCACGCCTCGTCCGCTGCAACGCATTGTTGAACCAAAGCCGCTCCGCGGCAGAGGTTTCGACGCGTACGTGATCAGTTTCCACCGCGGCACTCGTAGCTCGTAGTGTGATGGAGCCGGACAGCGCCCGACCCGGTTGTAACGCACCCCGCCGATGGTGACCGCCGGTACGTCGATATCCAGAGACTCGAGAATGGCTGCGTGCGCGGCCCGCTCGACCCTCCCGGCGTCTGCAGATACAGCACGATGGCAGCAGAGCCGACGGTGGCATAATGTGTGCCATCCTCTACGTTGATGCGAGCGAGCCGAACCGGACGAAGGTGCGCCTAATCAATTGCGCGAGCTTCGGGACGCCATAGAACTGAAGATCCGACGCACCGCGCCCCTGAATCCCTGCCCTACTCAATAAAGGCGGAGGCCATCGTGATCCCAGCACTCGCTGCCATCCTCCTAATCCAATCTAGTGCGCCATCGCTTAGGGTTGAGATTAGCACCCCGAAGAAGCGAATCTGGGTTTGCGAGCCCGTCAAGCTCACTGTCCGGGCGACCGCGACCCGGCCAGTGACTACCGATCCCATTGTTGACACGGCCGGGAACGAAGCCATTCAGACGTGGATCGACTACGGAACCGGGTTCGTCAGATACTTCGACTACTCTGGCGGCAGCGAAGGGGTCGGCGGCCAGAGGTCGCTGAAAGCCGGCGAGCGACTGGCAACCACGGTGGTGCTGGTAAACGGAGAAGTAGGAGGCCAGCCAACCGTTCCATTTCCGACCGCCGGTCGCCGTACCCTTCGCGTCGTCATCCGGGGTGCCTCAGAACGTGATCGCGGAACGCCGACCGTTCTAGGTGAGTCGAATCCGATTGAGGTTGAGGTAATCGCCCCCAGTGCTGACGGCTTGAGGCTGCTGGAGCGGATTCGACAACGACCTGAGATCCTCCGCGTTGCTCGCGGAGTGGACGACGCGGAGTTCGAGTCGCTATTGACGAAGTTCCCAGGAAGTCCATACCTGTCTTGGGGAAGGCGTGCTGTAATGGTGGACCGCATACAACGCATCGCGAACGGCCTGTACCCGGATAGTGGGGAGCGGTTCTCTGGCGTCGGGAGGGGTCCCATCGCTGAGCGGCTTCTCCGCGAGCTCGGGACTGAGCTCCTCCACGAAGACTGGGGACAGTTTGACGAGGAGCGCCTCCTTCTCGCTGCCGAGAGCATGGAAAGAGGCAAAGCACGCGACGATGCACAGGAGGTTTGGGCTCAGCTCGCAGACCGGTTCCCGGACTCCGAAACCGCAGAACGGGCCAGGAGATCGCGAAAAGCCCGGTGACGCTTGAGAGCGGGGCACGTGACTGGGCTCACGACCGTGCAGACCAGAAACTCGAGCTGTTCGTGGCCAGAGTAACGGGTGCATCCGGGAACCGAGGCCGGCCCGCCACTGGTGCTCGCGAAGCCCGTTAGAGAGCGTGGTCCATGGGTTGCTGCCGGCGTCCGCCGCGGTTACTACAGGTTCCCCTTCCGGCGCTCCTCCGCGACGTACTCCGACGTCCGCATGGCCAGCGCCAGCAGGGTCCAGGTGGCGTTCTTGTGGGCGTTGGTGACGAAGGGGCCGCCGTCGGCCACGAACAGGTTCTTCACGTCGTGGGCCTGCCCGAAGGCGTTGAGGACGGAAGTGCGGGGGCTGTCGCCCATGCGCGTCGTGCCGACCTCGTGGATGATCTCGCCGCCCGCGGTGATCCCGTAGTCCTCGTCCCGGCCCGGCATCGGATCCAGGGGCGTACCGCCCATGTCCTCGATGATTTGCCGGATCGTCTCCTGCATGTGGCGGACCTGGTTCAGCTCGTGATCGGTCCAGCGGAAATGGAAGCGAAGGACGGGGATCCCCCACTTGTCGACGACCTCCGGGTCGATCTCGCAGTAGGAGTAGGAATTGGGGATCATCTCCCCCCGCCCCGCGAAGCTCACGATCGAGCCGTACAGCCGGCGGTAGTCGCCCTTCAGCGACCTGCCGTAGCCGCCGCCGTTGAGGCGATGTACGCGGCCCATGAAGCCGTCGGACGGCATCCGGCGCCCGCCCGAGATCTCGATGTGGTACCCGCGGGGGAAGTCGAGCTCGCGGTTGTCCAGCCACCACGGGATGTACAGGTGCGAGCTGCCCGCCCCGTCCTCGTTGTGGGGCACGCCGTGCATGAGCTGGGGGACGAGGCCCAGCACACGGGCTCCGGTGCTGTCGGTCAGGTACCGCCCCACGGCGCCGCTGGAGTTGGCGAGGCCTGTCGGAAAGCGCGGCGAGCGCGAGTTCAGGAGGATCCGCGCCGACTCGCAGGCGCTGGCGGCCAGGACCACGATCCGGGCGGATACGTGTGAGTGGCTGCCGTCCGCGGTCCGGACGTAGGTGACGCCGGTGGCCCGGCCTTCGGGGTCGCTCGTGACCTCTCGGGCCATCGCCCCCGTCACCAGGCGGAGGCGTCCCGTGGCCAGGGCCGGGGGGAGCAGCACGGTGGGCGAGGAGAAGTTCGAGGCCGTCGAGCAGCCCCGGCCGCACTGGCCGCAGTAGTGGCAGGCCGCGCGGCCGTTCAAGGGCTGGGTCAGGATCGAGAGCCGCGACGGGATGCAGGCGATGCCGAGACGGTCGCAGGAGCGCTTGATCGCCAGCTCGTAGCAGCGCGGCTTCGGCGGCGGCTGGAAGATCCCGTCGGGCTCGTTGGGCAGCCCCTCGTTGCTGCCGAAGATGCCCACCATCCGGTCGAGCGCGTCGTAGTGGGGCTCGAGGTCGTCGTACGTGATCGGCCAGTCGTCGCCCAGCCCGTCGCGGCTGCGGGACTTGAAGTCGTCGGGGCCGAAGCGCAGTGAGATCCGGCCCCAGTGGTTGGTGCGGCCCCCCAGCATGCGGGCGCGGAACCAGTCCCAGCGCTCGCCCGGCGCGGTGGTGTAGGGCTCGCCGTCGATCTCCCAGCCGCCGAGGCAGCCGTCGAAATCGCCGAAGGGCCGGAGCGGCGTCGCCGCCCCGCGGCGCGGGGAGTCCCAGGGCCACTTCATCATGGCCCCGTCCTCGCGGGCATCCCAGGCCGGTCCTGCCTCCAGGAGGACGACGTCGGCTCCCGCCTCGGTCAGGACCCTGGCCGCCATCCCTCCGCCCGCTCCGGAGCCCACGATGCAGACGTCGTGGACCTTCGCGCGGGTCAGGACCTGCATCGCGCCGCTCCCGCGGCGGCTGGACGCCGGCTCACGAGGTCGTGCTCGGGCTCGTCGGCGCGACCTTCATGGCTTGGGGATCCCAGCGCACCGCCCGCGCCTCGAAGTGGCTGGTGTTCGAGAGCACCGCGGGGGCGGCGGCCCGCATCCCGAAGGCCGCGTCCTCGACGTGGGGCTTGCGGGAGCGGACTGCCTCGATGAAGTTCCGGAAGTGGTGGTCGAGGTCGCTGTACCCCTGCGGCCGCCGGTAGCTCTCCTCGCGCAGCGGCTTCAGCTCGGGAGGACCCTCAGGGTACTTGGACCTGTACTCCTCGAGGAAGGCCTCCTGGGCCTCCTTCGGGAACGTGTCGATCGTGTAGCGGGGCGGGCCGGGAGGTGCCTGCCGGGAGACGGTGACGCCGGACCCCTCGACGGTGAGGACGCCCTCGCTGCCCACGAAGCGGAAGCCGTCCCCGCCTCCACCCCCGCCGTCGGCGAAGTTGACGACGAGAGAGAGCGTGAACTCGGAGTGTGCCTCGGTCTTTGGATAGTCGTAGAGGGCGAGCATCACGTCGGGGACGTCGCGGCCGTCATCCCAGTGCCGCAGCCCGCCGGTCGCCATGATGCGGGTGGGCCCGACCGCCCCGGTGATCAGGTGGAGGCCCGAGAACAGGTGGACGAACAGGTCCCCCGCGACGCCGGTGCCGTAGTCTCGGTAGTTGCGCCAGCGGAACAGGCGGATGGGTTCGAAGGGGCGCTTGGGCGCGTGGCCGAGGAACCGGTCCCAGTCCACTGTTTCCGGCGAGGCGTCCGCCGGCAGCGTGTACTGCCAGGCGCCGATCGGGTCGTTGCGGTACCACCAGCCCTGCACCATGTTGAGCTTCCCGATCGCTCCCGAGGCCAGCAGCTCCCTGGCCTTGTGGTAGACCACGGAGCTGACCCGCTGGCTCCCCACCTGGAGGATGCGGCCCGTACGCTTCTGGACCTCCAGCAGCCGCTGGCCGTCGTCCACCGTCTGGACCATGGGCTTCTCGCAATAGACGTCCTTGCCCGCGTTCATCGCGTCGATGGCGATGGTGGCGTGCCAGTGGTCCGGTGTGCCGATGATCACCGCGTCCACGTCCTTGCGCGCGAGCAGCTCGCGGTAGTCGCGGGTCACGGCGATCGTCTCGCAGAACGTCTCGCGGGCCCGCACCAGCCGCCCCTCGTACACGTCCGCCACCCCCACCAGCTCGACGCCGGGGACCTTCAGGGCTGCCTTGGTGTCGCTGGTCCCCTGGCCCCCGATGCCGATGGTCGCGAGGCCGATGCGGTCGTTTGCCGACACCTTCTTGCACTTGTCGCCGTCGGACTCCGGAGTCTGCGCAAGGACGTGGAGCGGCACGGCCGCGAGCGAGCCGCCGGCGGCGATCTTCAGGAAGTCGCGACGAGAGCGGTTCGAGTCCATCGGTGTCTCCTTCACGCGCGCCTCGACCCTTGGGGTCGTGACACGCGCCAGCCATGGGGAGCGGGCGGGGGCCGGCTGCCGGGCTGCCCGTCCGTTCGTCACGATCTACGCCCTCGGGTCGGTGCCGCGGGGGCGTAAGCTGCGTGCTCCGGATGGGTGCAGCCCTCGAACTCGGTCAGGAACATGTTGCCGTCGTCGCCCAGCTCCTGCTCGAGGCCGATCCCGGACGTGTAGTAGCCGGTGACGGTCAGGTCCTTGGCCGCCTGGACCAGCTCGACGCCGCGCTGGTCCTCGAGGGTCCGGTTCTCTGGCGAGCTGAGGATCGTCAGCAGCGCGGTCTGCCGGTCCGGAGCGGCCTCGACGAAGTCGGAGCCGAACAGCTCATGGCTCCGGGCGTCCAGCCAGGCGAGGCCCTTCAGGAACGCCTTCCGCTCCGCCTCCTCGGCGTCGGCCAGGACCCTGTCGATGAACCGGTTCACGAGGGCGGCCCTCGCGCCGGGCGTGTCCGTCTGGGGGATGATCAGCTCGCTGAGCACGGTGACCGTCTCGTTCTGGTGTGCGTCCAGGACCTGGGGAGTCCACGCGGCGGCGTCAGCGGGGACGGCATGGCCGGTGTGGGCCAGAGCGACCGCGCCGAGCCTCTCGATCCAGAGAGGCGTCGCGGCCGCGCCTATGCCGCCCGCCGTCAGCCGCCGCAGGGCCTCGCGTCGGTTCACGCCGGCCTTGTGCATCGGACCTCCCCTGAGGTCGACCGCGGGACGAGAATCGCTCGGGAGCTCTCGGATTACATGCTCGTCTCCCGCCGGTGTCAAGGCCGCGGGCCCGTCCCGCCGGTCACGCATCGGCCACAACTGTTCGGGGTTGACGGAGGTCGAAAATCGCTGATACCTTCGCCTTCGCCATGTCCCACTACACCCGCCGGGAAGCCGTTGCCGCCTTCGGCGCCGCCCTCGCCAGCGCCCCCCTGCTCGCCCGCGCCCAGGAGGCCTCGGGCCGGGTCGTGAAGAAGGGCCGCCTCAAGCAGTCGGTGTCGCGCTGGTGCTACAAGGACATCCCGCTCCCCGAGTTCTGCCGGGCCGTGGCGGGGATGGGACTTCCCGCGATCGACCTCCTCGAAGAGAAGGACTGGGCGGCCGCCGCCGACCACGGGCTCGTCTGCTCGATGGGCTACGGGGGCGGAGGCACGATCGAGGACGGGCTGAACGTGAGGGCCAACCACGACGCGATCGTGACGGGCCTCACCGGGGCCCTCCCCCGCGCCGCGAAGATGAAGGTGCCGAACCTGATCACCTTCTTCGGCAACCGGCGGGGCATGGGCGACGCGGAGGCGATCGCGAACTGCGTGGCCGGGCTGAACCGTCTCAAGAAACCGGCCGAGGACCACGGGGTCACGATCTGCGTGGAGCTGCTGAACAGCAAAGTGAACCACAAGGACTATCACGGGGACCGCACGGCGTTCGGCCTGGAGGTCGTGAAGGCCGTGGCCTCACCGCGCGTGAAGCTGCTCTACGACATCTACCACATGCAGATCATGGAGGGCGACGTGATCCGGACGATCCGGGACAACCACGCGTGGGTCGCGCACTACCACACAGGGGGCGTGCCCGGCCGCCACGAGCTGGACGAGACCCAGGAGCTGAACTGGCGGGCCGTGGCCAGGGCCGTCGTGGAGACGGGGTTCCAGGGTTACTTCGCACACGAGTTCGTCCCGACGCGCGACCCGCTGACCTCCCTGCGCGAAGCCGTGGCGCTCTGCGACGTATAGCCGCCTTGCGCGCGGAGACGACTACTGCCCGAGTCCTCGGCGCGCGAGGCACTCGAGCAAGTCGACAGTCAAGGCTTCCCTGTCATGGTCGGATCGCACTCGGCCGCGGTCACCGAGATCGCGCCATTGCTGTTCACGCCTGTCCGCCGGGCTCGCCCCTCGTCTTTCAACGCCGGCGGTCGCCGTACCGGTCGTCGCGACCCTCGTACCGCGCCATCATCCGGTTCATCGCCTGCATGGCGTCGACGACCTCGTCCCATTCGTCCCATACCCTGTCCGTCACCCGTGCCTCGCGGATGCGGTCGCTGACGCGCCGCGCCCGCTTCTGCAGGTCCTCGAACTCGTCCCCCAGGTCGTCGGGGTCGTCGTAGCGGCGGCGTTCCACCGTCCGGCTGAAGTCCTCCGCCTCGCGGGCGAACTCCGTGATCGAGTCCAGGAACTCGCGGTCGCGGTCACGCCCCCCGGTCATGGCCACCGCGGCGTCGGCGGCGTCGTGCGCCCGTTCGGCCACGTCGTTGGCGAGGGCCCGCAGGGTCGAGTAGCGATAGCCGCGGTCGCGCCGGGAGTAGTCCGAGTGTGCACACCCGGCGAGCGAAACGGCGACGGCGGTGAGGACCAGGCCCACGGTCGCAGGGCCCGGGCGCAGAAGTCGCTGAGGGTTCATGACCACCTCCTTGGGTGTCCAAGCAAGAGCCGCGCCAGCGGCTCGGGGCCGCTAGTGGCTGATCTCGAAGCCCGTCGTCCGGCAGGGTCGCCGTGCTCAGCGGCCGGAAGAGGACTTCCTGTCCAGCGCCCAGCGGATACCGCCCAGGAGGTGCCTGGCGAACCAGCCGCTCTCGATGACGTCCTCGCGGTGCCCCAGGGCGGTGTAGAAGACGCGCCCCCGGCCGTGCGCGCGCGTCCAGGCGAGCGGGTAGTACCCCGGCCGGCCGGTGTTGGGGTGCGAGTCCAGGGCGAGGAGCATGTGCACGCGCCCGCGATCGAAGCGCTCGAACAGGTAGATCTCGTCGAAGACCTCGAACGACGGGGACAGGCCGGCGGTCGCGGGATGGTCCCGATCCTGCACGAGAAGGTCTACCCGAGCCTGCTTGCCGTGGCGGTCGAACTCGCCCCCGAGCGCCTCGAGGAAGGCGGGAAAGCCGTGGAAGGTGTCGCTCGCGGAATGGAACCCGACGAAGGCCCCGCCGCCGGCCAGCCAGTCCACGAGTCCCTGCGGGGAGGCGACCGGGAGGTCGCCGCTAGTGTTCGCGAAGACGACCGCCGCGTACCCGGCGAGGGCATCCGCGGTCGTCTTCGCCGCCAGCTCCTCGTCGGTGCGGGCGTGGTCGAGGACGAACCCGCCCGACTCCCGCGCGAGCCTGCCGAGCAGCGCCTCCGCCGCCGGGATGGAGGCGTGCCGGTAACCCTTCGTCACCGTCGCGACCAGCAGGCGGGGTGACGTCTCGGCCGGCGGCGCGGACGCGCGGCCACTCGTCGTCCCCGCGGAGGCCACGAGCGCGAAGCCCAACAGCGCGCCGGCCCGCCGGCCGCCCGCGCGCCCCATCAGCTTCGGAACGCCTCCCGGCCCCTTCCCTGGACCGGGATGTCCTGCGCGCCCAGCACGTCGTGCTGAAGCGCGTACATGCACCCCGCCGCCTCGTCGATCTTCCGCGTGAACGCGATCGACCCGGCGAGGATCGGCTTCAGTTTCGCCTTGTCCTGGATCCGCGCCTTCGGGTACTCGTGTTCGACCACCAGGTGCGTGTCGGGGACGTCGAGGTCCAGCAGCTCGCGGGCGGCGAGCTGGTGGTCCAGCCAGTCGACGGTGCGGTTCTGCAGGTAGGCGAGCGGGTCGTGGCGCGCGGTGCCTGGCAGCTCGTGCTCGCAGAGCACCGTCTGCTTGAGCCACGCATTCACCTGGTCCGACGGCCGGTCCGAGGGCTTGCCGTCCTTCCAGTCCCCACGCTCGACCGTCTGGCCCCCGTAACCCCAGGCCGAGACGCCGCGAGCGTCGATCACCTGCCCCTTGACGTGGAACCCGCCGATCAGGAAGGCGTAGCCCTCGTCCTTCAGGTACTGGAACAGCGACCGCGTGTCCTGGCCCATCAGGATGGCGTGCGAGGGGTCGTAGTGGATGCGGAACTGGTCACCCACGCCCGCCCTCTCGCAGATGCGGTGCAGCGCGATCCAGGTGCCCGGGGTGTAGGCGATGTTGTTGTGGACGCTGTCCCCGATCGTCCACCCCGGCATGGGGCACTGCTCCACGCGGTAGGTCAGGCGCCTGGCCTTGGCTTCCTTCAGGAGGGGCACGAAGCTATCGGCGAAGTCGGTGAGGTTCTGGTCCATGCTCCGGGCCTGGTTGCGTCCAACGAAGCCGCAGACCGCGTCGACGCCGAGCAGCTCGGCGGCGTCGAAGAGCCGCCGCATGAAATCGTGCTTCTTCCTGCGGGTTTTCGGGTCCTGGTGGAGCATGTCGTCGAAGTAGGCGAGATCGCTGAGGCCGATCCGGTGGGTCTCCATCGCCGCACGCACGCGACGGGCGCGGGCCTTGTCGAAGGGAGCCCGTAGATCGAGGGTGTTGGCGACCGGGTCCAGCATCGCCTCCGGCGGGACGTCCGCCTCGCTGGGGTGCAGGGCGGCGGAGAGCTGGATGTTGTCGGCGCCCAGCTCCCGCGCGAACGCGATCCAGTCCTCCACGGCCCGGTCGGGGTCGGGGTCTCGCACCTCCCGCGGCGTCAGCTCCTGGAGGGCGGCGGTGAGAACGCCGATGCGCATGTACTTCGGCTCGAACGGGGTAACGGACATGGGGCCTCCGCGTGGGACGCCGTCGGCGCGCACGACGGCGATGCCCGCACCATACGACGCGGCGGCGGGGAGCGTCAATCGGGAAGCCTGCGCCGGGTCGCACCCCTTGCCGGCGTCACGCGGCAGATCCCGCCGCCTCGCTCCGGCGCTCAGGGCCGGCGGCTTCCGCCCTTCCCGCCCGGCCGGGCCTCGACGA
>Ga0268386_10004744_pt1 | contig 10054 bp, 9 predicted proteins | sample RVTome_15_FD_200260 | JGI IMG/M metagenome (GOLD analysis project Ga0268386, IMG submission 200260) | Soil microbial communities from uranium-contaminated site in the Upper Colorado River Basin, Wyoming, United States - RVT150D86... ...
GCCGCGGCCGCCGTCACGAGCAGCCGGTTCCGGATGGACCAGCGAATCACCCTGTCGAGCATCGGTGTCTCCTCAGTGCGCGTGGCCCCCGGCGAAATCATCGCCGGACATGGAGGCGAGGCGCACCTGGAACCCACCGGTCGTAACGACCATGTCTCCGGGTCGGATGCCTGCGACCACGTGCGTGCGAACGCCGTCGCTCGCACCGAGCGAGAGCACGCGACGCTCGAACGTCTCGCCGCCTGCCTGCACGTAGGCGACCGGAGTACCGTTGTCATCGATGATCGCGCGGTTCGGGATCGCCACGCCGGCGACGCTGCCGCCGGTCGGCACCGCAACTTGTGCGAACTGGCCGAACGTGAAGCGGCCGCCCGCCGCCGCGATCTCGAACACGACCGGAAGCGTGCGCGTGCGTGGATCGAGCACGCTGCCGACGGATACGAGCCGCGATGTGGTATGGCTCTGCCGCGATCCATCGATGGTGAACGTGGCGCGCGCGTTCGACGGTATTTCTGACGAAGCCGCCGGGGGCACGTGCACGCGCAGCCACGCAGTGCGTGGATCGACGATCGTGAAGAGCGTCGCGCCCGCCTCTACCCGGCCGCCGGGTATGAAATTCCGCCGTGCGATGACGCCATCGATGGGCGACGTGAGCCGTAGGCGGTAATCGTCGCCGACACCGCCGGCGCCGATGGCGTTCACTTCGGCGCGCGCGACCTCCAGGTCGTGACGCGCCTCCTCGAGCCTACGCTGCGGAATCGCACCTGCCGCATACAGCCGCTCGTCCCGCTCGACTTCACGGTCCAGCCGATCGAGGCGCGCACGTGCCTGCGCGAACCCTCCATCCTGTGCGGTGGGGGACAGCACGACGAGAACCTGACCCTGACTGACACTCTGACCCACCGACGGCGCGCCGCGGTTCGCGGAAGCCTCGGCAATACCATCCGTGGGTGCGCTGACTTCGACGAGCGCACCATCGGGCGCGACGACCTCGCCTGGCGCGGCGGTCGTGCTCCGCACTGTATCCTCGCGCGCCGGCATCACCTCCCACGCGATCTGCCACTGCTGCTCCTTCAGGAACGCGATGCCGCCCGCGTCCTCTTCCTCCGCGTATGGGATCTCGCTCTCCTGCGGGAGCACACGCACTTCCGGCAGCACGTGCCGGCTGCTCACCTGCGGCGACTCCAGCTCCAGTTCGACCTGGTATATGCCTGGCCGTGCGATGACCGGATCGAGCAGGAAGATGCCGTCGCGTGCCACGCTGTCGATCGTGAAGGTCTCGGCTGCGCCCTCCGCGCCGAGGAAGCGCACGGTTAGCGTGCCGGCGCGGATCGGCTTGAAGTCCTTCATGCTGCTCAGGTGAATCGCCCAGTTGCCCGTGGCCTGGCGGGCGATGAGATGCGGATACTCCAGGAACAGCTCGGTCGAATCGTTCCACTGCGTGATCACGACGCTCTCGTGCTCGCGCTCCCTCGCGGCCTCCGAGTCTGCGCCGCACGCGCTCACGGCGCCGACGCCGAGAAGTGCGGCGAAGCGCAACGTCGCAATCGAGCTGCGGGCGTGACGTCCCTGTGCGGAAATCATGCGTCCTCCTCATTGTCCGTCGACGCATCGAAGCCGCCGACCGCGCGCTCGAGGTCGAAGTAGCTGGTCCAGAACTCGGCCCGGAGGCGCATCTCCAGTGCCTGCGCATCGCGCTCGGCGTCGGCAGCATCGAGCAGCTCGATGAGATCCATCTCGCCCGCTTCGTAGGCGACCAGCGCGACCGTCAACAGATCGGACACCTCGGCTTGTGCGTCGCCGAGGAGCTCGATCCGCGCGACATACGAGGCGTAGGCGAGCAGCGCGCGAGTTACGTCGTTGCGCACTCTCCGCTGCGCGTCCGCGAGGCGTGCCGCGGCGGCGACGACGCGCTCGTCGGCGGCTTCGATCGCGCCAGCGCGCCGATCCCAGACGGGCAGCGGTATCGAAATGCCCACGAACGCTCCGGTCAGACCATCGGATTGGCGCTTGTAGCCGCCGATTGCAGTTACATCAGGCACACGTCCCGACCGTGAGACGCGAGCCTCGGCGCTCGCGGCCTCGAGCTCGGCCGTAGCGGCCGCGACCTCGCTTCGTCGCCTCAGGGCTTGCGACATCATGCGCGCTGAGTCGACGACGGGCGGTGTGCTTTCGAGGGTGTCGGCCGGTGCGAGCTCGAGCTCGTCGGATTCCGGAAGTACGAGCAGCGCCAGCAGGCGCCGCGCACCCGCTGCGCTCAGTGCCGCCTCAGTGAGTGCATTCTCATAGCGGATGCGCTCCACCGCGATCCGACGCCGGTCGTACACGGATAGGTCGCCTTCACGCAAGCGCTCTTCCGCGCTCCGGTCCGCCTCACGGAACACGCCGGTCACACGTTCGAGCAGTGCTGCGCCGCGCTCGGCGAACGCGGCCGCGAGCCAGGCCTCCTTTACGTCGAATGCCAGCCGTGCACTATCGGCGGCCAGTCGCGCCGAAGCGGCTTCCGCGATGCGCTCGGCAGCGGACTGACGCGCACTCCGCGTCGCCGGCCACTGCAGGCGTTGCGACAGGGTGAAGTAGGTCTCCGAGTAGTTCCGGCCGTCACCGGAGAGCGGCTCGTGCGACGCCGCGAGCTCCGGGTTCGGGTACGCGGCGACCTGCCTCGCCAGCGCGGCTGCCTCGGTCGCGTCCGCTCGTGCGACGCGCATGTCCACGTTGTTGGTGCTGAAGAGCGCGAGCGCCTCCCCCAGCGTGACGCGGCGGGCCGGCGCCTGCCCCCTGACGGCTGGGGGCGGCGCAGCGAACAGCGCTATCGCCAGGACGAAACTCGTGGTGCAACGATGAATGTCGATCACGGACACACCTCCCGTGCGTGCGCTTGCCCGCCCGCGGCCTGCGGACAGAGTGACGCTTTCCGGATGTCGGAATCCCGCCCGGCCGGTCGGCCGCGCGAGTCAGGTCAGATGACCAGCGGGGGTGCGCGTGGAGCGCCCGGAGGCGGCGCTCGCTCGAGCGGTCGAAGCGGGGTCGTGTGATGCGCGGCCGTGTACCGGACCGTCGGGAACGTCACGTGCTCGATCGTGGTCGGCGTCGCGACCAGTTGAACCGGCGCCGACTGGACCCGTTCGGCCTGTTCGAGCAGCTGCGTTCCATGTCCGTGGTGATCGGCGCCGACCGCGGGATGGTCAGCGGCAACGTCCGTCCGCTCCACGTCGTGGCCGTGCGATGGCAAGCCTGTGTGGAGCACGCCCAGCCACAATACCAGGCAGGCTGCGGTCACCGAGCGGAAGGAGCACCGGATCATGCTCAGACAATACAGGCCGGTGTTCGAGGGGGCAAACGATCGGGCCCGCGTCGGGCGGACGCCAGGCCGCCCTACGCTCGAAGTCGTACGCCCCCTACCCCTCCCGCACCGGCGTCCACCGCTCCGCATCCCGCGTCCTGTACTTCTCGAGGACCCGACCCAGCGCGTCGTCCAGGTCGATGCCCTGCTCGTTGGCGATCACCAGGAGCACGAAGAGGATGTCGGCCAGTTCGATCGCCAGATCCTGCTCCGGCTCGTCGGCCTTCTTGGGCTTGTGGCCGAAGCGATGGTTCATCTCGCGCGCCAGCTCGCCGACCTCCTCGATCAGCCGCGCCAGGTTGGAGAGCGGGGGCCAATAGCCCACCTCGAAACGGGAGATCCAGGCGTCGACCCGCGCCTGCGCGTCACGCAGCGTGAGCGAGCCGCCGTCGGCACGGGACGCCGTGTCGGGCTCCTCCGCGCTCACGGCACGAGCACGATCTTCCCGAAGACCTTCCCGTCCTCGAGGATCTCGTGCGCCCGCCGCGCATCCGCGAGCGGCAGCACCTCCTGCACGACCGGGGTGAACGTCCCGTCGAAGACGAGCCGCATGACCTGCCGGAACTCGGTCGGCGTGCCCATCGTGCTCCCCAGGACCGAGAGCTGCTTCCAGAAGACCAGACGGAGCTCGGTCACTCCTCGGGAGCCCGTGGTCGCTCCGGCGGTGACGAGTCGCCCGCCGACGCCGAGCGCGCGCAGGCACTGGGGCCAGATCGACTCGCCCACCGTGTCGAAGACCACGTGCACGCCCTTCTTGGACGTGTCCCGCCACACCTCCCGTGAGAAGTCGACCTCGAACCGGTCGTAGGCGACGTTGGCGCCGAGCGCGAGGGCGAGGCTGACCATCTCCGGGCCTCCGGTAACCCCGAAGACCTTCGCGCCCGCCCGCGCCGCCACCTGCAGCGCTGCCGAGCCGACGCCCCCGGACGCGCCGGTGATGAGCACGCGTTCCCCAGCGCGCAGCGCGGCGCGGGTCATGAGCGCCCGCCACGCGGTCACGAAGACGAGGCCGGCGGCCGCAGCGTCCGTGGCCAGGAAGTCGTCGGGAATCTCGAGGAGGTTCGCGGCGGGCACGACGCTGTACTCGGCGAAACCGCCCTGCGTGTGCTCGCCGACGATCTGGAACGGCGGGTCGTCGAACGCCGCCCCCCGATCCTGACCGTCGTACCACTCGTAGCCGATCGAGGGGTCGACAACGACGCGCGTGCCGAGGGGGACGCTTTCGGCGCCCGGACCCACCGCGTCGACGACGCCGGCGATGTCCGATCCCCCGATGTGCGGCATCGGCGTTTCGATCGGCAAGCCCCGTCTCACCCAGAGATCCAGATGGTTCATGGCCGCCGCCTCCACCTTCACCCGCACCTCGCCGGGGCCCGGCTGGGGAATCGGGACGTCGCGGATCTCGACGACGCCGGGACCGCCGAACTTCTCGAATACAGCTGCCCGCATCGTCCTGGCCATCCACATCCCCCCCCTCTGGAGAGTCGGGTTCGCGGGCCGAAGTGTAGAGATAGGGGATGGGGGTCACAACCGCGGACCGCCGCGGATCAGTGACGCCGGGAGGTGGTATCTCTAGCTTCCGGTCCCATCCAACGCCGGAACGATGTCCGCTCCAGACCCCGAACGCGATTCCACGGCCGACGACGCGACCCTCGGCGGATACTTCCGCGTGCACGACCGTCCTCCCGCGTACGACGGGCCGGACGGGCACCCCTACACGGTGTCGGTGGAGGTGGAGAAGACGGCCAACCTGCGCGCGCCCTACTCGGGCTATCTCGTCTTCCCGAGGTGGGCGCAGACCGGGGTCGGCATCGTCGGTCACGTCGAGACGCCCACGTTGGTAGAAGGTCCGAGCGTCGAGCACGTCCAGACGGAGATCGGAGCGATGAACCTGCTCGAGGTCCAGCGCCTCCTCGAGGAGGCCATCGCGCGCGGCGGGGATCGATGAGCGAGCCGTTCCTCCGGATCACGGAGATCTTCCACTCGATCCAGGGAGAGTCCACCTGGGTCGGGGTGCCGTGCACGTTCGTCCGGCTGACCGGCTGTCCCCTCCGTTGCACGTGGTGCGATACGGAGTACGCATTCCACGGCGGCGAGCGGATGACGTTCGACCAGATCCTCGCCCGCGTGGGCGCGCATTCCGCGTCGGTCGTCGAGATCACCGGCGGTGAGCCGCTGGCCCATGCCGGCTCGGTCCGGCTCGCCGACCTTCTGCTCGAGGCGGGCTACACGGTGCTGGTGGAGACGTCGGGCGCCCTCGACGTATCGGGGCTGGACGCACGCGTCCACAAGATCATGGACCTCAAGTGCCCGGGCTCGGGCGAGAGCCATCGCAACCTGTGGTCGAACCTGGATCACCTGACGGAGCGCGACGAGATCAAGTTCGTCGTGAAGGACCGGGCGGATTACGAGTGGATGCGGACCACGATCGCCGAGCGGGGCCTCGACCGCCGCGTCGCGGAGGGCCGGCTACGCGCCTTGCTCGTCTCGCCCGTGTGGGGCGAGGTCGATCTCGAGGCCCTCGCCTCGTGGATCCTCGAGGACGCCCTGCCGGTGCGCTTCCAGGTCCAGCTCCACAAGCTCATATGGGGAGCGCAGCGCACGGGCGTGTGACCGCCGGGTCGTCGCCTCTCCTTCGCCGGGACGTGACGCGAAAGTGCCTCGACACTCGCGGCCGGTCCGGTGTGACGAGGGCCGGGGCGGTACTACTTTCCGGAATGTCGGACTCTCTCCTCACGACCGATCCCCGCTTCTGGGTCCTCAGTGAAGCGCTCGCCTCGTACGCGGGCGACGAGGACGATCCGCCGATCCGCGACGGTGAGCGGCTCCAGGCGGCGGTCTCCCTGGTGATCCGGGGCGGCGTCGACCTCGACGTCCTGCTCATCAAGCGCGCTCGCTCGGAGCGCGATCCGTGGTCCGGGCACATGGCGCTCCCCGGTGGGCGAAGGGATCCGACCGACCGCGACCTCCGCGACACAGCGCGCCGTGAGACCCTCGAGGAGACGGGGCTCGACCTCTTGCGGTCGGGCACGCCGCTCGGTCGCCTCGACGATGTCGCGCCGAGCAGCCCGCGGCTGCCGAAGCTGACCGTGGCGTCCTTCGTTTTCGGGGTCACCGCGGGGACCACTGCCGAGGTCGCGAGCCACGAGATCGACAGCGTCTACTGGGTCCCGCTCGACGACGTGCGCGACCCCGCCAACCACACGCACATCGAGATCGCGCTGCCCGGCGGCCCGCGCGCGTTTCCCAGCTACTCCCTCGTTGGTGAGCACGTCTGGGGCCTGACGCATCGGATCCTGCGACGCTTCCTGCAGCTCTACCCGGAATCGGCGCTCGACGAGCTCTAGGCGGGGTAGTGATCGCGTGGAGGTCCTGGCCGCCGCGTACGGCGAGGAGGGGTCCGCCCGCCGTCACGCCTCGATCCGCTCGATCGCGCGCGCCATCGGCCGGTACATCAGCGCGTAGAACATCTCCAGGTAGCGAGCCGTTTCGTTGCGCTCCAATGAGCTGATGTACTTCCAGAACCCGTAGATGCGGGACAACTTCAGGAGCTTGTGCGCATAGAGCGGCCAGTTGTATCGCTCCTCGGTGCGCTCCACGGCGCGTTTCGAGATCCGGTCCCACTGCGCGGCATCGGCCTCGCACTGGCGAAAGAACGAGGCGATCGTCTCGGCCGCTGATTCGGGGACGAGAGGGTCGATGTTGAAGCCCGATTCGCCGTGCTCGATGATCTCGCCGGGGCCGCCGTAGCGCGTGGCGAACACAGGCAGACCCGTGCTCATCGCCTCGATCACGGTGAGGCCGAACGCCTCAAACACGGCCGGCTGCACGAACGCGCCGCGCCCGTCCGCCACGAGCCGATAGATCTCGCCGACCCGACGCTTGTCGGTCTGCATCTCGACCCAGCGCGCGGAGCCGTCGAGGTCGTGGGCGTCGAACAGCTCGTGCGTGAGCTCGATCTGCCGTCGCTCGTCGGCGTCAGCCGACTGCGCTGGGTCGAGCCAGCCGCCGATCAGCAGCAGATTCGTCCGCTCGCGAAGCTCGGCACTGCGCGCGTAGAGCTCGACGAGGCCGGCGGTGTTCTTGATGCGGTCCAGCCGCGACATCGCGAACAGGAGCGGCTTGTCTGGATCGGCGAAAGAGCCCCTGTACCCGTCGGGCGGATCGCCGAAGACGAGCTCGCGGATCTCCTGGCGCAGCGCCTCCGGTCGTTCGGCCATCCGCCAGTAGGGAAAGAACACTTCCGGATTCGCGCCCGGCGACACGACATTGAACTTCGGATCGAAGCAGTCGACGCCCGACACCACGCGATACAAACCGGGCAGCGTATACGCCTGGTAGCTCTCGTACTGGCCGACGCTGTCCGACCCGCCCGCGATCTCCTGGAACGTACTGGTGATGATGAAGTGCGCGGTGTTCATCGCGATGAGATCGGCCGTGTACTGGCACGCGAAGTGGTGCTCGTCCTCGAAATCGCGCCAGTAGAGGTCGGAGTTGTCGTACTTCGTCTTCTCGAGCGCGTGGGCGATGTTGCACTGCGTCACGCCGAGCCGGTGCCCCATGATGCTCGCGACCAGGTTGCCGTCGGAGTAGTTGCCGATGATGAAGTCCGGCCGCTTGCCCAGCTCCTCGAGAAGCGCGCTTTCCGCGTCGATCGCGTAGCGCTCCAGGTACGGCCAGAGGTCGAAGCGCGAGACCCACTGCTTCACGATCTCGCCCGCGCCGTCCCGGAACGGGATCCGCAAGATGCGTGCGTTCCTCGTGCCCTCGATGGGCTCCACCCTGCAATCGCAGCTCGTCCCGGCGGCCTCCGGAATCAGGCGCGTGAGCACGACGATCTGTGGCTCGATGTCGAGCCCCTGCTCCCGCAGGGAACGGCGCATCTCGTGCTCGAGGGCGCGCACCTGGTCCAGTATGTAGACGACCTGCCCCCCGGTATCCGGCTTGCCGAGCACCTTGGACTGCCCGAAGTAGCCGTGCGGCGACAGGATCGCGATCGACGTGATCATGGGGATGCGGGCGAGGAGCTCCTCGAGCTGACTCGGCGAAGGCGCGTCCAGCACGTCCAGCAGCAGCTCCATGGTATCGCGCGCGCGCTCGGGCGTGCCCCCCCAGCCGGGCTCGAACCCCAGCTCGGAGAGCTCTTTGGCCCATGGGCCGTCCGGCTCGGCGTGACGCAGCAGCCTGACCGCGGCTCGCAGCCCCTGCCGGAGCTCGTCCGAATCGCGGATACGCCCGTTGAGCATCAGCTGCATCCCGCCCACCTGATGGACGCGCAGGAAGTCGAACAGCCTGCGCCGTCCGCTGTGATCCTCGTGAAAGAGGCGACTCGACAGGAACCGATTCAGGTACTCGACCCCTCGGCCGATCCACTCCGGCCGAGACGGTTTGGGGAAGCCGCGCTCGAACGGCGCCAGGTCGATCTCGAGCACATAGCGCCGGGGGCGGCCAGGGCCGAGCACCAGCCGCTCCTTGGCCGCGAGGAACTCGGACGCGGTCACGGTGGAGGTGGTCATGTCCTCGGTGTCGATCTGGACGTAGTGCCACTCGGCGACCTGCGCCCGGAGTCCGAGGAGGATCGTCTTGCCGTCCACCACGACCTGATGGGCCTGATGCACGATCTCGGCCATCCCGCTCGACGCGAGCTCCGCGCCCGCCTCCGACGCGACGTGGCGCTCGTAGGCCTGCGAGAGCTCGGGCCAGCTCAGGAACGGTTGGCCCAGCGCGATCAGTCGATCGAAGAAGCGGGACAGGGGCTCCGGATGCGTGTCCAGGAGTTCGCTCACATGGTGCGTCACTCGGATTCCTTGCTGAGGGTCGGCGAGTCGGGAAGGCGCGTCAGCGGGTCGGGACCCGGCGCCGGCGAGTCACGCGGCATCCGCCCCACCCGGCCGGATGTCACCGAAGAAGTCGTACCAGTCGATGCCCTCCAGAATCCCCCGCGCGTGGGACGCCTCGGCAAAATAGACGCGCGGCATGCCGCGGAGCTTCTCGAGTTCGGGCGAGTGGTTCCCCACGACGACACCGAGCGTCCGCCCGGAGAGCATGTCCTCGTCGTTCCCGGAGTCACCGGCGACGAGCAGCCGCTCGGGCTCCAGGTCCCACTTGAAGGCGAGGAAGCGGATCGCGAGCCCCGGCGACGCGCGCACGGGAACGACGTCGAGCGCCACGTCGCGATCGACGATCGTCGTGGCACGTACGCCGGCCCGCCGGAGGTGACGGCGGATCTCCCGCACGTCGGGCGCCCGCTCGGGATCCAGCGTATACGTGAGCCGGAGCTCGGACTGGCTGGACTTCGGTCCCAGCTCCAATCCCGGCAAGCCGTCCAACGCCTCCGCAACGGCGGCGGGGTCCCAACGATGGCGGATCTGCCGCTCCCACGACCGATCGCGCGTCAGCTCCTTGCCATAGTGGAGTTGCGTGCCCGAGCCCGTGATGAGCACGTCGGGAGCCGGAATCTCCAGCTCCTCGGTGATCGCGAGGGCGCGTTCGAGCGAGCGGCCCGTGGCGATCCCGAACGCGACACGATCTCCCGCCCCCACGAGGCGTGAGCGGAGCTCCCTGAGCCCCTCGAGATCGCCGGTCAGCGTATGGTCCACGTCGGTGACCAGGACCCTGTCGATGAGCGGAAGCCGGCTCCGGCCGGGCGCCCAGGCTCCGGGGCGCATGCCCCCGAACGCTCGCTGCACCTCCGCGACGTACGCGGCGGCG
>Ga0268386_10004745_pt1 | contig 10053 bp, 5 predicted proteins | sample RVTome_15_FD_200260 | JGI IMG/M metagenome (GOLD analysis project Ga0268386, IMG submission 200260) | Soil microbial communities from uranium-contaminated site in the Upper Colorado River Basin, Wyoming, United States - RVT150D86... ...
CTTCGCTCGCTCGCTCCCGCGCTCCTCGCGCGGGAGGATGGGCCCTCCGGGCCCCGCTCTCGCTCGCTCTTCGCTCGCTCGCTCCCGCGCTCCTCGCGCGGGAGGATCGGGGCCCTTCCGCCTCCGCCCTTCGGGCTCCGGCGGACCCGCCGAAGCAATCTGCGAAGGCGGGCTGGGCCCGGCCGCTCGCTGACGGCCGCTCGCTGCTTAAACCAACATCTCCTGATACGGCACGTAGACGCCGTCGGTCACGTCCTTTTTCTTTCCGAGGTGGTCGAGCACCCCGTTCGCCACATGATGGGGCAGGAACGGCTCGCCGTCGTACTTGCGGATGTGGCCGTGAACCGAGAGGCCGGTCTCGCTCCGCAGGTAGCGGTAGAACTGTCCGGAGAAATTGTTCTCGACCACGAGGACCTTCTTCGACTTCGCCAGCGCTCCGGTGATCTCCTCCGCGTGGAGCGGCTTGATCCACTTGACGGAGAGATAGTTGGCCTTGACACCCTCATGGCTCAGAAGCTCGACGGCCTCCTGAATGACGCCTTCCGTGGAGCCAAAGCCCAGGAGCGTCACGTCGGCATTGGCCGGGCCCTGGATCTGCGGAGCCTCCACCCTTTTCAGGAAATCGTTCAGCTTGCGCGCCCGCTTCTCCACCATCTGGCGCCGCTTGTGGGGGTTGGTGAACTCGTCGGAGATGAGGATGCCTTCCTCGTCGTGCTCGTCGGTCGCGATTACGTGCACGTGGCCTCTTACTCCCGGCACCGCACGGGGGGAGATGCCGTTCTCGGTGTCCTCGTATCGCCGGTAGCCGTTTGCGGCGGGAGCATCCCCCGGGGCTGCGATGAGCGCCCCGCGGTCGATCTTCGGATGCATGTCGACGTCGTCCGGGTTGACGCTGAAGGTGCCCTCGGAGATGAGAAGGTCCGAGAGCACGAGTCCCGGGCACTGATAGTGATCGACGAGATTGAAGAGCTCGGGCAGGGTGCGGAATGCATCGAGAGCGTCCCTCGGAGCCACGATGATGCGCTCGAAATCGCCCTGGCTCGCGCCGAGCGCCTGCCACAGGTCGCCCTGCTCCGTCTTGGTCGGAACGCCCGTAGACGGGCCCGCCCGCTGTACGTTGATGAAGACCACCGGGACCTCCATCATCGACGCCGCGCCGAAGGCCTCGGTCATGAGAGCGAAGCCGCCGCCCGAAGTCGCGCACATCGTGCGGGCGCCGGTATGGGCGGCGCCGATTGCGACGTTCGCCACGCCCACCTCGTCCTCGATCTGCCGCACCATGATTCCGAGCTCGCGCGCGTTCTTCGCCATCCAGTGGAGGACGCCGGTGCTCGGGCTCATGGGATAGGCGCAGTAGAATTTCACGCCGGCGGCGGCCCCGCCCATGGCAAGAGCTTCGTTCCCGGTCCATACCGCGAGAGGCTTCTGGCCCTCGGGAAGGGCGTCGGGAAACGGCTTGAAGTGGGAGTTGGCGTAGTCGTAACCGGCGCGCGCCATGTTGACGTTCTCGTCCACCAGCTCCTGCCCCTTGTTCTTGAACTGGAGCACCAGCGCCTCTTCCAGGACCTTGAAATCGGTGCGCATGATGTTCACCATCGCTCCCAGGGCGACGGTGTTCTGAACCAGTTTGTTCCGGTTGTCGCTCGTGAGCTCCTTCACCGGAAGCCCGCAGATCTCGACGCCCGGCGCCACTTCGCTCGGCCGAACGTCGTCGCTGTTGAAGATGACGTGTCCGCCCGCGGTCAAGTGCCGCGCATGGCGGGTCATGGTGTCCTGGTTCAGACACATCAGCGAATCGAGCTTGTCCCCATGGGTCCGGACCGGCTCGGTAGAAACCCGCACCGTGAGCAGGATGTGCCCGCCCCGGATGATCGATTGATACGCGTTATAGGCGTTCAAATGAAGACCCCGGCGCACGAAAAGTCGCGCCAGGATGTTGCCGGGAGTCGCGATTCCCTGCCCGGCCGCCCCGCCGATGGCGAAGGCGAAATCGTAGCCTTTGGTCATTTAGGTCCTCCGTCGACCTCGAACAAGTTATCTTCGCTCGTCTGCGCCAGGCGGACGCGAGAACGTGGAGTCCGAAACCACGCTCAACGAGCGATGCCGCGTGAGCGAAAGTCCGCGCAATCCAAGGATATTATCACCCCGTAGGACGGCGCGAAAGCGTTCCCGACGCTTTCTCTGTAACCAATTGTGGCAGGGTCCTTCGATTCTTGCCAGGTTCGGCGCCCGATAGACTAGTATCAACCGGCTTTCGACCGTAGGAAAAGTAGGGTGCCATGGCTTTGAAGGGACGCTGGGCTCGGATCGCCCTGAACGCCGGAGCCGCCGCCGCGGTTTTCGCCGCCGCGTTCGTGTTCTTTGTCTTGACCGGTCCCTCCGACCTCGCTTGGATGGAGGGCGCGACCTACCAGCGGCGAGTCGCCCTCACCGACATCGGCGACGGCCCATGGGCCCGCCCGCTCTTCGTCTTCCTCTCTCAACCGTTTCTCCTGGCGCCTTTCGGAAAAACCTCGGCCGCGGCCAACGTCGCGTCCGCGGCCTTCGCCGCCGGCGCGTGCCTTTTCGTTTATCTGCTCCTCAAGATGCTGCTTTCGATCGCGCCCCAGTTCATCGCCCGCCGGGTCGGGGTGCTGGCCGCGCTTTCGCTCGCGGTGTCCCACACGTTCTGGATGCGGGCGGTGACTCCGGGGCCGGAGCCGCTCGACGCGCTCCTCCTCGCGGCGATGCTCTTCTTCCTGATCCGGTTCGCCAACGAGGGCGGCGCCAAGAATCTCTATTTCGGGATGGGCCTCCTCGGGCTGTCGCTCGCCAACAACCTCTTGATGATCTTCCTGGTCCCCGTGGTCTTTCTGTTCGTCCGGGTGGTCCACCCGCCTCTCGTCCGGAATCTGGGCGGGGTGCGCTTCCGCGGTCTGATCGCGTTCGCCTCCGGGGCCTCGATAGCGCTCGCGGTCGCCGTCTCCGGATGGCAGAGGCTCGGCTTCGCCATCCCCGAGCAGCAGAAGAGCTGGTTTCGCTTCTGGGACCACATGATGATCGCGTGGGACCAGCCGCTCCAGGAGTCGCTCGTTCGATTCGGCTCCATGCTCCTCCTCAACTTTCCGCCCTGGTCCATCGTCGTCGGGCTCATCGGGCTCGCCGAGCTCAACCGCCGGCAGAAGTACGTCTTCTGGCTGATATTCCCCCTGTTTCTGATCTACTCCGCTCTCGCCGTGACTCTCCATCTCCCGGAGCCCATTCCTTCCTACCTCCCCGCATGGGTCTTCTTCTCCGTCGCCGTGGGCTACGGATGGTGGAAGCTCCTTTCGAGCGGAAACTGGCAGGGGTTCGCGGTCGCGCTGGTGCTCTCCGCCTCGCCTCTGATCATCTATCGCTTCGCTCCTCTCGCGGTGCGAAAAGCGCAGATGGAGCTGCGAGTCGAGGCGCTTCTCGACGTCCCCAAGGAGCTTCCGCTCGATCACCTGGCCGCCCAATTGAATCCGGACCGCCGCTATCTGCCGGAGGCGCGGGCGTTCGCCCAGAGGGCGCTGGACCAGCTACCGGAAGGAGCGCGGGTCCTCGCGATCTCGAGAGCGTCGGAGCTCGTGATTGCGCCCGTCACCTACCTCGTCGCAGTCGAGAAGCGCAAGCCCACGAGCGTCCTGGTCCTGGGCGACGGAGACGAGACCAGGCTCCGAACGTTTTTCACCGAGCCAGGCTCGCTGTTCGCGATGGGACTCCATCCGCCGAATCCAGCGGTGGCCTCGATTCTTTCCACGCATCACTTCCGGGCATCGGGAGACTGGTTCCATCTCGTTGCCCGCTCCGATATCCACGATCGGGTTCTCGTGGACGCGCCCATCCCCGGGGTTGCCGACGATTCTCTCGGGGACGCCAACCTGGTGGGGACATGGTACGGCTACGTGGAGCCGCAGGGATATCCTCTGAGCCTCCGCATCGAAGGTCCGGTCGGCGCCCTTTCTGGAAACGCCATCCTGAACGAAGAGGGAGCGCGGCCGATGAGCGGGAAGTTCACCCGTCTGAGCTCGACGGTGGGGGCGGTTCTCGGAAGCGTCGAGTACGGCGAGGAGGGAGCCGATCAGCTTCACTTCCATCTGGATGCCACGCAGAAGGGCAATCGTCTGGAGGGAACGTGGAAGGCGTTCGAGCTCCCCGAGCTCTCGGGGAAGTTCGTCGTCTGGCTTCAGCCGGTGACGGTCCCGCCCTCGGGCTCGTCGCCGTGACGATATGGATTCGTCGAGGTCCGGACGATGAGCCCTAACCCGCCTGCTGCTTTCTGAAGATCTCCGGCTGGATCCCGTACTTCTTCATCACGTCGTAGAAATCCTTGCGGTCCTTCCGCGCGAGCCGCGCCGCCTGGGAGATGTTCCCCTGGCAGATGCGGAGCACCTGGGAGATGTACTCCTTCTCGAACTCGCGCTTCGCTTCTTTGAAGGACTGGAACTTGTTCGACGACACCGGCACGTGGAAGAACAGATCCTCGGCGGTGATCACGTTGTTGCGGGTGAGGACCATCGCCTGCTTCACCTTGTTCTTGAGCTCGCGTATGTTGCCCGGCCACTGGTAGGTCATCATCTTCTGGATGGCCGCGGGTGAGAAGCCCTCGACGTTCTTCCCCAGCTCCTTGTTGAAGTCGGTGAGGAAGTGATTGATGAGCAGCGGGATGTCCTCCTTCCGATCGCGGAGCGGCGGAAGGTGGATGGGGATCACGTTGAGACGGTAGAAGAGGTCCTCGCGGAAGGACTTCTCGGAAATCGCCTGAATCAGATCCTTGTTGGTCGCGGCGATGACCCGGACGTCCACCTTGATCCCGCGGGTCGATCCGATGCGCTTGAACTCGCCGTCCTGGAGCACCCGCAGGAACTTAACCTGGAGCGGCAGCGGCAGCTCTCCGATCTCGTCGAGGAACAGCGTCCCGCCGTGAGCCTCCTCGAAGAGACCTTTCTGATCGGTGCGGGCGTCGGTATAGGCGCCCTTCACATGTCCGAAGAGCTCGTTCTCGATGAGGTTCTCCGGAATCGCGCCGCAGTTCTCCACCACGAACGGGCGATCGGCCCGCTTGCCGGTGTAGTGGATGGCTCGCGCCACCAGCTCCTTGCCGGTTCCGGACTCTCCGTAGATGATGACCGGCACGTCGTTCTGGGCGACGATGGAGATCTGGGTCAGCAGCTCTTCGATCTTCGGGCAGGTTCCGACAATGAAGTCGGACTTCCGACGACTCATTATCTTGTTGCGTACCTGAGTCACCTCGTGCGCGGTGCGGTGGCGGTCGACCGCCTTGCGCACCCTCTGGACCAGCTCCTCGACGTCGAAGGGCTTGGTCATGTAGTAGGAGACCCCGTCCTGCATCAGCCGGACCGCCTCGTTGACTTCGCCGTAAGCGGTCATGACGATGACGGGGATGTCTGGATTGAATTGGGTGATGGAGCGGGCGAGCTCGTCGCCCTTCACCTTCGGCATCCGCATGTCGGTGATGACGAGGTTGAACACGTGCTTGCGGATGAGGCTCAGGCCCTCGTCGCCGTCGGACGCGGTGACCACGTGATAGCCCTCGCGCTCGAGGCGCGAGCGGAGCATCCGCTGCATGCTGACGTCATCGTCGACAATGAGCACCTGTGGCCCGGCGGGCTCCTGCATCAAGACAGCTCCATCAGTTTTTTCTTGGGTGTGGGGAAAATTATACATCACGAACCTCTCCAAGTGAAGCAAGTGTCGAGCCCATCGAAAGGGCAGGTGCTGTGTTCGAGGTCGAGCCTAGCAATGCAAGTCCATGATTTCTGACTAGTTGCAAGATGCGGCCGAAGCGGGACGCGAGGCTGCTTCGAATCTCGGGCGATCGAGGTCGCGATACTGCCAATAGAAGAGAAAGAGTCGTCAGTTTCCAGCCGGTCCAGCCGAGCCTCGCCATCGGCGTCCCGAAGACCGAGTCTCGGCCGGGCGCGAGCAACGCTTCGGCGCGAAAACCAGCCGCCTTTCGGGCGACGGCGCGCGGGACCGAATCGGCGAGGGCGAACAAGAGCGAAGCGAATCGCGGGCTCTCGAACAGGGCCGCGGTCATGGCGAGCCCGCCGTAGACCCAGGGTGCGAGTCGTCTTTCCCGCGCGCGCTCGACGAACGCGTCGAGATCGAGATCCCCGCGTTCCACGATTGCGAGAGCGTCCCACGCATTCACCCCGGGCTGACGAAATCCGTGCTGAAAGCTCGCGTGGAGGCAGAGGTGGAGTAAATGGTCCTCCCAGCTCAGCGTGCGGAGCCGAATCCCGTCACCGGCATCGAGGGGACGCGATCCCGAAAGAAGCGCCCCGGTGTCGAGCCCGAGAAAATCCGCCGCCGAAGTGAGCGACCGATGGAGCTCGACGAGAACCCCGGTCACCCGCTGGCGGTAGCAGCTCGCATGGTCCGAGACGTCCACCAGAAAGTAGCCGAGTCTCTCGAGCTCACGAGACCAGATCGCGAAGTGAGAGGGATCCACGAGCACGTCGATGTCGCTCATCGGTCTCAGGCCTGGATCCCGATAGAGAGTCGCGGCGAAGGCGGCCCCCTTGAGGAGGTAAAGGTCCACTCCCGTACGATGAGCGACCGCGCCCAGCTCGTCGACGTGGTGCAGGCGAAGGCAGGCCTTCGCGAGCTCCAGATTTCTGATGTTCTCGAGGCGCGCCAGGAAACTCGCCGGAGCTTCCGTGAGACACGCCTGGGCGGGCGTTTCTCGAGAGTCTCGAAGCCCTCGAAAGCCCTGAAGGACGAGCGGGGCCAGGTGGTGCCGTTCCGACGCCTCGAGCAGGAGCGCCCAATCGATGGGCGGTGTCAGTCGATTTCGCGGTCGCGCGCCCGCGCTCGCTCGAACGAGCTCTATGAGAAGCGCCGTCTCGGCGGCTCCGAGCTCCGCGGAGGGCCGCTTCACGAAACGCTCTCCCCTCGCGCCTGTCGGGGAACGAGAGCGCGAAACCAACCGACCCACCGGGGATAGAGACGGTTCACGGCGAGCCCGAAGGTCCGCATCCACACATTCGAGAGCGGAAGAGAAATCCTCCCCTCGAGGCGCACCGCGCGGGCGATGACGCTTCTTCGCGGAAGCGGTCCGTCCCCCGTTCGGCAGGCGTCGCCCTTGGTCCAGATCCGATCGGAATCGATGGCGATGACCCGGTGAGCGACGAGAAGGTCGTTCGGGTGCCGCGCGAGCACCACGTCTCCGATCGATGGCTCGCCGCTTCCGGAGAAGCGAAGAACCGAGCCTGAAGGGACGAGGGGTTTCATGCTCCAGCCGCTGACGCGGACTCGGACATCGATCCCGTCCCGAAGCAGCTCGGTCAGAAGACCTGCCTTGGGCAAAATACGACCTTCGGGTGAGATCATCTTGAGAGGACTGACTCTGCAACAGATATGCCAAACACGATTCCGGTCGAAGCGTATAAGTTGCGTGGTTATGATGCTTTACCGCCAACATGGGGCGCGCCCCAATGGGCGTGATCCTACTCGGTGGGTGGAAGGCACCATAGGCCCGCCGAAACGAGGGGACTTTCACGATTGGGATGCTGACCGCGAGGGCTCGAAAGGACCGCGCGGCGGCGTTTGGAGATAGGTAAGGCGCTGGCGATGGGCATCTTATAGTGGCGGGTTCGAGCCGTGAGGTTCGGTCGCCGCCGCGAGCGCCGGTCGTAGGTATTTTCCCCGGGGAGCCGAGCGCGCGGGAGGCGTCGAAAGTTCTTTGGCCTGGGGCGATCGTGCGAGGAGAAGGAGCCTTCAGAATCCACGGGCGCGAGTGTCATCGGGAACGGGTGTTGTCGCTGGAACAGGGAAAGCCCCAGGCCGCTTCGAGACCCAATTAGCAAATTCTCTGCCATGCCAGGGCGCCAGCTGAGTGAACTGCTTCAACCACTTGAGACCGCGGGCCCCTCCGGGGATGCAGGATTTCCCCCTCGGCGCTCAGCCCGTTCACCACAGGATCCCTTGGACACGCCGCGGAAATAGCTGAATTCAAACCGTTTGGTGTCTCTTCCCGTGGCACGCCCGTTGCAAGATGAGCAAGATGGGCAGGATGACAAGGGATTCTCGAGGATGAGCCCGTCGAGGCGGATGCCGCTGTTGGGAGTCGCGGTGTCTTCGCTCGCGGTTCTCGGGGCCGCCGTCGGCTTCGGCGTCGCGCAGAGCACGGTGGTGACCGAGGCGGAGTGGGCGGTCTATCTCGCTCAGGGGCTGGGCCTCGACTGGAACCTGCCGCCGAACCCGAAGAGCAATCACTACCTCGCGCGTCTGCAGTGGACGAAGAGCGTCGAGTTCCAGGCGGCGCAGATGCTCGAAGGCTCCACGGCGAGCCCCGCGGGCGACGGGTCCGTTCACTCCGGGCTCACCAGCCCCGCGGAGGCCTTGTACGAAGTCGCGATGCTGAGAGCGGGCGACTACGGATTTCGCGTGAAGCTCGCGGGCGGCGGAGCTCTCCTCAAAGTCGCCGATCAGACGTACGAGATCTACCAGCCCCGAGCCGATTCGCGCTGGGTCGACCTGAATCGCGTCCGGTTGGATCCGGGAAGCCACAAGCTGAGCCTCATGCTGCCCCAGGGGACGCGCGCCGACGCGATCGGAGTGACGCCTCCGTGCATGCTTCCCGTCGAGCCCACCGGGGGTTGGCAGCCCCTCGAGCCCCTTCGATTCGAGGCGATGGCAGTGACCCTCGCGAAGGCGCTGGACCTCGAACAGAACCTGCCCGCGATCGGAGACCCGATCCTCGTACGCGGCGAGGAGTTCGTGCGCACGCTGTCGCTGCCGAACGAACGGGCGGCGGAGGTCGTCGATAGGGATCCCTTCTGGCTCGCGACCGGCGATTCGATCGTCACCGCCGTCGCTCGTTTCCGGGTCCCGGAGGCCGGAGTCTACTCCATCGAAGCCCGCTATCTCAGCGCGAGCCCGGTGCGATGGAACCTGGATAGCTGCTTGAGGGTCATCACCTGCCCGGTCACTCCCGCGCAAGCCGGACGGAGGCGAAGTCTCGCGCTCGAGCTCGAGGCGGGCGAGCACGAGATCGAAGTCACGCTCGGGCCGGACTCCAGGCTGGATCGGATCGAAGCGCAGCTCCGCGACGGATCGACCGATGCCTACATCGACGTGGTCGAGGACGAGGGCTTCAGCATGGGCGCGGCGGACGAGAACGTCTTGAGACGCGACGCGCTCTCGGCGGCTCGGCGGCTTCGCGATCGGTTCTTGAAGATCTCCGCGCTGCGTTGCGAGGACTCTCTCGTGGCCCTGGCGGCGATGGCCACCGCCCGATCGACGGAGGTTTCCGCAGGCTCTGTTCCCTCGGCTCTCGGAAACGCACCCGGCGCCGCTGCCGGAGCCTCGCAGGTCAGCTTCAACGAGCCCATCTTTCCTCCGGTGGACGGAAACCAACCCGAAGTCGCGAGCCCCGTGCAGCCGGGCACGCGGCAGTAAAAGTCGAGGCTGGGTCTAGCCGGTTCCCGACGCGCCGCGCTGAGATGGCGGAGAGTGAGAAGGCCGCCGCATGCGGGTGACCTTGCCGTCGGGCTCACGGCTTTCCTGGTAGTAGCTATAGTAATAATGATAGGAATCGGCCTTGGGATCGATTCCGTTCATGACCACTCCGACGACCCGCGCGTCGGTTCTCCTGAGCGCCACGAGCGCTCGCCGGGCGAGCTTCCGATCCACCTGGTTGTAACGCACCACCATGAGAACCATGTCCGCGAGCTTCGCCAGGAGGAGCGGGTCGGTGACGGAGACGATCGGAGGCGCGTCGAGAACGATCCAGGTGAAGCGCGCGCGGCACTCGTCGAGGAATCGCTTGACGGCGATGCTTCCGATGAGTGCCGGCGGATTCGGGGGGAGCTTTCCCGACGTGACCGCCGACAGGTTCGACTCCTTGGTCGACTGCATCACCAGATCGAGCTTCATCTCCCGGGAGCAGTAGTCGGAGACGCCCGGCTCTCGATAGAGCCGCAGATGGTTGTGAACGCTCGACCGGCGCAGGTCGAAGTCGACGACCAGCGTGGGCTCGCCGGACTCCGCCAGAGCCCTGGCCAGATTGATCGCGGTGGTCGACTT
>Ga0268386_10004746_pt1 | contig 10051 bp, 12 predicted proteins | sample RVTome_15_FD_200260 | JGI IMG/M metagenome (GOLD analysis project Ga0268386, IMG submission 200260) | Soil microbial communities from uranium-contaminated site in the Upper Colorado River Basin, Wyoming, United States - RVT150D86... ...
AACGTCGGAATCGGCTTCGCCGTCCCGGTCAACACCGTTCGCGAGGTCGTCTCCCAGATCAAGGAGCACGGCAAGGTCGAGCATGCGTACCTCGGCGTCGAGATGCAGGCGATCACGGACGAGCTCGCGGAGATCTACAGGCTTCCGGTCGAGGAAGGCATCCTCGTCGTCAACGTCGTCGAGGGCAGCCCGGCCGACGAGGCCGGGCTCGAGGGCGGCGATCGGCAGGTCATCGTCGACGGCACGAGCTACGTGCTGGGAGGTGACATCGTCACCGCCGCGAACGGGGAGAGCATGACCTCCCCCGACGAGCTCCGCACGATGATCATGGGACTGGAGCCCGGAGATCCGCTTTCGCTGGAGATCCAACGAGGGGACTCGCAACGAACTGTGAACGCAACGCTCGGGCAGCAGCCCGCCCAATCGGGCGGGTAGCGCGCCCGCGGCCCCTCCCCCCAGGGGCCTGACCGGTCGGAGGCCCGCACTGCCTGCCCGGGCCTCCGACCTCCCTTCTCCCCACAGATCGCTCCTACACTCGCGCGGTGGTTCCGCATCGCTTCGGCGAGTCGTCCCCCTTCTCGGTGGGGATCGAGGAGGAGCTCTTCGTCCTCGACGCGGAGACGCTCGAGCCCGCCTCCGTCCCGGAGGGCGTGCTCGACGGCGAGCGCTTCAAGCCCGAGCTCCTCACGACCATGCTCGAGCTGAACACCCCCGTGTGCGCGGACGTCGGCCGGGCCGTGGAGGAGCTGGCCTCTCTTCGGCTCGAGGCGCGCAGGCGGCTCCGCGAGCACGGGCTCGAGCTGGCCGCGGCCGGAACGTGGCCGACCGCCGTGCTCGGCGAGCAGCCCGTGTCCCCGCTCGAGCCGCTGCGGCGGTTCGCCGACTACGCCGGCCCCTCCGCGCTCCGCCAGCACTGCGCCGGCCTGCACGTGCACGTCGGCGTGGCGAGCCCCGAGGAGTGCATGGGTCGGCTCGAGGCGGTTCTCCCGTGGCTTCCCGCGGTGCTTGCGCTGTCGGCCAACTCGCCCTACGTCGGGGGCGAGGAGACGGGGCTCGCGTCGACGCGCGCCGAGCTCCTCTCGCTCCTTCCCAGGGCGGGGGCGCCGCCCGCGTTCACGGGCTACGAGGACTGGGCGCGCTTCGCCGAGCTGCTCGTCGAGCTCGGTCTCGCCGACGACCTCATGCGGCTCTGGTGGGACGTCAGGCCTCACCCCCGGCTGGGGACGCTGGAGATCCGAATGCCGGACCAGCCGACCCGACTCGCGGCCACCGCCGCCTTCGCCGAGCTGTGCCACGGGCTCGTCGTCGGCGCCGACCCGGCGGCGGCGCCGGCCGACCGCGGCGTCTACGCCCAGAATCGCTGGGCAGCCGCGCGGTTCGGCGCGCAGGCCGGACTGATCCATCCGCGGGCCGGCGAGCTCCGCGGGCCGCTCGAGCTCCTGGCCGAGCTGGGCCTCGCCGGCATCGCCGGGCTGGACGGGCTCGACCAGGCCCGGGAGCAGCTCGAGGCCGGACGCAGCGAGGGGCTCCCGGCGCTGCGCGAGCGGCTGGTCGCGCTCACGTACGATCAGCTGGAGTGATTCGCTCGGAGACGCTCCAGGTGGCGGGCATTCGCTGCGAGCGTTGCGTGCTCCGTCTCGGCGGGGCGCTCGACGGCCTCGACGGGCTCGAGTCCGCGCACGCGAACCTCCTCGGGGAGGTGACCCTCGCCTGGGACGACGAGCTCGTGACGCGCGAGGAGATCGTGGAGGCGCTCGCCCGCGGCGGCTTCCATCCCGTCGCCGCCTAGAGGCCCGCCCGGAATACGGGGCGGGAGCAGGGCGTTTGCTTGTTAGTGTCCAACGGATGGCAGAGGCCGAAACCGACGCCCGCCGCCTGGCGACCGAGGCTCGTGACCGGGTCCGCTTCGAGGAAGAGGTGCTGGGGCTGGCCGACCAGGTCTACCGGGTCGCGCGACGCCTGGTGTCGAGCCGAGAAGAGGCCGAGGATCTCGTCCAGGAGACCTACGCGCGGGCCTTCCGCAGCTGGCGCTCCTACACGCCGGGCACCAACCTCCGAGCGTGGCTGATGCGCATCCTGACGAACCTCAACATCGACCGCGGCCGGCGCGAGCAGCGCTCCCCCGACACCCAGCCGCTGGAGGAGGGCGACTACTTCCTCTACAACCGTCTCGAGCAGACCGGCGGGCCGGAGGACGCCGACCGCGTCGTCGAGCGGCTCTCGCAGGACTCCATCGTCGGCGCCCTCTCCAACGTCCCGCACGACTTCCGGGACGTCATCGTCCTCGTGGACATCGGCGACTTCTCCTACCAGGAGGCCGCGCAGATCCTCGACGTGCCCATCGGGACGGTCATGTCCCGCCTCCACCGCGGGCGTAGGATCCTGAAGGGCGAGCTGGCCGAGACGACGGTCGGGGAGGAATCGTGACGCAGTTCGACCCGATCTGCGAGAAGTGCGAGGAGCTGATCCAGCCCTACCTCGACCGGGAGCTGAGCGACGCCGAGCGGATCGAGGCCGAGGGCCACCTCGCCGGCTGCGGGTACTGCAGCGAGCGCTACCACTTCGAGGCCAGCCTCCGCCGCTACGTCCGGCAAGCGTGCTGCTCGGAGGAGATGTCGCCGGAGCTGAAGGCGAAGCTCGCCGCGCTCCGCACGCCGCTCCAGTAGGCCTAGCCGCCGCGCTTCTCGCCGGTGATCACGACGAGCCGGAGCGAATCGGTGCCTCCCGGCAGGGCCGCGGTGCCCACGCCGAGCTCGTCCGCCAGGCGCTGTGCGATCGCCTCGGCCCCGGGCGGGTAGTACACGCGCGTCTCGGCGTAGGTTCGCCGGTCGGCGTTTCGCACCTCGCCGATGCGATACGCGAGGCCTGCGACCTCGTTGGCCAGGCTGGCCGCGGCGTTGCCCTGTCGCGTGCCGTTGTAGACGTCGACCTGGATCTCCCAGCGGCTCGGAAGCGGCGGGGCGGCGGCCGGCTGGCTCGCCGCGGACGGGGGCGGGAGGGCCGGTGCGCCGGCCGGGAAGACCTGGGGGCGGAGCACGAAGACGAGGAACGCCGCCACCACGGCGACGAAGCCGAGCACGATCGCCCAGCGCCGCAGCGACCAGCGCTCGACGACCGAGGCCGCGGGCAGGCCGGCGAGCTCGCGCGCCTCACGTTCGCTGATGCGCAGCGCCGAGGCGTAGACGACGGTCGCCGCGAGGGCGGCGGCGGTCGAGGGGAAGCGGTAGGTGCGGCTCTCCTCGAGCGACTTGATGTCGTCGACCTCGAGGCTCGTGAGCGCCGCGGCCTCCTCCAGCGTCAGGCGGCGGCGCAGGCGCGCTGCGACGAACGGCGACGATGCTGCTTGTGCCTCCATCTCGACCCTCAGTGTTCGGCGGGCGCCTCCTTCACCCTGCCCTTCTCATCGGCAGGGACGCCGGCGCCTTGAGGGTCACTGGGGCTCCGGGCACGGGCCGTCGCCGCTCTCCACGGAGAGGACGAACGTGGGCTCCCCGACGTGCCCCGGAGCCATGCCGTAGGTCAGGAGGCTGAGGCAGTCGTCGCCGCGCGAGAAGTCCACGCGGAAGGAGATCGGCCCCGTCTCCTCGTCCACGACCTCGCTGGCGCGCACCACCCTCGTCCGGGACTCCCACTCCGGCTGGAGGCTCTCCGCGTAGAAGCCGACGACGTCCTCCTGGGTGGCGCCGGCGGGCGAGGCGTAGAGCGTGCTCGTGACGATCTCGTCGGGGATCGGGAGGGCGTCCTCGCCGGTCTGCGTTCGCGTGATCCGCTGGATCTCGCGCGCGCCGGGGTAGACCGGAAGCGCGTCGAGGATCGCCTTGTTGGCCTCGACCCGACCGGAGTCGAGCTGCTGCCAGGCCGCGTAGGCGATCCCTGCTCCCAGGGCGAGGACGACGAAGGCCGGGATGAGGATCGCGGGTCGGAGAAGCCGCCTCACGGGAGGTCCTCCGGCCTGTCGACGTCTCCGGGGGCGCCGAGGTCGTCGCACCGGACGAGCGTCGGCTCGAAGGCCCGCAGGCCTTCGTCCGGGACCGACTCCCAGAGCTCCCGGGCGACGACGACGGGATGGCCGCGGTCGCCCGCGTAACTGGCCGCGACGAGCGGGCCGGCGCCGGCCCGCCAGGCCTCGAGGACGCGCTCGACCGCCGCGGGGGCCAGATCGGGCCCGTCGGCGAGGACGACCACGGCCGCCTCGGTGCCGGGCGCGAGCGCGGCGAGCCCGCAGCGAAGCGACGCGCCGGGCCCGAGCTCCCAGTCCGGGCAGGCGACGACGCGGGCTCCGTCCAGCTCGAGCAGGTACGCCCCGGCGACGACGACCACCTCGCCGACGCGCGCCGCGCCGAGGCGCTCCAGGACGCGGGGCAAGAGCAGCCGCTGCTTCGGCGACCCGAACCGCGTCGCCGCGCCGGCGGCGAGCACGACGGCCCCCACGGACACGCCCGGGGTCTGACCCCCTGACGTGTCGGTTCGGGACGGTGCCCAGCTCACGTCCCGCTCCGCGGATCGACGGCCACACGCCGTCTTGCACCCACGGCCGCGTCCCGTTCGGCCATGGACTGGGTCTGACCCCGGGGCATGGCGCTAGCGGCCGCTGTCGAGCGTGAGCGTGAGGATGTCCGCGATGTGGAGGAGCCGGAACGTCGCCCGGCTGAGCGTCCTCACCTCGGTCTCGTCCTCGGCCTCCGGCAGGGTGCGCCAGAGGTCGCGCGCGGCGCTCAGGAGCTCGGCGATCCGCTCCCGCTCCTCGACGTGGCCGTCGCGCTCGGCGCAGGCGTTGAGGGCGAGCCCGAGCACGCCGATCGTGTCCGCCTGCCGCGTCCAGAGGAGCGGCGTCGCCATCGCGAGGTAGTGGTGGATGCGGGCGAAGGTGAGCGGCTGGTCGAGGCGCCGAAGGCCGCGCGGCTCCGCCAGCGGCGCCGTCGGCCCGCCGTCGGCGATGCGCGCCGCCGACCCGCCGAGCATGTCCCGCAGCTCGTCTTCCGTGAGCCCGGCCAGGATCGCCGTCCGGAGCGCGAGGAGGAGCGACCCGGGCTGCTGCCCGTACGGGTAGTCCGACGCGTACAGCACCTGGCCGGGCGAGACGCGGGCGAACATGTCGAGCAGGTCGATGACGCTCCAGACGGACGTGTCGAAGTACACGCCTGCCCGGCCGGCGAAGCACTCGGAGAGCGCGGCGAGGTCGGCGATCCCGGCGTGCGCGATGATGAGCGACGCCTCCGGGTACGCCTCGTGGAGCCGGCGCAGATGGACCGCGATCGGCGGCAGGCCGCGCCCGCCGTGGATGAGGATCGGCACGCGCCGCTCCGCCGCGAGCGCGAAGACGGGCTCGAGGCGCTGGTCGTCGAGGAGGAAGCCCTGCGCCCGCGGGTGGAGCTTGATCCCGCGCGCCCCGAGGTCGAGCGCGCGCGTCGCCTCCTCGATCGGCTGCTCGGCCAGGTCGAGGCGGGCGAAGGGGACGAGCATGCCCTCGGAGCGCTCGGCGGCGGCGAGCGTGCGGTCGTTCGCGGCCCGGAAGGCCGGCTCGCGGTCGGGCTCGTCCATGCAGAACGCGAACGCCCGCTCGACGTCCCACCGCTCGAGGAACGCGACCAGGTCCTCGTACGGAGCGACCATGCCGTCGATGTCGCGCCCGACGTGCACGTGCGCGTCGAAGAGGCGTGCCCCGGCCGGGACGAGGCCCCGCGCCTCCTCCTCGTAGAGCTCGACGAGCCCGCGCGCCCGCTCGAGAACCGGTTCCACCAGGATGAATCTACCGGCAGTGGCTACCATCCGGTGCCGTGCCGGACGTCATCATCTTCGGCGACACCATCCGCTCTCCGGAGCTGCGCCACGAGGTGCCCGTGGCCGTGCCCGACCCGTTCGTCTACGTGGAGCGGAACGGGATGCGCACGGCGTACGTCGGCTCGCTCGAGGTGCCGCGCCTGCGCGAGGTCGACGGCCTCGAGACGGTGCCCCTCGAGGAGCTCGGCCTCGACGAGCTGATCGAGCAGGGGCTCGGCTGGCATCGGACGACGACCGAGCTCGTGCTGCGCGCCTGCCGCGCGGCCGACGTCCGCTCGGCGGTGACGCCGCGGGACTTCCCGCTCGAGGTCGCCGACTACCTGCGCGCCCACGAGATCGAGGTCGAGGCGCGAGGCGAGCTCTTCGACGAGCGCCGCCGCGCCAAGTCGGAGGCCGAGCTCGCCGGCATCGGCAGGTCGCAGCGGGCGGCCGAGCGCGCGATGGACGCGATCCGGGCCCGGCTGCGGCGGGGCGTTCCGGTTACCTGCGAGGACCTCCAGGCCGAGGCGATGCGGGTCTTCAGCGAGGAGGGCGTCATGGTCGACGATGTCGTCCTCGTCTCGGCGGGGGCGCAGACCACCGTCGGGCACGAGCCCGGCCGCGGGCCGATCGGCGAGGGCGAGCCGATCGTCTGCGACCTCTTCCCGCGCGACCCGGTCTCGGGCTGCTACGCGGACATGACCCGCACGTTCTGCCTCGGCAAGCCTCCCGAGGAGCTAGTCCGCTACCACGCCCTCGTCCGGGAGGCGCTCGACCTCGCCTACGCCACCATCCGGCCGGGGATCACGGGCGCGGAGGCACACAGGGTCGTCTGCGAGCTCTTCGAGGCCCACGGCCACGAGACGCAGCTCTCGAAGGAGCCGGGCCGCGTGCTCGAGGAGGGGTTCTTCCACAGCCTCGGGCACGGCGTCGGGCTCGAAGTGCACGAGCTCCCCGCCCTCGGCAGGGCCGGGGAGGAGATCGTCGCCGGCGACGTGCTCGCCGTCGAGCCGGGCCTCTACCGCACGGGCTTCGGCGGCTGCCGCCTCGAGGACCTCGTCCACGTCACCGAGGACGGCTGCGAGGTGCTCACGGACTACCCCTACGAGCTTGCTCCCTAGCGGCCGACCCACTTGCGCGCACAGCGCAGACTGACCCCGGCAGCCGCGGCCGCGGCCGTCACCGTCCAGCCCTCGACCACGACCCGCCTCGCCAGGCGACGACGACTCTTCCAACTGAGAGCGGCGTTACCGTGAAGCTTCATCCGGATCTCCTCCTTGGAGCTGAGTGTGCTTTGGCAGCCCTCAGCCTCCAAGGAGGCCCGGATGAACCAACGTGCTCAGGAACTACTCCTAGGAAGGGTCGAGCTCGAGGAGCGGCTCGAAGCGCTCCGGGTCGTCGAACGGCCCGATCAGCGCCAGGTTGAGCCGCTCCTCGCGGACGATGTCCTGCCCGACGCGGTGGACGTCGTCCAGCGTCACCCGGTCGAGGGCGGCGAGGACCTCCTCGGGCTCGCGGGTGCGGCCCTCGAGGACCTCGTCGCGGAGCCCGAAGGAGATCGTGCCCTTGGGGTCCTCCAGCGAGAGCACGAGGCGGCCCTTGGCGAAGTTGCGGGCCTTCTCGAGCTCGTCCGCGTCGACGGGCTCGGCCGCGATGCGCCCGAACTCGCGCACGATGGTCGCGACCGCCTCGTCAATCCGCTGGATGTCGACGCCGCCCTGGGCGAAGAGCGTGCCCGCGTCCGTGTAGGCCTGGTTGTAGCCGTAGATGTAGTAGGCGAGCCCGCGCCGCTCCCGAACCTCGGTGAAGAGGCGCGAGGACATCCCGCCGCCGAGGACCGTCGCGAGGAGCATCAGCGCGTAGCGGTCGGGGTGTCCGAGCGGGTAGCTGTGGACGCCCATGCGGACGTGAGCCTGGTCGGACGTCTTCGTGTGCAGCTTGACCCGCGGCGAGGCCTGTTCCCACTCCACGGGGGCGGGCGAGCCGGTCTGGCCGTCCGGGACGTCGCCGAGGAGCGAGGCGACCCGCTCGACGGCGTCGTCGCCGACCGCCCCGGCGAGGCCGGCGACCATGCGCGGGGCCCGGTACCAGCGGCCGAGGTAGTCGAGGAACGTCTCGCGGGTGGCCGCGCGAACGGTCTCCTTCGTGCCGATGATGTCCCAGCCGAGCGGTTGGTCGCCGTAGAGGAGGTCGTCGTACACGCCGTCGACGTAGTCGCGCGGCGTGTCGTAGTACATGTTCATCTCCTCGACGATCACGCCCTTCTCGCGCTCGATCTCCTCGGCGTCGAACTTCGAGTGGCGGAGCATGTCGACGAGCACGTCGAGCGCCGTGTCGCGGTGCTCGGCCGCGCACTTGACGTAGTAGCCCGTGTACTCCTTGCCGGTGAAGGCGTTGAACTCGCCGCCGATCGAGTCGATCTCGCCGGCGATGTCGCGGGCGCTCGGACGATTCTCCGTTCCCTTGAAGAACATGTGCTCGGCGAAGTGGGCGATCCCGTTCGTCTCCTTCGTCTCGTAGCGCGAGCCGGCGGCGAGCATCAGGAAGCAGGCGACCGACTTTGCCTGCGGCATCGCCGCCGTGACGACCCGGAGGCCGTTGGGGAGGGTGGTCTTCTCGAACGTGCTCACGTGACCAGCGGGCTCCTCTCTTCGTAGGCGTCGAGGCGCGTCCGCCACCGCTCGGGAACGGGCATCGGGGCGTTCGCCTCGTAGTCGTACGCGACCAGGACGGAGGAGGCCTCGAGCACGACGCGTCCGTCTCCTCCGCGAACCTCGTGCTCCATGTCGAAGCTCGTCGTGCCGAGCCGCGTGACGCGGGCGCCGACCTCGAGCGTCTCCGGGAACTGCGCGGGAGCGCGGAAGTCGACGGCGATCCGGGCGAGGATCAGAGAGATTTCGTACGCGAACTCCGGACCGAGCACCTCGATCAGGTACCGGATCCGCGCCGTTTCGAGGTACGTCAGGAAGACGGCGTTGTTGACGTGGCGCGCGGCGTCGAGGTCGCGGAACTCGACTTCGCGCGGCAGGACGAAGCGGTAGCCCTCCATCCCGGCATGGTACTTTCGCGGCCTCGGTGCCCGGCGAGCTCACCCGCAAGGCGGTCTTCGCGCAGCCGGAGTGGCTCCGGGGCGTCCCCGCGCGGGTCGGCGACCGGCGGCTCCCGCCGGGCCGGGTCGTCTTCACGGGCTGCGGCACCTCGTTCCACGCGGCCCAGACCGGCGGCGAAGCGATCCAGGCGCTCGAGGCGGTGCTCGTGCCGCCGGAGGCCGACCTGCTCGTCGTCGTCAGCCACGAGGGCGGGACGTCGATGGCGCTCGAGGCCGTGAGGGCCTTCTCGGGGCCGGTCTGGCTCGTCACCGGCAAGGAGGAGAGCCCGCTCGCCGAGGCCGCCGACGAGGTGCTCGTCGTCACGCCCGAGGTGGAGGAGTCGTACTGCCACACGGCGAGCTACACGGCCGCGGTCGCGGCGCTCGCCGTCCTGCGCGGCGAGGACGTCTCGGCGCTTCCGGCGGCGGTCGAGCGCGTGCTCGCCGAGGAGCCGTTCCCGGTCTCCGCCCACGAGCGCATCGCCGTCGTCGGCGCCGGCCGCGACGTGCCCACCGTCCGCGAGGCCACCCTCAAGCTCCGGGAGGGCGTCCACATCCCGACCGAGGCCCACCACATCGAGCAGATCCTCCACGGCCACCTCGCCGCCGTCGACGAGACCGTGCGCGTCTTCGTCCTCGAGGGCGAAGGCCGCGCCGCCGAGCGCGCCCGGGACGTCGTACGCGCTCTCGGCGAGATCGGCGCGGACACGACCGTCGTGCCGACGGAGCACCCCGTCGTCGACATCGTCCGCTTCCAGCTCCTCACCCTGGCGCTCGCCGAGGACCGCGGGATCGACCCGGACACGATCCGCTGGGACGAGCCGCGCTGGGACGCCGCCCGGAAGTCCTACGGCTGAGCTCTCACTGCGAGAGCAGCCAGAGCCCGGTGAGGGTGTAGACGACCATCAGCGCCAGCATGGCGTACTGGCTGATCGCCGCGTTGCGCGGGGACTCGAAGAGCTCGACGGCCTTGTCGTGCGCCAGCACGAGGCCGGCGACGTGGCCGACGACGAGCGCCGCCACCTGCGTGTACCAGATGGTCTTCGGCGTCAGCCAGCCGGATTCGGGCCTGACCTCCGCGGTGCCGAACAGGTCCCAGCCGAAGCCGAAGGGGTCGGAGGCGAACGGCACCACGTACTGCACCTCCCGGACGAAGAACGAGAAGTAGTGAGCGACGACGTAGGCGAGCGCGATCGGGACGAG
>Ga0268386_10004747_pt1 | contig 10049 bp, 9 predicted proteins | sample RVTome_15_FD_200260 | JGI IMG/M metagenome (GOLD analysis project Ga0268386, IMG submission 200260) | Soil microbial communities from uranium-contaminated site in the Upper Colorado River Basin, Wyoming, United States - RVT150D86... ...
ACGATGAAGCACGACATGCCGCGGTGGCGAGGGAGCGCGCGGGCATCGGTGATCGCCAGCAGCGCGAAGGCGTGCCCCTCGCGGCCATTGGTGATGAACATCTTGCTGCCGTCGATCACGTAGTGGTCACCCTCACGGCGGGCGGTGGTGCGGATCGCCTGCACGTCGGAGCCGGCGTGCGGCTCGGTGAGGCACAGACCCCCGCGCGTCTCGCCGCTGGCGTAACGGGGGAGGAGCCGGCGGCGCTGCTCGTCGGTGCCGTGCTGCAGCACGATGAGCGTGGCCATCGTGTGGCTGTTGATCACACCGGCCAGCGACATCCAGCCCCGGCAGAGCTCCTCGATGACGCGCGCGTAGGTGGTCACGTCCAGGCCGAGCCCGCCGTAGTCGGCCGGCACCAGGGCGCCGAAGAGCCCGAGGAGGCGCATGCGGTCGACGAGCGCGTGCGGGTACGCATCGGCGTGCTCGAGCGCGGCGGCGACCGGGCGCACCTCCTCGTCGACGAAGCAGCGGACGGCGGCCACGATCGGCGGGAGCATGACGAAGCCGATAGTACAATGAGCGCGGATGCCCCTGGACGACCGTGTCTTGTCCCTCCAGCGCCGGCTCGACCGGGTGGTGCGCCGTCTGCGACTCGGCCGGGCGCCACGCCCGGGCCGCCGCCGCCTGCTCATCGTGCAGATCGACGGGCTGTCGCGGGCGGTGCTGCAGCGCGGTCTCGACGGCGGCCGCATGCCGTTCCTGCGCCGGTTGCTCGAGCGTGGCGGCGGCCACCTGCTCCCGATGTCGGTCGGGCTGCCGACCTCGACGCCGGCGTTCCAGATGTCGGCGATGTACGGCGTGGCGCCCGACATCCCGGGCTTCCACTATCACGACAAGCGACGGCGCAGCGACGTGTACTTCCCCCGCGCGGGGGACGCGGCCCACGTCGAGACGACGCAGGCGGCCGGGCGGCTCGGAATCGTCACCGGCGGGAGCGCGTACGGCTGCGTCTTCACGGGCGGCGCCACCAACAACCTCATGACGTTCGCGATGCTCAAGCGCCCCTCGGCGCCCGGCCTGCTCCACGCGCTGTCGGCCGCGATCGTGGTGGCGTGGGTGATCCTCAAGAGCGTGGCGACCTCCAGCGTGGAGATCGGGCGCGCCCTGCTCGCGGTCGTCGCCGACCCGGTGGGCGCGCCCCGCGGCTGGAAGCTGCTGGCCCTCAAGATCGGCGTGTCGGTGTGGATCCGCCAGCTGTTCACGCTCTCGGCGGCGCGCGATATCTACGCGGGAACGCCGGCGGTGTACGTGAACTATCTCGACTACGACATCTTCGCCCACGCCTGGGGGCCGCGGCATCGCCGGGCACTGCGGGCGCTGCGCTCCGTCGACCGCTCGCTCCGGGTGCTGTGGCGGGCGGTGCGGCGCGTGCCCGAGCATCGCTACGACATCTACCTGCTGGCGGACCATGGCCAGGCCCACTGCACGCCGTACGAGCGCCTGCACGGCGGCCGGCGCATCGAGCGCCTGCTGTTCGAGGACTTCCTGACGCCGGCCGGGGCCCACGAGGTGGCACCGGGACAACCCCGCCAGCACCGGCTGGCCGGCGGCATCAAGGCGGTTCGGAGCGGCCGGGTGCCCGGCATCGTGCAGCGCTTCCTCAACTACCTCGAGCACGATCTCCCCTGGCTGCTTCGGGGCGACCTGAAGGAGGCGCGGCAGGAGGGCGCGGTGCGGGTCATCGCAGCCGGTCCCAACGCGTTCGTCTATTTTCTGGACCACGCCGATCCGGTTTACCTCGAACAGATCGAGGAGCGCTTTCCGGGCCTCACCGAGAGCATCGCGCGCAGCCGGGGCGTCGGGCTCGTGCTGGCCCGCACCGCGGACGGCCCGGTGTGCTACTGGCGCGGCAAGCGCTACGGCCTGGCCGAGCTCGGCAGCGGGCCGTTCGCCGGCCGCGCCGATCTCGACCTGGTCGTGGCGGGCATCGGCGACCTCATGGCGATGCCGAGCGCCGGCGACCTCGTCCTGTACGGGTTGGAGGCGCCGGAGGGCCACGTGTCGTACATCGCCGAGACCGGCGGCCACGCCGGGCCCACCGAGGACGAGATGCAGACGTTCATCGTCACCCCGCCCGGCGTGACGCTGACCACCCCGGTGACGCACCCGCTCCAGCTCTACCCCCACTTCGTTCGCTATCAGACCGAGGGATGACGCCCATCGTCGCGGCCAGCTACAACATCCACCGCGGCATCGGCCTCGACCGGCGGCGTGACGTCGACCGCATCGCCCGGGTCATCCAGGAGATCGATCCGGACGTCATCGGCCTGCAGGAGGTCGTGCGTGTCAACGGCGTGGCCCACGCCGACCAGGCGGGCTACCTGGCGGAGGCTCTCGGGATGACGGTCGTGATGGGCGAGACCCGGCTGTTCGGCGACGGCACCTACGGCAATGCCGTCCTGACCCGGTTGCCGGTCCTCGCCTCCACGCGCTGTGACCTGTCCTGCGACGGGCGCGAGCCGCGAGGCTGCCTGCGCGTGGACCTCGGCGTGGACGGCACGGCGCTGCACGTCTTCAATTGCCACTTCGGTCTGGGCTTCCGCGAGCGCCGTGCGCAGGTCGAGCTGCTGCACGCCTTCCTGCGCGCGGCCGACTGCGCGGGCCCGCGGCTGCTCCTGGGCGACTTCAACGAATGGCATCGCGGCCCCGTCACCCGCGGGTTTCACCGGGAGTTCTCCTCGCCCATGCGGCGGATGCGGCGCACGCACCCGGCCGTGTTTCCCCTGTTCCGCCTCGACCGCATTTACTGGGACGTCGAGCTGCAGGGCGAGGCGTTCCACGTGCATCGTAGCCGTCTGGCCCGCGTCGCCTCCGATCACCTGCCGGTCGTCGCCCGCGTCCGCGTGCGTCCCCGCGCGCGCATCGTGCCCTACGTCACGGGCGACGCGCTGCCGCCGGCCGAGTAGCCACGGTCAGCGACCTCCCGCCCGCCCGGCCGCTCGCCGCGGCGCCGGCGATGCCGTTTCTCTCCGGCCTGCTGTGGGCCTGGGTCTACGAGCGCACCGGCAGCCTGCTGGCGCCGATCCTGGCCCACGTCGTCAACAACGCCGCCGTCGCCGTCGCGCTCACGGCGCTGCTGCGCTGACGTCATCAGGACGAGCCGGCCAGCTCGAGCGCCGCGCCGAGCAGGGTGTTCGCGCCGTGCTCGATGTCGTCCATCGGCGTGAACTCCTCCTCGCAGTGGCTTCGCCCGTCGCGCGAGGGCACGAACACCATGCCGGCCGGCCCGAGCGCCGCCATGTACTGGGCGTCGTGGCCGGCGCCCGACGTGATCCGACGGTGAGGGGCGCCGGCCGCGCGGGCGGCGCGCTCGACGGCCGCGACGACCGCGGGGTCGAACGGTGTGGAGGGTACGCGCCAGTAGTGCTCGAGGTCGTAGGCGACGCCCTCGCGCCGGCACGCTTCGGCCACGAGGCGATCGAGCCGCGACCGCGCGCGATCCAGCGTGACGTCGCTCGGATCGCGCATGTCGATCGAGAGCGTCACGCGGCCGGGGATGGCGTTGACGATGTTCGGCGCAACGGTGAGGCTGCCGACGGTCGTCACCAGGTCGCCGCCCAGCTCGCGGGCGATCGCGCGCACGCCGGCGACCACGGCGGCTGCGGCAACCAGCGCGTCGTGCCGGATGCGCATCGGGGTGGGCCCGGCGTGGTCCTGCACGCCGTGGATCGTCAGCCGCGACCAGGCAATGGCCACGATCCCCTCGACGACGCCAACCGAGAGCCCCGCCTCCTCCAGCTGCGGGCCCTGCTCGATGTGTAGCTCGAGGTAGGCGCGCAGCGGGCGCGGCAGGCAGGGCTCGGAGCCCAGGTAGCCGATGCGCTCCAGCTCGTCCACCAGACGGTGGCCGTCCTTGTCCCGCGCGTTGTAGGCATCCTCCAGCGCGATCTTGCCGGCCATCACGCCGCTGGCGATCATCGCCGGCTGGAAGCGGGCGCCCTCCTCGTTGGTGAAGATCACCAGCGTCACCGGGTGGCGGGTGCGCACGCGCCGGTCGTCGAGCGTCCGGACCACCTCCAGGGCGCACAGGACGCCGAGCTGGCCGTCGTACTTGCCGCCGGTCGGCACGGAATCGACGTGCGAGCCCATCATCACCGGCAGCTGCCCGGGCTCGCCGGCCCGCTCGCCGAAGATGTTGCCCATCTGGTCCACGGTGACCCGCAGGCCCGCCTGCCGCATCCAGGCGACCATGAGGTCGCGGCCGCGCCGGTCCTCGTCGCTGAGCGCCAGGCGGGTGAGGCCCCCCCGCTCGGTCGCGCCGATCCGCCCGAGCTCCTCGATCGTGCCCTCCAGCCGCGTGCGGTCGATCTTCATGTCACCTCCCAGCGCGGATTGTAGAACCGGACAACTTAATTGACCAATCCGCGCGTCCCCACCTATCCTGAGCGGGACGCTCCTCCGCCCGAGCGTTCGGGCCCGGCGAGCGGACGCACCGGGGAGGATCATTCGTGCAGACGCTTCGGTCGAGCGTTCCACCTTCCATGAAGGGCGAGCTGGAAGGGACCCTGCCGCTGCTCACCAACGTCCGCGGTCGGTAGAGAGCGCGGGTGACCAGCGACCGCGTGCGGGCGTGGTGGCGGCTGCGGCGCGGACGCCTGCTCGCGCTGTGGGCCGTCGGGCTGGTGGCCGCCGTGCTGGTGTCGGCGGCGTCCGCTCTCGGGTACCTGGAAAGCTGGCAGGTCCGGGCCCTCGACCTGCTGCAGCGGTTCCAGGGTCGAGGGCTGCCGCACGACGTCGTCGTGGTGGCCGTCGACGAGGCAGCCTTCGAGGGGCTGGGCCGCCGGCAACCCATCTCCCGCCGCTACCTCGCCCACGTCGTCCGGGGGCTGCAGAAGAGCGGCGCGGCGGTGATCGGGCTCGACATCGTCCTCACGACCGCCAGCGACGCCCACGACGACGCGGCGCTGGCCGGGGCGATCCGCGCGTTCTCCGACGCGGGCCTGAGCCGGGTCGTGCTGCTCGCGCCCTTGGGGCCGGGCGCGGTGCCGCTCGGCATGACGACGCTGGGGCCCTCTGTCGTGCTCGCCTCGCCCGCCGTGCCCGCGGATCCCGACGGCTTCATCCGCCGGATCGATCCGGTCCTGCCGGGACCGGACGGCCGCCCGGTGCCCACGCTGGCGCTCGCGGTTGCCGCGCGGATGGCCGGCCTCGACGCGCGCGCGCTGGAGGATGCGCTGGCCGAGGGGCGGCCGCTGGCGCTGCCGCGCCTGCAACAGGACGCGGGCCTGGCGTCCGCCGGCGCGCCGTTCGTCGCCGCGCGGGCCGGCGTGGAGTGGCCGATCAGCTACGTCGGGCCGAGCGGAAGCTTCCTCACCATCTCCAGCGACGTGATGGCAGCGATCGGCGCGGCGGAGGGCGAGGTGGCCGCCGACAATCCCCTGCGGGGGCGGGTCGCGCTCATCGGCGGCACGTTCACCGACAGCCGCGATTTCTATCCCACGCCCCGCGGCGTGATGACGGGCGTCGAGGTCCACGCCAACGTCCTGCACATGCTGACGACGCGGCGGTTCATCCAGCCGTCGCACTGGAGCGCCGGGCTGGCCATCAACGTACTCGTGGTGCTGGCCGCCGGGGCCGTCCTGGTCTCGCTGCGGCCGCTGACGGGCACGCTGGTGTGCGTGGCCGGCGCCTTCGTGCTCGGGGTGCCGACGGCGGTGCTGGCCTTCGACCGGGGGGGCTACTGGATCGACTTCGTGCTGCCGGTGGTCGCCACCGCGCTCATGGGCCTCGGGGGCGCCGCCCTCGACCGCCGCCGCTTCCGCGACTCGTTCGCCCGCTACCTCTCGCGCGACGTCATGGCCAAGGTGCTGGCCGACGCTGCCGGCCTGCGCGGCGAGCACCGCGAGGTGTCGATCCTCTTCTCCGACCTGCGCGGCTTCACCACGCTGTCCGAGCAGATGCCGCCCGAGCGGATCGCCGCCCACCTCAACGAGTACTTCGACGCAATGACGGCGGCGATCTTCGCGCACCGCGGTATGATCAACGACTTCGTGGGCGACGCCGTGATGGCCGTGTTCGGCGCGCCCGTCGATGACCCCGACCACGCCTGGCACGCCGTGCAGAGCGCGGTGGCGATGGATCGGGCACTCGAGGCGCTCAACCGGCGCTGGGCGACGGCCGGGCTGCCGTGCCTGCGCATGGGCATCGGCATCCACACCGGTCCCGTCTTCGCCGGCAACGTCGGTGGCCGCGATCGAATCAAGTACACGGTGATCGGCGACCCTGTGAACGTCGCGTCGCGGGTGGAGGGGTTGAACAAGGAGCTGGCCACGACGATCCTCCTCACCGAGGAGACGCTGACCGCCGTCGGCGACCGCGTCCGCGTGCGCGACTGCGGACCGATGGCGGTGAAGGGGCGGGTCGAGAAGGTCCGGGTCTTCGAAGTGCTGATCGACGGGAGGGCAGGCGCATGAGGGCGATTGGTCGGGGGGTGGTCACCGGAACCCTGGTCCTGACCGCGGCCCTCGCATGGGCGCAGGACCCCCTGGCGGTCCTGACCGAGCTCCAGGTGAAGAAGGGCACGATCGAGGTCAAACCCTCGGCCCAGGCGGACTGGCAAACGCCCAGGCCGCTGCTCTCGCTCCGGGCGGGCGCCCAGGTCAGGGCGACCGGTGAGGCGCGGGCGGTGCTCGTCTTCACCGGCGGCCGCGGCACCCAGATCGTGACGCAGTCCAATTCGCCCTTCACCGTCGAGGCGGGAACGAGCCACGGCACCTCCGATCGAGCGAAGGCAGTCCTCGGTAACGTCACCAACTTCCTCCTCGGCCAGCAGCGGGAGAAGACCTACCAGTCGCTGTCGGTGCGCAGCGTTCGCGCCCAGCCCCCGGTCATCCTGGCGCCGCGCGAGACGCGGGTGTTGCCGGGCGCGCTGGCGTTCGAGTGGGCGGGCTCCGACCGGCTGAAGTACCAGGTGCGATTGCTGGGGCCGCAAGGCGCGGTGGTGTGGGAGCAGGCCGATCTCGCGCGGCGTGCGCTGGCCTATCCGGCGGCCGCGCCCAGGCTCACCCCGGGGGCGCGCTACACGTGGGAGCTCTCGACCCGTGAGCACGGCGTCCAGAAGGCGTCGTTCGATGTGGCCTCCGCGGCCGATGCCGCCCGGGTCACTGATGCGCTCGGCGTGCTCACGCCCGCCGGCGCCGGCGGCTATCCGCCGGCGACCCTGGCGCTGATGCGGGCTGGCCTGCTCTTCCAGGAGGCCCTCTACGCCGACGCCCGGCGCGAGCTGGTCGCGGCGATCGCCGTCGCCCCGGAGGAGGCGACCCTGCACCTGCTGCTCGGCCACGTGTACGATCGCACCGGCCTCAGACAGCTTGCCGCCGCCGAGTTCGACGAAGCGGAGGCGCTGGCCGCCCCCCGGCCCTAGCGCGCGTCGTCTCGCCTCGCGCCCCGTGTCGAGCGGCGCCCTGCGCTGGAGTAGACTGCGCCGCGTGAGCGACGACCACGGCCATCGCATCCTCTCGCCCCGCACCATTCGCTTCTGCCCACTGTGTGGCGGCCCGCTGCGGCGGGCCCCGGTGCCGCCCGACCAGCGTGAACAGGCCGTGTGCCGCTCGTGCGATTTCGTCTTCTACCTGAACCCCAAGGTCGTCGCCGGCACCGTCCCCGAGCAGGACGGGCGCCTGCTGCTCACGCGCCGCTCGATCGATCCCGGCCGCGGCCTGTGGACGTTTCCCGGCGGCTTCGTGGACTTCGGCGAGACCGTGACCGACGCCGCCGTGCGCGAGACGCTGGAGGAAACCGGCCTGGCGGTGGTCCTCACCGGCCTGCTCAACGTGTACTCGTATCCCGGCTCACCCGTGATCGTCGTCTACACGGCCCGGGTCACGGGCGGCACGCTGACCCCGTGCGCCGAGAACGACCGCCTGGAGTGGGTGACCCCGGCCGAGATTCCGTGGGAACGGCTCGCCTTCGATTCCACCCGCGAAGCCCTTCGCGAGTGGACGGGCCGCCACGGCCTGATGCCGCGAGGGTGACCGACCAGCGTCAAGCGGGTGGCGGCGCCGGCGAGCGCCTCAGTTGCGCGAGGGGAGCGCGACGGTCGCTTTGCCGGTCACGACCTTCTCGCCGCGCTGGTTCTCGGCCCAGACGTCGATGTCCACGAGGTGGACATCCTCCTTGCTCGACTTGGCCAGGATGCGGCCGCGGCAGGTGACCGTGTCCTTCAGGCGCACGATCGCGGCGAAGCGCACCCCGAACTTTCGGACGGCGGCGGCCCCGGCCCAGTCTGTGATCGCCTGCCCCAGGAAGGCCATCGAGAGCATGCCGTGAGCGAAGACCCCGCCCATGCCGGCGGCCCGGGCGAACTCGTCGTCCTGGTGAATGGGGTTGAAGTCGCCGGAGGCGCCGGCGTAGCGGGTGAGCTGGATCTGCTGGATCGGGCCCTTCACGAGCGGCGGCAGCTCGTCGCCGACCTCCACGTCCTCGAAGTAGACCCTGGCGTACTTCACAAGCGCACCACGGTGATGTGTCGGATGGTGGCGACGATCTCGTTGGTGCGGTCGGTGACGGCGGTCTCGCGCACGACGAAGGCCATGGGGCCGCTGCGACCGGTCTTCTCGTAGACGTCGACCACGCGCGAGCGGCACACGAACGTCTCGCCGGGCCGGATGGGACGATGGATCTCGAACTCCTGCTCGCCGTGGAGCACCCGGGAGATGTCGGTGCCCAGCTCACGCAGGAACGTCGCGCTGTCGGCCCCGTCCCGGAACGTCGTCAGGAACGTGGGCGGGGCGATGATGTCACCCCACTCCGAGGCTTGCCCGACGCGGTCGTCCTGGAAGAGCGCGTTGTCGTCGCCGATCGCCCGGGCGAACTCCTTGATCCGTCCACGTTCCACCGTGATGACGAAGGGCGGGGATTCCTTCCCGATGATTCCCTTGTTGATCTGGATCGGCATTGACCGCGCCTTTCTTCGGGATCTCCCGCGGGTTTTACCCCGGGACGAGGCGGAATTGCAAGCCCATGATCACCGGCAAGACCTCGATGACCGCCAGGAGCGCGCGGTCGCTCATGCGCTTCTGCGGCCACGCCGCCGACGATCGAGACGACGAGGGCGGTGCCGATCAGGACCATCCACGTCAGCGGATCGGGCATGCCGTGCCATCATACGCGGCAATGATCCGCTGGATCGCCGGGGGCGGCGCTTTCGTCGTCTCGCTCGACTCCATCATGAACGTCGCGTTCCCCGCCATCGCCGCCAGCTTCGCGGCGCCGCCCGAGCAGATGCGCTGGATCATCATCTGCTACGTCGGCACCTACGCGCTCACCGCCTTCGCCGGCGGCGCGCTCGCCGACCGGGTGGGCCACGGGCGCGTGTTTCGCGCCGGGCTGGCGCTGAGCGCCGTCGCGTTCGCGGTGGCGGGCCTGGCGCCGACGTTCGGCTGGCTACTGCTCGGCCGCGTGCTCCAGGGACTGGGCGGTGGCTGCGTGTACGGCACCGCGCCGGGCATCGTCACCCTGGCGGCGGCTCCGGCCGCGCGCGGCCGCGCGCTCGGGTTCCTCGGGGCCGCCATCGGGCTGGGACTCAGCGTGGGGCCGCTGGCGGCCGGCGTGCTGGTCGACACCGTGGGCTGGCGGGCGATCTTCCACGTGCGCGTTCCGCTCGCCGTGCTGGCGTTCGGCGCCGCGCTGGCCGGGCTGCCGGCCGCCTCGGCGCCGCGGGCGCCGAGGCTCGTCGCGGTCGCGGAGCTCGTGCGGGCGCCGGTGCTGGCAGCGAGCGCCCTGGCCTTCGTCGCCAACGCCGGGATCTTCTCGATCTGGCTGCTGGCGCCGTTCTACCTCGTCGTCGCCCGCGGGCTCGACGCCTCCGCGGCCGGGGCGCTCTTCATGCTGACGCCGCTGGGGACCGCGCTGGCGGCACCTCCGGCCGGGCGGCTGGCCGACCGGGTCGGCCCGCGCGCGTTGATCACGGTGGGTCTCGCGCTGGAGGCGCTGGGCCTGGGCCTGCTGAGCCGGGCCGAGGCCGCGACCCCCATCCCCGTCCTGGCCCTGGCGCTGCTCGCCGCCGG
>Ga0268386_10004748_pt1 | contig 10049 bp, 10 predicted proteins | sample RVTome_15_FD_200260 | JGI IMG/M metagenome (GOLD analysis project Ga0268386, IMG submission 200260) | Soil microbial communities from uranium-contaminated site in the Upper Colorado River Basin, Wyoming, United States - RVT150D86... ...
GGTCGAGAAGCTGAAGACGACGAGTGTGGCCGACACCCTGGTGGCTGCCTATGCCAGTGAAGATAAGCAGCGCTTCGATGTCTAGGCGAGAGGAGCCCGCCTTGCATCCGCCACCGATTCAGATTGGCGCATCCGCGTTGCAGGCCAGCTTCAATGCAAGTATCTCGGTCCCGAGGCTGGTGTTTCTCGTCTCTCCAACCTGTGACATCTGTGTCGCCGGCGCTCAGTCCGCGGCTCAAGCTGTCCTGTCTCTTCCTGTCGAGTATGATTTTCGGCTGTACCGGGTATGGCTGCCGGTGCTTGAGACTGACTCGTTGCAGGCCGCAGAAGAAGTGCGCTCAGCTTGGTCTCATGAGACTCGATTAGTCGATTTTTGGGATGCTGACTTGATCATCTCGATGGCCTATCATCAGGTCTTAGAGTTGGGATACCGGGTGCGGCGGCATCGCGTGGCATGGGATATCTTCCTTCTCTATCGGGCCGGCCTACGATGGGCTGATCGTCCGCCTATGCCCTCTTTTTGGATGCATCAGCTTTTTCTTGACGAGGTGCCGAAACTTGAGGCTGAGACCCTGAGGCATGAACTCCAGCAAATGATTCAGGGGGCAGGAACGGACCGGACGAATCAATAGCATCCGACCAAGAGGACATGACACGACCGCCTGAAAGACGAGGAAGCTAACCTCAAAAGCCGTCAGTTTGATTCACACTTTGCACTCCTAGAGATCGACGACGTTAGAGAACGTCTCATGCTGCCAGCGACTTGATATGTCGTGCTGTCTGGAGCGATAATCTGGCAAGGGGAGGGCGGTCATCGTTTTTACCGGAGGAGCTGTGGTCTAGATCGACACCATTCATGTGTAATTGCGAGTTGCAATAAATAGCGAGTAGAGCCAAGATTATGGGTGGACGACAAATTTTGTCATTCACCCTATGAGGGGTTGCCAGGCGTCGCGGGGCCGAGATATTCTAGGAGGGCTTGTGCGGCGCTATTGCCACTGCGGATGCAATCGGGAATGCCAACCCCGTGGTAGCCATTACCCGCCAGGGCAAGACCCGGTAGACGGCTGACCCGAGATTCAATCCGGGCCACGCGATTTACGTGTCCGAGATGATACTGTGCCATCGACTGCGGCCAGCGGCTGATCTGGACGTGTAGGGGATCGCCCGTCACGCCGAGTAAATCTTGCAAATCCCGGCCCACCGCATTTTGTATCTCAGCATCCGAACGGTCATACTGAGTGGGCTGCATAGCGCCCCCCACGAAGGCGCGCAACAACACCTGATCGTCGGGCGCCCGGCCGGCAAATTTTACACTGCTGAACGAACAGGCGATGAGAGAGCGATTTTCGACGGCGGGCACAACAAAGCCCATACCGTCGAGGGCATGGGCAATATCCTGGCGGCGGAACGCGAGATTGATAATCGCGGATGACGCATACGGAATCTGCAGTTCAGCCGCTAATTCAGCATCAATCGGCGTGAGTAATGAACTGGCCAGCGGAGCGGGAAGCGCCAAACAAATCGCATCGGCTTCCAGATCCGGCTGATCTTGCAACTGCACGCGCCAGCGGGATGTTTCCGGTATCCGAGATAAACCGTGCACCCGAGTGTGCAGTCGAATGGCGCCCGGTGGCAAATTGGCAACCAAACGATCCACCAGAGTTTGCATGCCATGCCAGAACGACACGAACAAGCCATAGCGCGCGCCACTCGCGTTTTGCTGTTGGGTTCTGCGCTGCTGGTGGCGCAGGGCGCGAATCAGGCTGCCATGACGCCGTTCCATCTCCAGGAAGTTTGGCATGGTAGCTTGTAGGCTCAGATGTTCGGGATCGGCGGTGTAAATGCCACCGACCATGGGCTGCGCCACGCGCTCCAGCGCTTCCCGGCCCAGGCGGCGGGTGACAAAGTGCGCCAGGGATTCGTCATCAGACGCCGGACGCCGAGGTATAATGAGATCGAGCCCCATGCGCAATTTGCCGCGCCAGCTCAAAATCGACGAGGTGACAAACGGCCATAGCGCACCCGGCGCCATCAGATACAATCCTTGCGGCACCGGCCGCAGTTTGCCCTTGCGCACGATAAAACTGCGGCGGTGTTGAGTCGTCGTCCCGATCAAGTCGTCGCGCAATTCTAATTCTTCACACAACTGCACCCCGGCGGGCTTCGTCGTGATGAAGGAATCGGGACCGTGTTCGAGCAGCAGACCGTCTTGTTGGCTGGTGGCGATAATGCCGCCCAGATGATCGCTGGCTTCCAGCAGCGTCACCTGCAGCGGCAGATGGCTCTCGTGGGCGGCCCGGTGCAGGCGGTAGCCGGCCGTCAAGCCCGTGATGCCGCCACCGATGACCACTACCTTAAAGGCCGCATTCCGCATGTGATCTCACCCGTTGACCAGGCGCTCGGCTAGTCTATCGCTCAGCATGGCGAGAAACGCCGGGTGATTGCCCACGGTCTTGGCGCGGGCAAATGCCATATTGCACTCATGCGCCGTTTTTTTGGCTTCGACATCGAGATCGTACAGCACCTCGACGTGATCGCAGAGAAAGCCGATGGGTGACACGATGACCCCGCGGTAGCCATCTACTTTGGCCTGATGGATGGCGTCATTAATATCGGGTTGTAACCACGGACGCGGCGTTCCCGTGACCTGGCTCTGATAGGCCAGGCGATATTCTTTGCGGCCCAGCAGTTGCGTTGCCGCGGCGGCGGTGGCATCAAATTGTTCGGTGTACGGCGAGTCGTCCGCCATGGATTCGGGAATCGAGTGCGCGGTGTAGATCAACAACGCCGCCTGGCCACAGCCGGTACCGAGCTCCGCATCGGCCTGCCGCATGTAATCGGCAATCGCTTCCACAAATCCCGGTTGCGTATACCACGAATCAAGATAAGTGATCTGCGGTCCGCGCCCGTCCAGCGCGGCCAGTCCCTCGTCGACGGTTTGTTGGTACCAATCCCAACTTGCAAAACACTGATGCGGCGCCATGATCACCGCTAGCGTTTTGCGAAACCCCTGCTCCGTCATATCGCGCAACACATCCTTGACGTACGGCGGCCAATGCCGCATGCCGACAAAGACCGGCACGTTGAAATTCTTCTCTTTGAGTAACCCCTCAACACTTCGAGCTTGTTTCAAGGTCAATGCATTGAACGGCGAAAACCCGCCGAGTTGGGTATAGTGCGCCGCCACCTCGGCAATGCGGGATTCCGCGCCGGGCCGATCGCCGACAATACTTTTGACAAAGCACGTCGCTTCATCGCCCGGACACGGGTCATAACTGCCACAACACCCCGGAGCCGGACCGCCAAATGCCACAAATAAAACACTGTCAAATTGCGTTTCCACTCTCACCGCCTCGCTGACTCAACGTGTGCACCTCATCGATCAACGCAATGACGTTGTCGACTGGGGTCGTGGGCAAAATCCCATGCCCCAAATTAAAAATATGTCCGGGCCGTTCTCCCGCCTGGGTCAGGATGTGTTGCGCCCGCTGCCGGATCGTGGCGCGATCGGCATAGAGCACGACCGGATCCAAATTCCCCTGAATCGCCACATCGCCGAGACGCTGCCAGGCCTCACCGAGTTCAATGCGCCAATCCACGCCGATTACATCGCCACCGGCCTCGCGCATGAGCTCCAATAACGCACTCGTTCCCGTGCCGAAGTGAATCACCGGTGTCCCCGGTGTCACCGCCGAGATCAGCGCCTGCGTATGGGGCAAAACAAACTCGCGATAATCCGACGGCGACAGATGGCCCACCCAACTGTCGAACAGTTGCACGGCCTGTACACCAGCCGCAATCTGGCAGTTGAGATACTGTGACAGATTGCGGCTGAGATGCGCCATCAGCGCGTGCCACGCTTGCGGTTCCGTGTACATCAGGGTTTTGGTGTGGACGTAATGGCGCGACCCACTGCCCTCAATCATGTAAGACGCCAGCGTAAAAGGCGCGCCGGCAAAGCCGATGAGTGGAATGTGAGATTTGAGATGCGACCGGGTCTGCCGAATCGCCTGCATAACAAAGTCGAGAGACGTCTCGGAGTCCACCTCGCGCAGCCGTTGTACATCGGCCGCTTGTCGCAGGGGATTGTGCAACACCGGCCCATCTCCAGCCGTGTATTCCAACTGCATGCCCATCGGTTCCAACACGGGTAGAAGATCAGCAAAAATAATTGCCGCATCCACGCCCAGTCGTTCGACCGCAGTCACGGTTACTTCGGCAGCGAGATCCGGTGTTTTGCAAAGTTCCAAAAAAGGCACCTGAGCCCGGATGTCGCGGTATTCCTGCATATAGCGTCCAGCTTGGCGCATCAACCACACCGGCGTATACAGCGTGGGCTCGCGGCGGCAGGCCCGCAGGAAAGGCGAATGATACAGATCCGGGTGGTGTGACATACTCATCCGATTTCTCGTATATGGAGGCGGCAAGCGGATACATCAGCCGGCTTGCCTACTCCAACATAGCTTGTTTTCAACGGGAATTTTCGTCATCATTCACAGTACCGTAACTGTACCGGAGGGGGTAAACAGCGTCAAGCATCTAGCCAACATCAGCTCAAAGCGGCATCGTTTGGGCTTGACGCGTTCCAGATGTTTTGGGCATGATGGGCCGGTATGAGCACGACATAGTGTTCTGTACGTGACGAGGCGAGTCAACATACGGGGTCACGATGACGACTGCACCACCGCTTCTCATGCGCGATGCTCTTGTACCGATGGTAGGTATTGCAGGCTACCGGCGTTTGCTCACCGCCATGTATCGCCCGGAATTATTGCGTGTAGCCGGGGCGCCCGCCGAGTTTATCCGGCAACTCGAACGCTTGCTGCGCTCGCAGGATGTCGAGTCGATGCCCCGCCAGGAAGCGGTATTAGATAGCGATAGCAAAAGCCGTGTTTACGTGGTGCAAACCGTTTTTGATAATGGCAGCTTCTGGACTTGGGTATTGAAATGGTACAACGGCGCCCGTCAGCAACAAGCCCCGATTGAATCCCGGATGAACGCTTATTTTCTGCAGCGCCTGGCACCGAGCCATATGGTGGTGCCCGTCCTCGATGTGGTGCCGCTATCCAACGTGGCGGAAACCGCATTGAGCGTGGCGTTGATGCCGTATTGTGGTGAGCTGACGTTATACGATCGTCTCCATCAACTACCCCGGCACGACCCACGGGTTGAAGCGCTTTTGGAACAGGCCAGCACCACCCTGGCCTACACGCAGGTGGTGGGTCGCATGGGACACGAAGAGCACACGATTGCTCTGACCTCGTTGACACCGGACGAAGCGCCAGACTACTTTCTGGAGCAAATCGATAACGCGTTGCTGCGGCCCTTTGCCGCGAGCGGAAATCCGCTCGAGATGGACGGGGCTTTGCTGAAACATTTTGGGTTTTTTGCCCGTGTGTTGGGCGACGATTCGTCTCGCGACGGGCTCTACTACCGAGGCATCAATCCGCGCAATATTATGCTGGTCGGCGACCAACAGGCGGAGATCGATTTTGAACAAGATTCGCTGCGCAGCCGCTTTATCGATATCGTCAGCCTGCTGGAGAATGGCCTGGAGATGACAGAGTGGGATGACGCGGCGGATTATCCCGCCTATACGGGCCAGATGGCGTTTGACGCCTGGGAGCAGCGACGTCAGCGGGCTCAAGCCACATTATCGCAGTACAATTACCTATCGCATCCGCGCATTGAGCGTCTCACAGCGGCATTTATTGATACCACCTGGCGTCTGGAGCAACAGCATCTCCAGGGCAGACGAGCGCCGTATCAGCCGGCCGCGTATCGGCTCATTCTGGAGACTGCCCGTCTCTTCCGCCATCTGCAATACGTTGGATATTGTAAGCGCAACGAGATGCAAACGCGGAGTCCGAACAAACGCGTCAGCAGCCGTTACCGCCAGAAATTTCACGCCCTATGGGCCAAGGTTGCGCTCGATCATTTAATTTTTCCACCCTGTGCGGCGGCGCAATGCTTACCGGAGCCGGAACGGCAACCGGCCATGGCGCTGCGCTATACGCTGGACCGGCTGCCGCTGATGTCATAAGGATGACTGCATGGCGCTCAACAATCTGCCCCCGCAGCCCCCCATGTCATCTGAAGCGGAAGCCTACGCTGCCTGGTGCGTGGCGCAGACGGCGCAAGCCCAAGCCCGGACGCGACACATTTTAGATATTTCGTATGGGCCGGGTGACTGGCAAAAACTCGATTTGTATCTGCCGGATACGGCGCCCGCATCCGCCATGCTGCCGACCCTGCTGTTTATGCATGGCGGCTATTGGACGCACGGATACAAAGATTGGTTGGGATTTATGGCGCCTGCTTTTGTGTCGCTGCCCGCCCTATTCATGTCAGTCGATTACCGGCTCGCCCCGGCGTCACCTTATCCGGCGGCGTTGGATGATTGCCTGTCGGCGCTGGCCTGGGCCTACCACAACGTCACCGCTTACGGCGGTGATCCGCAGCAGCTATTCGTTGGGGGTCATTCGGCTGGCGGTCATCTGGCCGCGCTCATGGCTCTGCAGCCCGCGCTATTCATTGACCGGGAATTGCCGGTCGATGTGATCACCGCCTGCTTCCCGGTCAGCGGGGTGTATGACCTCGAAGGCGATATTCCGCAGGATCGGCTGCAGGCGTTTTTGCCAAGCCATATCAACCCGGTTAAGGTCAGTCCCGTACATCATGTGGCGGGCAATCAGACGCCGTTTTTGCTCGCCGTCGGCGAGCGCGATTTTCCCGTGTTATACGAGCAAGCGCACACCATGGCGGCGGCGCTGCGTCAGGCATCGGGACCCGTGGAATTACTGGAAATTCCTGGTGCAGATCATTTTCAGATGAGCCAATACGGCGGCGACCCGGCGCACATCTGGGTGCAACGCGTGCAGGCCTGGATGACAGGTGACAGGTGACGCAGGATGACGCATTCCAATCCAGCATGCCGCAGTGCGACTTGGCCGCTGAGCATCGCCCCGATGATGGATCGGACCGATCGGCATTACCGCTTCTTCATGCGGCAGATCACGCGCCGCACGCTGCTTTACACGGAAATGATCACCACTGGCGCCTTGTTACACGGCAACCGAGATAAATTACTCGACTTTACGGAAATCGAAAAACCCCTCGCCTTGCAGCTGGGAGGGGACGACCTGGCCCAGCTCGCCGACTGTGCGCGCCTGGCCGAAGATTGGGGGTATGACGAAGTCAATCTGAACGTTGGCTGTCCGAGTGACCGAGTGCAGAATGGCCGCTTCGGCGCCTGCCTGATGGCCCGGCCTGGCCACGTGGCCGACTGCGTCGCCGCCATGCGCCATGCCACGAAGTTACCGGTCACCGTCAAGCATCGCATTGGCATTGACCATCTGGACCGTTATGAAGATCTGGCGCATTTCGTCGCGACCGTGGCGCAGGCCGGTTGCGACCGCTTTATCGTACATGCCCGTATCGCCGTTTTGCACGGCTTGAGTCCGCGAGAAAACCGCACCGTCCCGCCGCTGCGATACGATGATGTGTACCGTCTGAAAGCCGACTTTCCCCACCTCGTGATTGAGATCAACGGCGGCATCACCAGCCTGGAGCAAACCTGTCGGCACCTGGCCGAGGTAGATGGGGTGATGATGGGCCGGGCGGCCTACGACCATCCGTTTCTGTTCGCCGCCGCCGACCGGCAGATATTCGGTGACCCTATTGCACCAACGACACGGCGACACGTGCTTGAGGGCATGCTTGCCTATCTTGAGGTCTGGGATGCGTGTGGTCTGTCCGCGAGTCAGAGCCTGCGTCACATGCTGGGACTGTTTGCTCACCAGCGCGTCGCCAAAGCGTGGAAACGCTTTCTCAGCGCTCATATCCGTCCCGCTGCCCAGGCTGCCAACGTGTTGCGCGAGGTGATGCCGCACTTGCCGGACGAGATTCTCGACGCGAGCGCATGAGATACGGCTATAATCCATGGTGCAATAACTCATGCAGTTACAAAGTCGATGAGTTTTCTGGTAGGAGCGCTGAACCGAAGCTGGTTGCTACACTTCCCCCACATGGCCTAGAGCTATGGAACGGGCTTTGCCACTCAGACGAAAGCCCAGCTCAGCGAGCTGATCTAGAACAGGGGATAACTGCGAAATGATTCCCTCCCGGGTAGCTCGAACCAATACGCCGACGGTACCCGTCATGCGAATTCCAAGGCGCTGGCCAACGCGCCGGGCATGTCCGTCATCCATCAAAACCATGGCGTCTGATTCCTCAAGCGCTAAGCTAAAGACCGCCCGTTCACCTGCACCCAAGGTCGTGGCGAGTGATAAGGTGATGTTGCCAGTCGGGGCCGTTTCATGTAGCCAGTCAATCGTCACCGGGTCAGGCAAAGGGACGCCGAGTTCACGTCCTGCTGACAATTCAAAGATAACCGCAGGCGGTACCTGGATTTGCTGATAAAAGTGGGGGAGCAGCTCAAGGTGCCCCAACTGATGAAGATACTGAAGAGGTGATGTATTACTGATTACCACTTCAGGCACGAGAGATATCCTCAGCGATGTCTTCGGCGCTGAGTGTACACGCTGACACGCCCAACTCCGCGAGCTTGGTCAAAAAGAGAGGCTTCGGGATTCCGGCCAATTCTGAGGCTTTGCCAGCGGAAATTTTGCCCATCTCAAACAGTTTGACAGCCGCGGCCAACAATAATTCGTGTGGCACTTCGTCCGGCTGGACGTTCAAGGCTAAATCAAGATCATCCGGAACCGAAAGGGTGATCTCACCCATCGTTTGCTCCCTTCAATGAGTCGTTTACACCCATCTCATGCACTCGTATCACAACCACTTTGGATTCATGAATAGGCCATTTCATCGGCGTTGGTATCGTAGCAGTTGCGACAAACTTTTGCTACATTTGGCCTGATATGATGAACCTCCGAGTAAGGATCGTTGCTACGCTGAGCCCGTTTCGCGGTTCGCTGAAGTTACCACAAGGAGAGGAAGGGAGGAAGAAGCGTTTTATCCGTGGATGCGGTCACGACTATAGACAGAAGCAGCATAAAATTCAAGAGCCTAGCCCATAGCGGCATTCAGCTGTTGGGGTTTCAGAGGCGGCAAAATAGCACACGAACCTGCCGAAGCTGGACATTGGACATCCCGAGCTACCTTATTACAGGGAGGAAGGACACAGGAAAGGAGACAACTCATGTCTCATTCCTGCACGGCGGCTTTCTTCTGCCGTACCGATCAGTGCTCATCGGTCACTGAGGTCTCGGCGAAGTTGAGAAGTCCATTCACATATGGCACAAACTCCACGGCCTTGTTCACCGCATAGAGCTGAATGGGGTTGTACAAGAAGAGAAAGTAGACTTGTTCGAAGGTGTGTCGTTCCATCTGGCGGATCAAGGCCTGCTGGTTCTCCTGATCCAAGGTGCGTAAGACCTGCTTACGAAGCTGGCGGAGTGCTGGCTGCTCGATGACCCAATTGTAACGACCGTCGACTGTGAAAATGTGGTAGATCTGAAAAACCGGGAAATTCAATATATCACCTGCCCATTCGCCTTATAGGACCCCTTAAAACGTAATTTCCAAATAGGTCTCTAACAAATTGTATTTGCGGACGATAAGGTGCTATCCGCATTGATAATTGAAGGGTAAAGGATAGCACGATGATCATCCAACTGAGGGGGCAGGCACAGGAAACCCTAGGCAAAACGGAGCTGGTCGTCATCACCGAGCGCGTCGATGATGTCGCGTTGCTGCTCGCTCAGATGATCCACATGGGCCTGCCCGAGATTCTAGACCAGCACCTGCCGCGTCACTGGAAGCAAAAAGGCTTGAGTTGGGGGTGGACGGCGGTGATCTGGCTGGCCTATATCCTGAGCGAAGGCGACCACCGAAAAGTAGCCATGGAAACGTATGTCCGAGGCATGAGACATACCTTGGAGCAGATCACGGCTCAGACCATCCGCGTGCTCGATTTTAGTGATGATCGCTTGGCGCATCTGCTCAAATCCCTCAGTAAAGCCAAGTATTGGCATCCGATTGAGCAAGCGCTCAATGAGCGCAGTATGACCCTCTATGACTTG
>Ga0268386_10004749_pt1 | contig 10049 bp, 7 predicted proteins | sample RVTome_15_FD_200260 | JGI IMG/M metagenome (GOLD analysis project Ga0268386, IMG submission 200260) | Soil microbial communities from uranium-contaminated site in the Upper Colorado River Basin, Wyoming, United States - RVT150D86... ...
ACCGAAGCGTGTCAACGACGGTTGTTGGACGAACTCGGGAGCGGGGGTCCCGCAGGATGATAGAAGCGCGGGGGCGCCGAATACCATCGCTTTGTCGGTGCGGGGTTCAAATCGGTGAGGTCGGCGCCGTGATTTTCAGTCCGCGCAAACCTTAATAAATGCATAGAAGCGGCTAAATTGAGTGACCCATTAACTTTGCCGGGCCAGCCCAGTTTCTCCCCTATTTTCTCATTTGCCTGGCAGTTGGATCACCCATTCTTCTTGGTCGTTGCGGCAAAAATTGGCGCTAAAACTTTTTTGCGTGTTCTTCAAATCTGTCTTTTCTCCACCATACAAGTCCACACTCAAACCGGTTCTATAGCAGGTTTCGTGTAGCCGCTTTCCATCGTTGTCATTCAGGGTATATCGAGCTCCTAGGGTAATTGAATACAAAATGTTTGTGCCCGTGCCGACCCATTTTTGGGTTTTATCCGGCCTGGGACGGCTACGGCTGTTTTTGAATTGAAAATCCAAAAATTCCTCGATGCTTTGCCTGTCCGGTGCGGTCATCATATCATGATAAACAGACCTAGCATTGACCAGTTTTGTCTGTAAGGACCGCAACCGAATACGTTCCTCCGCGCTTATTGACAACAGCGCCTTGATCTCCGAAAGAAGATCTTTCAATTCCTTGAGACGACCCTGCTCTGTCTGGTCCAGTCTCCGCGCATAAGCCGGGTCTTTTTTGCGTAGATCCTCGATCGATTTCATACCGTAGGTTGACTGCGGTAAGGTTTTCTCAGTGTGACTAATCAGCTGTTGGAACAACGATATATACCCCTTGAGGTTATCTCCCATGCCGGCATTATCGATCGCTGGCAAATATGACTTGATAAAGAGCTTGAAATGGTCGACCACGTTTCCCAGGTGGATCCCCTGGCCTGAGTGCAGAACCTTCTCACCCGAATCGATAAAGTCTCGCCACGCCCTGGGTTCGAACTTTGGGATCGTGACAGTTTTGAGGGCTGACGGCATCTCTTTTACTTGCTTACTGTCGTATATGTAAGCCGGGTGATAGATTGATGCATAAACGAAGGTAAAGGTGATCGGGTTGAGTGCCAACACTGAGATTGTCGCTGTCTCCTCCGGACGCATGAAACGCTCGTCGATGTTGTTTCTGTAACTGCCATGAATAAGCGCATGATTGCTTTTGGTTTCCACCCAAAACAAGGCGTCTTTATCCGCTGTGTCTCCGATATGTACGATGATCGCTGCCCGCGCCGGAAACGAACAGGCCGTGATCAATAGAAACAGCGCCCGCGCGACCATACACCGCATTGTAAGAAACCCTCTTAACACTTCATGGACCAGGCGATATGTCGTATTCCAGACGATCTTTATTCTTGGTGAGCCACGCCGTCATCGATTGACTATAGGCCCCGACCCGTTTTTTGTAATGACGCCGGCCGCTCCGGCGAAGCGGGGAATCTGATAAGGGCGTGGGCCGCGTCCGAATCGATGGTATTTAGCGCGACGCCGGTCGAGAACACAGAGAGCGGCTGTTAAAGGGGACATTCTATTATACTTTTCCCGTTGGAAACTTCGAGGCATCTTCTCTACAAACCAACCTGCACATCAACCAACGCGATTCCATCGACGACCAGTGCTACGCCAGCTTTTTCGTCCGATGTGACCCTGCCGCTCAGCTTGTCGTGCAGCATTCGATACGCACCGGGTGAACCGGTGACATGACGGGTTGCCAGTGCCCGGCGCATCTTTTGCCTCAGCCGGCCGAGGGCGCGGTAGGGACTTGTCTCGCTGTAAGCCGCGTACTGGTAGCCGTCGCCTCGCCGCCCTTCCTCCTCGGCACGCACGGTGAATCCAAGGCCGCCCTCGTGGCAGTTGATCACGAAGGCGCGTACCCGGCCCGTATAATCCTCGACCTCTTCGCGCATCGGGAAGTCGGCACCCCAGTCCTGTTTGTCCTTCTTCACGTCCTGATTCCCTCCCTGGTTGCTCTACGATCTTCAAACAAAGAAATCGGGCTAGACCCTTTCTTTAAGCTGGGGCTCTAACGATGGAGCTCAGCCGCCCCGAGCGCAGCGAGGGGTCGGCTGGAGCGATTTGTTAGGTGGTGTCCGGCTGTTCGTCCATATCGTCTCTTGCTTCATAAAGAAGGCCTCTCGCCGTCCGGCGGCGGCGCCGGCGCATTGACCGCTGGGCTCCCCTCGGGTTGATTTGTGCTTAGTGGGTATATCTTGGCGCTTTCCATGTTGTTTCCTCCCGTTGTAACTATCCTATCCAGAAGACTTTCAAGTTGCTCCAATTGTTCAATTTTTCGCAACGCTGGCAGCAAACAGGCTCCGGTGTTACTCTAATTAAAAACTCAATTCGGCTTATATTGAAGTTAACTTCAGTATTCAATAGGGCCGGCGATCACGTAAGGATGTGCACAGGGCCGGGTCTGCGTTGCGGGTTACTTGGGTGAGATAGCAGGAGCAGCCACTTTGTTTCGAGTTTTCCTTCCCCATTTCGGTTGCCGGGATTGTCATCTCATAGGCTTCCAGGAGGCGGATTGACGATTTCGGTACTCGGGTCGTCCGCAATCGTTTTCCCGCCGCCTTGCAGGCAAACACCGCATCGCGTTAGAAAGTGCTAACGGTCCTTTTGTAAATCGAAACGCGAGCGGAGCGGGTCGTAGTGAAGCAGGCTGCGCGTGCCGGTGGTAAACCATCCAAAAACGTCGGACACTGAACCCGTTCGCCAAGCTCAGGGCAGCCTTGAACTTTGAACGGTAGGTCTTTCGAAGTGGGTCCAACCATCCTTCGCATCGCGCTAATCGTTTCTGCAATTCTGATTATCTTAAGCCTTTGGGGCTTTTACATTTCCATTCGCCCGCCGAAGATTCTTTCCTCGATAACACCGCGTGACCTGAACATGGCTTACGAAAATGTCTCCTTCAAAACCGTCGACGACCTCACCCTGCGCGGCTGGTTCATTCCATCGGCAAAAACCACCGGCAAAACGTTGATTTTGCTTCATGGTTATCCGGCCGACAAAGGCAATATCTTGCCCGCCTTGGCGTTTCTGCACGAAGATTTCAACTTGTTGCTGTTCGATTTCCGCTATCTGGGGGAAAGCGCGGGGAGCTATTCCACCGCGGGAGCCCGGGAGGTCGAGGATCTCCTGGCGGCGATTCAATTTCTTAAAGGCCGGAGTACAACGGAATTGGGCGTGTGGGGTTTCTCCATGGGCGGCGCGGTGGCGTTAATGACGATCGAAAAGGCACCCGAGATCCGCGCGGTCATATCCGAGTCGAGTTACGCCAATCTCGGCGACATGGCTCTCGAGCTTTTTAAAATCCCCCTGCTGAATTATCCCATGGCCTACCTCGTCAGGCTCTGGGCCAAGGTCTTTCTCGGCATCGACTTGCGCGATGTCTCACCGGCGGATCGAGTCCGCCATTCTACGATTCCCATTCTTCTGACCCATTCGTCTGGCGACGAAGTGATTCCCTTTTCCCATGGCCAGGCGCTGCGCGAAGTATTGGCAAAAAATCCCAACGCTGAATTCTGGTTCAAAGAAAAGACTATTCACGGCCAGCTGGGTTCGGATTACCAGCAGAGGGTGAGGGATTTTTTTCTTAAACACATGTGAGGCGGCGAAGCCGCAATCAAATGAGCTCGGATTCCGCAGTTGCGATCGATATCGTAGCGCAAGGTGCAACCCTTCCGTAGCGAAGTCGATGGGTTACTGCCTCTAAGCAGACATCGATCAGTGGTTCTGCGATGGCAAGCTCTGCCCGATAACAACGAAGCGCCAAAGTGCAAAATGACTTTGAAATTTCACAGTCGGACGCCTTCGCTACTCCAGGATTCCACCTTGCACTTTCGGGCTTGTCTGCTTAACTGCGGAATACGGGATTAGTACATTTGATTTCGTTCAAAAAGTTCAAACCGTTCAAGTCGTTCAAAACGATGGCCGGATTGGTCGACGACTTGAACGATTTGAACGGTTTGAACGACTTGAACTCGTTCCTATCGTATGCTTCGGGCGCTTGGCAGCGCAACGTAGATGCCGATGACGGTCGCCGTGCCGGCGATGCTCATGGATGCCGCAGCCCATTGCGCTCCCACAACGGACGCCAGCGCTCCGATAATGATGCCGCCCGCCAACAGCACGACGTGGGTCATATGAAAAAGCGCCATGGTTCGGCCGCGGAATTCGGCCGGCGAGTAAGTTTGTATGACGGTCTGGGCCAGCGCGTGAGCGGTGACGTGAACGATGCCGACGATCACCATCAATACCAGTGAAAAATAGAACGACGGAGAAAACGCGAAGGCAACGATTATTATCCCATATAACGTCACGCCCCCCAGCATGATATTGATTCGCGGCAATCGGTCGCCGATAGCAGCGATGAGAACGGAGCTGCCGAGGGCGCCCACTCCCATCGCGCTCAGAAGCAGTCCCTGCCCGCTGGCGCCGACGCCCAGAATGTCGCGGGCGAACACCGGCAATAACGTCATAAACGGGATGATAAACAAAGACGCTGCCAGCACAATTAGCAGACTCGCTCGCACCCCCACGTTGCGCCAGCTGAACTTCCACCCTTCGATAATGCTTTGACCGAAGGATTGCTTGTGCGCCGAACCCCCGTGAGCGTGGGAGTAAGCGTGCTGCGTTGGGCGCAACTGTATGGTCCAGACCGTCGCCAAAAGATAAAAGATCGCCTGTGCGCCATAGGACCCGCCGGTGCCGAAGATCGCGATGAGAAAACCTGCCAGAGCGGGGCCGGTGCTGCGCGCGACGTTGAAAACGATGGAGTTGAGGCCGATGGCGTTGGTTATCTGCCCAAGAGGCACCGCATCGCCGATCATCGCGGCCCGCGACGGTTGTTGAAAAGTCCATACGATCGACATGCCAAAGGCGGTGACGTAAACATGCCACGGCTCGATACTGCCGCTGAATATCAGCAGAGCCAAGGCGCTGTACAGCACGCCGTCCACCACCTGGGCCACAATCACCTGCATTTTGCGCGAATAGCGGTCCGCGGCGCTCCCCGCCAAGGGCGAGAGCAGTAGGATCGGTATCGCCTGAATGCCGCGCACCAAACCGAGCTGAAGCGACGAGTTGGTCAGCTCATAAATCAGCCAACCGCGAGCCACCTGATCCATCCAGGTGGCCATCGCGGTAAAAATCTGGCCATACCATAACAGACGAAACTGGCGGTGCTGCAGCGCTTCCAACGCCCGCAGCCGAAAAAATGCATCGAAAGGACGCCGCAGGCGACGCGATGCCGCATTCTCCACGGCTGGCGCACTTGGATCGGAGGTCGGTGTTTTATCCAATTTCGGTGAGCGCAGGGTAAACTCCAGAGCCGGCGAAAGGCGGCGAACCGTACCTTGGTCGCAAGACCAAGGTAAAACTCTCCTGCCTATATCACGCGGGCGCGGGCGGCGTCCAGTTGCCGGCAAAACGAAAGGTCATCCTTCGGCCTTCTTCTTCCTCATGCCCCCTTCGACCATCTTGTATTCGAACAGCCGGCATTCGAGGGCGCCGTTGAACAGAGGCATGCGCCTGGAGGCGGCGAGGCGAATGAGCTTCGGCAAGCGCATATCGGCGCTCAACAAATAGGCGCGCCAGCCGCAAAAATGTCTCTTCAATCGGTCGCCGAGTTTTGGGTAAAATTCGGCCAGCGCCTGCTGCTCGCCGAGGCGCACGCCGTAAGGCGGATTGGTGACGATGATGCCTTCACTGGCCGGCGCGGCAATTTCCAAAACGTTGGCCTGTTTGAGGCTCACAATCTGTTCCAAACCGGCGGCCGCGATATTAGCTCGCGCCGCTTTCAGCGCCTCGCCGGAGAGATCGCTGCCGTGGAGCGCCAGCGGCGCCCTGGGTTTTTGCCGCGCGGCGCTGCTTCGCAGAAGTTCGCGCCATCGCTGGGCATCGAAATTTTTCAATTTCTCGAAAACGAAGTGTCGATCCAAACCCGGGGCGATGTCCAAGGCGATAAACGCCGCCTCGAGCAGGATCGTGCCGCTGCCGCACATGGGATCGAGAAATGGAATGCCGGGAACCCAGCCCGAAAGCCTGAGAATGCCAGCCGCGAGATTTTCTCTGAGCGGCGCTTCTCCCGTAGCCATGCGCCGGCCGCGCTTGAACAACGGCTCCCCGGTGGTATCGAGATAGAGCGCAAAATCGCGATCGGTCAAATGGCCCTGGATGGGAATATCCGGCTCGCGGGTATCCACGCTGGGGCGGCGTCCACGGAGCCGGCGGAACTTGTCGCATACAGCGTCTTTGATTTTGAGAGTGACAAAATTGAGACTGGTTAGCGGGCTCCTGGTCGCCGAGACGTCCACACGGATGCTGCGCGCCGGATCGAACCAATCGATCCACGGCGGGGCGTGGACGATGGCGTATATGTCGTCCTCGCTCCGGTAAGCGCCGCTCGCCACCTGCCACAGAACCCGGCTGGCGATCCGGCTTTCGAGATTGACCCGGTAGCAAAGGAAGAAGTCGCCGGCGAACTGGACGCCGCCACCCACGGCATGCACCTTTGCCGCATCGAGTTGGCGCAGTTCATCGGCCAAGAGCAGCTCCAAGCCGCGTGGACAGGTGGCAAAAAATCTTTCCATGGGGAAATATGCTTTTGAAGCAAGATGTCATATGAGGATGAAAGTTCAACGTTTGGGACGGTATCACCGCGAAGGCGCGCAGCCTGCGACGTTCAAAAAGTTTCAAACGTTCAAGCAGTTCAAAACGATGGTCGGATTGCTCGACGGCTTGAACGATTTGAACGGCTTGAACTGCTGCGCGTAGTATATGTGGTTAAATCTCTTCGCCTAAGGCGGAATATTGTTGCCGACTCAAGGAGAGACTATGTCGATCTACCAGCTCGGCGAAGACACGCCGGCCATTCCCGCCTCGGCGTACGTAGCGCCGGAGGCCGTCGTCATCGGCAAGGTAACGTTGGGAGAGCACGTGAGCATTTGGCCCGGTGCGGTGATCCGCGGCGACAATGACACGATTCAAATCGGCCCAGCGTCCAATGTGCAAGACGGCGCGGTGCTGCACGTTGATCCGGGATATCCGCTCAAAATCGGCGCCAGCGTCACTATCGGGCATCAGGCAATGCTGCATGGCTGCACTATCGGCGACGGTTCACTGATCGGCATCCAAGCCGTGGTGATGAACGGCGCGGTCATCGGCCGAGACTGCTTGATCGGCGCGGAGGCGCTTGTGACCGAGGGAAAAATCTTTCCCGATCGCTCGCTCATTCTCGGCGCACCGGCAAAGTTGGTCCGCCCGCTCTCGGACGAAGACGTTGAGAAAATGCGCCGCGCCGCGCCGGGCTACGTCAAGCGTCAGGAAATGTACAAGGAAAAGTTAAAAAAAATCGGCTGAATTAGTCGCTGCGCTCCCGTTCAGGCGGTTACCGCGCGGGGCTGATGCGCGCCGGCCTTTTTAAGCGCCGCCTTGGCTGCGTCGGTGACGGTGAACAGCGCCAGAGACTCGGAGTCGGTTTCATCCACCGGTGTCAAAGCGAGATCCGTATAAGCCAGGCGGTTCGGATTGGCTTTGATCTCTTTGCGCACCCTGTTGAAGCGCAGCCATAAACTGAGTATGCCCCGATGAGTGCGCAAGACATGGCGCAAGTATTTTAGGTGGAACAGCACCGGCCACTCCCGCGGCAACCCGGGGCGGCGGTCGCGCCGATACATCCGTCTCAAGTAGCCGCCTTCCAGCGGATGAATTCCTTCGAGCGTCTTACAGCCAAAAAACCACAGGCAGTAAAACATCACGTTGCCCGCGCTCATGCCGCAGGCGGCGGCGCGCCGCATGACCCGCTCGATATGCTCCGGTGTATAGTAGGCATTCCAGACGCGGTGATAGATCTCCTGCCATTCTTCGCGCGACATCCGGGGATGGCCCGTCGTGACATGTTCCAGATCGTACTTGTTCATGTCCGGATCCATCCAGATACCTTGGGCCGCGAGCTTCTTGTGATCCTCCGAGCCGGGCAGCGGCGTCAGGCAAAAGAACTCCAGCAGGTCGACCGGCAGCTCTTCCTTGATGATCTCAATGTCGCCCAGGATGCTTTCCGGGCTGTCGGCGGGAAAACCGAGAATATAGCCGCAATAGGTCACCACCCGCACCGCCTTCCAGCGTTGCAGCATGGTGCGGTATTCGGTGATCTTATTCTGCTTCTTTTTCGCCGCCAGCAGATTGTCAGGGTTGATGTTCTCGAGACCGATGAAGACCCTGTGGCAACCGGCCTTGGCGGCCTTTTCAATGAAGCGCGGAATCTTATGGCACATCGTATCGACCTGAATGATAAAGCTGACTTTCATTCCCTCCCGCTCGCTCAATTCGATCATCCGGTCGAAGATCGCTTCCCAATTGCGATTACGCGCGAAGTTGTCGTCGGTAATGAAAAAACTCTTGACGCCGTTGGCGAAATTGGCGCGCACGATCCGCTCCACGTCCTCGGCGCTGCGGTGGCGGGACTTGCGCCCCTGCACGTTTATGATCGTGCAAAAGGAACACTGAAACGGGCAGCCGCGCCCCGCGTCGAAGCTGGTATAAGAACCGGCAGTGCGTGCGACCGCGGTCACCGGCAAAATGGGATAAACGGCGCCTTCCAGCGCCGGCAGGTCGTCCATGTGATTATAAATCGGCTTCAGTTGCTTCCCCCAGGCGTCCCTCAGTACCTGCTCAATCCGTCCCTCGGCCTCGCCGGCGAAAATCGTAACACCCATCGCCAGGGCTTCTTTGATGTCCGCCGGTATTTCGGGAAGCATGGCGAGACATCCGCTGACGTGAAACCCGCCGATAACGACCGGGACGCCTGAAGCTCTGAGAGGACGGGCGATATCGATGGCGTGCGGAAATTGGTTCGATTGCACGCCGACCAATCCGACCACACCCCCGTCCGCCGCCAGCACGCGCCGGGCGATGCGCGAAGGCTTGATGCGGGTATTGGTCTCGTCGAAGACCTCGATTTCAATATCGACGTCTGGGCCAAGCACGTGACGCGCCGCGCAATCGGCCGCAAGCGCATGCAACGAACCGAGGGAATTGGACGGGATTGCCGAGCGCACCCACTGAATAACGTAGCCGTTATCATCGTAGTGCGACGGCTTGATCAGAAAAACACGAAATATCTTGCGGCGGACCATGATCTTGCTCGATGCCCCGCGTGCGAGCACCGCCTCTTCATTTAAATACTGGATATCCTGGCGCCGCGCAAATGGGCGGCATTGTCGTTGCGCTCCCGTTCAAATCGTTCAAGACGTTCAACCGCTTCGCTCCGTTCAAAACGTTGAAGACACATCGGCGTGAGCAAGGTAAAGATTGGCTACAATAGTTGAGCCAAGTCCGCCCTGTGACTTAACGGTTTGAACGGCTTGAACGGCTTGAACAAGCTTAGGCGGCGGTAACCGCGCGTGGCTGATGCGCGCCGGCTTTTTTTAGCGCCGCCCTGGCCGCGTCGGAGACGGTGAACAGCGCCAGCGACTCATCGTCTGTTTCCTCCACCGGCGTCAAGGCGAGATCGGTATAGGCGCCGCGGTTGGGATTGGCCTTGATCTCTTTGCGCACCTTGTTGTAGCGGCGCAGCAGAGAGATGATTCCCAGATGAGTGCGCCAGAGATGCGTCAAATATTTCAAGTGGAACAGCACCGGCCACTCCCGCGGCAAGCCGGGGCGGCGGTCGCGCCGGTACATCCGTCTCAAGTAACCGCCTTCCAGCGGATGGATGCCTTCCAGGGTCTTGCAGCCAAAAAACCACAGGCAGTAGAACATCACGTTGCCCGCGCTCAAGCCGCAGGCGGCGGCGCGCCGCATCACCCGCTCGATATGCTCCGGCGTGTAGTAAATCTGCCATGCGCGGCGGTAGACTCCCTGCCATTCCTCTCGCGACATCCGGCCATGGCCCGTCGTGACATGTTCCAGGTCGTACTTGTTCATGTCCGGGTCCATCCAGACGCCTTGGGCCGCAAGCTTCTTATGATCTTCCGAGCCCGGCAGCGGCGTCAGGCAAAAGAACTCCAGTAGATCGACCG
>Ga0268386_10004750_pt1 | contig 10048 bp, 10 predicted proteins | sample RVTome_15_FD_200260 | JGI IMG/M metagenome (GOLD analysis project Ga0268386, IMG submission 200260) | Soil microbial communities from uranium-contaminated site in the Upper Colorado River Basin, Wyoming, United States - RVT150D86... ...
TTTCCGGCGGGTCCCGCAGCCTCGCGGACGTCCTCCTCGGTGTGCCGACGGCGGCGGATGCGGACGATGTCCTCCTCGCCCTCCGCCATGGCCTCGACCGGCTCGTCCTTGACCAGCGGTTGGCCGGAGGCCGTGACGAACTGCCCCTTGAAGTTGCCGATCGCCTCCTCCAGCGCACGGACGTCGTCGTCGGAGAGCGCGTTGGTCGACGCGATGTTGTCCAGGATCTCCTTGCGCTCGCGGCCCAGGTAGTCGAGGAACTCGCGCTCGAACCGGCGGACGTCCTCGACCGGGACGTCGTCCAGCCGGGCGGTGGTCCCGGCCCAGATGGACACGACCTGGTGGTTCACCGGGAACGGTGAGTACTGCGGCTGCTTGAGCAGCTCCACGAGGCGGGCGCCGCGGTCGAGCTGAGCGCGGCTCGCGGCGTCGAGGTCGGAGGCGAAGGCCGCGAACGCCTCGAGGTCGCGGTACTGCGCGAGGTCGAGCCGGAGCGAGCCGGCGACCTTCTTCATCGCCTTGACCTGGGCGGCGCCGCCCACGCGGGAGACCGAGATGCCCACGTTGATGGCCGGGCGGACACCGGAGTTGAACAGGTCGGTCTCGAGGAAGCACTGGCCGTCGGTGATGGAGATGACGTTGGTCGGGATGAAGGCCGATACGTCGTTGCCCTTGGTCTCGATGATCGGCAGGCCCGTCATCGACCCGCTCCCGAGGTCGTCGGACAGCTTCGCGCAGCGCTCGAGCAGGCGCGAGTGCAGATAGAAGACGTCACCCGGGTAGGCCTCGCGGCCGGGGGGACGGCGGAGCAGCAGCGACACCGTCCGGTAGGCCTCCGCCTGCTTGGACAGGTCGTCGAAGACGATGAGCACGTGGTAGCCCTGGTACATCCAGTGCTGCCCGAGGGCGGACCCCGTGTACGGGGAGAGGTACTTGAAGCCCGCGGAGTCGGACGCGGGCGACGCCACGATAGTGGTGTACTCCATCGCGCCGGCCTCCTCGAGCGCCGTGCGGATGCCGGCGATCGTGGAGCCCTTCTGGCCGGTGGCGACGTAGATGCAGCGGACCTGCTTGGCCTTGTCGCCGGTCTTCCAGTTGTCCAGCTGGTTGATGATCGTGTCGACGGCCACGGCGGTCTTGCCGGTCTGCCGGTCGCCGATGATCAGCTGGCGCTGGCCGCGGCCGATCGGCGTCATGGCGTCGATCGCCTTGATCCCGGTCTGCAGCGGTTCGCTCACCGGCTGGCGCTGGATGACCGTGGGGGCCTGGAGCTCCAGTGCCCGACGGCCCTCGGGCTCGATGTCGCCCAGCCCGTCGATCGGCGTGCCCAGCGGGTCGACGACCCGGCCGAGGAAGGCGTCGCCCACAGGGACCGAGAGGACCTCGCCCGTCCGCCGCACGCTGGTCCCCTGCTCGATGCCGATGAAGTCGCCGAGAACGACCGCACCGATCTCGCGCAGGTCCAGGTTGAGCGCAAGGCCCAGCGTGCCGCCCTCGAACTCGAGCAGCTCGTTGGCCATCGCCGAGGGCAAGCCCTCGACGTGGGCGATGCCGTCACCGGCGTCGACGACGTGCCCCACCTCCTCGCGGGCGGTCTCAGGTGTGTACGACCGGACGTGTCGCTCGATCGCGTCGCGGATGTCCTCCGGCCGGATCGTCAGCTCCGCCATGGCGGTCCCTGCTCTCTTCGTATCTGGCCCCCGCGGCGGGCGGGAGGTGCGGTCGGGTCGGTGGGTTCAGGCTCCCAGGCGTCGACGTGCCTCGGCCAGTCGGTGGGCGACGCTGCCGTCGATGACCTCGTCGCCCATGCGGACGACGACGCCACCGGACACGGTCGGGTCGACCGCCACCTGCAGCGACACGGTGCGTCCGTAGATCCGGCCGAGCGCCGCCGCGAGCTGTTGCTGCTGATCCTCGGTGATGCCGTCGGCGACGGTCACCTCGGCGACGAGCTCCTCCCGGCGGGTGGCGGCGAGCTCGACGAGCTGGGTGACGGCCTGCTCGGCCTTGCGCCCGCGCGGGATCGCCACGACGTGGGAGACCAGGCGGACGGTCGCGTCGTCGGCCCGTCCCCGGAGCAGGTCGGCCACGAGATCCGCCTTGACGTTATCGGGCATGGAGGGGTCGTTCAGCGTCGCGCTCAACCGGTCGTCGGCGGCGATGGTGCGGGCGAAGCGGAACAGCTCGTCCTCGACGGCGTCCAGGCGGCCGCTCCGCTCCGCGACGAGGAAGGCGGCCTCCGCACCGAGGATCTCGAGCGCGTCGACCAGGTCGCGGGGTGAGGACCAGCGCCGGTGGACGACGTCGGCGACGACGTCCGTCGCCAGCTCGGACGCCCGGCCCGACAACAGGACGGACGAGGCGAGCGCGGCCCGCTGCTCCGCCGGTGTCCCCCCATCGGACAGCAGCCCGCGCAACGACGTCTCCCGTGACAGCAGTGCCGACACCTCGAGCAGCTCCGCGGAGAGCCCGTCGAAACCGGGCTCGCCGACCCGGCCGGCCAACGCCTCCTGCGCCTCCGCCAGGGACGTACGGCTGGGGCCGAGCATCAGCGCGTCACCGGCCCGTCCGGCGAGCCGGCACCGGCGGCCTCGAGGTCGGCGATGAAGCGGTCGACGGTCGCGCTGGTCCGCTGGGGGTCGAGCGACTCGCCGATGATGCGCTCGGCCAGGTCGGTCGCCAGCCGCCCGACGTCGCGCGACAGCGTCGCACGCACGGCGGCCGCCTCGCCGGCCAGCTGGATCTGCGCCCGCTCGGTCACCACGGACGCGGCGCGCTCGGCCTCGGTCCTCGCCTCCGCCACGATGGACTGGCGGTCGGCCTGGGCCTCGGCCCGGATCCGGGCGGCCTCCGACCGCGCCTCGGCCAGCTGCTCGCGGTAGCGCTCGAGCAGCGCCTGGGCCTCCGCGCGATCGGCCTCCGCCTGCTCGAGCTTGCGCTCGATCCCCTCGCTGCGCTCGTCGAGGATCCGCTGCAGCGCCGGCAGGACGAACCTCCAGAAGAGCAGGAAGAGGACGACGAAGACGACCGACGACCAGAGGATGTCGTAGGACGCCGGCAGCAGGACCGCTGTGCCCTCGACGTCCTGACCGCCCTCGGCGGCCCGGAGTGCCGTGACGTCCATGATCAGGTGAAGATGAAGCCGGCGACGAGCCCGATCAGCGCGAGCGCCTCGACCAGGGCGATGCCGATGAACATGTTGGTCCGGAGCACGCCGGTGACCTCGGGCTGGCGCGCCATGCCCTCGAGCGCCTTGCCGATGAGGATGCCGAGGCCGATGCCCGGGCCAATGGCGGCGAGGCCGTAGCCGATGGCGTTGACATTGCCGCTGACTTGAGCGAGCAGGTCCACTGCTTCGTTCCTTCCTGTGTGGCGTCCGGTGCGGGTGCACCGGACGTCGGCTTAGTGGGCCTCGCTCATCGCGCCGCCGATGTAGAGGGCGGTGAGGAGGGTGAAGATGTAGGCCTGCAGACCCGCGACGAGGATCTCGAACAGGGTGAAGGCGAAACCCATGGCGACCGCGGCGACGCCCAGCGGCTTGAGTGCGGGCTGGGCCTCGAAGAGCAGGTAGCTCGACGCGGCGAAGAAGAGCACGAGCATGAGGTGGCCGGCCATCATGTTGGCCATCAGCCGGATGGTCAGTGTGACGGGCCTGAGCACGAAGGTGGAGATCGCCTCGATGGGCGTGAGCAGGAGGTAGAGCGGCTTGGGCACACCGGGTGGGAAGAGGTTGTTCCGGAGGTAGCCGCCGAGGCCGTGGGTCTGCACACCGACCACGTTGAAGACCAGCCAGGACACGCCCGCGAGGAACATCGGCACGCCGATCACCGCGGTGCCCGCCATGTTGAGGGTCGGCAGGACCCCGGCGATGTTGAGCACGAAGACCATGAAGAACAGCGTCACCAGATAGGGGAGGAACCGGCGGCCCTGCTTGCCGATGACCTCGTCGATGATCTGGCTGCGGACGAAGGTGACGCCCATCTCGCCCAGCATCTGGAGGCGGCCGGGCACGACGCCGGGCTTGCGGAAGGCGCTCACGAAGAACAGGGCGAGCAGACCCGCCATGAGCAGGCCGATGAGGTTGATGCGGCTGGGTCCCCACCACGTACCGGCGCCGAACAGCTGCCCGGGGAAGAACTCGGACAGGGTGGGGGGATGGAATCCGTTGCCCTCGGCGGCGCTCAACCCGGCCAGGACCTGTGTCGGCGCGAAGGTGATCAGCGTCATCTCCCGGGTCCAGGGGGACGGTCAGTCCCTGCCGTACCGCACGTACACGATGTAGAGGCTGAGCGCGAATCCCACCACGATGCCGATCGGCACGAACACCGACGTACCCGCGAGGGTGTCCACCCCGAAGCCGACCAGGCCGTACAGCGCCGGGCCTGCGATCAAGGTGCCCATGACCGAGAAGACGACCGAGTCCCCACGGGAGATCTCCCGCGCGGCCTCGTCCGACTCTTCGTTCATGCCGCGGCCAGACGATACCAACCCACGGCCGCGCAGGTCACAACCGGTCCGAGGGGCGGCGCGGCGCCGGTTCCACGTATGGCACGCGGGTCCGCAGGACCACGAGGCACTCCGCCGTGAGCCATCCCGCGACCCCGACCGCGAAGGCCGCCAGGAAGGCCGGCCGCGACCAGGACCCGTCCTCCCGGAGCACGCTCAGCACGGCGACCAGGGCGAGCACCTTGACCACCCAGGAGCCGACGAGGAGGGCCAGCATCCGCCGGGAGTCCATGCCGGCGGTCAGCAGGGCGAGCACCGCGGTGATGCCGAGGAAGGCCGCCGGGACGGCCAGGCCCAGGAAGGCGCCCCGGGCACCGGCGCCGCCGGCGGCGACCCAACCCGAAGCAGCGGCGACCGGCAGGGCCACGACAGTGCCGAGACCGACGACGCGGAGCACGCGACGCATGGGAACGACCAGGGCCTCGGGACCGTCCGGCACGGAGCACTCCTCGGGTGGGGGGCGATGCCCCAGGGTACGGGGGAGGGCGGACCGCACCCGGTGCCCGCGCTTCAGGCGGGTCGGCCGAGCAGCCCGCGCGGTCGCCAGAGGGTGAGGGCGACGGTGAGCACGAGGACGACACCCACCCCCACCATGCTCTGCCACCCGCCGACCAGGGCCACGACCACGACCCCGAAGGCGACCAGGCCGGTCCAGATCCACATCACCACGACGGCCCGACGGTGGGAGTGGCCGATCTCGAGCAACCGGTGGTGCAGGTGCTGCTTGTCCGGGGCGAAGGGCGACCGGCCGGCCCGGGTGCGTCGGGTCACGGCGAGCAGCAGGTCGGTGAACGGCACCGCGATGACCGCAACCGGCAGCACCAGCGGGAGCAGGGCCGGGAGCACCGAGGCGTCGCCCACCACCTGCGAGTCGAACTTGCCCGTGAGGGTGATCGAGCTGGCCGCTAACAGCAGCCCGATGAGCATCGACCCCGAGTCACCCATGAAGATGCGTGCCGGGTTGACGTTGTGCGGCAGGAAGCCCAGACACATCCCGGCCAGGATCACGGTCACCATGGCCGGCGTGGTCAGCCGGGAGACGCCCTGCTCGACGGTGAGCAGGTAGGCGTAGGAGAAGAACGCCAGCGCGCCGATCCCGACGACCCCGGCCGCAAGCCCGTCCAGCCCGTCGACGAAGTTGACGGCGTTGACCGTGGCGACCACGAGCAGGACCGTAAGCAGCGAGCCCTGCACGGGGTCCAGCACCAGCGGCCCGGAGGGCAGCGGCAGCCAGATGAGCTGCACGCCCTGGACGACGAGCAGCCCGGCCGCGAGAAGCTGACCGGCCAGCTTGGTCAACGCCCCGAGCCCCCACACGTCGTCGGCCACACCCACGGCGCAGATGACGACGGCCGCGGTCAGGAGCGCGCGCGCGTCGTCCGACTCGCGGAAGACCGCCGACATCCGAGGGAGGTAGCTGGCCACGAGCAGCCCGGCCAGCATGCCGGCCAGCATCGCCGTGCCGCCCAGCCGTGGCACCGGTTCCCGGTGCACGTCGCGGTCGCGCGTCGGCGGCACGGCTCCGACCAGGTGGGCGACCCGCCCTGCGAGCCCGACGAGGAGATACGTCGTCGCGGCGGCGACAAGCAGCGTGAGGACGTACTCGCGCACCGGCGGGGGTGTCCTGCCGGGTCAGCGGGGGTAGGCGGGATGCCTGCGCACGAGGGCACCCACCGCATGGCCGATCTCGGCCGCGGCCGACCCGTCGGCGTCGCGCACGGCCCTGCTGATCAGGGACGCGACCTCCTTCATGTCCCCCTCCCCCATGCCCTGTGTCGTGACCGACGGCGTGCCCACGCGGATGCCGGAGGCGGTCATCGGTGGCTGCGGGTCGAAGGGGATGGCGTTCTTGTTGAGGGTGATCCGGCTGGCGTCGCAACGGGTCTCCGCCTCGGCACCGGTGACGCCCAGTGGGCGGAGGTCGATGAGCGCCAGGTGCGTGTCGGTACCACCGGAGACGGGCCGCATCCCCTCGGCGGCCAGGCCCTCGGTGAGGGCCTGGGCGTTGGCCACGACCTGGCGGGCGTAGGACCGGAACTCCGGCTGCTGCGCCTCACGCAGCGCCACCGCCTTGGCCGCGATCGCATGCATCAGCGGCCCGCCTTGGCTGAACGGGAAGACCGCCTTGTCGATCTTCTGTGCGTGTTCTGCCCGACTGACGATCATCCCGCCGCGGGGGCCGCGCAGGACCTTGTGCGTCGTGAAGGTGACCACGTCGGCGTAGGGGACCGGCGAGGGGATCGCCCCACCCGCGACCAACCCGATGAAGTGGGCGGCGTCGACCATCAGCACCGCACCCACTTCGTCGGCGATCTCCCGGAAGGCGGAGAAGTCGATCAACCGCGGGTAGGCCGTCGCCCCGCAGATGATCATCTTCGGTCGGTGCTGCCGCGCGAGGTCGCGGACCTCGTCGTAGTCGATCCGCTCGTCCTCGGCGGAGACGCCGTACGAGACGACGTGGAACCACTTGCCGGAGAAGTTGACCCGGGAGCCGTGCGTGAGGTGCCCTCCGTGCGGCAGCGACATGGCCAGGATGGTGTCACCGGGCACTGTGAACGCCGCGTAGGTGGCGAGGTTGGCGCTGGCGCCCGAGTGGGGCTGGAGGTTGGCGTGCTCGGCGCTGAAGAGCTCCTTGGCGCGCTGGATCGCGATCGACTCGGCGCGGTCGACCTCGGCGCAGCCGCCGTAGTAGCGGCGCCCGGGGTAGCCCTCGGCGTACTTGTTCGACAGCGTCGACCCCAGAGCGGCGAGGACCGCCGGCGAGGTGAGGTTCTCGCTGGCGATGAGCTGGAGTCCGCCGCGCAGGCGGTCCAGCTCGGCGAGGAGCACGTCGGCGATCTCGGGGTCCTCGTCGCGCAGCGCAGCGAAGTCCGGGCCCCAGAAGGGGACTGGCTCGGTCATCTCACGCACTCCTCGGCAACGGCTTGCGGCGACGGTGGGGTCACTCTACGACCACGTCGTCGTCCCCCGGGTGCTCGGGACGGACGCCGCCCCGTTCCCGGAGCCCCCAGCAGGGTGAGTCACTCCGCCATCGGGGACCGGCAGATGTTGCCCCGTGCAGACGTGCGGAGGGAGGTCATGCCGTCACCGTCTCCGGGACGACCTCGCGGAGGAGGTCGACGGAGATCGTCCCCTCCCGCAGGACGACCGGGGCCGTCCCGGTGACGTCGACGATGCTGGACGGCACCTGGTCACCGGCCGGACCGCTCTCCAGGTAGACGGCGACGGCCTCCCCCAGCTGCTCGCGTGCCTCCGCCGCCGTCGCGGCGGGCGAGCGGCCCGAGCGGTTGGCGCTGCTGACTGCCATGGGGCCTGTGGCCTGGAGGACCTCGAGCGCGACGGGATGGAGCGGCATCCGGACGGCTACGGTGCCACCGGTGTCCCCCAGATCCCAATGGACCGAGGGTTGCTCGTGGCAGACGAGCGTCAGGCCCCCGGGCCAGAAGGCCTCGGCCAGCCGTCGGGCGGGCAGGGACAGCTCCGCGGCCACCCCGGAGAGGGTCTCGGTGGACCCCACGAGGACCGGCACGGGCATGTTGCGCCCGCGTCCCTTGGCCTCGAGCAGCGCGGCGACCGCCTCGGGGCGGAACGCGTCGCACCCGAGGCCGTAGACGGTGTCGGTGGGAATCACCACGAGGTTCCCGCGACGCACGGCACTGGTCGCCGCCACGATGCCGCCGTGCCGCTGGTCCGGAACCCGGCAGTCGAAGGCGCGGCTCACGGTGCTCGCTCCGCCCGACGAGCGGTCAGGTAGCGGGGCCGGTCGGCGAGGTCCGGGTGGTCGACCACGTCGACCCACCCTCCCGTTGCGCGGAACAGCTCCGGGGCTTCCAGTCCCTGCCGGTCGGCGTGTTCCACGACCACGACGCCCCCCGTCCGCAACAGCCGCGCTGCGACGCGTTCGACGACCCGGATGGCGTCGAGCCCGTCCTGCCCCGCCCAGAGGGCGGCAGCCGGATCGTACGAGGCCACCTCGGGGTCGCGCACGTCCGCGCCGTCCGGGACGTACGGCGGGTTGGCGACGACCACGTCCACGGCGCCGTCGAGCTCGGGAGCCGCCGTGACCATGTCACCGGCATGCAACCGCACCGTGCTGCCGGCGAGGTTACGGCCGGCCCAGGCGAGGGCGGCCGGCTCGCTCTCAACGGCGTGCACCCGTGCCTCGGGCACCTCCTGTGCCACCGCCAGGGCGATGACGCCCGAGCCGGTGCACAGGTCGACGACGACGGCCTCGGGTCCCGCCGCCCGCGTCGCCTGGACGGCCGCTTCCGCGACCACCTCCGTCTCCGGACGAGGCACGAAGACGCCCGGACCCACGAGCACCTCGACGTGGCGGAAGGCGGCCCGGCCGGTGATGTGCTGCAGGGGCTCGCGTGCGGCGCGCCGGGCGACCGCGTCGGCGAAGCCCGTACCGACGTCGGCGAAGCGCCAGAGATCCCGTCGCTCGACGCCCAGCGAGCGCGCCGCCAGCTCCTCGGCGTCGTGTCGCGGAGAAGGCACGCCGGCCGCGGCCAGCGTCCGCTCGGCCAGGTCGACGGCCTGCCGGAGGGCGTTCATCGGCGACGGCCCGCGGCGTCGTCCTCCAGCGCGGCGGCGGCGTCGGCGTCGACACAGGCCTGGACGACGGCGTCGAGGTCGCCGTCCAGGACCTGGTCGAGGTTGTAGGCCTTGAAGCCGACCCGGTGGTCGGCGATCCGGTTCTCCGGGAAGTTGTACGTCCGGATCCGCTCCGAACGGTCGACCGTGCGGACCTGGCTGCGGCGGGCGGCCGACGCCTCGGCGTCGGCGCGCTCGCGTGCGGCGGCGAGCAGCCGCGCCCGCAGGATCCGCAGCGCCTGCTCGCGGTTCTGCAGCTGGCTCTTCTCGTTCTGGCAGGACACGACGACTCCGGTGGGCAGGTGCGTGACCCGCACGGCCGAGTCCGTGGTGTTCACACTCTGTCCGCCGGGGCCCGAGGAACGGAAGACGTCGATGCGCAGGTCCTGGGGGTCGATGGTGACCTCGTCCTCGGTCTCCACGTCCGCCAGGACGAGGACCCCCACGGCACTCGTGTGGATGCGGCCCTGGGACTCGGTGACCGGCACGCGCTGGACGCGGTGCACGCCGCCCTCGTACTTCAACCGTCCGTACGGCGCCTCGCCGGGACCCGTCGCGCCACGCGCCTTGACCGCCACCGAGACGTCGCGGTAGCCACCGAGCTCGGACGGCTCCGCGTCCAGGGTCTCCGTACGCCAGCCGGCGCGCTCGGCGAAGCGAAGGTACATCCGCAACAGGTCACCGGCGAAGAGGGCGGATTCCTCGCCGCCCTCGCCGGCCTTGATCTCGAGGATCGCGTCACGACCGTCGTCGGGGTCGCGCGGCAGCAGCAGGGACCTGAGCCGTGCCTCGAGCTCGGCCCGGCGGGTCGCCAGGGACTCGGCTTCCTCGGCGAAGGCCGCGTCGTCGGCCGCGAGCTCCACCGCGGCCTCCCGGTCCTCACCCGCCTGCTGCCAGGCCCGGAAGGTCTCCACCACGGGCGTCAGCTCGGCGTAGCGCCGCCCGG
>Ga0268386_10004751_pt1 | contig 10048 bp, 5 predicted proteins | sample RVTome_15_FD_200260 | JGI IMG/M metagenome (GOLD analysis project Ga0268386, IMG submission 200260) | Soil microbial communities from uranium-contaminated site in the Upper Colorado River Basin, Wyoming, United States - RVT150D86... ...
GGCCCGGTTGACGGCATCGCAGCCGAGCCGCAGTACCTCGACGTGTTCGTGCCGCCCAACCGCCGGCGCACGCTGCCGGTCGAGACCACGCGGCACGCGTTCGCCTACGTGTTCTCGGGGTCCGGCGCCTTCGGCAACGCCTCCGGGCCGCAGCCCGTGCTCACCGATCCGCTCGGCGACGCCGACACCGCGAAGCCCGTGCTCGCCGACAACCGCTCGCTCATCCTGTTCGACCGCGGCGACGAAGTGACGGTACAGGCCGGCGATCAGGGCATCCGCTTTCTGCTCGTCTCAGGCCGGCCGCTCCGCGAGCCGGTCGCCTGGTACGGCCCCATCGTCATGAACACGCAGGACGAGCTGCGGCAGGCATTCGAGGAGTATCAGAACGGCACGTTCCTGAAACACACGTGACCGACGGCGCGGGGAGCGTGGACTACCGAATCAGCTCGAGCCTGGCGCGCGCGAGCGGCGCGATGAGCGGCCCCTCGCTCGCCAAGCGGGCCTCGGCGGCTTCGGCAGCGGCCGAGAACGCCGTCCGCGCTTCGCTCGTCCGGCCCGCGGCTTCCAGGCAGAGCCCGCGCAGGTACGCGACGGTGCCGGCCGCCACGCCCGCGCCCTCCTCCAACTGCACGCGGCCCAGCGCCTGGAGCGCCCCGTCGTAGTTGCCCAATCGCAGCTCGACCACGGCCAGGTTCAGGTTCGAGGCGGCGGTCGCGACCGGCCCGGACGCCGTGGCGGCGGCGCGGCGGAGATCGAGCAGCGCGCGGTTGTAGAGAATCGCCGGATCGCGCAGCGGGATCGTGTCGATCACCATCGACACCGGCGCGGTGATCGTCCGCGTCTCGCCGCCGGCGCCCTTCAGGTCCACCTGCAGCCCTCCGGCGGATTCGAGCCGCGAGACCACAGCCCGCAGGTCGGCCACCGACGCGACAGGCGCGCCGGCCGCGCCGACGATGACGTCGCCGGCCGCGAACCCGGCTGAGGCCGCCGCGGCGCCCGCGCGCACGACGACGGCGCCCGAGACGCCCGCGACGTCAACGGCCGACACCTCCAGCGAGGGCCGGACGATCGGCGGCAGCGGGGCGCCGATGCGCTCGGCCACGCGCCGCTGCGACGCGGCGTCGGCGGTGTGCACCGTGAGCACGTCCGGATCGCCGCTGCCGGCGGCCAGCAGGACGACCGTGGCTTCGTACGCCTCGGCGCCCACGGCCACTGCGGCGACGCCCTGCGTGCCGAGATCCGCGGCGATCCTCTGCCCCAGATCTCTGACGGCCGCGCGCGGCAATGCGGCGGGCCCGGCGCCGGTCTGCGGGCCACCGAGCCAATTGTCGGGCGCGTTGTGTTTGCGAAGGACGGCGTCGAGCTCGGCCTGGACCGGCGCGTACACGAGCAGTGCCGGCGCGCCCGAGAGCGCCCGCTCGACGGCCTCGCGCAACTGGTCGGGCGGCAGGGCCGCGCTGCCCCGCGCCGCGACAATGGGGAACGCGGCGCGCAGCGTGGCGTTGAGCGTCTCGGTCGCGCCGCGCGGCCAGTCGCGGCGATCGACGAACCGGCCCTCGCGGCCGCGCACTTCGATCACCCGGCGGCCCTCGCACACCGTGAGCGTCGATCGCTCGCGGACCGGCCCCTGCTGCTCGCCGTCCACGAACACGATCGCGTCGGCCGCCGGGCTCTGCAGGCGCACGGTGGCCACCGCGCGCGCCAGCTCGAGCGGCTCGGTCACCACGTCCTGCGTGACGTTCATCGGCAGGCTCAGCGTCACGTAGCACTCGCGGCGCAGCTCGATCCGGTGCTGGCCGAGCGGGATGTCGGCGACGACGAGCGGCGCCGACGGTCCGGTGGCGGTCGGCCCCGGCTCGGTCTGGCCGCGCGGCGTGCCGTCGATCACGACCTCGGCGCCGGCCGGCACGCTGACGACCGTCAGGCTCGCCGAGATGCGCTCGAGCGTCAGCGTCAGCTCGGTGGTGTTGCTCGCGGTGATCGACACCGGCTGATCGAGCTGCGAGAAGCCCGGGCGATTGACCACCAGGCGATGGTCGCCCGCCACCAGGTCGATGACGACCGGCTCGGTGGGCACGGTGTACGCGCGCCCGTCGATCACGACCTCGCCGGCCGGGGTGGACGACAGCATCAGGTGCCCGATGGTCAGCTTGCGGACGCCATCGAACAGCGCGACGACGCGCGGTGAGATGCCCTCGCCGAGCCGGAAGTCCGGCCGGATGGCGAGCAGCGCGGCGAAGTCCTGCTCGGCGCCGCTCGCGTCGCCCAGCGCGAATCGCGCGCGCGCGCGCATCTCGTAGGTCTGCACGAGCAGGTCCGGCCGGTCGGCCCCGCTCGACGTGATGGCGATGATGAGCTGGTCGAAGACCGGCACCGCCTTGTCGTACTCGAACGCGTCGTAGAGGCGCTTGCCCTGGTCGAACAGCAGGTCCAGCGCGGCGGCCTGCTGCGGGGCCCCCGGCAGTTGCGCCTTGACGGGTGCGGTCCCGGGCGCGGCGGCCACAACCAGCGCGAGCCCGACACAGACGGCATGGCGGACGTGTTTCATCGGTACACCAGGATGCGCTCGGCCCGGCCGTCGTAGATCAGCGCGCCGCCCGACTCGTCGACCAGCAGCGCCATCGCGCGGTCGAAGCCGCCGGCCTGCCGGTCCGGTGCGAACGCGGCGAGCAGGCGGTAACCCGACGCGGCCGGCGCGCCGGCGGCGGCCGGATCCGGGTAGGGACTGAACACGGCCAGCTTCTGCCGGCCCAGGACGTACAGGTGGCCGAAGTCGTCGAAGGCGAGCGCCTCGGGGTCGCGCACATCCACGCCGGCGGCGCGCAACTGCACGCGCGCGGTGGTCCGTCCGTCGGCGTCGAAGACCAGGACGTCGCGGCCCTCGCGCTCGATGGCCGCCACCTCGCCCCGCAGCCCGACGGTCATCCGCCGCACCCGCGCGGCCGCAAACGCGCCGGCGTGCGATCCGTCGCGGTTGAAGCGGTGAATCGCGCGCTGATCCTCGTCCATGATCAGCCACTGGCCGTTCGACAACTGCACCGCCTCGACGATCTTGTCGAGCGCCCGGGCGCCGCTCTGCGGATCCGGCAGCAGAATCGGCACCGACGCGCCATCCATCGTCTTGAGCGACGCGCTGTCGACGGCGATCGGATTGCCGGCCGCGTCAACGGTCAGCAGCCGGAACCGCGCGAACGCAGGCGCCCGATCGCCCGCGCCGGCGTCGACCGGGCCGAACGCTGATTCGCTCGACCAGTAGATGCGTCCCGTGCCGGTGCGGACGAGCCGCACGACGTCGCGCAGGCGCGACGGGCCGATCGACTCGCTCGTCTGCGCGAAGGCGGCACCGGCCGGCGCGCGCACGTACAGCCGATGCAGCAGCGTGATGCGCGAGAGCGCCCGCGCCGCCGCGTCGGTGTCGGGCCAGCGGTTTCGGACCTGCTGCAGCTCCTCCATCGCCAGAATCGGGCGCCCCAGCGCGACGAGCACCTGGCCGGCGGTCAGATACGCCTCGGCGGCGGCCTGGCCCGCCGGGTACTCGGCCGTCACGCGCCCGAGGTTGGCCAGCGCCTCGTCGAGCCGCCCCGCGTAGAAGAACGTCTCGCCCGAAAGCTGGAGCGAGCGCGCCACGGCGCCGGAGTTCGGAAAGAGCCGGATGACGCGATCGAAGTTGGCGAGCGCCGCCTCGAGGTCGGCGCCCTGCCGGCTGCGCGCGAGCGCGAGCCGGCCGCCCATGACGTACGCGTCGGGCGCCGAGTCCGACGTGGCGTAGTTGCGCAGGATGGCGTCGACCGCCTCGGCCGCCTGCGCCGTGTCGCCCGCCACGTCGAGGTAGTAGCGCGCGATCTCCAGCAGCGCGTCGTCGGCGAACGACGTGTTGGCGTGCGTCTCGGCCACGGCGCGGAAGTCCCTGAGGGCCTCCGCGTAGTTGCCCTGCCGCGCGAACGCGCGGCCGCTCTCGAGCTGCCGCCGCGCCACGTCTTCGCCAGCCGCCTGCTGAGCGGAAGGCGCGCCAAGCGCCGTCAGACAGGCGAGCGGAATGAATAGGAGCCTGGTCGTGAAGTGCACTCGACTCAATCCCCCGGCGCCCTGAACTCGACCCTCGCCCGCTGGCCCGACGAGACGGTCACCGTCTGGCGATCGGTCTTCCCGTCGTCGCATCGCAGCTCGACGGTGTGCCGGCCGGGCGCAACCGGGCGGTTCGGAATCTGCGGATAGCCGAAGTCCTGCCCGTCGACGAAGATCTTGCACGTCTCGACGACCGAGAAGATGGCGAGCGCACCGAGCGGCGGCAGCGTGACCGACACGCGGGCGCGCTGGAAGTCCACGTCGAGCGTCTGGTTCAGCAGGTACTGGCTGTTGCGCGCCACCACGCGGCCCTCGGCGGGCTGGATGGTCAGGTCGTGTTCGGTCGCCGCGGCGGAAAGCACCGTGCTGCCGCGCACGATCTCGAACGGGTAGTCGGCGGAGGCGGTGACGCGGGCGGGCCTGGGCACCGGCCGGAGCGTGAAGGCCTTGCTGCCCGACTCGAGGTCGCCCGCCGTGATCTCGCCGGTCAGGGGCTGGTGCCCTTCCAGGGCGAGCCCGATGGCGCTTGGCAGGGTGTCGCCCACCGTGACGTCGGCCGGCGTCACGAGGCCGGTGTCCGCGCCGTTCAATGTGATGCGGGCGCCTTCAGGCTGCGAGGTCACGCGCAGCGACGTCGGCGCCGGCGCGGGCGCGCCGGCCTCGGGGACACCGGCCTCGGCGCTCGTGGCGGCGTCGCCGACGGCCGCGGTCCAGGCGCGGCTCCCCATGAACGTCCAGAGGCCCGCGACCGCCACCAGCACGACCGCGAACCCGACCATGACCATCACCGGGCTGAACGCGCGCGCCGGCGGCGCCGCGCTGCCCGGCGCCGCGTCGGCGGCGGCCTCGGCAGCCGACTTGCGCATCCGCACGTTGGAGATGCTCGGCGCGCCCGTCTCGGTCCGCGGCTTCGTCGCGAAGAGCTGCGTGACCACTTCCGGGTTCGCCGTGGGCATCCGCTCGTCGCCCGTGGGCTTGAGCGGCAGGTCCAGCATCATCCGCACGGTCTGCAGGTCCGACGCCATCTCCTGCGCGCGCGCGTACCGATCGGCGGGGTTCTTCTGAAGCGCGCGCGTGACGATCTCGTTGATCGCGTCCGGCAGGTCCGGCAGCTCCTCGCGCAGCGTCGGGGCGTCGGTGTGCATGATCTGGTAGGCCACCGACGTTGGCGAATCGCCGACGAACGGCCGATGGCCGGCCAGCAGCTCGTACAACAGCACGCCGGCCGAGAACAGGTCGGCGCGGCCGTCGACCGGCTGGCCCATGATCTGCTCGGGCGCCATGTAGCTCGGCGTGCCCATCACGGTGCCCGACTGCGTGAGCGAGCTGGCCGTGAAGCGCGCGATGCCGAAGTCGAGGATCTTGACGGTGCCATCCTCGAGCAGCCGCACGTTGCCCGGCTTGATGTCGCGGTGGACGATGCCCTGGTCGTGCGCGTAGGCCAGCGCCTCGCACAACTGCGCGACGATGTCGAGCTTCTGGCCGAGCAAGAGCGCCGCGTCTGACTTGAGGACCTGGTCGAGATCCTGCCCGCCGAGCAGCTCCATCACGATGTACGGCGTGCCGTCCACCTCGCCCAGCTCGTGGATGGTGACGATGTTGCGGTGCTGCAGGCGGGCGACGGCGCGGGCCTCGCGCTGGAAGCGCTCGCGCGCGGAGCTGTCGCGCGTGAAGTCGAGGTGCATCATCTTGACCGCGACGTCCCGCTCGAGAGACGGGTCGTGGCCGCGATACAGCACACCCATGCCGCCCCGGCCGACCAGATCGATGATGTCGTAGCGTCCGATCTGCTTTGGAATACCCGCCATGTGGTTTTACAGACGCTACAATTTACCCCACCGGGCTCAAATCTCAATGGCCCCCTGCCGGATGGGCCCGAAATGCGCCCGATTGTCGCGGCCGGTACCGTCAAACGACCGGCTGCGCCACGAGCAGGGCCGGCAGCGCGGCGAACGCCCACGCCACCGGCACCCGGCCAGCGCCGGACGCCGACCGGCGCCCACGCGTGTCTGGTGTCAGAATGACAGAACACGCCGGGATGATCGACCGCCTCTCGTTGGGACTCGCCGGACTGGCGCTGTTGCTGCCCGCGCTCGTGGAACCGGGCGCGTCTCGACAAGCTGGCGCCCCGCCACCCGGCCCGCCCTTCGACCGGCTCGCGCAGTGGGCTGCGCTCGTCCGCGTGCACGCGCCCGGCGAGCGCGACGAGGCCGCCGACCGGGCGGCGACGTACGCGACGCCAGCGCTCGACACCGTGCTCGACGAGCTGACGGCCGCGCGCGATCTCGTTGACCGCGCGCTGGCCGCGCGGCACGGCGCGGTCGCGACGACCGACTGGCGCGGCACGCGCGTGGACGTCGGGACCGTCGCCGCCCTGCTGGGAGCGCTGGCGACCGTCGAGTTCCACGCCGCATCGCCCGACCTGCCACGCGCGCGGCGCGAGCTGGACCGCGCGACCGTCCGCCTCCTCGAGGCCGGCGCGCTGCTCCACGCCGACGCCGCGCTCGTCGTGCCGCCCGTCCTCCGAGTGACGACCGACGCCGAGCCTGACGCGCGAGGCTCGCTGCTCGTCATGGACGGACGCGTGACGGGCATCGAGCGCACGGCCGACAGCCAGCTCTCCACGCACTTCGGCTTCGGCAGCCGCCTGATGGACCTGGCGGCCGCCCTGGGAGGCCCGGCCGCGAACCGGCCGGCGTGGTACCGCGCCACGACCGCCGTTCAGCTCCGGGACGAGATGTTCGGCGACGTGTTGCCGTACCTCGAGCACGCGCTCGCCGTCCTGCCGGACGACCCGGTCCTGCTGTTCTACAGCGGGGCCCTGCACGAGGTCTTCGCGCTGCCGCGCTCGCAAGCGGTCCTCCAGTCGGCGGAGCTGCCGCCGGACATGCAGCACTCGGTCGCCGGTTCCGCGGAGGAGCTGCGGACCGCCGAGCGCTTCTACCGGCGCGCGCGCGATCTCGATCCAGCCTTCACGCTCGCAACCGTGCACCACGGCCGCGTGCTCGGACTGCTCGGCGACCACGAGGCGTCGCGCGCGACGCTCGAGCCGGTGCGTGCCGCGATCGCCGATCGACCGACGCGGTACTACGCGGAGCTGTTCCTGGGCGACGCCTGGCGCGGCCTTGGCGATGTCGCGCGCGCCCGCGATCACTACGCGCGCGCCTCGGCGCTCTATCCCCGCGCGCGCACGCCAGGCCTCGTCGCGAGCGCGCTCCTGCGCGCACATGGCGATCGGGCGCAGGCCGTCGCGCTGATCCGGCAGGCGCTCGGCGGCCGCGTCGGCCGCAGCCTCACCGACGATCCGTGGTGGACGTATCACACGGCGCACGCCGCCGACGCCGGCGACCGCCTCGACGCGATGCGCCGGGCCCTGCACGCGGGAGGCGCGCGGTGATTCGCGTCGCCAGGCTCCTGCTGCTCGCCGCCGCACTCGCCGCGCCGGCCGGCCGGCCTTCGGCCGCCGCCGCCGCGCAGAACCCGACGTTCGCGACCCGCGTGGACGCCGTCCGCGTGGACGTTCTCGTCACCGACGCCGGGCGCATCGTCGAGGGCCTGTCGGCGGCGGACTTCGAAGTCCTCGACAACGGGGTGCCCCAGCAGGTCGATCTCCTCAGCTTCGGCGAGCTGCCCCTCAACGTCATCCTCGCGTTCGACATGAGCGAGAGCGTGGCCGGGAGCCGCCTGCGCAACCTGCGGACCGCCGGCCGCGCCCTGCTCGGCGGCCTGCGGCCGGCCGACCAGGCCGCGCTCGTCACGTTCAGCCATGCCGTCGTGCTGGCCGCCGACCTGTCGTCCGATACGACGCTCGTGCGCGCCGCGCTGGACGACGCCGCAGCCTTCGGCAGCACGGCGCTGGTGGATGCGGCCTACACCGGTATCGTGCTGGGCGAGTCGGACCGCGCGCGCGCGCTCCTCATCGTCTTCAGCGACGGGCTCGACACGGCGAGCTTCCTCCAGCCCGATTTCGTCCACGACACGGCCCGCCGCACCGACACGGTCGTCTACGCGGTGTCGGCGGGCATCCCGGAAAAGGCCGGGTTCCTGCGCGAGCTCGCCCGGCTCACGGGCGGCTCCCTGCTCGAGGTCGGCACGCGCGCCGATCTCACCCCGGCGCTCGTCGGCATCCTGAGCGAGTTCCGCCAGCGCTACCTGTTGAGTTATGCTCCGCGCGGCGTCGCGCCCGACGGCTGGCACGACATCACGGTCCGGCTGCGCGGCGCGACGGGCGCCGTCCAGGCCCGGCCCGGATACCTGGCCGGGTTCTGACGCGCATTCATGCTGCCCTTCCGCCGCCTGCTGGCCGCCCCGCTGTTCACGCTGTTCGCGGTGCTCACGCTCACGCTCGGCATCGGCGCGACGACGGCCATCTACGCGGTGGCCGAGGCCGCGCTGTTCCGGCCGCTCGACATCCGCGACGTCGATCGCGTGGCGAACGTTTACCACCACGACCCGTCGCGCGTGACGGCGGGACATCAGATGGCACTGTCGTGGCCGGACGCGCAGGACATCGCGCGGCAGCAGACGGTCTTCAGCGACGTGCTCCTCTGGTCGCGCTTCAACGCGCCGATCGTCGGCGACGGATCGTTCACGCCGCTCATCGGCGAGCTGGTGAGCGGCAACTACTTCTCGTTCGCCGGCGTGCAGCCGCTCCTGGGCCGCGTGCTGCAGCCGGCAGACGACGCGGCGGGTGGGCCCTGCGTCGTCGCCATCAGCGAGGCGCTGTGGCGGCGCGCGTTCGGCGGCAACCCGGGGATCGCCGGCGAGATCATCACGCTCGGCCACGAGACCTGCCTGGTGGTGGGCGTCGTGCCGGCGACCTTCCGCGGCGTGGACATGCCGAACGTGATGCCGACGGCCGCGTGGATGCCGCTCGCGCTGGCCGATCGGCTCGGCAGCCTGCGGGACGCGGCGGGCTGGCAGGATCGCGAATCGCGCTGGGTGCTGATGAAGGGCCGGCTGGCGCCGGGCCGGACGTTCGACGAGGCCCGGACGGAGATCCTGGCGATCGGCGCGCAGCTCGATGCGGCCCTGCCCATCGGATCTGCCGACCGGCGGGCGCGCGGCGCGCCCGACTCCGTGCGCCGGTTCGCCGTGACGGCCGCCTCCGACATGCACGCGCACGAGTCGGTCGATCGCCTCGCGGTGCCGACCGCGCAGGCCGTGCTGATCGCGGTGGCGCTCGTGCTGCTCGTGGCCTGCACGAACCTCGCGAACCTGCTGCTCGCGCGGAGCACGCGCCGGCGGCACGAGGTGGCGGTGCGCCGTGCGCTGGGCGCGACGCGCGTGCAGGTCATGACGACGTTGGCCGTCGACAGCCTCGTCGTGGCCGCGCTCGGCGGCGCGGGTGGCCTGCTCGTCGCCGCGTGGCTCGCGACGCTGCTGTCCGGCCGGATCGCCATCGGCAACGGTCTCGCGATCACGATCGATCCCGCGTTGACGCCAGGCGTGCTCGCCGTGGCGCTCGGCGCGACGACCGCCTCGACGATCGTGTTCGGCCTCATTCCGGCCTGGCACACGTCGCGGGCCGGCCTGCGGCACCTGCTCGACGCGCAGACGGGTGGATCGATCGCGCGATGGCGCGGACGCCGTTGGCTGATCGCCGCGCAGGTGCTGGTCTCGACCGCCCTGCTCGTCCCCGGGGCGCTGCTGCTGCAGCAGGCGATCGCCAAGGCCACGCGCGATCCGGGCTTCGATCTCGAGCGGCTCGCGGCCGCCCAGATCAACTACCAGCTCCTGGACCGGCTGGCGCCGGAGGACGCGGAGCAGCCAGCCTCGGTCGAGACGCGCCAGCGCGCGCGCATGGAGCAACTGAGCGCGGTGGTTCGAAAGCTGCGCGCGACGCCGGGTGTCGCCGGCGCCACGCTGGTCAGCCGGCTTCCCGTGTATCTCGGCGCGTCCGCGCTCGTGCGCATCGGCGACGCGCCGCCCGAGCCGATTGACCCGGAGGCTCCCCTGCCGGCGTCCGCGCTTCGCCGGGTGG
>Ga0268386_10004752_pt1 | contig 10048 bp, 8 predicted proteins | sample RVTome_15_FD_200260 | JGI IMG/M metagenome (GOLD analysis project Ga0268386, IMG submission 200260) | Soil microbial communities from uranium-contaminated site in the Upper Colorado River Basin, Wyoming, United States - RVT150D86... ...
CTACTCCGAGGTCCGGCGACGGAAGGGAAGCCGCGCGACCCCGGGCGTCGCCGCGACCGAGCTCGGTCCCGAGGAATGGAGCCTCGTACCCAGGATCCTTCGAGCGCTTCTCGGCGCGGCGAAGAAAGTGAAGCTCTATCCGCTCGGAAGCCGACACGTCTCCCTGGCCATCGACCAGCTTCTGGAAGAGCTCTCGGCGGTGCTCACTCGCCGGCCCGTCTTGACCCTGGCGCGCGCCGAGGGCTCGCTCCTCGTGAACGGAGCCAAGGCTCCATCAGGCGGGTTCGAGACCCTTTCGGACAGCGTCGTCGCGCTCTTCTCGGCGACGGAGCTCGAGAGCATGACGTTTCTCGAGTCGCTGACGCGCGAGGAGCTCCTGGTCTTCGTCGGGGCGGTGAAGGAGCTCCCGGCGGTGGTCGAGCCGTCGTTCTGGCCGGCACTTGCGCGCGCGCGCGAGCTTCAGGGGTTGTTTTTCAACGATCGCCGCTACGCCGCCTCCATCGTGGACAGCGTCCTCGAGACGGTCGAGACCGATCCCGACCCCGATGAAACGGAGGCTTCCGCCCTGGGGGGTCTTTCCGACGAGCCTACGGAAGCCCTCATCGACGCGCTCCCCACGATCGGAAAAGACCTCCTGGTAAAGGGCGAGCACCCTCTGGTGCGGAAGGTGATGCGGCGGGTCTTCGCCGACTACGCCACCCAGGACGTCGCCCTCCGGGAAAAGATCGTTCGCTCCTGCCGCGCGCTTCTCGAGACCCTGATTCAGGCCCTGCAGCACCAGTTCGCGGCCATCATCGCCGAGGACGTCCTGAAGGCGTTTCGCGAGGAAGGTGACGACCACGTTCTGGGCGAGCTCGCGAGCCTCCTCTACCAGATGACGGGAAGCATCCTCCAGTTCGCGGATTTCACGCTCGCGGGCCGGATCTTCGCCGAGCTCCGGGACCGGCAGCGGGAGCTGATGAGGACCCCCCGGGCCACCGGACGTGGGTTCGCCGTCTTGAACCGCAAGATGGACGCCTCGACCAAGGCCCTCCTCATGCAGGAGCTGCAGTCGAAGGATCCCGAGCGGCAGGAGAGGGCGGCGCTCGTCCTCGAGAGTCTGGGGAAGCCCGCGATCTCGCTCCTCGTCGAGGTCATCAAGCAGGAAAAGGACTTCCGCACCCGCCAGCTCGCCGCCGGCCTCCTGTCCCGGATGGGCCGTGACGCCGCGGACAGGGTCAAGCAGGAAGTGGTGCTCGAGGTGACCGCCGAGCAGCGGTTCCGAATTCTCGAAGTTATCGACGTGGTCACCCGCGAGCTCAAGACGGAGCTCGCGTTCTGCCTGTCCGACGTGAACCCCAAGGTCCGCCGCGCGGCCTTTCGCCTGTCGGAGAGGCTCAACGATATGCAGGTTCTCGAGCTTCTCGTCGATTTCGCCCGCCATCCGGACATCGGGGTCGCGAAGGGCGCCATCCGCAGCCTCGCGAGCCTTCGCTCGCCCCACGCCGTGGGCGCTCTCGTGTCCACCCTCCAGGTGACCAAGGATCCGGAGCGGGCGATCGCCTGCGCCCAGGCCCTCGCCCAACTCGGCGATCCGGTTTCCGTTCCCGCGCTGGAGTCGGTCCTCACGGCGCGCAAGTTCCCCCTTCTCGGCGGCCTGCGGTGGGACGATCAGGTCCGGGCCACCGCCGCCTTTGCCCTCGCCCATATCGGCGGCGACCGCGCCAAGAACGTTTTGAAGAAGGTGGTCAACGACCCCGACCCGCGCATACGCCAGATCGCCCTGCATGGGACTTCGGGGGCTCCCCGGCCCGCGGTCCTCATCGGCGACCCCGACGAGGCCGACTCCGCCGACGAGGACGAGGTCGTCGCCTAGCCCGGTGACGTCAGCGGCCGCAGTACGCCATCACCGCGAGCAGAAAGACCAAAGCCAGGGGCGGAATCCAGAGAAGAGGCAGCCACTTGTAAAGCCGTCCCTGACGTTCCGGGTCTTCGAGCTCCAACGCCGCCTCAGTTCTGGCCGGACTCTGCGCCGAAGAGGCGCTCGATCTGCTCCTGGAGGCTCTCGGCCTCGTCGGAGCGGCCGAGCTTCCGGAGCTCCTCGACGAGCCGGTCCATCCGACCGCGAAGCGCCTCGTAGCTTTCCTTCGCCTGCTCGGAAGTCTCGCCCGCGGTTTCGTCGAGGCCCTTTCGAGCCGCCTCGAGCTGCTCGCGGACGGCTTTCTCCTTCTCGCCCCAATCGACCTCTTCCAGCTCGCGCTCCATTTCCGAAACCAGGCCCTTCGCCTCCCGCACCCAGTCCGAGGAGCCCACCCGCGAGAGAAGCCGGCTCGCTTCCGAGCCCGCTTGGCGGAGGGTGAGCTCGATTCCAGAGTCGACGCCTTCGAGCGTTCCGCCCTCCTCGAGCTTCTCGGCTTCGGGGTCGAAGACGTGCGCGACTAGGTGGAGCCCCGAATCGCCCGACTCCACGGAGAACGTCGACTCGCGCGTGAGCTGAGAGGCCACCTCGGGGTCGATCGAGAGCGTCGCCCGCACCCGGGCCTCGGCGATGCCCACGTTCTCGACCCGCCCCACAACGAAATCGTGGAAGCGAACGGACTCCCCTCCCGAAAGGCCGTGCCTTTCGTCGAACAGCACGTGGACCAGGGCGCCTCCGGGTTTCGGGGGCTCCTCCTCGCGGCTGCAGGCGCACGAGAGATAGAGCGCTCCGAGAAAGAACAGCCGCTTCATGCGCGGCAGTGTAACAAAGCGCGCGCGGCCCTACCATTTTTGACACGCGCGATCCCACATGGTAGGGATGGAGACGGCTCATGACCCTCGAGATCTCCAGGAGACATTTTTTCCGCGCGGGCGCGGCCGTCGCCGCGACCACCGCATTCGGCTTCGACTTGCGGGCGGCGGAGGCCGCCGCGCGGGAGCTCAAGATCGCCCGCACCACCGAGACCCGGAGCGTCTGTCCCTATTGCGCCGTCGGCTGCGGGGTGGTGATCCACACCCTCGGCGATCGGGCGCAGAACGTGAAGCCCACGGTGGTGCATATCGAGGGCGACGTCGAAAGCCCGATCAGCCGGGGGACGCTCTGTCCCAAGGGAATCTCGCTCAAACAGTACGTGGTGAATGACCGGAGACTCACCCGGCCCTTGTACCGCGCTCCGGGGGGCGCGGAATGGACGCCGATCTCCTGGGACGAGGCGATTGCGCGTCTCGCGGCTCGGATCAAGGACACGCGCGACCGCGGATTCGAGGAAGTCGACGCTCAGGGAGGGACGGTGAACCGTCTCCGGAACCTCGCGATCATCGGCGGCTGCACCGACACCAACGAGATTAACTACCTCCTGGGGAAGCTTCGATTCGGTCTCGGGGTCCTCGCCTACGAGAACCAGGCCCGTCTTTGACACGGCCCCACGGTGGCCAGTCTGGCCGCCACCTTCGGCCGGGGGGCGATGACCAACGGGTGGACCGACGTCGCCAACGCCGACGTGGTGCTGATCATGGGAGGAAACCCCGCGGAAAACCACCCGGTTGGGTTCCGATTCGCGATGGAGGCGCGGAGGAAGCGCAAGGCGAAGCTCGTCGTGGTGGACCCGAGATTCAACCGAAGCGCTGCCGTCGCCGATCTCTACGTTCCGCTCCGCGCCGGGACCGACATCGCCTTTCTCGGCGGCCTCATCCACTTCGCCCTGAGCCGCGGGCTCTATCACGCCGACTACGTGAAAGAGCACACCAACGCCGCGTTTCTCGTCGACGACGAATTCTCGTTCGAGGCCGGCCACTTCTCCGGATGGAGCGAGGAGGCCGGCCGCTATGACAAGACGAGCTGGCGCTACCAGCTGGACGAGAGGGGCTTCGCGCGGGTGGACCCTACGCTCCAGCACCCCCGCTCGGTGTTCCAACTCCTCGTGCGGCACTACGACCGCTACTCGCCGGAACAAGTGGCTGCCATTTGCGGATGCACCGCGGAGGAGTTCGAGCGCGCGGCCGAGGTCGTCTGCTCCACCGGTCGCGCCGGCCGGTCGGGGACCATCCTCTACGCTCTCGGCTGGACCCAGCACAGCCACTCGGTCCAGCTCATCCACGCGGCGGCGATGCTTCAGCTTCTTCTCGGAAATATCGGCCTGCCCGGCGGGGGCCTGAACGCCCAGCGCGGGCATTCGAACATTCAGGGAGCCACCGACATGGGAGCGTGGAACATGCTCCCCGGCTACCTTCGCGCACCCCTAGCGGAGTGGAGGACTTTAGCGGACTACGTTTCCGCGAACTCGCCGAAGCCTCTCCGGCCCGACTCCCTCAACTACTGGAGCAACACCTCGAAGTTCATGGTCAGCCTTCTGAAGTCCTACTACGGCGAGAAGGCGACGAGAGCCAATGACTTCGGCTACCGGTGGCTTCCGAAGGTCGCGGAAGGGGAGAACCACGGCTGGGGATTCGTCTTCGATCGCATGGCGAAGGGAGACCTCGAAGGGATGATCTCCTTCGGAATGAACCCGGTCGCGAACGGTCCGAACACGATCAAGATGCTCGAGGGCCTCTCGAACCTGAAATGGCTCGCCGTGGTCGAGAACTTCGAGACCGAGACCGCCGCCTTCTGGAAAGCCGGGGCGCTCGCCCCCGAGTATTACCCGACCGCCCCCCAGCCGAACGACGTGGCGACCGAGGTGTTTCTGCTCCCGGCCGCCTGCTTCGCCGAGAAGGACGGTACGTTCGTGAACTCCTCGCGCTGGCTCCAGTGGAAACGCGCCGCCCTCGAGCCTCCCGGGGAAGCGAAGCCCGATCAGGAGATCATCGCCCGCCTCTTTCTCGAGATCCGAAGGCTCTACGAGGAACAGGGCGGCAGGGGGCGCGAGTCTCTTCACGGGATGGCCTGGGACTATGGAAACCCTCTTTCCCCCGATCTCGAGGAAGTGGCGAAGGAGCTGAACGGACAAATCGTCTCGACCGGTCGCCAGGTCGAGGGCTTCTCCGAGCTGAAAGACGACGGCTCGACCCGCTGCGGCAACTGGATCTACTCGGGCTCCTACACCGAACAGGGGAACATGATGGCCCGGAGCGGCCAGAACGATCCGACGGGCCTCGGGCTCTACCCCGAGTACTCCTGGAGCTGGCCCTCGAACCGGCGCATCCTCTATAACAGGGCTTCCGCCGACGCCGCGGGAACCCCCTGGGATCCCGCGCGGGCTCCGCTGCGCTTCGAGAACGGCCGCTACCTGGGTGACGTCCCCGATTTCAAGGCGGACGCTCTTCCGGAATCTCTCGGGGCTTTCATCATGCTCCCCGAAGGGGTCGCGAAGCTCTTCACCCCGGATTTCGCCGAGGGACCGTTCCCCGAGCACTACGAGCCGGTGGAGTCGCCGGTCGCGAACGCTCTCCATCCGGGAGTCGGTTCGAACCCGGCGGCAACGGTTTTCCGGGGAGAGCTCGATCCGCTCGGAAGCCCCGAGCAGTACCCCTATGTGGCGCTCACCTATCGATTGACGGAGCACTTCCACTACTGGACCAAGCACGTGGGGGCGAACTCGCTTCTGCAGTCGAGCTTCTTCGTCGAGGTCCCCGAGGCGCTCGCCGGTGACAAGGGAATCCGGAGCGGCGATCGGGTTCGCGTCACCTCGGCGCGCGGCATGGTCGAGGGCGCCGCCATGGTCACCAAACGCATCCGGCCCCTCGAGGTCTCGGGAAAGACAATCTACCAAATCGGGCTTCCGATCCACTGGGGATTTCTCGGTCGAGTCAAGGGTCCTCTGATCAATAACCTCACTCCATCGGTTCTGGATCCCAACGCCGGAACTCCGGAGTACAAGGGATTTCTCGTGAATCTGGAGAAGGTGTGATCGTCGCCAAGCTCATCGACACCACGACCTGCATCGGCTGCAAGGCCTGCGAGGCCGCCTGCCAGGAGTGGAACGATCAGGGTCTGACCGTGGGCGTCGCCCGGTCCGACGACGGCACATACCAGACGCTTCCCGACCTTCGCCACGATTTCTGGAACGTGATCAAGTTCAACGAGGCCACGCGGGAGGACGGAAGCTTCACCTGGCTCATGTCGAAGTACCAGTGCATGCACTGCGTCGACGCCGGATGCCTCGATGCCTGCCCCGCCCCCGGCGCCATCTTCCGGCGGGAGAACGGCATCGTCGACTTCGATCACGACAAATGCATCGGCTGCGGCTACTGCATCACCGGCTGCCCGTTCGACGTACCCAGGCTCTCCCCGGTGACCCAGAAGGTCTACAAGTGCACGCTCTGCTCCGACCGCACCTCCGTCGGTCTCGAGCCCGCATGCATCAAGGCCTGTCCCACGAACTGCCTCACCTTCGGGGCCCGCGACGACCTGGTGCGGCTCGCGGACGCGCGCGCTGAAGCGCTCCGCTCCGAGGGCAGGGGAAACGCCGGCGTCTACAACCCGGCCGGAGTCGGCGGGACCAATGTCCTCTACGTTCTCGAGGACGCGACGCGGCCCGAGGCCTACGGGCTTCCTCGAGATCCGACGATCCCGTGGCAGGTTCGACTGTGGAAGGGTCCGATCAAATGGGTCGGAAACGCCGTCCTGGTCGGAGGAGTCGTCGGAGCCTTTCTCCACTACCTCCGCTATGGCCCCAAGGAAGTCCGGGAATGACGGCCGCAGGACGGGTCCTTCGCTTCTCCTTCGGGGAACGCGTCGTTCACTGGATGACGGCGATCTTGTTCCTCTACGCCGCGCTCACCGGTCTCGCGCTCTGGAGCCCGTCGTTGTTCTGGCTGTCGAACGTCTTCGGTGGAGGAGACGCCGTCCGGCGCTGGCATCCCTGGGGCGGAGTCGCCTTCGCCATCGCTCTCGGACTCATGTTCCGGAACTGGTCGAAGGACATGAAGCTCGGCTCCGAAGACCGCCGGTGGCTGCGGCAAGCTCACCGCTACGCGGTACACGACGAGAACGGGCTTCCCCCGGCCGGCCGGTTCAACGCGGGCCAGAAGGTGCTCTTCTGGACTCAGAGCGTCTCCGTCGTTCTTCTCTTCGCGAGCGGCGTCGTGCTCTATTGGCCGGAGATCATGCCCAGGGGCCTGCGGCTCGCGGCGCTCGTCGTCCATCCACCGACCGCGATCGTCTCGATCGCCGGCATCATCCTCCATATCTATATGGGGACCGCCGCCGTTCCCGGCGCCCTCCGCGGGATGATCGAGGGATGGGTTCCCGAAGCCTGGGCGAGAGCCCATCACCCGCGCTGGTATCGCGAGATCGTCAAGCGCTGAGGGACCGCGGGTTTTCGATTCATCACCTACTCGGTGAGAACCTTGTCACACCATTGCACCAGTCCCACGAAGATCGCGGGGTTGGCGAAGGTGGCGTTCTTTCCGGCGAGATCGCTCTCGAGGACCCCACCGGCCCTTGCGCAGGCTCCTCAGACGTGCACCGGTATCTTGTGATCCAGAGACTTGCCATGGCTTCCGCCAGGGGAGGCCAGCCGACGGGAACCACCGATCTGGCCACGGCCGTCCGCATCAAGGACACCGCCTCTCCGAGCAGGAAGACCTGAACCGGATGTCCCGCTTCGGCGAACGCGTTCGCATGAAGGAATGCGAAAGACGCCTGGGTCGAGTCCGCGGAGCCCCAGGCGCTCTTGATGAGGATTTTGTTCTTGGGATCCGTCTCCGCCTAGGCCGCGGCCAAACCCAGGACAGGTAGTCCAAGCAACTGTGAGAGAAAGCCGCGTCTCATATTGAACCTCCTTGGGCCGCGTCTCCGTCACGACGAATAGTGACTGACGACGAGATCGATGTCGAGAGCTCCGGCCCTCCACAGGAGCTCGGCGTCGAATACGTCGCTCTGGACGGCGACGTCTTTCCGATCGATCGCGAAGTCGAGACAAACCGCCTCGACTCCCTCGAAGCGACCCAGGCGCTGGAGCTCCTCCTCGTGCACCGAGAGGAAACGCACGGCGTCTCGAATCTGACGGGGAAGGTCGCCGAGGTCGGCTTCGCTCACTCCCACGTGGAAGCCGGAAGATCGCCAGGCTTCGCCACCGGGTCCTGGCTCACCGCGGCGGTAGATAGGGTTGGCTCCGGCCCGGAGCTCGCTCGCTTCGAGAAACGATTCCGGATCGAAGTCGGTTCCGCTCGCCCGAAGGACACAGCTCATCGGCAGCACCCTTTGTTGGATGTCATTGCGCCCATCCCTGAACGCGTCATTGCCGGGCTCCCTGAACGGATCGCTCCTCCCAGGGAGCGCGCGTCCGGCGCCGCGGCCTGCAAGGAAAACCCTATCAGAGCTACGAACGCACACAAAATGCCGACACTGCCGCGAAACTGGCTGAAGGGGCTGACGCTAAGCTCGTTCCTGGCAGCGCCGTTGGCCTCCGCCCAAACCGAAGCCGGGACCGGGGTCCACGAGTACCGCCTCCTGGCAACCAGTCGGGCGGGGACGGATTCCGCTACAGTCACGGTCATGGCGGGAGAGACGGGCGTCGGCGGGTCCGAAGTCGTCGTCCTATCCGTCTCACGCGCGCCCTCGTTTGTTTCGCGCCGATCGCCGGCATCCGAGAGCGGTTGGTCGAGGCTCAGTCGGAGAACTTGATGTTTTAGGAAGTTGTCCGTCGACCAGCAGTCGCCGGGCGCGGGTCGAACCAGGCCGTAGTGCGGTTCCACGGAAGAAGACTGGCCCTAAGCACGGTTACGGCGACGAGGGTCGCTCTTACCTTCGGATGGCGCGCACGAGAAGGAGCAGCACCACCGCGCCGATGAATGCGGTAAGGATGGTACCCACCAACCCCCCGCCGGGAAAGACCCCGAGCTGACCGAGCAACCACCCGCCCAGGAAAGCGCCGACGATGCCGACGAGGATCGCACCCCCGAGGCTAAGCGTGACACCCTTGACGACACGGTCGGCGAGAAGGCCGGCGATTGCGCCAATGATGATCCAGATAATGACGGATTCGAGTGACATCTCTACTCCCTTGTCATGTGGCAGACCCGTTTCGTCGAGCGGCGAAGCGCCGCGCCCAGATTGAGCCGTGCGAGCGATCCGATGAGGAGCAGACCGGAAATGACCAGCGCCCACTCCCCGTAGTTGCCCGAAAGAGAAACCGCGAGGGGAATCAAGGCCGAGAATCCAACGATGCAAGAATGGAGGCCACGATGATGGTCAGTTCGCGGAGTGCCTGAGTTTTGAAACTACCTCGACGAGCCATCCCCCCCCCAAGCGGCGCAATTCTGCCAGCTCGACTGGTGGAATTCAAGCCGGCCCGGCTGTCTGGCGACTGTGAGGAATGCGACGAGAGGGTTTGGAGTCACACCGGAAGCGAGGGGCGGACGAGCTTGGTCGGCATCGGAGCCGCTACCTACCCGCGATGTCTTGAAACTCAGCCCAGCGGATAGGGCGCGGCCCCTCGTCTTCGAGCGTGAGCGAGTCGACGGTCTCGACACCCTTGTACATATGGGAAGGGTGGCGGACTACAGTGGCGGTAGCGGTCATCCGGCTGAAGGTTTCTGAGACCCACTCGACATAGACCGCGCCCCCTGACCAGAAGAACCGCATCGAGTGGGCTTCCCGCGCGAGGTCGAGCTCGATTGTGGCGCGCTTTTTGAGATAGCGCGGATCGCTTCGGCCAACGGTCGATCCATCGATGTCGAGCCACACGAGTCGATATCGAATGTCGGCATCTCCCGCGTTGCGAAGCGCAAGGAGGGTGCGCTCGTGGCAGGACGTCACCGCGCGCGCAAGGGTCGAACCCCCTCCGAACGGCTGGAGCACCGGGCGGGCGAAAACGGGGGCCGCAGCAGTCAAACCGAGAGCGAGAAGGGCGCTGGGGAAGGTCATGGGTCTGTTTCTCACTTGCACTCCATTCGAGACCGACCGCGCGCGAAACCGCGACGAACGAGGAATCCAAATGCCAGCGCTCCCGGTCGTGAACCCAAACCGTGATCCGGCCCACCAATCGGGTCGAGGCCGTAGCAAAACCGCGTGATTTCCGAAGGCCGTCGTTTGATGGATCGCGTGTCTCGATTTGAAGAACGTAGTTTGCAGGGGGATCCGGCCACCGCGACAAAAAACACTGATTGATGAGGCGACTCGGCGAGGCCGTCTGTTCAGGTCGGTGGG
>Ga0268386_10004754_pt1 | contig 10046 bp, 12 predicted proteins | sample RVTome_15_FD_200260 | JGI IMG/M metagenome (GOLD analysis project Ga0268386, IMG submission 200260) | Soil microbial communities from uranium-contaminated site in the Upper Colorado River Basin, Wyoming, United States - RVT150D86... ...
CCGCCGCTCGCCACAGGCTTCGCCGTGGCCGGCGTGCCCCTGACCCGCGCGGTGCTGGCCGAGGTCGTGACGACCCTCGGCAGCATCCCGATAGCCGAGTACGGGACGCCCTCGACCCACGAACTCGCCGACGCCGTCCGACGGCACATCCGGCTGCACGATGGGCTTCTGCTGGCGAATCACGGGGCGCTGACGATCGGACCGGACGTCTTCGGCGCGTATTTCAAAATGGAGACGATCGAGCACTTCGCCACGATCAGCCTCGCCGCCCGGGTGCTGGGCGGGGAACGCCTGCTCTCGCGTGAGGAGGTGAAGCGTCTCCAGCAGCTGCGCGGATCGTACGGGATCGCGGCGCCCGCGCCGCTCTGCCTCGACGACGACCCCGCGGCGGCAGGTGACATGTGCCAGGAAGTCGAGGCGCCGCCCGCGTCGCCCGGATCCCGGCTGGTGTCCGGTGAATCGTCGGCGCTCGCTGGCGACGACGAAATTCGGCTAACATACCGCCAGCTGACGGCGCTCATCGCTGATGCCGTGAAGCAGCTCGGGTAGAGCAGGGAGGGCGACTCGGATGGGCGAAGCGCTGGGCATGGTCGAGACCAAGGGGCTTGTCGCCATGATCGAGGCGGCAGACGCCATGGTCAAGGCGGCCAAGGTCACCCTCGTGGGATGGGAAAAGATCGGCGCGGGCTACGTGACGGCCATCGTCCGCGGTGACGTTGCCGCGGTCAAAGCCGCCACGGATGCGGGCGCGGCGGCGGCACGGCGCGTGGGCGAGCTCGTGTCGGTCCATGTCATTCCGCGGCCGCACGCGAATCTCGAGGATGCCCTGCCCATCGGCAAGTCCGGCGGCAGAGCGTAGAGAGCCAGGAGGTGCTGCTCGCGCGCGTCATCGGCACCGTCGTGGCCACACGCAAGGACGACCGCCTGGTCAGCAGCAAGCTGCTGCTGGTCCGCCCAGTGGACGTCCGGGGCAAGCTCGAAGGACAAGCCACCGTGGCGGTCGACACGGTCGATGCCGGCGTCGGTGAGACCGTGCTGGTCGTCAACGGCAGCTCCGCGCGGATGGTGGCCCAGCTGAAGGACTGCCCGGTTGACGCGGCCATCGTCGGCATCGTGGACACCGTGACCGTGCACACCGAATCCGCCGCCTCGTCGCGGCCTCGAGGCTGATGCAGCTCGCCCGCGTCGTCGGCACCGTCGTCGCGACCCGGAAGGATCCTCAGCTCGACGGCGGCAAGCTGCTCCTCCTCCAGCCATTGACGCCAGAGGGCACCTCGACCGGTCGGCCGCTCGTCGCGGTGGATTCGGTGGGGTCGGGTGTGGGCGAATACGTGTTCTTCGTGCGCGGCCGGGAGGCCTCCTATCCGTTTCTGCCCGCCCGGGTGCCGACCGATGCCGCGGTTGTCGGCATCGTCGATTCCTGGTCGCTGGCCTCGGGCGCGGTGGGGCCGCCGTGAGAGTCGGGGAGATTGTCGGGACGGTCGTCTCGACCCAGAAGCACTCGACCCTGAAGGGGGCGAAGCTGCTTCTCGTCCAGCCTGTCGATACCGCGGGTCTGGCGGCCGGCACGAGCCTGCTCGCGGTCGACTCGGTGGGAGCCGGCATCGGCGAACGGGTGCTGGTGGTCATCGAGGGGCGGGCGGCAGGCGACGCGCTCGGCCGGAAGACCGCTCCCGTCGACGCGGCCATCGTCGGGATCGTCGATCGCCTGGACGTCAACGAGGGGCCCGTTCAGTGACGCCACCGGCCGCCTGGATGCCGTAGGGACGTGAACGCCCCGACCCGGGCGCGCGAAGCGCCGCGGCGACCGACACCAGCCCTCCACCCGCCGTCGGCCGGCCTCCCGGGTTGTGACGTCGTGTCGATGTCCTGGATCTCTCGTCCTCGCGTGCTGGTCACCTGCCGGATTCCGACCGCGGCGCTCGATCCGCTCAGGGAGATCGCCGACGTCGAGGTTCACGAACGCCCAGCACCGCTGACCCCTGACGAGCTGCAGACCGCACTTCGCGACAAGCACGGCCTCGTATCGGTCGTCACCGACAGACTCGATCGCGCGGCGCTCGAGGCCGCGGCCAGCCTCCGCGTGGTCGCCAACATCGCCGTGGGCTACGACAATATCGACGTGGCCTACGCCAGGCATCGCGGGATCGTGGTCACGAACACGCCCGACGTGCTCACCGAGTCGGTCGCAGCGTTCACGTGGGGCCTGATCCTCGCGGCCACCAGGCGGATCTCCGAGGGCGAGCGCCTCGTTCGACGGGGCGAGTGGCGCGGGTGGGCCCTCGATTTCATGCTGGGCATGGCCCTTCCCGGCAAGAGGCTCGGTATCGTCGGTCTGGGCGCCATCGGCCAGGCAGTGGCCGCGAAGGCCGCCGCGTTCGGAATGGACGTCGCTTACGCGTCCAGGTCGCACCGCCCGCCTGCGGGCGAGGAGCAGGCCGCGTGGCGCCGCGTGTCCCTGGACGAGCTGCTCGTGTCGTGCGACGTCGTGTCGCTGCACGTGCCGCTCACCCGCGAGACCACGCACCTGATCGACCGGAAGGCCCTGGTTCGCATGCGGCGCTCGGCCTGGCTCATCAACACGTCGCGCGGACCGGTCGTTGACGAGGCGGCGCTCGTCTGGGCGCTCGAGGAGGGTGTGATCTCCGGCGCCGCCCTCGACGTGTTCGAGCGCGAACCGGTCGTGTCCGAGGGTCTCCTTGCGCTCGACAACGTGCTGCTTGCGCCCCACCTGGGGAGCGCGACCCGCGAAACACGGACCGCCATGGCCGAGCTCGCGGCGATGAACGTGGTGGCCGTGCTCCAGGGCCGGCCGGCGATGACGCCGGTCGCGTGACCGTGGCCCGGTCCCGACATGGAGTCGGTAGGCGTGGAACGACTTGAGGCCGAACGAATCTGAAATGGGAGGAGCGACGGGCAGGAAGATCGGGGTGGCCACCCGTCCCTCCGCGGGGGTCGTCACGGTCATGCGCCGTCTGGCGAAGGGGATCGCCCGGATGGAGCTGCCGGCGATCGAGAAGATCTCCGAGGAACGGACCGGCGACGCGTTCCAGGTCCTGATCGGGACGATGCTGTCGGCGCAGACGAGGGACCCGGTGACCGCCGCCGCCTGCACGAGGCTGTTCGGCGTTGCCCGGACGCCGACGGCGATCAGCAAGCTGTCGGCGAAACGGATCGAGGCGCTGATCTACCCCGTCAGCTTCTACCGGCACAAGGCCCGACACGTCATCGAGACCTGCCGTCAGCTCGTCGAACGCTTCGGAGGGCGCGTGCCCGGAGACTTCGACGAATTGCTCACGCTGCCAGGCGTCGGTCGCAAGACGGCCAACCTGGTGATGATCGTCGCCTACCGCAGCGACCGTCATATCTGCGTTGACACGCACGTGCACCGGATTGCCAATCGCCTCGGCTGGGTGCGCACGCGGACGCCGGACGAGACCGAAGCGGCGCTCTACGCCGTGGTGCCGAAGCGCTGGTGGGCTGCGGTGAATCTGCATCTGGTAACATGGGGCCAGAACGTCTGCAGACCGGTATTTCCGCGATGCGGATCGTGTGTGATCCGCGATCACTGCCGGCGCGTCGGCGTGGTTCGCGAGGCGCGCGCGTGATCGGCCTGACCGGAGGAGTCACATGCCGCGACTGAACAGGATCGACGCCGCGCTGGTGGCTGCGGGTATCGCGCTGGTCGCCGTCTTCGTGATGGACGCCGGCGTCGCCGCCCAGGCGACGGAGTCGGCTGCCGCGCCCGTTCTGGTGATCGAGACCGAGAAGGGGACGATCGAGATTCAAACCGATCCGGAAAGGGCGCCCGCCACCGTCGAGCACGTGCTTCGACTCGTGCGGCGCAATTTCTATAACGGACTTCGCATCCACCGGGTGGACGATGGGCGGCTGGTGCAGTTCGGAGATCCGCAGACCCGGGACTTCACGAAGCGCGCCAATTGGGGCTACGGCGGCAGCGGCCGGGTAGTGGGCGAGAGCGAAGTGGGCGGCGAGCACGTGGCGGGCACTGTGTCGATGGCTCATCCGGGCGATCCGGCGTACGCCGATTCGCAGATGTTCATCATGCTGGGGTCCCAACCGCAGTACGACGGTGAGTACGCGGTCATCGGGCAGGTCGTCACCGGACTGGACGTCGCGGCGCAACTGGCCGTCGAGGACCGCATCGTCCGCTTGTACGTCAAGGGCGAGGATCCTCAGCGTCGTCCGCTCGTTCGCGGGCCTCGACCTTGAGCTCCGGGTAACGTGCGATGAGGTCGTCGGGAAGCGGGTCGGCGATCGGTTGCCCCAGACGGCGCCGGAGCTGGACGGCGTTCACCACGGCCTTCGCCGAGAAGTGGTTGTTGAAGTAGACGTAGTGACGTCCGGACGGGTCGCTCCCGGCGGTGATCGACCGATGGATCGGAGCGAGCTCGTGTTCGGTGTAGAGGTAGTCGTACCGATCCTCTGCCGCGTCGTGCCGCCACCAGGCCGCGGCATTGCGTCCGTGCAGCCGTACATACGAGAACCTGGGCAGGTCGGTCCTCTGATCCTGTCGGATCGAGAACCGGAATTTCGGTTCGTCGATCTGCACCCACGTGGCGTGGTGAGCCGCGAGCAGCGCGGTGACGTCGCCCGCGGCGTCGCTCCAGCTGCGATGCCGGAGCTCCACGGCGATGGGGTAGCGGGCGAACGCGTCGAGGAGCCGGGCGAGCGAGTCGAAGGAGCGGGCGTCGGCTTTGAAGCTCGGCGGAAACTGCGCGAGCAGGGCCGCAAGCTTGCCGGCCTCCGCGACGGGATCGAGCGCCGCGCGGAAGGCCTCGACGTCGGCGTTGGTGATGGCGGCGTCTTCCCCCACGGCGGCCCGATACATCGCCGGATGGGTGAATTTCTGGTACAGCTTCAGCGAGAAGCGGAATCGCGGCCCGGTGCGTTCCACCCATTGCGCGGTGGTGTCGGGCGTCGGTGGCCGGTAGAAGGACGAGTTCACCTCGACCGTGTCGAAGTACCTGGCGTAGAACGCCAGCTCGTCGAAGCGCTGGCGTCCGCCGGCCGGCCGCGCCGGATAGAAGGCGCCTGTCCAGCGGCCGCGGCCGCGCGGATACGACCATCCTGACGTGCCGACGAGGATCTCAGTCATCGGGAACGCGGGAACGGGAAGTCTCCCTGATCCGGTGGCGCCTCACGAGACGGCGAGGGATCTCGCCGTGCCGATCACCATGCTCACGGTGAACGAGATCTTTCATTCCGTGCAGGGCGAGTCCACCAGGGCCGGCGAGCCGTGCGTGTTCATCAGGCTCACCGCCTGCAATCTGCGGTGCCGCTGGTGCGACACGACCTACGCCTTTTACGAGGGCACGAAGCGGCCCGTGGGCGAGGTGGTCGATCAGGTGGTGGCGTACGGCAGCCGGCTGGTTGAGGTGACCGGCGGCGAGCCGCTTCTGCAGGAGGGCGTTTACGAGTTGTTCGACCGCCTGTTGGCGGCCGGGCGCACCGTCCTGGTCGAGACCGGCGGACACATGACCACGGTGCGGGTCCCGCCGGGCGTGATCACCATACTCGACGTCAAGTGTCCGGCCAGCGGCGAAGCCGCCCGGATGGACTGGTCCAATGTCGAGCGGCTCTCGCCCGAGGACGAGGTCAAGTTCGTCGTCGAGGACCGAGGGGACTACGAGTACGCGCGAGACGTCGTGCATCGGTACGACCTGGCATCGACGTGCCGGGCGGTGCTCCTCTCGCCCGTGCATGGCGTGCTCCGGCCTGATCTGCTGGCCGATTGGATCCTGGCTGATCGCCTGCCGGCGAGGCTGCAGCTCCAGCTCCACAAGTACATCTGGCATCCGCAGACCCGGGGTGTCTGAGCGATGAGCCGCCGCCCCGCCGCCGTGGTACTCCTCAGTGGCGGCCTCGACTCGTACACGGCCGCAGCTATCGTGCGGGAGGAGGGATTCGATCTCTACGCGCTCACGATCCGCTACGGTCAAGTCCACATCCACGAAGCGGCTGCCGCGCGCGCCGTCGCCCGCGCCCTCGCCGTGACGCGGCACGTCGAGATCGACCTGGATCTCGAGGCCATCGTCATGTCCGCCCTGACCGGCGCCTCAGCGGTGCCGGTCGATCGTCCGCTGTCGAGCGGCGACATCCCGAGCACCTACGTTCCGGCGCGTAACACCATCTTTCTGGCCCTTGGCCTGGCTTGGGCCGAGACCCTCGATGCCGCAACGCTCGTGATCGGGGTCAACGCGCTGGACTACTCAGGATACCCGGACTGCCGCCCGGCGTTCATCGATGCCTTCGAGCAGCTCGCTGACCTGGCGACCCGGGCTGGCGCCGAGGGCAGGCGGTTCGAGGTGCGGGCGCCGCTGCTGACGCTGACCAAAGCCGAGATCATCCGCCGCGGCGTCGAGCTCGGTCTGGACTACGGCCTGACCCACAGCTGCTACGCGCCAGGCTCCGAAGGCAGGCCGTGTGGCCGCTGCGACGCTTGTCGGCTTCGCGCCCGGGGTTTTGTCGAAGCGGGTCTGAGCGATCCGCTCCTTCGAGGCGCCATCACGTGACTGAGCGGCTGTTCTACACGGACCCGGCCCTGCTCGACTTCGAAGCGATCGTGGACGCCATCGAGCCCGCGGACGACGGTGCCATCGTGCGCCTCGATCGCACGGCGTTCTATCCCACGTCCGGCGGGCAGCCGCATGACACCGGGCGGCTCGGCAACCGGCGCGTGACCGACGTGTGGGTGGCCGACGACGGCGAGGTCGTGCACAGGATCGACGGTCCCCTCGACCAGGGGGAGCTCGTCGAAGGTCACGTGGATGCCGGTCGCCGACGCGACCACATGCAGCAGCACTCGGGCCAGCACATCCTCTCCGCGGCGTTCGACCGCGTGACCGGCGCCGCGACCCTGAGCTTCCATCTCGGGGCCGTCACCTCGACCATCGACCTCGATCGCCCTGTGGACGCGGACCGCATCGCGGCCGCAGAAGCTGCCGCGAATCAGGTGGTCTGGGAGGATCGGCCGGTGACCATCCGGTTTGCGTCGTCGGACGAGGCGCGCAGCCTGCCGTTGCGGAAGGCACCCACGCGGGAAGGCCGGCTTCGCCTGATCGACGTCGAAGCGTTCGACCTGTCGGCGTGCGGCGGCACGCACGTGTCGCGGTCGGGCGAGGTCGGCATCATCGCGGTCCGCGGGTCGGAGTCGTTCAAGGGAGGCACGCGGGTGGAGTTCGTCTGCGGCGGGCGGGCGCTGGGTGCGTTCCGGTCGCTGCGCGACAGCGTGACGGGCGCGGTGCGCCTTCTCTCGGTTCTGCCGGACCAGCTGGCCGACGGCATCGCCAGGCTGCAAGAGGAGCTGGCCGAACGGCGGAAGGCGGTGAAGAGCCTGAAGCAGGACCTGGCGCGCCTTCACGGCGAGGCTTTGGCTGCGGCGGCGTCGACGCTGCACGGCTGTCTCGTCGTCGTGGCACTGGGCCACGATGCGGATCCCTCGGTGCTGAAGGCGACGGCGCGCGCCGCCGCCGCCGGACCGAGGCGTGTGGCCGTGCTGATCGGCAACGCGACGGACGTCCGCGTCGCCGTGGCGCGCGGCAGCGAGACGCCGATCGACGCCAGGGAGATCGTCGGGGCGCTCTTCGACGCCTTCGGCGGACGTGGCGGAGGCAGCGCCGAGCTGGCGCAGGGCGGCGGGCTCAGGGGAGAAGCCGATGCGATCAGGCAGGCCGCCCAGGAGGCCGTGGCGGCCGGGCTGGAGCGTAGGGGAGCCTCGCAGACACGCTGAGCCGGTAAGCTCACCGCAGGCGCTTCTCGAACCAGTGATGCGCGTAGGGTTCGTCGTTGAAGCGCGGCACCTCGTCGTAGCCGGCTTTCCGGTACATGGCGATCGCCTCGGTGAGCGCTCGATTAGTGTCGAGCCTGACCGCGCTGGCGCCTCCAGCTCGGGCCCGTCGTTCCAGTTCCTCGAGCATTCCGCGTCCGAGTCCCAACCTCCGGTGATCGGCCGCGACCCAGAGGTGCTTGAGCTCGGCCGGCCCGCGACCGTGCGACCTGAGGGCTCCGCAAGCCACTGGACGACCGCGGAGCCGCGCGACGACCAGCGCCCCAGCCGGCGGGACAAGCTCACCCGGTGACGCCGCGAGTGTCCGGTCCGGATCGAATCCGGCGTCGAATCGCGAGGCCAGCTCGGCGAAGTACTGGTCGACGCACCAGCGGGCGTCGGCTGAGGCGGGATCCTCGACCCCGAATCGCACCATTGACGCCTCCAGCAGCCGCGCCACATCGGCCATCGCGGCGACCAGCCGGTCGGCCCCTGTCGGGCTCAGCTTCTCCAGAATGCCGGCGGCCGCGGCGTCGGAACGACGGTCGAGGCTCGCCCATTCTGCCAGGCCGGCCGCCGTCAGCTCCGCGCGTCGCACCCGGCGGTCGGTCTGGCTGACGCGAACCTTGACGAGCCGCTGCGCGGTGAGGGAGCTGAGGACACGGCTCACGTAGCCGGAGTCGAGGCCGAGTCTGGCCCTCAGCTCACGGATCTCCGCCCCTGTCGGACCGATCTCCCACAGGACTCGAGATTCCCCCATGGGCCGGGCACGGTCCAGGAAGCGGTCGCCGAGGAGGCCGATCCCCTCGACCACCGTGCGGTTGAAGCGCCGAACGGTCTGGACAGCGGCCTGGTCCACATCTCTGACTATAGTCAGAGATGTGTGAAGGCTGCAACTCGCGGTTCCAGGGACTAGCTGGGGCTGTCGGGGGCGTCGGCGGAGTCTTCCGGCGCGGAGTCCTCGGCCCCGTCCTCGCCGACCGTGTCCGGGCTGCCGAGACCCCCCAGGGTGGACACGATGCCGTCCACCGACTCGGTGGGCACGACGGCGGCACCGGGCTCGCCGGACCTGACGGCGAGCGTCTGGTCGGCGGTCCGGACGATCCGGACCTCCTCCTCGTGGTCGTTCTCACCCGAGCGCGCCATCACGGCCAGAATCTCCGTGGCGCCGCCCGGCACGTCGTCGACGAACGAGTCCGCCCGCAGGTTTGCCAGCGTTGTCAGGAGGCTCTCGATCTCCGCGCTCTCCACTTCGGCAGCGGGCTCGACCTGAGACCACCGACCGCCGGTGCTGTCGGCTTCGTCTCCCTCGCTGCGGTCGAAGACGGTGCGGGCGCCGTCGCGGGTGATCTCGACCCGGCGCGCCGTGTAGGACCGGAAGTCGAATACCGACTTGGTTCGGTACTCCTCGGGCAGCTTGCGAAGCTCGTCGGCGAAAGGCGCGTCGATCGTGAAGATGAGCGGCCGGGAGGCGTCCTTCGCATAGAAGGTGCCCGACGGGGCAGCCGCCCCAATGAGCAAGGTCGACTGGGCACTGCCGGCTCCGAGCGTCACCCTGATCTCCGGCGACGTGAGCCCGTACGGCTCCAGGTCCTCGGCCACTTCGGCTTCCACGGCGGCCATCCGTCCCGTATCGAGCCGGCCTATCAGGCCTTCGACGATCGCCGCGTCGGCACGTGCGCTGACCGGCTCGTCGAGCCGCCACACGTCATCTTCCCGTACGATGCTGATCGCCGAGTCGGGCAGCTCGACGTCGATCGACTCGACGTCGGGTCTGTTGAACTCGAGGACGGCCTTGTCCCGCAGGTCGAACGTGCTCTTGCCGAAGCTCGATTCGAGGAAGCCCGAGATCAGGAACACGCGCGGTGCGTCGCCGACCTTGGCATAGCGGTCGCTGCCAGTGGCTGTCTCATCGCCGATCAGCAGGCGACGCTCCAGTTCCCCGTCACCGGTCTCGAACGTCACCGTGACCGCCGGATCGTCGAGTCCATAGGTCGCGAGGTCGGTGCTTTCCTCCTCGACCACGCGCTGCACCTCCAGGGAGGAGAGCGCACTCGTCAGGCCGTCCACGGCCGGTTCGTCAGCGCGCGCCGCGATCGGGGCCGTGATGGTCCACGTGTCCCCGTCCTTGCTGAGCGTCGTCTCCTCTCCGTCGCTGACGACCTGCAGGCCGGTGACGTTGGCGGCCTCGACGTCGAACACCTGTTCGAGGGCGTCCTCTGCCGCCGGGTCGCGCTCGGATTCGACGAAGTAGATA
>Ga0268386_10004755_pt1 | contig 10044 bp, 10 predicted proteins | sample RVTome_15_FD_200260 | JGI IMG/M metagenome (GOLD analysis project Ga0268386, IMG submission 200260) | Soil microbial communities from uranium-contaminated site in the Upper Colorado River Basin, Wyoming, United States - RVT150D86... ...
CCGCCAAGAGTCCGGCGCGCCTCGACGAGCGTGACGGAGTGGCCCGCGTCCGCGAGGTCGAGCGCAGCGGCGAGGCCGGCGAGGCCGCCGCCGATTACGACAGTCCTCACGCGGGCCTCCGGGCCCCGAGCGCCGCGACCGCGAGCGTCTTCTCCACGGCGGAGAGGCTCGGGCGGCGCGAGAAGACGTCGTAGCCGCGCGCCCGCATCTGGGTGAGCAGCCCGTGGTAGACGCCGGCGAACGTGCGCACGCAGAGGCGGCTGCGCCGGTCGAGGAGCGGGAGGAGCCGGAGGCCCTCGTCGAGCATGCGCTCCGCCCGCCCCGCCTGGTGCTCCATGAGCGCGCGCCACTCCGGCCCGGTGCGGCCGGCCGCCAGGTCGCTCTCGCCGACGCCGAAGCGCGCGAGCTCGTCCTGCGGGAGGTACACGCGGCCGAGGCGGAGATCCTCGGGGACGTCGCGCATGATGTTGATCTGCTGGAGCGCGAGGCCGAGCGTCTCGGCGTACGGGCGGGCGGCGGCCGGGTCGCGCGGGCCGTAGACGGCGGCGCACGCGACGCCGACGGAGCCGGCCACGCAGCCGCAGTACTCCCGGAGCTCGTCCCAGGTCGCGTACCGGCTGCGCTCGACATCCATGAGCCCTCCGCGGACGAGGTCGTGGAGCGCCTCGCGCGGGATCGCGTAGCGGGCGATCGCGTCGGCCAGCGCGACCGCGACCGGGTCGTTCGCGGCGGGCACGTCGATCACGGCCGCGCACGCCTCCAGCCTCGCCCGGCGCTCGTCGGCGCTCGCATCGGGGTCGTCGGCGGCGTCGTCGACGCGGCGCGCGAAGGCGTAGAGCGCGGAGACCGCCTCCCGCTTCTCGCGCGGAAGCACGCGGATGCCCCAGGCGAAGCTTCGCGCCTCGCGCCTCGTGATCCGGACGGCCTCGGCGTACGCCTCGTGGACGGACGTCACGGGCGCAGGAGCTCCCGCGCCGCGAGGCGGGCGAACGTCAGGCGGCCGGGCGCCGGACGGCCGGAGAAGACGTCCCAGCGGGCCCGCTCGAGCGCGTCGAGGGCCGCCAGGCCGCCGCGCGCGAAGAGCGCGACCGAGCGGCCGGCGCTCCCGCCGAGCGCCCGCGCGAGCGGAAGGCCGCGCTCGAGCAGCGGCCGCGCGCGCGCCGCCTCGAAGGCGAGGAGCGCTGCGACGCGCTCGCTCCACGGGCCGGCGAGGTCGCCGTTCGCGACCGCGTGCCGCCGGAGGTCCTCCTGCGGGAGGTAGACCCGGCCGAGCGCGAGGTCCCGCGGCGGGTCCTGGAGGAAGTTGACGAGCTGCAGCCCGGTGCAGACGTCGTCGCTCGCGGCGACGAGCTCCGGATCGCCCGCCCGGCCGTAGACCCCGAGCACGAGCCGCCCCACCGGATCCGCGGAGTGCCGACAGTACTCGCGGAGCTCCTCCCACGTCTCGTAGCGCGTGCGCCGCTGGTCGATCCGGTTCGCCTCGATCAGGCGCGCGAACGGCTCCCGGGGCAGGCCGCAGGCGGCGATCGTCGCGTGCAGCCGGCGCATGACCTCCGTTCGCGACGGGCCGTCGAGCTCGCGCTCGAGCTCGTCCAGCAGCGCGAGCCGGTCGCCGGCCGCCTCGTCGCCGATCGTGTCCACGAGGCGCGCGAAGCCGTAGATCGCCCGGAGGTGCGGGCGCGCGGCGCGCGGCGCGAGGAGCGAGGCGACCGGGAAGTTCTCCCCGCTCGCGCGCGCGTCGATCCGCGCGAGCGTGAGCTCCGGGGCGTCCGCGAGGCCGCTCGGCATGGTCGAATTGTCCCATGAACGTCTTTCGGAATGACGCTTCGCCGTCGGGACATGCTGGGCGGTTCGAGGCAAGGACGCAGCGTCTCGTTCGTAGCCAGGGCTACGGACGAGACCGAGGACGCCGCCGCGGGCCGTTCAGCGCGGCCCGGCGGCTCAGGGCTTCGTTTTGAAAGACGTCCCGATGATGCGCGTGCGGGCGTTCGGCGAGACAGGGATCGAGCTGCCGGTCGTCGGCCTCGGAACCTGGCAGGTGTTCGACCTCCCGCCGGGCGAGGAGCACGTCGCGGCGGACGTGATCGAGGCGGCGTTCGGGGGCGGCGTTCGCGTGGTCGACTCGTCGCCGATGTACGGCCGCGCGGAAGGGGTGCTCGGCCGCGCGCTCGAGGGGCGGCGCGAGGAGGCGTTCGTCGCCACGAAGATCTGGACGGGCACCGGGGACCAGGCGCGACGGCAGCTCGACGCCCAGCTCCGGTTCTACGGCGGGCACGTGGAGCTGGAGCAGATCCACAACCTCGCCGCCTGGCGTGAGCACCTCCCGTGGCTCGAGGCCGAGCGCGAAGCGGGCCGCGTGGGGTTGCTCGGTGCGACCCACTACTCAGCGTCCGCGTTCGACGAGCTCGAGGAGGTCATGCGGACCGGGAGGATCCAGGCGGTTCAGGTCCCGCTCAACCCGCTCGAGCGGGAGTGCGAGCGGCGGATCCTCCCGCTCGCCGAGGAGCTCGGGCTCGGCGTCGTCGTCATGCGCCCGCTCGGCGAGGGCGACCTCCTCCCCGGGCCCGGCCCGCGCGAGCTCGAGCCGCTGGGCGGCGCCACCTGGGCGCAGGCGCTGCTCGCCTGGGCGCTGTCCGACCCGCGGGTGCACGTCGTCATCCCCGCCACGTCGTCTCCCGCGCACGCGCGCGAGAACGCCGCGGCCGCCGCCCTCGCCCCGCTCTCGGACGACGACCGCCGCCTCGTCGAGCGCCTGGCCGGTCGCCGGTGACACTCTGTTACTCGGAGACGCCGTCCGTATGCTCGCCGAGCCCGGGCACTGTGCCGGGCGCCGGGCGCTCGCCGTCCACGAGGAACGGGACGCCGATCGTCGGGATCGGGCCGACCGGCGAGCCGACGGTCGCGAGGAGCCCCGCGTGTGCGAGCTGCGGGTGCGCCATCACCTCGCCGACGTCGCGGACGAGGCCGCAGGGGATCCCGGCCTCCTCCAGGAGCTCGACCCACTCCGCCGCCGGGCGCGCCGCGAGCGCGTCCTCCAGCACGGGCTCGAGCTCGGCGCGCGCCGCCACCCGCCCCTCGTTCGTCGCGAGCCGCTCGTCCGCGAGCAGCTCGGGCCGGGCGAGCACGCGATCACAGAGCGTCTCCCAGTGCTCGGCCGACAGCACGGCCATGGAGACGGGCCGCCCGTCGCCCGCCCGGTACGGCCCGTAGGGGCAGAAGAGCGGGTGGTGCATTCCCGTCCGCGGCGGCAGCTCGCCGCGGTGCCACCAGAGGTGAGGGAAGTACCCGAGCCAGTCGAGCATCACGTCGAAGAGCGAGACCGAGACGCGGGCGCCTACCCCGGACACGCCCCGCCGTACGAGCGCCGCGAGCGTCGCCACGGCCGCGTACGAGCCTGCGCCGACGTCGCACACGGAGAGGCCGACCCGGGCCGGGCTCTCCGGCGTCCCCGTGATCGACATGAGCCCGGTCTCGCCCTGCATGACGAGGTCGTAGGCGTTCTTCCGCGCATACGGCCCGTCCGGCCCGTAACCGGTGATCTCGACGTACACGACGTCCTCGCGGAGCGCCCGCACCGAGCCCCAGTCGAGCCCGACCCGCTCCGCCCAGCCGGGCGTGAAGTTCTGCAGGAAGACGTCCGCGCCCGCGACCAGCCGCTCCAGCTCGGGCCGCTGCGCGGCGTCGCGCACGTCGAGCTCGACGCTCCGCTTGCCGCGGTTCACCCAGACGAAGCCGCTCGAGAGCCCGTTCGCGATCGTGTCCCAGCCGCGCGTCACGTCGCCGCGGCCGGGCGCCTCGATCTTCACCACGTCGGCGCCGAGGTCGGCGAGCAGCCGCGTGCAGAGCGGGCCGGCGAGCCCGACCTCGCAGGAGACGACGCGGAGACCGGCGAGCAGCATCCGCAGAGCCTAGTCCGCTCCGGCGAGAATGCACCCATGTCTCTCACAGACAAGGCGCGCAGGCTCGTGGACGCGCCGAACCTCGCCTTCCTCGCCACGCTCGACGAGAACGGCTGGCCCCACGTCTCCGCGGTGTGGATCGACCGCGCCGGCGACACGCTCCAGGTCAACACCGCAGTCGGGCGCGTGAAGGACCGGAACATGCGCCGGGACGAGCGAGTCGGCGTCTCGATCGTGAGCGCGGACGACCCGTACGACCGGGTGACGATCCGGGCGCGCGTCGCGGAGATCGACGAAAGCGCGGAGGCGAGCCGGCACGTCGACCGGCTCACCCGGAAGTACACCGAGCACGAGGACTACCCATGGCACAAGCCCCACGAGCGGCGGGTCGTGTTCCGGCTCGAGCCCGTCCAGGTGGCCGACAGGTGACGGACGGCCTCCTCTACCTCGCCCGCGAGGAGGTCACACGACTCCTGCCGCCGGTCGCCGCGCAGCTCGACCTCGTGGAGGATGTCTACCGCGCGCTCGCCGCCGGACGCGTCGAGCTGCCACCGAAGCCGGGCGTCCATCCCCGTCCGGACTCCTTCGTGCACGCGATGCCGGCGTACCTCAGGGACGAGGACGTCGTGGCGCTCAAGTGGGTCTCCGGCTACCCGGCGAACAAGGCGCGCGGGCTTCCCTACATCTCCGGGCTCATCGTCCTGAACGACGCGGAGACCGGCCTGCCGACGGCGATCCTCGACGGGGCGGAGATCACCGCGGCCCGCACGGCCGCCGCAAGCGGCGTCTGCGTCCGCGCCTTCGCCCCGCCCGGCTGGCGCGAGGCCGCGATCCTCGGCTGCGGCGAGCAGGGTGTCTTCCACGCGCAGCTCCTGCGGGAGCTCGAGCCTGAGGTACGGATCCGGGCGTACGACCCGAACCCGGAACGCGTGGAGCGGCTCGGGGACGGCGTCGAGCGGGCGGCGAGCGAGCTGGAGGCGGTCGAGGGCGCGGAGATCGTGGTCACCGCCGCCCCGATCGCGGCCGAGCCGGATGCCCCACTGGGCGCCGACGCGCTCGGCGAGCGCTGGCTCCTCCTGCCGATCGACTTCGACGCGCTCGTCCGGCGCGAGCTCGTGGAGGCGGCGGGGCTCTTCGCGGTCGACGACGTCGGCCAGTTCGAGTACTACCGCAGGCAGGGCCACTTCCGCGACTGGCCCGCGCCCGAGGAGAGCGTCGGGGAGGCGCTCGCGCGCGACCGCGCCGCGCTTCCCGCACGCGTCGCCTGCGTGAACCTCGGCATCGGCGCGCTCGACGCGGCCTTCGCGGCGCGTGTCCTCGCCGCTGCACGGAAGCAGGGCGCGGGCGTTCGGCTTCCGCGCTGACCGGCAGACTCCAGCCGTGCCCCCACTCTGGATGAGGACGCTCGAGGAGGCCCTGGCCGACGACCCCGAGGCGGAGGGGCTCGCGAGCGCCCTCGTCGTCCTCGCGTCCGTCGCCGGACGCGAGATCCCGCTCGACCCCGACGCGCGGCACGGCGCGACCCGGCGTGCGCTCCTCCTGCTCGCGGCCGGCGGCGACCCGGCCCGCGGCCTTGACCTGAACGGGCGGGCCGTCGCCGCGCTCGCGGACGAGTTCCGCGACGTCGACCGCCAGCGCGCCCTCGAGGACGGCCTCAGGGACCTCCGCCAGGACTCGACGGGCCTCCCGCACGTGAGCGAGGCAGTCCGCGCGCTGCTCGCCGCGCCCGACATCGCCTGGCGCGCCTACGCCGCGTCGCTCCTCGTCGAGGACATCGAAGGCGACGAGGAGGACTAGCCGCGTGGACATCGGGTTCCCCGAGGCCTTGCTCGTCGTCGGCTTCCTGCTCGTCGCGGGCGCGGGGCTCTCGGGGTGGCTCCACGGGACGGTGCTCTCGATCTCCGTGCTCTCCGTGCTCGCGGGGATTGCGCTCGCCGTCGTCGGCGTGATCGACGCCGACCCGAACGCGGCGATCGTCGTCTTCGCCGTCGAGCTCGCGCTCGTGCTCACGCTTTTCTCGGACGGGCTCTTCGTCGAGAGCGAGCTCCTGCGGCGCTACTGGGGGCCGCCGGCGCTCGCGCTCGTCGTCGCGATGCCGGTCACGCTCGTGCTCCTCGCGCTCGCGGCGAAGGCGCTCTTCCCCCAGCTCTCGTGGATGGAGGCGTTCCTCCTCGGCGCCGTCCTCTCGCCCACCGACCCGGTCGTCACCTCGGCCGTGGTGACCTCCGAGCGGATCCCCGCTCGCGTCCGGCACACCCTCAACCTCGAGTCGGGGTTGAACGACGGGCTCGCGCTTCCGTTCGTGCTCTTCTTCCTCGCCGCCGCGGTGCCCGGCGGGCGGGAGCCGGCCCTCGAGGCCCTCGTCCTCTCGGGCGAGGCGCTCGCGGGCGGGGCGATCGGGATTGCCGTGGCGCTCCTCGCCGGACGGCTCCTGCCCGTGCTCCCGGGCGGGGGGATGACGCACAAGTACGAGGGCACGTACGCCCTCGGCGTCGGCTTCCTCGCCTTCGGGCTCGCCGAGGTCACGTGGGGCAACGGCCTGATCGCCGCCTTCGTCGCCGGGATCGGGCTCGCCTTTACGCGTCACGAGATCCCCGTCACGTTCCGGGAGTTCAACGAGAGCGTGAGCGCGATGTTCCAGATCGTGACGTTCTTCCTCTTCGGCGCGCTCATCATCGCGACCGGCTGGACCGGCAGCACGCCCGCGCTCATCGCCTTCATCGCGTTCGCACTCTTCGTCGCGCGGCCGCTCGCCGTGCTCGTCTCGTTCCTCGGCGTGCGCATGCCCGGGCCGGAGAAGATGTTCGTCGCCTGGTTCGGCCCGAAAGGGGTCGCGTCCATGCTCTTCGCGCTCCTCGTGCTGGCCTCGAGCGACCCGAACCGGACGATCGTCTTCGACGTCGCCTCGTTCGTGATCCTCGCCTCGATCTTTGCCCACGGCCTCACGGACACGGTCGGCGCGCGCTGGATCGAGCGGCGGCTCGACCCTTCGCGGGCCTAGCCGGACTGCTGCGACAGCCCGTTCAAGGAGCCGTTTAGAGTCGTCAGGTGGACATCGTCGTCGCCGTCATCTTCCTCGCCGCGCTCGCGGTGATCGCGCTCGAGTGGGTGCATCGGACGAAGGTGGCGCTCGCCGGCGCCGGCATCGTCGTCATCCTCGGGATCCTCGAGCTCGACGACGCGATCGAGGCGGTCGACTGGGCGACGATCGGCCTGCTCGCCGGGATGATGATCATCGTCGGCGTCACCGAGAAGACCGGCATCTTCACCTACCTCGCGCTCCGCGCCGCCCAGCTCTCGAACGGAAAGCCGCTGCGGCTCGTCCTCCTCCTCGGCGGCGTCACAGGCGTCATGTCGGCCTTCCTCGACAACCTGACCGCCATCCTGCTCGTCGTCCCGATCACGCTGCTGCTCGCGGACGTCCTGCGGATCACCCCGATCCCGCTCGTGCTCGTGGAGATCTTCGCCTCGAACATCGGCGGGACGGCGACGCTGATCGGCGATCCGCCGAACATCATGATCGGGACGGCCGTCCCCGAGCTCTCGTTCCTCGACTTCATCGTCAACCTCGCGCCGGTGGCCTTCTTCACGCTCGCCGTCGTCTCGATCCTCCTCTACTACATCTTCCGGAACGAGCTGCGGGTCGCACCCGACCGCGTCGCGGAGCTCCAGCGGCTCGACCCGACGCGCGACGTGCGCGAGGCGAAGTACGTGAAGCGGTCGATCGCCGTGCTCCTCGGGACGATCATCGCCTTCTTCCTCCACGCGCCGCTTCACCTCGAGCCGGCGGTCGTCGCGCTCGGTGGGGCGACCGTCCTCCTGCTCGTGGCCGTGGACGACGTCGAGGAGGCCTTCGAGCGTGTGGAGTGGTCGACGCTCTTCTTCTTCCTCGGCCTCTTCGTCATGGTCGGCGGCCTCGAGCACGAGGGGATCATCGGCGAGATCGCGAACCTGCTCGGCGATCTCACGAACGGAAACCGCGTCGCGGAGGGGATGGCGATCATGTGGGGCGGCGCCGCGGGCTCGGCGCTCGTGGACAACATCCCCTTCACGGCCGCGATGATCCCGGTCGTGGATCAGCTGCAGGGCAGCGAGCCGGTGGACGACGCGCTCTGGTGGGCGCTCGCGCTCGGCGCGTGCTTCGGCGGGAACGCGACGATGATCGCGGCCGCCGCGAACGTCGCCGCGACCGGCGTTCTCGACCGGACCGGCCACAAGGTCTCGTTCGTGCGCTTTCTCTGGTACGGGCTACCCGTCACACTGCTCTCGCTCGTGATCGCAACCGTGTACCTCCTCCTCTTCCAGCTGTGAGCCGATGAAGTCCATCCTCGAAGCGATCGAGCTCGCCGACGCGTCCGTACCGCGGGAGGCGACCTTCGAGGACGCCGCCCGCATGCTCGTGGGGAGCGAGGCGCCCACCGTCGCGGTCCTCGACGGGGAGCGGAAGGTGGTCGGGCTCTTCGGGATCGAGCAGGCGCTGCGCGGCTGCATGCCGAGCTATCTGCTCGAGATGCGGCACACCGCCTTCGCGCAGGACGACCTCGACCTCCTCGCCGACCGCGCGCGCGAGGTGCTCGACGACCCGGTGCTGGAGCACACTGCCGACCCGGTGACGGTCGACCTCCGCACGAGCGCCGTCCACGTCGCCGAGGTGTTCCTCCACGAGGGGATGGCCGGGATCGCGGTCGTCGACGGCGACCGCTACGCCGGGATCCTCGGCCGCGCCGCGTTTGCGCGGGCGATGCTCCGCCGGGCGCTCGCCGGCGGCGGGGCTTGACCGCCGTCCGCGCACCTTCTTAGGATCGCGCCGCTTCTTCACATACCGGGCGGCGATCAGGAGGTGGGCTGTGGCAGGAGAGCGCAGAGTCGGCGGCGTCACCTATCGCGAGGCCGACGAGGGATACTTCGAGAAGAGGACCCTCCGGCGCCACGCAGGAGTGTGGTCGCTCTGGGCGCTCGGGGTGGCGGCGGTCATCTCGGGCGACTTCTTCGGCTGGAACTTCGGGCTCGCCTACGGGTTCGGCGGGCTCCTGATCGCGACGATCTTCGTCACGATCATGTACTTCGGCCTGTGCTTCTCGATTGCCGAGATGTCACCGGCTCTCCCCCACACCGGCGGCGCGTACTCCTTCGCCCGCTCGGCGATGGGCCCGTGGGGCGGCTTCACGACCGGCGTCGCGGAGACGATCGAGTACGTCATCACCCCGGCGGTGATCGTCGTCGGGATCGGGAGCTACATGAGCTCGATCTCGGACGACCTGTTCGGGTTCACGATGGCCGATCCGATCTGGTGGGCGATCTTCTACGCGGTCTTCGTCGGCCTGAACTACATCGGCGTGGAGGCCAGCTTCCGCTTCACGGTCTTCATCTGCCTCCTCTCGCTGCTCGTCCTCCTCGTGTTCTTCGTGGGCGCGCTGACGAAGCTCGAATTCCAGCGCTTCGCAATCGACGCGGGCGGCGGCTGGCTCCCGGAGGGCATCCCCGGCATCTTCTACGCGCTTCCGTTCGCGATCTGGTTCTACCTCGCGATCGAGGAGCTGCCGCTCGCGGCGGAGGAATCCGCCGACCCGGAGAAGGACATCCCGCGCGGGACGATCTGGGGCCTCGTGACGCTCGTCGTCACCGGCTTCCTCGTCCTCTTCCTGAACAGCGGCATCTCGCCCGGCTCGGGTGAGCTTGCGGAGTCCGGGGAGCCGCTCCTCGAGGGCCTGCGGACGATCTTCGGCGACGGTACCTCCGCGTCGCTCCTCGGCCTGATCGCGGTCGCCGGCCTGGTGGCCAGCTTCCACACGATCATCTTCGCGTACGGGCGGAACATCTTCTCGCTCTCGCGTGCGGGCTACTACCCGCACCCGTTCTCGGTCACCCACGGGACGCGGCAGACGCCGCACGTGGCGCTCATCATCGGCGCGGTGATCGGCTGGTGCGCGGCGCTCATCATCGACCAGGCGGGCGCCGGGTCGACCGTGGGCGGCTCGCTGCTGAACATGGCCGTCTTCGGGGCGGTCATCTCGTACTTCATGCAGGCGCTCTCGTTCGTCCTGCTCCGCCGGCGGCTGCCGCACATCAAGCGGCCGTACCGGAGCCCGGTCGGCGAGTGGGGCGCGCTCATCGCGGCGGCGATCGCGCTCGTCACGCTGATCGC
>Ga0268386_10004756_pt1 | contig 10044 bp, 8 predicted proteins | sample RVTome_15_FD_200260 | JGI IMG/M metagenome (GOLD analysis project Ga0268386, IMG submission 200260) | Soil microbial communities from uranium-contaminated site in the Upper Colorado River Basin, Wyoming, United States - RVT150D86... ...
GGTTCGTGCTGTTCTACGACGCCGGCGAAGCGTACCCCGAGGGCCAGGGCTTCTACTGGAAGACCTTCCGGACCTCGCTGGGGGCCGAGCTGCGCTTCCTGATGCCGGTCCTGAACGTACCGTTTCGCCTCATCTACGCGTTCAACGCCAACCGCGACCCGTTCCAGCCGAAGACCGCCTTCAAGTTCGCGGTGGGAACCACGTTCTAGAGCGCCGCCGACGGCGCGCCGATACCGAGGAGGACCCGAAGATGTCCCGAGCCAGGAGGGCCGCGCCGGCGCTGGTGGCCGTGTGCCTGATCGCGTGCCAGTCGCCCACGGACCCGGAAGAGGTCCCCGACTACCTCGAGGTGGCCGCCAGCCCGGACCCGGCACCCGCCACCGGGCCGACCGGGAGGTTCTACGTGGTGACACGGGCGGACGGCACCGACGAGCGGCGCGAGTACGATTGGAAGGCCACGTTCACGGTCACGGTACGGCTGACCTCGGCCGCTCTCGACGACAACGTCGGGATCGACCTTCCCGTGGACGTCACCGCCGCCACCGTCCGCGTCCAGCAGGCCTCGGGCGGCATCGTCACCCCGCCGACCGGCAGCGAGGTGGAGCGCTACGAGTTCGTGATCACGAGCTCCACGTCGAACCGTTTCGTCGCGGTCGACACCGACGTCAGCATGACGTTCGACGTCTGGTACGACCTGCCGAACGAGCGGCGCGAGGCCCTGGTGACGGTCCAGCTCTCGTTCAGGGACGACGGCAGCTTCAACTTCCAGGAGAACGTCCCGGTCCGGATCGCGCCCTGAACAGTCCGCGCGCCCGCCGGCCGAGGCGCGCGAACCGGGTCGGGGTCACGCCGAAGGCGGCCCGGAAGGCCGCGGTGATGTGGCTGTGGCTCGAGAAGCCGACCTCGAGGGCTACCGTCGTGACGTCGGCGCCGTCCTCGAGCCGCTCCAGCGCCGTCCGCAGCCGGAGCTGGACCCGGTAGCCGTGTAGGGTCCGACCCGTGCGCTCCCGGAAGGCACGGCACAGATGAAAGGGAGAGCAAGAGAGCTTTTCGGCCAGGTCGGCCAGAGGTAGGCGATCGGCGAGGTGCTCGGCCAGCACCCGGCGGGCGCGGTCGGCGAGGGCGGCGCGCCTTCGCGCGGAGCCTTCGCGGTCGGCGCACGGCCGCTGCCCGTACGCCGCGCCAAGTACCGCGTCTAGGAGGGCGACGACACGCTCCTCGATCCACAGCGGGTCCGGCTCCCCCGACTCGACGGCGCGGAACACTTGCCGCTGGCGCAGGTACAGACCGGCGCTGCCCGCCACCTGCTGCAGGGCGAACAACCGCGACGCGGTGTCGGCGCGGGCCGGATCGTGGAAGCGCACGGCTGCCCGGAGCAGGTCCGGGGCGAACGCGAAGTAGTCGCACTGCGCACCGAGCGGGCTCACCGGCAGCCGCCGGTACTCCTGGCCGGCGTTGTACAGCTCCACGACCGTCGCGTCGGCCAGGCACGGCTCGCCGCCCGCGTGCTGGATCACGGCGGCCGTGCGCGGGAACGTCACGCAGTGGTTGCGGATCGGGCCCGAGTCGCCGAACAGCGGATGGTCGCGCGGGCAGCGCCACGCCCCGACGGCCACGAGCGCGCTCCGGTAGAGCAGCCGGTCGACGGCTGCGGCGGCGGCAGGAACGGGCCGCAGTCCGCTACCCCTCATCGCCCCGCGCCGCGGCGCGCAAGATTCCGATAGCAAGGCCGCGAACGGAGCGGCCAAAATCGCTCCCTGGAGGTGCGGATGCATCGCGTCACGGGAATCGTCCTGGGTTTCGTCCTCGCGGCCGCCATGACGGCGCCGGCCCGCGGCGAGGCACAGACCCCCTCGGCGTCGCCACCAGCGCCGGATTGTAGCGCCCCCGAGCACCGCCAGTTCGACTTCTGGCTGGGTAGCTGGGACGTCACGGAGAAGGGCAAGCCGGCGGGGACCAACACGATCGCGGCGGACCTGAAGGGCTGCGTGCTCCTCGAGCAGTGGACGGCGGCCAGCGGCGGCCGCGGGACCAGCCTGAACTACTACGACCGCAGGACGCGGTCGTGGCACCAGGCCTGGATCGACGATCGAGGCGGCTCGCTCCGCCTCACGGGCGGCTTCCAGGACGGCCGCATGGTGATGCAGACCGAGCCCGTGCCGGACGCCAAGGGCGACCCCGCCGTCCACCGGATCACCTGGTCGGCGGAGGCCGACGGGTCCGTCCGCCAGCTCTGGGAGACGTCCAAGGACGAGGGCAAGGCCTGGTCCACCGTCTTCGACGGGAGGTACGTGAAGAAACGGTGAGGGCGGCGCCACGCGGGCGCGTCCCGGTGACGCCCCGGCCGCGGGAAGGCGACGCGATCAGGCGGGAAGGTGGTGCTCGACGGCCGAGACCGCCGCCAGTGCCGCAGCCACGAGCGCCATCGCGACCCAAGGGACCGCGCCCACGGCCGCCACGGCCACGGCCGCGGCGGGCATGAGCAGGAAGCGCCACGCCAGCGGTCGCCCGCCGGCACGCCAAAGAGCCGCCGCGGTCCCGCACACGAAGAGGGTGGCGCCCGCGCCGAGGGCCACCCGCACGCTCACTGCCAGCATCCGGTCGGGGTGGGCCAACGCCTCCTCGGTCGCGGCCGCCACGCCGATCACACCGCACAGCATCGGGAAGTGCATCACGCTGAACACGTCGCGGGCCATGCACGAGCGGGCGTTGCCGCGGTGGGCCGCGAGCGCGTGCTCGAAGGTCGCGCGGGCCTGGCGGAAGTAGGTCCACCACAGGCCGCAGGTCACCATCACCGCCGCCACCGCCGTCGCCACCGCCGCCGGCGTCCTCGGCGCCCGGGCCGCTCCGGCCGCGGCCACGATCAGCGCCTCGCCGAGCGCGATGATCACGATCAGGCCGTGCCGCTCGACGAAATGGTCCGAATGCAGGTTCCAGCCTTCGAGCTGGCCGCCCACGCCGGCCGCCACCAGGTCGAGCGCGATCGCCAGCCCCCAGCAGTAGAAGAGGAGGCGTCCGCCCATGACCGCGCCGGCCACGACCGCCGCCAGCCCGGTGAGAGACAGAAGGCCGAACACGCGCACGGCCCTGCGCTGGGCCGGATCGCCCCACGCCACCCAGTAATAAAGGAGGAGGCCCACCACCCGCACCAGCACGTAGGGCACGGCGAACCAGACCGCCCCGTCGCCGAGCGCGCCGGGAATCCCCACCGCCAGGAAGAACGCCACCGCGGTGGCGAGGAGCGTCACCACCTGGACCCGCGCATGGTCGGTGTTGGCGGCGTTCAGCGCCCACGTGAACTGCGTCCACGCCCACCACACCAGCCAGAACACCAGCAGCGCCGACCCGACCGATCGCGGGTCGACGTGCCCGTGCAGCAGCCCCACCACCTGCGTCACGCAGAACACGAACACCAGGTCGAAGAACAGCTCGACGAACGTGACCTTCTGGTCGTCGGGCGAGACGATCGGGACGCCGGCGCTCATCCGCGCGGGACTCTTCCACGCCGTGCGCGACCCGTCAAGGACAGGAGCCCCTGGGCCGAGGAGGGACTTCGCGATGATCCGGTCCGACCTCCCCAAGGACCTGCGCTACGGCGTCCGCAGCCTGACCCCCCCTTCACGATCGCCTCCTGGAGCGGGTTGCCGCCGTCCCGGGCGTCGAGTCCCTGGGCCTCACCGATGCACTGCCGCTGGGGCGCAACCGGAGCTGGTAGGTGCGCGCCCGGGGCGCGGTGTACGCCGAGGGCGAGGCACTCGTCGCGTTCCCGGCATGGTCAGCCGCGGCTACCTGAGGTTGATTGGTTGCACTAATTTGCCATTTGTGGCATTTTAGTACCATGCGATTCGCACAACTGCTGCAGGCCGTCGGGAACGAGCCCCTGTTCGAAACGGGGCTGCTCCTCTCTGGGGATTGCGACCCGGCGGACGTCCGGCGGCAGATCACGCGCTGGGTCTCCAGAGGGTGGATCACGAAGCTGCGCCGCGGCCTGTACACGCTGGCCCCTCCCTTCGGTCACAACCGCCCGCACCCGTTCCTGGTGGCGAACGAGCTCGTTCGCGGGTCCTACGTCAGCCTGCAATCGGCGCTGGCCCATCACGGCCTGGTCCCGGAGCACGTCCCGGTGACCACGTCGGTGACCACCGGACGGCCCGGGCGGTGCGAAACAGACGTCGGAGTGTTCGAGTACCGGCACCTGCACCGCGACCTGCATGGTGGTTATCGCCGTGAGCCACTCGGCGGCGGACAGCACGCCTTCGTCGCGACGCCTGCGAAGGCGCTCGCGGACCTCGTGCACCTCGTACCGGGAGCGGACGCGCGCGGGTACCTCGAGGGCCTGAGGATCGATCCCCGGGACATCCGCGAGCTGGCGGCGGACGCCCCTCGCTTCGCGGGGCGTCCGAAGCTCCGGCGCGCCTTCCGGCACTTGACGGCCATCGCGGACGAGAGCGGCGCGTGAGGGACTTCCTCCCCGAGCTGCTGCGCGGTCGAACGGGGCCCGATGCGCGCAACGCCCTCCGGGAGTACCTGCAGGCCTCGATCCTCGGCAGCCTGCAGCGATCCGGCGCGATGATCCCCCTGGCCTTTCACGGCGGCACGGCGCTCCGCTTCCTACACGGGATCCGGCGGTATTCCGAGGACCTGGACTTCGCCCTGGAACGCTCCGAGGCCGACTACGACTTCCGCGGCTACCTCGAGCGGGTCCGATCCGACCTCGATCGCCAAGGCTACGACGTGCGGATCGCCCGCCTCCGAGAGGCGTCGGCCGTGCACAGCGCCTTCGTTCAACTCCCCGGGCTGCTGCACTGGCTGGGGCTGTCCGGACAGCCCGGCCAGGTGGTCGCCGTCAAGCTGGAGGTGGACACGCGGCCGCCCGGGGGCGCCGTCCTCGACACGACCGTGCTGCGTCGCCACGTGCTGCTCCAGCTCCAGCATCACGACCGCGCCTCGCTGCTCGCCGGCAAGCTGCATGCCGTGCTCCAGCGCCCTCACCCCAAAGGGCGCGACTACTTCGATCTGCTCTGGTACCTCGCAGACCGCGCTTGGCCGGCGCCCAACATGAACATGCTGAACCACGCGCTCGCTCAGACGGGCTGGAAGGATCCGCCCCTCTCGCAGCAGAGCTGGCGCAGGGTCGTCGCGGATCGCGTCGCCGCCCTGGAGTGGAAGCGGATCCTCGAGGACGTTCGGCCGCTGATCGAATCGCCGGAGGAGCTGTCGCTGCTTAGGCGCGAGACGCTCCTCGAGCTGCTGCGCGGCTGAGTGACGCTCAGCGTGGCGCCGGCCGAGATGGCCGCGAGTCCCGAGAGTAGACGACGCTCCTGGACGACCCAGCCTCTGCGTCGCCATCCCCTGCGGCCGTCGAAGCGGCGCACCTCTTCCTCGCGAATGAGCAACACCTCGAGGGTCATTCCGGGATGGGCGATTAGCTCCGGGAAGCTCACGAGCTCCCCGAAAAGGTCGACGGCAGCGCCTCGCCGGGGGGATTGCCGGCGGGAGGCCACCCGCCCTGCGGCGTCGAGCTTCACGATCCACTTCTCGATGGCGATCGGGTGTACGACACGCGCGGTATGCCCATCGAGCGGCCTCGCCTAGCTTGCGCTTCATCGCCGAGAACCCGCGTGTCTGGATCTCGATGAGGACATCGCCGCGGACGAGGTCGATCACGAATCCCGTCGATGGGCTCGTCATGAGGAGCTCGACATTGCGAGGCCTCCGCCCGAGGTCGGCGTACGCGGATACGATCTGGCGCAAGCCCGACGGGAAGGCCATCCCGCTCGCGGTCACCTGAACCGCTCGCGCCGCTCCCTCTACGCCGAGCCGCGGTGAGCCCCGTCCGCTCTACGAGAGCGCGCTCGAGTTGGCGCCCGATCTGCCCAGGCGCGGCGGATCCGGCGGTTGGTCCTGATCGAGCGAGCCGCGCCGACCCTCAGCGAATGGCCTTCTGCGCCCACTCCGCCCGGCGCGCGACCTCGTCCCAGTTCACGTTGTCCATGAAGGCGTGGACGTAGCGGGCGGCGGCGGCGCCGAAGTCCATGTGGTAGGCGTGCTCGTACATGTCCAGCACCAGCAGCGGCGCGCCGAGCACGGCGTTGTGCGCGTGGTCCCCGGCCCAGTAGTTGTGGACCTCCTTGGTGTGCAAGTTGAACGCCAGCACGACCCACCCCGACCCGCCGGCGAGCGCGCTCGCGGTCCGCTTGAACTCGGCCTCCCAGGTCTCGTAGTCGCCGAAGGCGCTCTTGACGAGGTCGAGCGCGGCGCCGGACGCCTTTCCGTCCCCGCCCAGGTTGGCGAAGTAGTGCTCGTGGAGGACCACGGAGCCCGTGCGGACCAGCTCCTCCCGCTTGAGGTCGCCGTACACGTAGGCCGGCAGCTCCCTGTCCTTCACCATGGCGTCGAGGCGCTGCTCGACGGCGTTCAGCGCCCGCACCGCGCCGCTGTAGTTGTTCTCCCAGTGCGAGCGCAGGAGCCTCTCGGAAAGGCCCTTGAGCTTGGTGGGATCGAAGGGCAGCGGACGCGGTTGGTGCTCGCCCCTGAAGGCCGGGGGCCGGACGACGCCGCCGGGCGGGCCGCCCGGGGCCTGCCCGGCGGCCTCGCGCGCGAGGGCGGCGGTCGCCCCGGCCCCGAGAGCGCCGAGCACGGATCGGCGAGGGATCGTGGTAGGCATCAGGACCTCCTGTGTTGTCTCGTTCGGCGCGGTCCGCCTCCGAGCGTCGTCGAGTGTAGCGGGCTGGCGGCCCTCGTCGCGCCCGGCCGAGACCGTCGAGCCTGCAGTCATGCATGCGCCTCGCCCGGTCCGGAGGCGGCCCCTCCTCCCCAGCGGGCGAACAGGACCGGAACGACCACGAGGTTGAGGAACGTCGACGTCAGCAGCCCGCCGAGGATGACGACCGCCATCGGGCTCTGGATCTCGTTGCCCGCCTCGTGGCCGGAGAGGATCAGGGGGATGAGCGCGAGGCCGGCGGTGAGCGCGGTCATCAGCACCGCCGCGAGCCGCTCGTTCGAGCCGCGCGACACCGCCTCGCGCAGCGGGACCCCCTCGTCCCGCATCAGGTGCTCGTAGTGGCTCACGAGCAGGACACCGTTCCGGATCGCGATCCCGAACAGGGTGATGAACCCGACGCTCGAGGCGACGCTGAGGCCCGTCCCCGTCACGCCCAGCGCCAGCACGCCGCCGATCAAGGCCAGCGGCACGTTGACGAGCACGATGACCGTGTGCCGGTGGCTGCGAAACGCGAAGAACAGGAGCCCGTACATCGCCGCCAGGATCGCCACCGAGAGCAGACCCAGATTCTCCTGGCTCCTCGCCGCCTCCTCGAACTGGCCGCCGAAGACCACCTGGTACCCCTCCGGAAGCGCCACGCCGTCGGCGAACGCCCGCCGGGCCTCGGCCACGACCCCCGCCAGGTCCGCCCCCGAGACGTTCGCGGTGAGCATGGCGACGCGCTGGACGTCCTCCCGCCGGACCAGGCCCGGCCCCAGGTCGAACCGGACCCGCGCCACGTCCCCCAGGCGCAGCGTAGCACCCGAGGGGGTGGTGATCGGGAGCGCGTCGATCTCCTCCCGGCGCGCGCGCAGCCGCTCCGGGAACCGGACGACCACCCGCGAGCTCAGGCCGCCCTCGACGACTTCGCCCGCCGGCGTCCCCTGGAACAGGGCCTCCAGCGAGCGGGCGACGTCCGCGGGCCTGAGCCCGTGCCGGGCCATCGCCTGGCGGTCGGGCTCGACCAGGAGCTGCGGCACCGTCGCCTGCTCCTGGTTGCTCAGGTCCACCAGCCCGGGCACCTCCGCCAGCGCGCGCTCGGCGCTTTTGGCCAGCCCGCGCAGCACCGAGAGGTCTGGACCGAAGATCTTGACCGCGAGGTTGGTCCGGCTGCCCGAGATCATGTGGTCGATGCGGTGGCTGATCGGCTGGCCGAAGCTGGCGCTGACGCCGGGGATGGTCGCCACCGCGCAGCGCATCTCGGCCAGCAGCTCGTCCCGGGGACGGCCGGGCCGGAGCACCACCTCCATCTCCGAGGCGTTCACGCCCTGCACGTGCTCGTCCTTCTCCGCCCGCCCGGTGCGGCGGCTGGTGGAGACGACCTCCGGGAACGCGAGCAGCGACTCCTCCACCTGGCGCCCCAGCGCGTCGCCGTCGGCGAGCGGCGTCCCGGGCGGGCTCACCAGGCCCACGGTCAGGCTGCCCTCGTTGAAGGGAGGCAGGAACAAGCGCGCCAGGAACGGCACCACGGCCGCGGCGCCGGCGAGCGCCAGCACGGCTCCGCCCAGGACGAGGTTCCCGCGGGCCAGGCAGAAAGTGATCGTCGGCGCGTAGGCCGCCTTGAAACGCCGGAGCAGCCAGGGGTCGCGCGCCTCGAGGATCGAGCTCCTGAGGAGGAGCACGTGGCACAGCACCGGCGTCACGGTGAGCGCCACCACCAGCGATCCAGCGAGCGAGGCGAGATAGGCCGCGCCCAGGGGGCGCATCAGCCGACCCTCGATGCCCGGCAGCACCAGCAGCGGCGTGAAGACGAGCGCGATCACCAGCGTCGCGAACAGGATCGCGTGGCGCACTTCCGAGGACGCCCGGAACACGACGTCGAAGGCCGACCTCCTCTGGGCCTCGGGCCGCCGGTGGTTCTCGCGCAAGCGGCGGAACACGTTCTCGACGTCGATGATCGCGTCGTCGACGAGCGCGCCGATGGCGATCGTGAAGCCGCCCAGCGTCATCGTGTCGAGGCTGCCGCCGAAGGCGGAGATGACGACGACCCCGGCCACGAGCGAGAGCGGGATGGCCACCGCAGAGATCAGGGTCGTCCGCAGGTTGCCCAGGAACAGGAACAGCACGATCAGCACCAGCACCGCGCCGTCGCGGAGCGCCGCGGAGACGTTGCGGATCGCCACCCGGATGAAGTCGGCCTGGCGGAAGTTCTCGGTCTCGATCGCGACGCCGGCGGGCAGCGTCTTCTTCAGCTCGTCGAGGACGCGGTCGATCTCGGCCGTGAGCGTGAGCGTGTTGGCCCCGGGCTGCTTCTGGACGCTGAGGACGACGGCCGGGTGTCCTCGGTAGGCCGCCGTGCCCCGAGCCGGCTCGGGTGCCTCGCGCACCTCCGCGACCCGAGACAGCCGCAGCGGCACCCCGTCCCGCACGCGCAGGACCGTCGCAGCCAGGTCGTCGGCGGAGCGGGCCCGGCCGAGCCCGCGCACCAGGTACTCCTGCCCCCCGTCGACGTGGAATCCGGCGGCGGGCACGGCACTCGCTCCTTCGAGCGCGGCCACGACCTCCTCCACCGAGATCGCCGCCTGCACCACCGCCGCCGGATCCAGCTCGACGAGGTATTCGCGGACGTCGCCGCCGATCGGCACCACCTGCGAGATCCCGGTGAGCGCGCGCAGACGGCGCCGCACCTGCGTCTCCGCGATCCGGCGCAGCTCCATCGGCGCCAGGGTCTCCGAGGTGAGGGCGATGAACGTGATCTCCCCCATGATCGAGCTGACCGGCCCGAGGGTCGGCCGCTCCACTCCGGCCGGCACGGAGACCGCCTGCAGCCGCTCCGCCACGACCTGGCGCGCCCGGTAGATGTCTTGGCCCCACTCGAACTCCACCCACACGACGGCGATGCCGGCGCCGGACGGCCGCGGCAACGCAGCGCTCGACGACTCATCGCACTCGGAGCGCCTCGACCAGCGCCTGAAGGGCCGGTGGCTGATGACGCCGGCCAGCGGAGGCATGCCTTCGCCCCTTCCCCACTCTGCGAAATCCCGGGATCTACCACCGGCGCCTCGACCGCCACTTGTCCCGGTAGCTCGGCGGGCTCGCGATCGGCTCCGACGGTGCCTCGGTCCGCTCGGCGACGAAGCTGCTGTCGTCCCCGTTCTCGATCCGGATCCGGCCACGGAGGCGACCGTCCTTGCCGAGACGCACGCTGCCGGTGCCCTTCATGGGGTCGTACTCCCAGGCGCCCTCCCAGGTGAACGAGGCACCAGTCTTGGTCGCCCTGAAGTTCACGTAGGCGAGCAGACAGTGCATGCGAAGCCTGTCCGCGTGGCCGGTGATCGAGA
>Ga0268386_10004757_pt1 | contig 10044 bp, 10 predicted proteins | sample RVTome_15_FD_200260 | JGI IMG/M metagenome (GOLD analysis project Ga0268386, IMG submission 200260) | Soil microbial communities from uranium-contaminated site in the Upper Colorado River Basin, Wyoming, United States - RVT150D86... ...
GCGGGAGGAGGCGGTCAGCCTGTGCTTTGACGATATCGCTCTGCTGCCGCTGGCGGGCAAGACGCGCACCGTGCTAAACGTAAAGGGGAAAGGCGCCAAAGATAGAGCCGTACCGATTAACGACAACCTGGCCGGCGACATCCAGGCTTGGGGCGAGGAGATTGGCGGTCAGGGCCTGATTTTGCGTCGCCTGGCATGGCGGGAGAACTGGGGGAGAGCCTGACGGCCGTATCCCTATTTCGCCTGGTCAACAAGTACGGCCGGAAGATGGGTAAGCCGGACTTGGCGCCGCACGATTTGCGCCGCACCTACGCCCAGTTGGGCTATGAGGCGGGCGATTTCGGCGTACTGCAGGTCGTGCTGAACGCGAAGGAGAAAGACGGTGCGGTCTGCCTCAGGCAGCTCCTGAATCACCGCCTGCACGGCGTCAAGCGTGAAGCGCTCGGCCACGACCTGGTCGGGGGTCGGGTTTCGGTCTTGTTGATTGTCGTCTAGTTCAACCATCCGCTTGGCCTTACGCTGTCCTTCCAGATAGTAGTTGCGCGCGATAGTGAACAGGTACGCCTTAACGGTGGCGGTGCGAATCCGTTTGCGGCCGGCCCAGGCGCGAACGAACGTTTCAGAGGTGATGTCGTCCGCCTCCGTGGCATCGCCGGCGAGCCAATAGGCGAAGCGATAGACCTCAGCAGCATACTGTTCGTACAGGTCGTGGAAGGAAAGCAAAATTTTGTGCCTCTCTATTAATAATAGGCACAACGGCGCGAAAAGTTACAAATTGGATGCAAGAGAGGATAATCTGAGGCAGCCAAGCCGGGTAAGAGCGAAACCAATAAACGCGGCCGACGATACCCTCCAGCTCAGAGTTCACGATCCTCAGTGTAAATGGAAATCAGATAGCAAAGGGGGGTTGGCATATAGCCTTGCAGCCAGAAGCTGTGCCACCTGTTCAGTGTCTCCGCTTTCTCAGTAAGCGCATCCGGTTACTGACCTTATCTGAGGACGGCGCCAGCCACAGGGAAAGATGGGCCGGCTGCATGGTATCCTCTACCACCTGCATCAGGGCACTGACGAGAATCTCCAGGTTTACCTCATCGCGGGCAGTAGCCCCAAAAGTGGCCAACGTCTTCACAGCGTCATACTTGCGACGGTAGAAGCGGCGGTCGATTACATCCTGGAGGCGACGTCGTAGAGGTGTGAATATGGCAGCAATTAGTAGCGTGGAAAGGACAATGGCGACTGGCGACTCCTGACCGAACAGATGTCGAAGCAGGCCCTGAAGGAGGATGACACTCGCCAGGTAAATCAGCCCCAGGGTTGCCGTCAGGATCGTGTAGACTAGGGTTCGGCGGATAATGAAGTCAATGTCCCAGAGCCGATAGCGTAGAATGGTAATGGCGAAGGAGAGTACAAACAGGATCAGGACGAGATTGATAATCGTGCCACCCAGCAGAAAATAGAACCCATTGAGAAGGCCCGGTGTACGCACTTGTGGGAAGAGAATGAAGGCCAGCACTAAGGTGACGCCCACGGCGATGAAGAGGGCGAAGCCGGCGGCAACCCACTTCATCTGCTGCCGCTCAACTGCATTCGCTTCGTGACGATAGCGGTAAACCTGGAAGGCTATACTGCTTCCAATGCCGGCGAAAAGCGTGACAGCCAGCAATCGTTCCGAGAATGTTGTGGGGGCCGCTAGGTCGGATAGAGCGTTAGAGAGGAAGATAATGCCCAGAACGGGCACCGCAACCCACGCAAGGAGTCTGCTCCAGTGCGGCACGAAACGGCCATCTGGAAACGTCTGGCTGAAGACGATCAGAGACCAGATGCCAGCCGCGTGTAGGAGGCGCACCGGGACATGCCAGAAGGGGTGTGCTGCTGCCACCTCCTCCGGCACGGTGAAGAATACGGTTAATGGCGCCAGCACGAGCATAAAAGAGACAAAGGCGGCCATCCGGCTCTGTGCCCGTTGCAGGAAGATGACCGCAGAGGCAATCAGAAAAGCGAGGGCGTCCAGCAGGAGCAAGGCGCCCATGTAGCCAGCGTAGACCCACAGGGGAACTCCTAAATCTGCCAGTGCGCGAGCGCTGGCTTCGGGAAGCTGGGAAAAGATGCAATCAGCCGTGCCACAGACCCTCGCGACCTGAGCGTACCAGGCGGGGAATCCGACGATGAAAAGCCAGAGCACGATACTGGCTAGCAATACCCATGCTGCTGTGGCTCGCCAATTGAGCCGCTTCGCAGGTGCTGGTCTTTGCACCTCCTTGTTACTCGTCATCTTGCCTCCTGCTCGGGCCGGTCGCTGTTGATTTTTATCCAGGACGCCTTTATCATGAGGGCAAAGCTTGGGAACAGGCTGTATGTCAAAATCTGACCTGGGTTCACCGTCTACAGCGAGCGCCCGCCCCCGATTTCAACGCCTCGGGGCCGTGTTTTTGCTGGGTCTGTTCAGTGGCAGTTCAATCGTTATGTTACGCCTCGGCGTAACGGAAATCCCGCCGCTGGCCCTTGTTATGCTCCGCCAGACGATAGCAACGGTGGCGTTCGCTGCCAGTGTGCTTGCGCTGCGCCGCCGGCTGCTTTGGTCAGCGCAAGTATGGCGAGATATCGCCGTGGTTGCGACTCTTACGACCATCCTCCCGGTCATCTTTTTCACGATGGCGCTCGAATTCGTCTCGAGCGCGGTTGCCAGCATTATCCTCGCTCTGGTTCCCCTCCTCACTGGTCTCATGGCCCATCTCTTGCTACATGATGAGCGGCTCAGCCGGTTTCAGGCAGCAGGTCTGGTGGTCGCTTTCATCGGAGTCGTGCTTCTGATACTGACCGGCACCAGCGGGATCGCGATAAGCGGGAGGTCAGTCGTCCTGCGCGGCTATCTATTGCTGTTGGCTGCCGCTTTGGCCCTGGCCAGCGCCGGCATCTATACACGTAAACACTTGCAGAATATCGACGTACTGGTCATCACCGCCGGCCAGACCGCGCTGTCGCTGCTGGTTGCCCTCCCCCTGGCCCTGATTGTCAGCCCCTTTGACCCGGCGGCGGTGACACTGCGCGGCTGGCTGGCGGTAGCCTGGAGCGGTCTGCTGGACTCATTCGCCGGCTTCTTCCTGTTCTTCTACATGATCCAACGATTTGGCCCGACCCTGGCCACGCTACCGATTTACGTCACTCCTGTCGCTTCTACCGTTCTGGGTGCGCTCTTACTCCAGGAGTTGATCAACGCGCCGCTTCTGACAGGTTCGATCCTCGTTCTGGCAGGTGTTTACCTGGCCAGCCAGTCGAGGCAACGATGACCATGAGAAGTCGGCTCTATTCTGATAATGTGCGGATATAGGCAACGATGTCAGCCAGGTCCTGATCGGTGAGCGCAGGATTGCCGCCCTTTGGCGGCATCTCCAGGCCTGTGTCGTTAAGTGGATCGTTGGCCCGGCGGCCATTCCATAAGAATAGGATCAATTCGACATCCGACTGGTCTTTGATGAACTTGCTGTTCGTCAGGTCTTTACCGAGACCGACGATGCCCGTGGCCTGCGGACCATGGCAGGCAGCGCATGTGGACTGGTATAACGATTGGCCAGTGGCGGCGACGCCCTGCAATGCAGCAAAATTCTCCGGTTCCGGCAAGATGATCTGGGTGGAACCACCGGCCAACGGACCGCTACAGGCGGTCAGGAAGATCCCAACCAGGACCGCCTGAACAAAGAGTACTAAAGAGCGTTCGATCATCGTATTCTCCGTAAGTAGGCACACGAGGCTGTGTCCGAAGTCAGACCAGTAATTTATATTGCGCTTGCTTCTGCGGCGATCGGCCGGCCCTCGGTCTGTCACTCCTAATCTAGGCCGATAGTAACGTCCGCGGCTTGACTCTGCTGCTTCACATTCCCTTTATTGACCGGCCGCAATCGAATTTCGAATGGGGATGGTCGTGGCGCCGCGATTCGGCCCGCAGCTTGTGCGCTGGACGGATGACGAACCTTGGACAGCCTTCCCTCCGCCACCATGCGTCGATGCGCCTCTAGCCAGTCCGGCAGCGTGGCACTGGTTTGGCTCCAGTGCGCCACTGCTGCCTCGTCACACCAGTCGAGAAGCAGCGGCATGGCAGCCCGGTGCGGGCTGGCGATCCGGTAAGCACGCATTGCCGCCTCATCCACCCAGGTGGTGGCGGTCCAAAAGGTGAGCGGCAACTCGTATAACATCTTACCCCCGAGAAATCCCGGGGCCCTCTGCGCCTGGCGGCCGCTTGATAAAACGCGGGGGACGAAAGCAAGCAGATAGCGGGCGCTGCGAAGACGCAGCCGGGTCAGGGAGATATAAACTATACTCATGTCACTCCTTCCTTTGTCAGGGCAATCTATTACTGGCCGGCTTATGCGCCTATACCCCGGGCCATCGCCGTCGCCACTAACACCATGGCGACGACCAGGGCCGCCTGTACCACACTGATCAGGGCGAAACCGTTGCCGTGCCGGGTATCGATCTGATCGCCCTTAGAAAGTTGAATGCGCCAGCGGATGAGCGTCACCATGGGCCAGATTTCAAGAAGTAGAACGAGCCCAAGCAGCGCCATCTTCAGCCAAAAGGCATTATTGTTTAGATAGAAAGCACTGCCCTTTTCCAGCCCTCCGAACGCTCGGGCCAGACCGGTAGTAATCCACAGCAGTGCCGCGATGCCCCAAAAGGTGTCGGCGTAAAGGGCGCGTCGCAGGTTTTCCGGGTCGGGGAGCCCTTTAAGCGCGCGCCCCCGAGCCCAGATCGCACCCAGGCCGATCCCTAAAGCCAACAGATGTATAGCAGCGACGATCCAACGTATTAGCATGTCACACCTCCTTCCTTTCTACATACAAAAGCAGACTAATCAGACCCAGGTACAACGCACTCTCTTTAATCTCTCTGTGAGTCTCTGTGTCTTCTCTCTGCGACTCTGTGTAACTCTGAAATCTGTGGATTATTTTCACAGCAGCCGCGCCAGCGTTCCGGCGATGACCACGATCACCAGCAGCAGCCCAAGGGATGCGAAAGGCGCCCAGCGGCCCAGGCGTGCCACCCGGTCGTCTTGGCGGATGGCCAGCTTGGCCACGGTGGCGGCCAACAGGCCCGTCATTGGGTGCAGAATGAACGGGAAGGCCAGGTAACGGCTACCCGCACCGGCGGCAATCATATAGAGCCAGAAGCTCAAACCGAGTAAGAACTGGATATCCACCAGAACGCGGAACGCTTGCGCCGGCCGTCCCGGCCAGCTTTCGCGCTTCCAGGTCACGGTGAACCAGATCGCTGCGCCAAACAGGAGCAACGGTAGGATCACTCCGCCAAACCAGCGGTGAATAAGGAATACAGTACCCATGATTCATCTCCTTGTGGCCATCTGGGCCACATCAGCCTTGGGGAACATCTACGTTCGCGCTGCCTGACTACGCCCTCTAGGGCAGCAGCATCTCAATGCCGTACTTCTGCGCAATTTTGATGATTCGTTGCCACTCCGCCGGGTCGGGTGGGGCAAGCTCTGTCCCCGATTCGGCTACAGTCGTGCCTGCTTCTGCAAAGAAGCGCTCGTGAATGCCGCCGGGGGTGACCAGGCTCAACATTCTGGCGCTTGAGTCCCCGCTGTTGCTGAAGCCGTGGACCGTGCCGCGCGGTGCAAAAGCGTATCCGCCAACGCCCAAATCCAGCTCCTGGTCGCCGAAAAGGAACCTGTACGTTCCTTCCAGCACCCAAAATGCCTCGTCGTCATACCGCTGCAGGTGGGGCAACATTCCTTCCCCGGGCGGAGTGTAGACTACAAAGAGCGAGTAAATACCATTCGTATCTGCAGCCGTCGCTTTGAATGTGATCAGACTGTTCACCAATCGACGTGTGAGCCCGGTCTGCGGTCTCACAATCTTCACCTTTGCTTCCTGTTCCTGCATGATTTTGCCTCGTTGAAGCGAGTGATCCTGTTGCGCAACTGATGGTCCTGTGGGGTACCTTCGGCGTGCAAAATTCTATGCACCTATATTAATCCTGCGTATGCTTGTGAACCACTGACACTACTCACACACTACTCACACACCAGGCCTGGATTTTGTAGCAGGAAATTACGTGTATAATGGAATTATTAAGGCTGCAGCCGGAGTTGGTAGATGTCCGCGATCCATTTGTGCCCGCTGGGCCTGGCCTTGGCTGGATATGAGCACTGACGTACCCGAAACCTTTGCTGCCTTGCTGCGGCGCTATCGCCTGCATGCGGGCCTGACCCAGGAAGCGCTGGCCGAGAAAGCCGGGCTGTCGCCCAACGCGATCAGCGCTCTGGAGCGAGGCGAGCGCCGCCGCCCCTACCCGCACACGCTCCGGGCGCTGGCCAACGCGCTCAAGCTCAAACCCGGGCAGTACGAACGCCTGGTTCGGTTGCGGGAGCAGGAGAGCGTGAGATCCCCCGCGCTTGCCTTCGACCCCGTGCCTGCCGTGGCGCCGGCGCTCTCAAGTTCCCGGTCTGAACACCCTCGCCCGGGTACAGTCCCTCTTGTGCAGAGCTCGCTGATCGGAAGGGAGGCCGAATACGGCCAGATTGTACGCTCCCTGACGAACCCGCTGTGCCATTTGTTGACCTTAGCTGGCCCGGGCGGTGTCGGCAAAACGCGTCTGGCCGTTCAGATTGCCAGCGATCTAGCTTCGCGTTACCCCGACGGTGTGATCTGGGTATCCCTGGTGCCGATCGCTGGCGCCGACCAGGTTCCGTTTTCCCTCGTCGAATCGTTGAACCTCCAGGTGCGTGGCACAGAGCCGGTTGCCGATCAGGTATTGAAGGCTCTCCGCAACCAGGAGATCCTGCTTGTGTTGGACAACATGGAGCACGTTCTGGAGGCAGTCGGCCTGGTAGAGGCGATCCTGGCGTCGGCGCCTGCCGTGACCTGCCTCGTAACCTCCCGCGAACGGCTCGGCAGCAAGAGCGAGTGGGTGATTGACGTGCGCGGCCTTGCCCTCCCTCAAGGTACGTCTGGGGAGGAGATCCTGCCCACCGCTGCCGTGCAGCTTTTCGAGGCGCGGGCCCGGCAGGCAGCGCATGACTTCGTCGTGAATCCTGCCAATCAAGCCGCCGTCACCCGCATCTGCCGGCTCGTAGACGGCTTGCCACTTGGAATCGAACTGGCCGCCGCCTGGGTAAGAACCTTGTCTCCCGCCGAGATCGCCGACGAAATCTCGCACAACCTGGAATTTCTGACGTCGAAAGACCGCAGTGGCCCGGCGCGGCACACTTCGCTCCAGGCGGCGTTCGAGCACTCCTGGAACCTGTTGACCGTGGCAGAACGGCAGGTTTTGGCCCGATTAGCTATCTTTCGCGGTGGCTGCGACCGCTCGGCCGCCGCAGTGGTAGCCGGCGCTGGGCTGCCGCTGCTGGCGGCCCTGGTGGACAAATCGGTTCTTCGCCGCACGCCTGATACACTTGGGCTGACGCGGTTTGACCTGCACGAGTTGCTGCGACAGTACGCCCTTGCCAAACTGCAAACCAACCCTGGTGAGGACAGGCGCACCCGCGATCGGCATTGCGCTTACTTTGCCCGGCACCTTGGCGAGCGAACACACGCCTTTTTTAGCGGCGGCATGCACGCGGCCTGGGGGGGGGTCGCTATCGATTTCGATAACATTCGCGCAGCCTGGGCCTGGGCGGTGCAGCAGCGCGATCATCGGGCCTTGGCACAGATGGGGCCAAACCTGTATTTGATCTGCGAGTTCCGGGGCCTCGTCGAAGAAGGTCTCGCCTGGTTCCGAGAGGCTGCGCACGCGTTGAGAGCTTCGGCTAGCGAGACGCAACCCAACCCAGAGCTTCTTTGGACGTTGGGTCAGATTCTAAGTCTGCATGGGAAGGCAGCCGCACAAGGGGGTCACTATAGAGAGGCGCGTGATCAACTAACTCAGGGGTATGAGCTGCTACGACAGCGCGGCGATATCCTCGTGGAGACAGGCACGCTTGTTGGGCTTGGATATACGGCCTTAGTACTTGGAAGCTACGCCGAAGCTCGGGCATGGTATACTGAAAGTATTGGTCTCTCGCGTGCCCGTGGCGCTACCTACTTTTTGGCCATGAGTGAATCTATGCTTGCCCTGGTCGCACAAGCCGAGGGCGCCGAGGACGCGCTCACCCTTGCCCAGGCCGGTCTTGAGGATTGGCGGCTGCTAGGTCATTCACACCACGGGCTGGTAACTGGGCTTTGGGTATTGAGCTGCGTTCTGCACGCCCAGGGATCGCTTGTTGAGGCGCACGAGGCTGCCCGGGAAGCCCTTCAATTGAGCACCGAATTACAGCATCTCTGGGCAAGGGGCTCAACGACGCTGCAGCTCGGAGCGATCGCGCTGACTCAGGGCGACGCAATCACTGCACAAGATCTCGTTCAGGAAAGCGTCAACATCTTCACTGAGCTGGGTGAACCCTGGAGTCTGGCCCGCGCGCTCGTCGCCCGTGGCTGGGTAGCCCAGGCCCAGCACCAACACAATGAGGCGCGAAGCTGGTTTGAGCAAGCCTTAAACAAAGCGCGTGCTTTACAACTCGATCCTATCGCATGCAGCGCGCAATATGGTTTGGCCTACCAGATCCAGAAGGAGGCCCCAGCGGCGGCACTGGTATTCCTGGAGCAAGTTATCAACCACCGGGCTACCGAGCGAATGATCCGGGATCGCGCTATCGAGCTCCGTCAGACGTTGATCGCCACCGAATAACTTCCGATACAATCATTTGTATACTAGCCAACCGCAATGCAACTTGAAACCTGCAGAGATAGAAGTTTGGCGAGCACCCTTGGCAAAAGGTAACGTGCTGACTATCGGGATCGAAAGGTGCTGACCTCAAAAAGCTACACCGCCGGTAATGTGAAGTATGAGATCCTCAGAGCTCGACATAGTCCAGAAAACGCCCCTTTTCTGGACATTTTCGTAAGCCCTGGAAGATCCTCCAAAAAGCCCCAAAAGGCAGTCTAAAAACTCAGTAAGGAAATCAAAGTTCAGAAAGTTTCCGAACTAATGAGTTTCCAGACTGAATAGAGCCTTGATGGGCATGAATGGTCTTCTCTGGGATTAACCGTTCAAGAAACGGGAAGATTTCGGACATGCTCTCCATTTATTAGGCAGTCCTGATCTCTCATTCGTCTACTAATCTTGGCGATATAACGCCTGGCTCCATCTAAACTCGAGAGCTATGACTCCATTCTCTTTCACTCCGCATTTGAAGTCCTGAATGCCAAGAATCTCAGGATCGGGGGAATCTTGAAACGCTGATCGCTCTCCGAAATACTCGAGATGAGGGCGAGTACCTATTGAGAGAAACGGTTCGATTGTCGTTTCAACTTTATCGATTGCGGCTTCTAGTTCGTCCCAGGTTGTAGAGGTTGCAGAGCGATGAGCTAGCTGATTTCTGCGATTTCGAATTCGATGAAGTTCGTCCTGATGATTAAGCTTACGGTTGTTTGCAAGAATGTTGATTCGACCATTCAGGTCATCGCGGTAGCCTTGTTGTGGCAGGGAGAGACCGAATTGGTCGATGGCGAATTTCAATATTTCGTCAAGAAGGCTTGCCAAGCGGACATAGAGCAGTGAAGGGAGCAATTCATCAAGAAGCGGGTTGCGATTAGTGCTTGCTATATAAAGAAGATAGGGAAAATGGTAATGACGTGCTAGCTCCCATTCAAGGAGAAATACTCGCCACGCATTGCGAAGATCATCTTGTCTGGACGCGTTGTCCATTTTAGTTTTTCTTTCACTCCTTACCCACCAGTACCCATAAGTAATGTTGATCTGGCGTTGCTAAAGTCATTTTGGTCAAAAACCGCCAGAAAAGTGGCCGCAATCTTTACGACTGTTTGTTAAAGAAAATATACGGCACTGAGGATGAATAAGCAAAATCTTCGGAGCTTGTTTCCACTAAATGAGAGTAGTAAAAGTTACATGAGCTACAGCCAACGTTGAGATTCATCGGCCGTACCGTTGAACTCAATCTACATTGGCCAATGCCAACGGCCGATCCAGCCACAGCCACACACAGAACAGCGCCCCGATGCAGATTTCGGCGAAGACAAGCACGCCAAC
>Ga0268386_10004758_pt1 | contig 10043 bp, 14 predicted proteins | sample RVTome_15_FD_200260 | JGI IMG/M metagenome (GOLD analysis project Ga0268386, IMG submission 200260) | Soil microbial communities from uranium-contaminated site in the Upper Colorado River Basin, Wyoming, United States - RVT150D86... ...
GGCGACATCTCCGGCTCGTCAATGGCCGCGGGATTGTCCGTCCGCGAGGTCTCCCCGGTGCGGGCGGCGCGGACCTCGGCGGCATGCATGGGGCCGAGCTCGCGGGCGGTCAACGCCACAGCGAAGACCAGAACCAGCGCGAGGACCGGGTAGAAGCGGTACCCCAGCGACGACACGAATGCGCTGTAGGCGGACTCGTCGACACCGATGGCGTCGAGGGCGTCCTGGATCAGGCCGACCTCGAACCCGATCCAGGTCGAGATCAGCGCCAGCGACGCCACGGGCGCTGCGGTCGAGTCGACCAGGTAGGCCAGCTTCTCCCGGCTTACCCGCAGCCGGTCCGTCACCGGCCGCATGGAGTTGCCGACGACGAGCGTGTTCGCGTAGTCGTCGAAGAAGACGACGACCCCGAGCGAAGCCGTCACCGTCTGGGCACTCCTGCGTGACGTCGTCCACCGGGTGACGGCCGCGACGATGCCGCGGGTGCCGCCATTGCGGGCAATGATGCCGACCAGGCCTCCGATGAGGATCGTGAACACGACAATGGACGCGTGGCTGGTGTCGCCGTCGGGCGGCGCGATCGCCTCGAGCACCCACACGTTGGGGACATCGAGCAGCCCCACCCAGAGTCCGGGGATGGTCAGGCCCTCGGCCACCCAGGCGCCGAACCACACGCCGATGAACAGCGCCGGAATCACCTGCCGGAAAGCCAGCGCGATCCCGATCGCGACGATCGGCGGGAGGAGCGACACCCAGCCGGGCAACGAGCCCGTGCCTCCCTGCGCCATGAAGTCGGCCGCGAGCAATCCTGCAGTCATGGCGACCTCCTCGCCACGTCAGCCGGCAGCGGCGAGCCGCCGATGTTGGTATCGGCAGCCTAGCGGAGTGGCGGCTGTTGGCTCGGAATCGCGATTCAACGCCCGCCCCGGGCGGTTCTGGCAACCACCGCCAGCTGCTCAATCCGCGACCCGAACGGCGATGGCGGGACCCAGCGCCAGGTAGCCCTGCATGAGCTGGAAGAACTGATTGTTGGCCGCATAGCTCTCCTCTACGGCGCGCGCAGATCCGTTGCGACCAGGCTGTTGGCCATGTACGTTCCCTGCTGCGTCGTCAGTTCCGAGACGTCCTGACCGGCGGATGCCCCGCAGCAGCACCCTCGACTGGGCGGCGCCGTCGCCGAACAGCTTCCCCGCAGCGGCATCGGCCATGAACACCGGGCACCGTCGACCTAGTCAACAGCCATCTGCTGGGCCCACATCGATCAGCTGGAGAAGAACGGCCTGATCAAAGCGCAGGACTGCGCCACGGTACAGGAACGCATGCCCGTTTTTGAGACGCGCCGGCCGGCGTAGAGCGTCCCTCGAGCCGAGTCGCACCCAATCAATCAGTGTGAGCCTGGGGCTGCGGCTGGCCGATGTTGACCATCCAGCCGATCCCGAACTGGTCGACGCACTGACCGAACTCATCGCCCCACATCTGCTTCTCGAGCGGGACCGTCACGGTTCCTGCCTCCGATAGCTTCTCCCAGTAACCGCGCAGCTCGTCGGCATCATCACCGCTCAGGCTCACGGTGATGTTGTCGCCTGGGTTGTGTGCCATTCCAGGCGGCGTGTCAGCACCCATGAGTGTGAGCCCGGTGTGGGTCTCGAGCATGCCGTGCATGATCTTGTCGGCCTCCGGAGCATCCGGTTGGCCAAACTCCCCGAACGTGTTCAGCGTCAGGGTGCCGCCAAAGACGCTCTTGTAGAACTCCATGGCTTCTCGCGCGTTGCCGTCGAAGCTGATGTACGGATTGAGACGAGATGGCATCGGGGCCTCCCTCACGGACAGCGGATCATTCCTGACGATAGCGGGAACGGGTGACATCCAACCGGTGGCCGCGATTGGTGAAGCCATGGTCGGTGAACAGGGAGTGGCACGGATCTCCTAGCGACCGCTCGACACAGCCGCTTTCGGGATGCCTGCCGTTGTCGGCAACTTCAACGACTGGAGGCCGGGAGCGCACGTGCTCCGCCGTCGCGGCAACGGGACGGGCAGCGTGTCGGTCACTGTGCCGGCCGGCTGCAACGTGCACTTCCGGTACCTCGGGGAGAACGGGCTGTGGTTCGACGACCCCGACGCAGCCGTCATCACCGACACCGGCGGCGTGGTCCAGCTACCCCCGCTGACCTAGGCGGTCGGCAGGAGCGACACGAGCTCGCTGTAAACGCCTTCGCTACGCCTGCTCGGCCGCCTAACGCTGTTCTGGATGCCCGCCTCGTCCTGTCTGGTACGGTCGGCCTGAGTGATGCTGATCGTCCCGGGGTATGAGACCGGGTGTCAGGACAAGCGGACATTCAGGAGGTGCGCCATGACACGGCTGGCTTCCCCGCGGCGGTGGTGGGCCCGATCCGAGTCCGATCAGGTCCACCACCCTGAGGACCGCTCGACGGATACGACAACGACAGACCGGCGTCATGGAACGGTCGATGACCGTGACGTGGGATACGAGCACGACACGAAGATCGAGGAGGCGACCGAGAAGGCAGCGGAGGCGATTCGGGACGCCGCGGCGCGAGCAGCCGCGGACCGGGCGCACGCCCGGGCCCGCACCAGCGCGCTGGCAAGCATCGCTCTGGTCCTCGGCGTTGCCGCCGCGCTGATCGTGGCCACCGGCGTGCTGGCCATAATCGGTGTGGGTGTGGGAGTCCTCGCGCTGCTGTTCGCCATCGGTGGGCTGTCGGCCACCGGCCGCCGGTACCTCTTCATCGCCGGACGTGGTCAGGCCCTCGTCGGGCTGCTGCTGGCCACGGCGGCCATCGTGGTCGGCATCCTCGCGATCACCGGCGTGCTGCCCGGATTCGACACCGACACCAACGTGGTCGAGCAGCTAAACGACTGGTTGCCGGGTTGGCTCTCCTAACCTGCGGCTAGGAGAGTTCGACGTGCAGGCCGCGTACCGAGGCCCGTACCGTCCCTGAGCTGTGGGCGGTACCGAGCTCGTCGATCTGGGAGAACGCGTCGGCCGTCACGGTGATCACGTAGTCACCCGGACCGTCGCACAGGTCCCACAAGGCGGTGACCTCGACCGCGTCGCCGGGCAGGATCTGCGGAGTGTGCACAACCCGCAACTCCCGGTCCACGCCTGCGCCCTCTAGCCAGAAGCGCGTGGTGGTCTCACCGGCCAGAGCGTCCCCGACGTTCTCGATGGTGGCGATCACCTCGACGACGTGCGCCGCCAACCCCGCGTCCTCGGTCATTAGCCGCTCATGAGCGTCCCGCGTCGTAATCAGACCCACGGCGAGATTCGGTCTCCCGCTGCTGCCCATAATCGCCTCCGCGGCTCCAGTGCCTGATGCTTAGAGGCCTTGGAGCATTGACCCATGCCGAGTCGAAGCGTCTCCAGCCACCAGCTCTCGCCGTTGCGCCCCGCGACCAGCGACCGACTCGGCGACCCGTCGAGGCGTCCAAGCGGCGCGTACGTCAGCCCAGCTTCTGGATGACCCCTGTCATCTCATCGGCGGTGTACGCCCGGAGCGTGGTGGTGCGGATGTTGCCCTGCGCTCCGAGGGCGAGCAGGAACGCGGTCTCTGACTCGTCGTCCGGGAACTCTGCGATGGAAACGATGTCGTACGGGCCGACCGTCCAGTAGGTACCCGTGACGTTTCCGCCCATGCGTTGAGCAAGCTCCGTGCCTGCCTTGGCCCGCTCCACGGTCTGCTTAGAGTTGCGTACCCCCTGATCAGTCCAATTGATCAGGCTGATGTAGGTGGGCATCGGCGATCACCTCCAGTGACGCTGGCAGGCCGACGCACTGATTTGCTAGGGGCCTGACGATGCTCACGTTACGACGAGAATGCCGACATTGGGCAGGACCCCCCAACCGTCCAAGGCGGGAGGGCCACCACCTCATTCGTCATGCTCACGGAAGCCGCCCGCCATCCGGCTGATCGGCTCCGCCCATTACCTCATCCCAGCCGGCTACTCCCTCACCCGCCGGCTCGCCCCGCATCGACACGTCCCTACGGCCTGACCTCCCCCACCACCCAGGCCCTCGCGACCCACCGCGAACGCCCTCACATGACCCAGACCGCGCGGGTGCCGCCGATGTGAGCGCGGGCGGGCACTGGCAACCGCATGAACTCTGTCGAGCAAGATCATTTGGGAAGCGGGAAAGTCATTGCATGAACTCTGTCGAGCAAGATCATTCGGGAAGCGGGAAAGTCATCGCTCAACTGCTACGGCAAAACGGGTCAAACTGGGTCGTCGATTGCGATCACTCCGTCTTCTTCTCGGACGATCTTGGTTGCCTTGCACTACACAGGTGGACATGGGACGCGCACTACACAGGCGGACATGGGACGCGCAACTTGGCGCCGGGCGGGCGTCCCTAAGGACGTGCCCTCGGACGCGCGATTGCGAGACCATGACATCGGCGATCGGCCGGGGTCATGGGTGGCAACCTGCTGCAGGGAGGCGAGCATGCGTGAGGCAATCAACCGGTTGGCAAGTAGGCAGTACGTAATGTTGATGCGCCACGCCGACCATGAGACAGGTGTACTCACCGAGGGCGGTCGGCGAGGTGTCGAAGCGGTTGCGCGTCGTCTGGCCGACTGGATGGATGGCCAATGGCGATGCAGCGAGACTCGGTCGTTGTCGGTGATGATCACGGCATCGCCGGAGGTACGGGAGACCGCGACTGTCCTAAGGACCACCTGCGACGAGGAGCTTCGACGATTGAGGGCCCAGCATCCCGGCTTCTCCTGGCCTGACGTCACTATCCACGCCCCCGAAGAATTGCCGGATGCACAGACCAGGAAGGGGCATACAGACGGACGGCCTGACCCGCGCGTCCTGGGTGCCTACACCCCGGACCGCCCGCAGGTAAACAACATTGCCAAGCAACTGTCGAGGCCTAGCGAGGATGCGTACCCGCTTTTGATCGGCAACGACCCATTCGTCGGCTGGATTGCCAGCGAATTGGCCAGCATCAGGCTCGGCCCGTCCACCGTGTGGCGTCGCCGGATCCCGATTGCCAGGGGCGAGATGATCTGCCTGTCTCACCGCTCGTCAGCCAGTCGAGATCAGCATTCGGTTGGCGGTTGGCGCTTGGAATGGAACCTTGCACCGAATGATCAGCGAGAGGAGCAAGGCATTCGGGAAAAGATCAAATCCAAGATGACCACAGCCACGGCACTCGGTACAGTCATCGTTGCGCTCACCACCTTTCTTCTCCAGAATGCACTGCGGGACGAGCCCTCGGCATGGGAATGGCTGGCCGTCGCCGCGCTGGAAGCCTCGACCGCGCTCTATTTCTCAGCACTTTTTCTCTACGACACGCTGCAGATGCCCACCCGGTTTTGGGGTAGCAGCTTGTCGGTCGGCAAGAAAAGAGTTCGCACGCGACTACGCCGCGGAACCTCCTTCATCCGACGGCCACCCAGCTCGACGGCACGAGTCTTGCAGGGCAAGCATGGTCCGGATATGGAACTGGATCTTCAAACCCGCTACCATTCTCGCCGGCGCAGGCGTCATCTTCCTCGCGCTGGGCGCCTCATCCGGCGCCGGAGCGTGGACGCTCGACTGGCCGCTCTGGCTGCTGGGCTCTGCTATTGCCGCCCTAGGTCTACTAGTGGCGCTGTGGGTGGCCTGGCATCGGCCGCACCTGGGCGCGTCGGATTAGCGCGCGGGATTGAGTCAACCAGTGCCAACTCTGCAGCTCTGTGTAGATAGGACGCTAACGACCTCGACGCACTCATTGACCCTGATTGCTCGGTCTTGCCGCGCGATGGGCCTTATCTCCAGGCTAGGCCAATGCTCGTCGCTGAAGCGCGATATCCACACCTCGTTGTCGCTGATCTGGAATCGGCCATGTGACGAAAGCGACTGATCCAAGCCCCACACCGAAGATCGGAACATGGCCTCCCGTCCAAGGTATCCACGCGACACCGACCCAGAGTCGGCGAGCCGTAGTCGTGCTCGCCCCGTAGATTCGAAAGACCCGGAAAGGGAAGGGCTCGTGAACGCCGACACTGTCGCCGCCGAGTCCGAACGACCCAGAGCGGATGATCTCTCGAACGTGGTCGGCATCTTGCGTCCTGGGTACCTCCCCGACGTGCAGACAAGCAGCCAGGTACGCGGACTTGAGCAGGGCGACCTTCCATATGCCCGATCGCATGGCAAACGTGGCGGTGAAGTGACCGGTCACTTTGGCCCGCTCAAGCACGCAGTCCAACCCGCTTCGAGGTGAACCGGCGACGACCATGGCGAAAGTTCCCGTTCGCAGTCGTCCGGAAGAGGACATCACCAGCATTGCGGCATCCCGGCAGATCAGGGGCGGCAAAGCGTGCCGGATACGCCTGTGCCCACCAACGGACCAACTCGGCCTCGCTGGCCGATGCGCGCCCATTGCACTCCAGGCACGTGCGCGTCCGCGCAATCCCGCCGACGGCGCGCGGTGGGACATGCTCCGCCGAACCAACCGGACCGTCGGGAACGGAAGCGAGTGCCCTCGTGCACAGTGGGCAGATCCCACCGAGGTCAGCATTGCCAATCTCACAAAGCTCACGGCCTGCGGTCGGTATCTCGCGGGTGCCTGGCTTTCGTGAGAGCTGAATTCGATCACCAAACGCATCGACGCACAGACCCTCAGGAAGGCGCTGTGGCCGACGAGCGTGGCTCCGCCTTGTCATACGAACTCCTTGCTGATCAGAGGCAAGGCTACGGGGTCAGCGCTGACGTTGGCACCGAGCCACGCCGCACTGGGGCACTGCTTCGCACACCCGCTTCTGCCGCCGATCGTGTGCGTCTCCCTTCTCTGGGACGTGCAGTCCCTCACTCGGCGGTACCACTCTGTGGCGTGAGGACATAGAGCCATCGACCGGTGAACGGTGAGATCGTGGTCCGTCCTGTGCGAGACGCCGACCAGTGGTGGGTGAACGACACTTTGCGGTCGCTGTGGGGGTAGGTGTGGGTTGCCCGCCGCGGTGAACTTCTGGATGCGTCGGTCTATCCGGGGTTCGTCACGGAGCGGCAGGGCCAGCGACTGGGCCTGGCGGTGGTGGTGCCACGCGGCGCCGAGTACGAGGTGCTCCTTGTCGACCACCCTCCCCGGTCGCGGTGCGGGCCGAGGGCTCATGCAGCGCTGCTTCGATGACGCCCAGCCCGCAGGTGCCGCCGCGTGTGGCTGACCACCACGAACCTCGAATATTTGTCCCCTCGGGGGGACAGTCACTCTCGCCCGAGAACCGGAGGTGCCCTCGACCGGGAACGAGAAGGCGTACCACTGGTCGGCAATACCTTCCTCGTGGACGGCGTCCCTGAACCGGCGGAACGCCCCACGTCCCTCGATCGCGTCCTGCTCCAGCGGCGGCAGTGCCTCCGACAGGGCGGTGCCACGCTCACAGGCCTCAAGCAGCAAGGCACTTGTCTCGTCACGACGACCGCCTCGATGAGCCGCACCGCCTGAGACCAACTGCTCAACGCCCGGAAACAGACCAGTTCCCTGGGAGGTCGCATCCAGGCGAAGCGGGGTAACCGGCACACGAACGTGCGCACATGGTATTTCGGCTGACACGAAGCGCTGTCCCGGGTCACGGCGAGGTGACAGGCTGACCACGTGGACGTTGCGAGGCTACGACTCGAGGTTCTCAAGCGGGGCTGGGCCAACAACGGGGCGCACGGCCGGTTTGTCTCCTTGTCACGCGCAGACGCGCGCAGCAGATGAGCGACCCTGTGGTCTGCTCGGCCAGGGGCTGCCGGGCGCCGGCGTCGTACGCCCTGGTCTGGAACAATCCGAAAGTCCACGCGCCGGAGCGGGAAAAGACCTGGGTGGCCTGCGAAGAGCACCGGCAGTCGCTCGCCCACTTCCTGGATCTGCGCGGATTCCTGCGCCGGGTGGAAGCGTTGTGAGTGCTGGCTATTGTCGGACCCAATGCCGTCGCTCCCGCCAGATCCGCTGGTCGCGCGGTCGCGTAAACAGCAGGAGGTTGGGAGCGAAGGATTCTGCCCGCTGCGCGTGTGAGTCACAAGCGGTCCCGGACCGGCGGTGAGTGTCTCCACTACGGCGACCCGTTCAACCTCGATGAGCTTCTCGGACGTGGCCCCATGGCATGATCAAACCGCCGGACCTACCGACAGGTGAGGTCGTAGGCCGACAGGCGCGGCAGTGGATGGCCGGACACGACGGTGAGTCAGCCCGGCGTCGCCCGTGTCACCGGCGGGCGCGTCACCCTGCTCGACGGTGCTCCCCGAGATGGTGCGGCTAACGCCGCTCGCATGGGTGATCACGACCCTGCGGGGGTGCTGGGCCTGCTCGGGCTGCGGATCTTCGAAGCCACCGGCGCCGACATCACCGACCTCGGCGAGGAACACGGCCACCGCGTCTTGCGGGTGATCGGCAAGGGCACCAAGGTGGTGCTGGTGCCGCTGCCACCGGAGGTGGCCCGGGCCATCGACCGGGCCGTGGGCACCCGCACCGCCGGACCGATCCTGCTGAACACCCGCGATGTGCGGATGGACCGCACGCCGCCACCCGGCGGCTCCGACCACTCGCCGAGGTCGCTGGGGTCCGGTTGCCCCGGATGCATCCGCACATGCTCCGCCACACCTTCGTCACGACCATGCTGGATGCCGGCGTGGACCTGCGTGATGTGCAGATCGCCGCCCGGCACGCCGATCCGCGAACCACCATGCGCTGTGACCGTGCCCGCACGAACGTAGACCGGCGCCCGAACTACATCCTCGCCGCCTACATGGCCTCAGGAACCTGAGCACAACCACCGATATGCGGTGTCAGACCGTGCGGTCAGTCGTGCCGATGTGAGCCGGCCGGACGCGGCAACGCTCGTACCACAGGGTGATCGATTGCGCCACCGGCGCGAATGTGGGTGGTCTGGAGATGTTCGCAGTAGCGGTGCTGTAAACCCGGCAGCCTCGGTGCGCGTCGTCACGGTAGGAGCACATAAGCACGGCAACTGAGGGAGTGACCATGCGCCGAGCAGCGACTTTGATAGCAGCCGCAGCTGCGGTGCTGGCGTTCAGCGCGCCCGCACCGGCGGCAGCGCACGAGCCCTACTGCGGAATCCGCTGGGGATCTCTGGACAAGGTGGACGCCGACATGAGTGCGGCCCATCTTGCCAACGTCCGGGCTGGCCGGCACGCCTGCTTTGACCGGCTGGTGCTGGACTTCCACGGCGACATCGACGGCTACCTGGTCTCCTACATCTCAGCGGTGCGGCAGGACGGCTCCGGCCAGCTGGTGCCGCTACGTGGCGGCGCCGACCTGCAGATCGTGGCGACCGCCCCGGCACACGACTCGTGGGGCAACGTGACGTACCAGCCGGCTAACCAGCGAGAGCTGGTGAGCGTCTCCGGTTGGGACACCTTCCGCCAGGTGGCCTGGGCCGGCAGCTTCGAGGGCCAGACCACAATCGGTCTCGGAGTGCGGGCACGACTGCCGTTCCGGGTGTTCACCCTGGACGGTCCCGGCGCCGGCAGCCGACTGGTCATCGACGTCGCGCACCGCTGGTAGTTGGCGGCGCGACTCCACGCCGCGCTGCGCCATGCTTGATCACGGCGCAGCGCGGGTGGTCCTGCGAGACGGTATGCCACCGTGCCAGCTGTATGCCTGACTCCGGGTGGCCAGCCGACGTCTCGTCTACATAGGCATCGGAGTAGGTATTGGCCCCCGAGCGCCTCAGCCCAGTAGGCGGCGAGTCGCTTGGTGTGCTGAGGATGGAATCCGTGGCTGAACGCGTGGCTGACTATCTCGTCGGCCATCACGCGGGAGTGCCATGCCTCGGCCAGCCGGAGCACACGCTCGCCGCCACCAGCAGCCTCATACACGCACTGCATAGTCAAAGGATGCCGGACTGGGCAGCACGCCGACGCCAAGAACTCCGGTCATCCAGAACGAATCCAACCGCGGCCCGAACACGATCTGGTCCGGGCCCGGGAGGACTGCCGCGGTGACCTGATGCGTGCCCGGCACCGACTTTCCAAGCTGCTGCTGCGACACGGGATCGTCTACTACGCCGGCCACGCCTGGACCGGCAAACACGACG
>Ga0268386_10004759_pt1 | contig 10042 bp, 9 predicted proteins | sample RVTome_15_FD_200260 | JGI IMG/M metagenome (GOLD analysis project Ga0268386, IMG submission 200260) | Soil microbial communities from uranium-contaminated site in the Upper Colorado River Basin, Wyoming, United States - RVT150D86... ...
AGCCGGTCCGCATCGGCCCCGTCGTCCTGCCCCGGATCCAGCGCCAGCGCCGCGGCAGCCGACACGCCGGCGGCCTCCAGGGGTTCGGCCAGCACAGCCGTGGCCTCGGGATCCGCCCCGTCGGGGATCCCTCGCCGTACCCTCCGTAGCACGGCGAGGAAGGCCCCGGCGTCGGCGAAACGCTCCCGCGGGTCGCGCGAGACCGCCCGGAGCACCAGCTCGTCGACGGCGGAGGGGACGGACGGCTCGGTCCACGAGGGTGGCGGCACGTCCGACTCGATGTGCTTGTGCACGATCACGTAGTCGGTCGGGCCCTCGTGCGGCGTCCGGCCCGTGAGCAGCTCCCACAGGAGGATGCCGGCCGAGTAGACGTCCGACCGCGGCGTCGCCGGCTCGCCGAGCGCCTGCTCGGGCGAGATGTACGCGACGGTGCCGAGCAGGACCCCGCGTGTCGCCGTCGAGCCGGCGGCGACCGCGCGGGCCAGCCCGAAGTCCGCCACCTTGACCCTGCCGTCCTGGCCGACCAGGACGTTCTCTGGTTTGACGTCCCGGTGGACGACGCCGGCGGTGTGTGCAGCGGATAACGCACCGAGCACGTGCTCCATGACCTCCAGAGCGGTGGCGGCGGACAGGCGTCCCTGAGTGCGCAGCACGTGGCGGAGGGTCCGGCCGCGGACGAGCTCCATCGCCAGGTAGACAAGCCCGTCGTCCTCGCCCTGGTCGAAGACGGCCACGACGTCCGGGTGCGACAACCGCGCGGCCGACCGTGCCTCGCCGGTGAAGCGAGCGACGAAGTCGTGGTCCTCGGCCAGGCCCGGGTGCATGACCTTGAGGGCGACCTCCCGGTCCAGCCGGGTGTCCAGCGCCTCGTACACGGTGGCCATCCCACCCTTGGCGAGGCGCCGTCCGACGCGGTAGCGGCCGTCGAGGAGACGGCCCACCGGTGCGTCGGAGACGTGGAGGTCCACGCGCCGAGTGTAGAGTCCGACGCCGCGCTCATCCTCGTGCCGGCGTCGGTGGGTTCCCGTCGGCACCGGTCCCGCCGGGAGGCCCAGCGGAGCCGTGGTGTTCCAGCGGTCGGCGACCGATGTGGAGCGGGCGGCCAGGTCCGGGGGCTCGTCCGGGGCGCCCTCACACAGCCGACGGCGGCGCCTGTCTCGAAGGTCGGGCGGGCAGCCGTGTCCGGCCTCCACTCGAGGGAGCGGGCAGCGACGTCCCTGATACGTCGTGTGTCCGGGTTAGGGTCGCGGCCGTGGTGAGCCCGGGGCACGTGGTCGTGGTCGGGTCGGGACTGGCCGGGCTGGGCGTGGCCCGGGGGCTGCGCGAGCGGGTGTATGCGGGGCGCGTCACGCTGCTGGGCGCGGAGCCGTACCCCCCGTACGACCGGCCGCCGCTGTCCAAGGCCGTGCTGCTGCGGGACGACCCTCCGGACCCGACCCTGAAGGCCGACTGGGCCGTGCTTGACCTCGACCTTCGCCTGTCCGAGCCGGCCGTGGCGCTGACGGCTCACGGGGTGGTGACCGCCCGGCGCCCGGACCCGCTGGAGGCCGACGCCGTCGTCGTCGCGTGTGGTGCGGAACCAGTCCGGCTGCCGGGGGACGACGCGGCGGTCCACCTGCGGACGAGGGACGACGCCGTACGCCTTCGGGCGGGCCTCTCGCCGGGAGCGAGAGTGGTCGTGGTCGGCGCCGGCTGGATCGGGGCGGAGGTGGCGACGGCGGCGGCCCGGCAGGGGTGCGAGGTTACAGTCCTGGAGGCGGCCGCGACCCCGCTGTCGGCGGCACTGCCCGCTGAGGTCGGCCGACTGACGGTTCCCTGGTACGGGGAGGGCGGTGCGACCCTCCGGTGCGACTCACCCGTCGAGCGGGTGGAGCGCGACGGTGTCCTGCTGGCCGGCGGCGAGCGGCTGGGAGCCGACGTGGTCGTCGTCGGTGTCGGGGTCCGACCGGTCACCGCGTGGCTCGCCGGGTCGGGGGTCGAGGTGCAGGCAGGGGTTCTCGTGGACGAGCACCTCCGGGCCGCGGGCCGGCCGGGTACCTGGGCGGTGGGTGACGTCGCCGCCCGGTGGTCCCCGCGGTACGACAGGCGGATCCGGGGCGAGCACTGGGACGACGCGCTCAACGCCCCCGCCGTCGTCGCCGCGAACCTGCTCGGTGGCACCGAGACCTACGATCCCGTGCCGTACATCTGGAGCGAGCAGTGGGGGCGGATGCTGCAGTGGTGCGGCCGGGCCACCGGTCGCACGGTGTGGCGCGGGGACCCGGGCGATCCCTCCGGCTGGTCGGTCGCCTGGGTGGGCGAGGCTGACCGCCTGGAGGGACTGCTCGCCGTGGACCGGCCGCGGGACCTCGTGCAGGGCCGGCGGCTGGCCACGCGCATGGTGCGCGTGGACGTGACGAGGCTCGCCGACCCCGACGTACCGGTCCGGGACTGCGCCGCCTGACGGTGTGCGGCAGGCTGGGCGCGTGCTGCGGCTGGCGTACCTGGCGATGCTCGTCTTCGTCCTCGTGACGACCCTGCCGCTGGAGCTCTACCTGGGGGTCCGGGTGTGGCGGCGGCTGCGGCGGCTGGCGCTGACGGTGCTGCCGGTCACGTGCGTCTTCCTGGCCTGGGACCTCTACGCGGTGGCGGCCGGGCACTGGGACTTCCACCCCGAGCAGACCACGGGGCTCGTGGTCGGCGCCCTGCCGCTGGAGGAGGTCCTCTTCTTCCTCGTGGTGCCGGTCGCCGCGGTCATGACGCTCGAGGCCGTCCGGGTGGTCCGGGGCTGGCCGGTCGGTGACGAGGCGGGTCCGCGATGACCTACACCGAGCTGGCCCTGACGGCACTGGGCGTGGCCGTGCTGCTGGACCTGGCGGTCTTCCGGGTGCGCCTGCTGCGACGGGGTGCGTTCTGGACCGCGTACGGGATCGTGTTCTTCTTCCAGCTCGTGACCAACGGGTGGCTCACCGGCCGGGAGGTCGTGACCTACGACCCCGCCGCGATCCTCGGGACGGGCAGCATCCCGTTCGTCGGTGACGGGCGGCTGGCGTTCGCGCCCGTCGAGGACCTCGCGTTCGGCTTCGCGATGATCCTGCTGACGCTCGACCTGTGGGTCTGGTGGGGGCGCCGGGGGGTGCAGCGCGAGCCGGTGGCGGACGGGCCGTGGAGCCGGCGCTACCGCCCGGAGCTGGACGCGAGCCGGGCCGGGCGGGAGCGGCCGCGCCGGGCGGCGAGCGCACGCAGGTAGGCCGGCCCGGCGACCCGGGCGCGCCTGAGCATGGACGTGCTCGCTCGCCGCGTGAAGACCCGGTAGTCGATGCGCTCGACCTCGTCGACGATGCCGATGTAGAGCTCCTGCGCCGCCTCGATGCACGGCCGGCTCTCGGGCGCCAGCAGCGGGATCCCGGCAGAGGCGCTGCGTGCCAGCTGGCGGACGCGCCTGATCTCGTACGCGAGGAGCCGGCGAACCCGGTCGTCGACGACGCGCCGCTCGAGGTCGGCCCGGGTCAGGCCGAAGCGCGCGAGGTCCTCGAGCGGCAGGTAGACCCGGCCGCGGTCCAGGTCCTCACCGACGTCCCGGACGAAGTTGGCCAGCTGGAAGGCGATGCCGAGGTCCTGGGCGGCGGAGTAGGCCGCGCCGTCCAGCACGCCGAGGATCGGCACCATCTGCAGCCCGATGACGGCCGCCGAGCCGTAGACGTAGTCGAGCAGGTCCTCGTACGTGGGGTACTCCGTCACCGTCAGGTCCATGCGCATCGAGCGCAGGAACGCGGCGAAGTGCTCACGCGGGATGTCCCAGCGCCGGGCGGTGTCGACGACGGCCCGGCAGATCGGGTCGTTGCTCGTGCCGGTGCCCAGGTCGTGCAGGAACCGGTCGCCCCACGCGCTCAGCCACTCCGCCCGCCGCGCGCCGTCGAGGCTGCTGCCCAGGTCGTCCACGATCTCGTCGGCGTAGCGGGCGAAGCCGTACAGGGCGTGCACGTACGGTCGCTTCTCCGGCGGTAGGAGGAGGGTGGCCAGGTAGTAGGTCTTGCCGTGCGCCGCGTTGAGCCGGCGGCACAGCTCGTACGACTCGCGCAGGAGCGGCTCGCGGATGCCCGCGGCGTCCAGCTCCCTCGCACTCACGCGGGCATCTTGTCAGGGGTCGGCGGGCTGCGCTTCCCGGAATCGGCGGTCCCCCTGGTGGATGGTGGGAGGTGCCCGACCGTCCGAGGGCCGTCGGTCCAGGCTCTACGCCTGCGTGGCCGGGGAGGCCGGGGTGGTCCGGGGGCTGCGCCGGATGTTGAGGCAGGACCTCGGCCTGGGCCGTGACGCCATCGCCGCCATGGGCTACTGGCGGCTGGGTCGCCCCGAGTCGTCCTGACCCCCCAGCTACCCGCTCCCGCCCCTGTTCCACACGACACCCGGATCCTCTTCTGGGTGGCCGGGATGGACGCCATTCCTCAGCACCACGTCCCGGGCGTCGGCCACGTCGACTTCCTGGTGGGGCGGCGCGTGGTCGTCGAGATCGACGGCTTCGAGTTCCACGCCTCGCAGCGCGACTTCGCCCGGGACCGTCGGCGCGACGCCGAGCTCGTGGCCGCCGGCTACGTGGGTCCTGAGGTTTCACCCACCTTGACGTGCTCCACCAGCCCGAGACCGTGCGGGCAGCGGTCCGAGCGGCCCTCCGCCGTCACGGCTGAGCCGGTGTCACCGCCAGGCCCGCGACCGGTACATGCGGTCGACCCCCAGCACCCGCTCGGCGGCCAGCCGTCCCGACACCAGGACCATCGGCACCCCGACCCCCGGCTGGGTCCCCGAGCCGACGAAGACCACGTTGTCGCCCCACAGGTTGCGCGGCCGGAAGGGCCCCGTCTGGGTGAAGGTGTGGGCGGACGCGAACGGCGCGCCCATCTCCATGCCCCGGCGAGCCCAGTCCAGCGGCGTCGTCACGTGCTCGACCTCGACGGCGTCCCCGAAGCCGACGTACCCCTCCCGCTCCAGGTGCCCGACCACCTCGTCGCGGAAGGGGGCCCGCAGCCGCTCCCAGTCCTGCCCCCCGTGCAGGTTGGGTGTCATGAAGAGCACGTAGTAGACCTCCCGCCCCTCCGGTGCCAGGGACGAATCGGTGTGCGTGGGGTTGGTGACGAGGAACGACGGGTCGGTCACCAGCACCTCGTCGTCCACCAGCTCGCGGAACATCGACCGCCAGGACCGCCGGAAGTGGATGTTGTGGTGGGCGATCTGCGAGTACGAGGCGGCGGACCCGGCCAGCATCAGGAAGCACGACGGGCTGTAGCGCAGCGGCCGCCGCACCGGTTGTCCGAGCAGGTCGCGCCGGGCCACCGGGAGGTCCGGGTTGAGCACGACGACGTCGGCGGGGATCCGCTCCCCGCCCGTGGTGATCACCGCCGTGGCCCGCCGGTCGGAGCGCTCCACCCGGGACACCTCGGTGCCGTAGCGGATCTCGACGCCGTGCTTCTCCGCGGCACCGGCCAGCGCCCGCGGGACCGCGTGCATGCCGCCCTGGGGGAAGAAGACCCCCGCAACCGAGTCCATGTACGCGATGACCGCGTAGATCGCGAAGGCGTCGTACGGGCTGAGCCCCGCGTACATGGCCTGGAAGGAGAACAGCCGCTGCGTACGGGGGTCCTTGAGGTACTCGGCGACCTTGGGCGCCATGCGGCGGAAGCCGCCGAGGGCGGCCAGCCGGGCCAGGTGTGGCGTCAGCAGGCTGAGCGGTGAGTCGAGGTTGCGGTCGATGAAGTGCCGCTGCTCGAGGCGGTAGAGCTCGGCCACGTAGCGGACGAAGCGCCGGTAGCCGTCGGCCTCCTCCGGCCCGATCACCCGCTCGATCTCGGCGGCCATGTCGTCGACGTCGGCGTGGGTGTCCAGCCGCGAGCCGTCGGGGTAGAACGCGCGGTAGAGCGGTTCGACAGGGACCAGGTCGAGCCAGTCCTCCATCCGCTCGCCCACGGCGTCGAAGGCGTCGGCGATGAGGTCGGGCATGGTCAGGACGGTGGGTCCGGTGTCGAACGCGTAGCCGGCCTCGTGGACGACCCCGTTGCGGCCGCCCGGCACCTGCTCCCGCTCCAGCAGCGTCACACTCCGGCCGCCCCCGGCCAGCCGGAGCGCTGCGGACAGCCCACCCAGCCCCGCGCCGACCACGACGACGTGGTCGGTCGGCCCGGAGACCGTGCGCACGGTCAGAGCCTCCGCGCGGTGGCGGCGAGGACGAGCCCCTCGAGGACGGCACGCGCCTGCGGCGTGACGTCGGCGGTCGCGAGGGCGTTCTGTGCCTGCTCCACCAACTCGGCGACGAGCCGCTCGACCCGGTCGAGGGCGCCGGTGTCGACGACCACCTCGCGCAGCGCCTGGACGCCGCGCGGGTCCAGTCGCGGGTCGCCCAGGTGGCGCCGGACCGTGGCTGCCTGGGCTGGCGTCGCCCGCTCCAGGGCGTAGGCGATCAGCAGGGTGCGCTTGCCCTCGCGCAGGTCGTCGCCGGCCGGCTTCCCCGTCTCCGCGGGGTCGCCGAAGACCCCCAGCACGTCGTCGCGCAGCTGGAAGGCCTCACCGAGCGGGAGCCCGTACGCGGAGTAGGCGTCGAGGAGCGACCGGGGTGCGCCGGCGAGGGTGCCGCCGAGGAGCAGGGGGTGCTCGATGGAGTACTTGGCGCTCTTGTAGCGGACGACGGTGCGAGCGCGCTCCGCGGTGCCGCCCTGGGGGGTGCCGCCCAGCGCCTGTTCGAGCATGTCGAGGTACTGGCCGCCCATCAGCTGTGTGCGCATCACGTCGAAGACCGGCCGGCCTCGCTGGAGGGCATCGCCCGGGAGCCCCGACGAGGTGAGCAGCTCGTCGGCCCAGCCGAGGCAGAGGTCGCCGATGAGGATCGCGGCGGCCTCGCCGAAGCGCTCGGGAGAACCCGACCAGGACGACCCACGGTGCAGCTCGGCGAACCGGCGGTGGACCGCCGGCATCCCCCGTCGCGTGTCGGAGCCGTCCATCACGTCGTCGTGGATGAGAGCGGCGGCCTGGAAGAGCTCGAGCCCCGTGGCCGCGCGCACGATCTCCTGCCGGTCCGGCCGGCCGGCTCCACGCCAGCCCCAGTAGCAGAAGGCCGGGCGCAGGCGCTTGCCGCCGTGCAGGAGGTCGCTGACGGCCTCGGCCATCGGCGCCACGTCCAGGCTCACGTCCTCGAGGACGTCGGCCTGTCGGGTCAGGAAATCGTCCAGCACCTTCTGCACGCGCGAGCGCAGGTCCTCGGCGTCGAGCGGTGCCACCGGCGTGATCACGGCGTCGAGCCTAGGGGAGCGATTCGGGGACGGCAGGTCGAGCCGGGTGCGTCCGGCATGCGGGAACGCCTGTCCGGGACCCGGACCGCCGCTACCCTGCGGGAGTGACCTTGGGCCTGCCGACGACCATGCCGGGTGGTGCGCACACCATCCGGGAGCTGCTCGGGTCCGGCCGCCGGTCCTTCTCCTTCGAGTTCTTCCCGCCCAAGACCGACCAGGGCGAGGTCCAGCTGTGGCGGGCGTTGCGTGAGCTGGAGTCGCTCGAGCCCACCTTCGTCTCCGTCACGTACGGGGCGGGCGGCTCGACCCGCGACCGTACGGTTCGGATCACCGGCCGGATCGGGGAGGAGACCACTCTCACGCCGGTCGGGCACCTCACCTGCGTGGGCTCCTCGGTGGAGGAGGTGCGCGGGGTCGTGGGGTCCTACGCCGACGCGGGCGTGCGCAACGTGCTGGCCCTGCGCGGCGACCCGCCCGGTGGGCCGGGCGCCCCGTGGGTGGCGCACCCGGACGGCCTCACCCACGCCGACGCGCTGGTCCGGCTGGTGCGGGGGCTCGGCGACTTCTGCGTCGGGGTGGCGGCCTTCCCGGAGCGGCACCCTGAGTCACCCGACCAGGAGGCCGACGCTCGGGTGCTGGCCGGCAAGGCCGAGGCCGGTGCCGACTTCGCGATCACGCAGTTCTTCTTCCGGGCGGAGGACTACTTCGCGCTGGTGGAGCGCGCCGCCAGGCACGGCTGCCACATCCCGGTCGTACCGGGCGTGATGCCCGTGACCAACGTGGCCCAGATCGAGCGCTTCGCCCAGCTGTCCGGTGCGGCGTTCCCGCCGGAGCTCGCGCGCCGGCTGCACGCGGTCGCCGACGACCCGGCCGCCGTCCGGGCGATCGGGGTCGAGGTGGCGACGCAGCTGTGCGAGGAGCTGCTCGCGGGGGGAGCGCCGGGCCTGCACTTCTACACGCTCAACCGGTCGACGGCGACCCGCGAGATCTACGCGCGGCTGGGTCTGCACGGGCGGGGTGGCCCTTCGGTGCCCGAACCCGCCTTCGGGGGCCGCTCGCGGGGGCTCGAAGCCGGTTCCGGGCACTGAAGCGCGCGGCTCGCCGGGCTGGCCCGGCACTCACGCCTCGCGACGCGCCCGCAGCGAGGGCATGATCCCTCCGTGAGCGAACAACGAGGCATCACCGTCTCGGGGGCCGGCACGGTGTCGGCTCCGCCGGACGTCGTCGTGCTGTCCCTGGGCGTGGAGGCCACGGCCTCCTCGGTCGAGTCGGTCCTCGCGAGGGCGACGGAGGCGCAGTCGGCGCTTCGTGCCGCGCTCCTCGAGGCCGGCGTCGCCGAGGCGGACCTGCGCAGCGGGCAGACCTCCCTGTGGACCGACAACGGCCCGCACGGCACCGGTCCGGTCCGGCACACCGCCCGGCTGGGCACGGCTGCGACCGTGCGCGACGTCGCGTCGGCCGGCCGGGTGCTGTCGGCCGCCCTGGCCGCCGCCGGTGACGCGGCGCGGATGGACGGCATGTCCTTCTCGCACGCCGACCCGGCGGCCCTGGCGGACGAGGCCCGGGACAAGGCCTTCGCCGACGCCGCCCGCAAGGCGCGGAGACTGGCGTCGATGGCCGGCCGCGGGCTGGGGGAGGTGCTGTGGGTGGAGGAGGGTCCTCGCCCACCCACACCCATACCCCTAGGTGGCGCGCGGGTGATGGCCGCGTCCGCCGAGGTCGCTGTGGACCCGGGGGAGCAGGAGGTCGGGGCGAGCGTCACCGTGTGCTGGGCCTGGGACTGACCCGTCACGGACTCCGTGCCGGGAGCAGTCGTGCCGGGAGCATGAGCCGCGCGGATAGGCCGCGCCGATAACCTGCGCGCGTGACCGGCCTGCCCGACCGCGACGGCTACTTCACCGCGTGGGCCGGGCTGCACGGCGGCTACGACCCGCGCGGCTCGTGGATGGTCCGAACCTGGCTGGGCTGGTCGTACGCGCTGGCCCGACCGCTCGCCGCCGCCCGCGTACCGCCCGACGTCGTCACGGCTGTGGGTCTGCTCGTCAGCCTGGGCGCCGTGGCGGCTGCCTGGGCGGGCGGGCGGTGGGCGCTCCTGGCGGCGGCGGCCGTCGTGGTCAGCGGGCTGGTGGACAACCTCGACGGTGCCGTCGCCCTGCTGACCGACCGGGCCAGCCGCTGGGGCTACGTCCTGGACTCGGTGGTGGACCGGCTCAGCGACGCCTGCTACGTCCTGGTGCTCTGGCTGCTCGGTGCCGCGGTCTGGCTGTGCGTCCTGGGCGGCGGGCTGATGGGTCTCCAGGAGTACACCCGGGCGCGTGCCGCGGCCGCCGGCATGGACGAGGTGGGTGTCGTCACCGTCTGGGAACGCCCGACCCGCGTCATCACCACGGCCATGTTCTGTCTGGGCGCGGGCCTCTACGTCGAGTCCGCCGCCGGGTGGGCCAGCGCCGGCGCCGCGGCCTGGGTGGGCCTCGGGGTGGTCGGGTTGCTCCAACTGCTCGTCGTCGTCCGGCGCCGACTGACGTGAGGTTCCCCGTGACCGATCTGCCCGACCTTCTGGACCGACGTCCCCTCGTGCTCGACGGCGGGCTGGCGACCGAGCTCGAACGGCGCGGCCACGACCTCGGCGACGACCTCTGGTCGGCCCGGTTGCTCCGCGACAACCCGGCCGCCGTCATCGACGCCCACCTGGGGTTCCTGCAGGCGGGGGCCGACGTCTCGACCACCGCCTCGTACCAGGCCAGCACCGCGGGCTTCGCCGCCGTGGGCATCGACGCTGCCGGCACCCG
>Ga0268386_10004760_pt1 | contig 10042 bp, 8 predicted proteins | sample RVTome_15_FD_200260 | JGI IMG/M metagenome (GOLD analysis project Ga0268386, IMG submission 200260) | Soil microbial communities from uranium-contaminated site in the Upper Colorado River Basin, Wyoming, United States - RVT150D86... ...
GTATTGGCGAAATCCGGGAGAGTCTTTGGCTCCTGGGAACTGGCGAGAGAGTATAACTTCGTGGATGCTGACGGACGCCGGCCCGACTGGGACGCGTATATGAAGGAAGTCAGTTTCCCCAACTACGAGCGTCTCAAAAAATGTGACGAAGAGTTTTATTCCTACTGGGTGGGATTGTTCGATGAGATATGATCCGGCGGCATCGTGACATCATTCTCTCTTAGTCTCTAAGCCCTAAGTAATCACTCGAGCTCACTCCTTCTTACTCCCGCTAACAATTCACAACATCGAAAGGTACGGTCATGGCATTTCCGGAAACTCTTGACAACTCTACACTCCTGTCTGCGATGTATCCTCAGGTCAATTCGCGCCACGTCAGGGTTGTCATTCTCTTCCTGTTAGTGTTGATTGGCGCGGGCTCGATCTATTTTCAAAATAGGCTTCCTGCTGTTGTGCCAGCCACTGCACCACCATCGGAGTTCTCAGCCGCAAGAGCTTTGGCACAGCTCCGTGCCATTAGCGCAGAGCCTCATCCCATCGGATCACAAGCTCACACCGACGTCAGAGATTACCTCGTAAGCGAGTTGTGGAAACTCGGACTGACTCCATTGCGACAACAAGCAACGACAATAAATGTGAAACGGACTGCACCGTTCGCGGCCGGCAACGTTGAGAACATTCTGGTGAAGATCCCAGGAATTGCAAACAGTCGTGCAGTGCTGCTGGTATCGCACTACGACTCGGTGCCTACGAGCTTCGGCGCCAGCGATGACGGCGCCGGTGTGGTAACACTGTTGGAAACAGCGCGAGCCCTGAAGTCTGGGCCACCCCTAAAGAACGACGTGATTTTGTTGTTCACAGATGGTGAGGAAGTTGGTCTGCTCGGAGCTCAAGCATTTGTTAACGAGAACCCATGGTCCCGAGACGTCGGTCTCTTTCTGAATTTCGAAGCACGTGGAAATCGCGGGCCAGTATTCATGTTTGAGACCACTAACGGAAACGGCAATCTGATCCGGCAACTTGAGAAGACTTCTCCAGTTCCTCGAGCAAGCTCCTTCTTTCGTGAAATCTACAAGCTGCTACCTAACGATACAGACTTCACCGTATTAAAGTCGTTGGATGCGCAAGGCATGAACTTCGCCTTTCTGAGCGGCATAGACCACTATCATACGTCGCTCGATCGCCCTAGCGAGATTGACCTGGGGACATTGCAACAGCAAGGCTCGCACGCACTGAATCTCGCTCAGCATTTCGGCAACCTCGATCTTAAAGATCTGCGAGACAATGATGTCGTGTACTTCGACGTCCTCGGTCAAATGCTTCTCATTTACTCGAAGATTTGGATATTTTCGTTGTTAGCATTGACAACTTTATTGTTTGCGTTCGTTGTCGTACGAGGCATCGTCACCAAGGAGTTACGAGTTAAAGGGATCCTGATCGGCGGGGCTGCGCTCGTAAGCGGGATAATCATTTCAGCCGGCACCTGCGGGGTCATATGGTTTCTAACTCAGAGATTTTTTCGATCTGTTCCGTCGAGCGAACCATATCACAGCCTTCCCTTTCAGCTGGGGTTTGTATTTCTGACGTTCGCGGCGGTGTCATTGATCTACTTGCTGCTGCGAAATAGGGTAAATGAACTAAGTTTGATGGTCGGGGCTTGCTTTTTGTGGTTGCTGATGTCGATCGCGACTTCAGTGGCAATTCCAGGCGGTAGTTATCTTTTTACGATCCCGCTCTTGTTGACCTGCGTTGGCCTGTCGTTCTTTTTTGTTTCAACGACCGGGCGCGAACTTAAAACTTACCTGCTGATACTCTTCACCGGAGTTCCAGTAATTGTTCTCTGGGCGCCACTCGTCTACAACATCTTCGTGGCTTTAACGCTAAACGGTATCGCGATGGTGGTCATCTTCGTAGTGCTTCCGGTTGGATTGCTGCTTCCTTTAATGGTGCATGCCGTGTCTGCAAGGAGATGGTTGGTTCCCGGACTGCTTGCTTGCACAAGTCTTGTTCTAATGCTCGCCGGCATTCTTGTTTCCGGATTTGATCAGCGGCATCCGAAAACCAACAACATCTTCTATGCCTTGAATGCCGACACGGGCAAGGCGATGTTTGCCAGCTCAGATCAGGCGGCGGATGAATGGACCAGGCAGTTCTTATCGAAGGGCGTCGAGCGGGGAACGATGAAGGAGTTCTTTCCACAAAACAACAGAATCTTCATGAAAAGTCAGGCTACCGCCGCTGCGTTGCCTGCGCCTGAGGCCACGTTGATTAGCGACTCAAGTGAGAATGGAATGCGAACCCTAACGCTCCACCTGGCTTCTCAGCGGAATGCTCCAGTGCTCTCCATCCATACCCAGGGTGATATCGAGATTGTCGACGCGTTGATAAACGGGAAACAGGCGATGCCCGTTGGGAAAGGCAGTGTGCCAATGCGCGACTGGGCGATACAATTTCATGGCTTACCTACAAGAGGTGTTGACCTGGTGCTAAAAACGAAAGGTGAAATGCCGTATAGAGTAGTGCTTGTCGATCGTTCATACGGCCTCGTTGATACACCAGGTAACGCTATTGTGCCGAGGGCATCTTACATGATCTCGTCGCCTCAGCCCGCCTCAGATGTAAGTTTGGTCATGAAATCGTTTGATTTTTGAGCAGCTTAAGCCGGCTATAATTGGACCAACAAAATCCCAAACACCCAGGAGATAAATCGAGTCTTAGAAGGAAGATGCAAGAGCAAGGCATCGGGAACTGATGCGGGAGATTTGCATGCAGGTTACGTTTGAAGAAATACACGAAACAACGCGCTCGCGTTGGCTGGCGCGTTGGGGAGAAAAACCGGAAGCAACCGTCAGGTTTTTCTGCTTTCCTTATGCAGGAGGCTCCACCAATACATATCGTACCTGGCAGGGACTTCTGCCGGAGTCGATTGACGTGGCTCCCGTTCAACTTCCGGGGCGAGGGGAGCGTTTATCAGAGCCACCGTTTGACCGTTTGACGGAGATGGTTGAAGCGCTGGCGCGTGAACTCATGCCTTACTTTGATAAGTCTTTTGCGTTTTTCGGTCATAGCATGGGAGCGCTGATTAGTTTCGAGCTTACGCGTTGGCTGCGCAGGCATAATAAGACAATGCCCTCACATCTATTCGTTTCAGGACGTCGAGCGCCGCAAGTACCCGAACCGGTAGCGCCTACCGGGAATCTACTGGAGCAGGAATTCATTGAGCGTGTTCGGCAGTTGAATGGCACTCCAAAGGAGGTTCTGGATCATCCGGAGTTGATGCAACTCGTGATTCCCCTCCTGCGCGCTGACTTTGCTGTATGTGAGACTTATAAACATCAATGAACACGTTGCTTTTTCGTCGTGGCTAGATGAGGTGCGCCAGATAACGTGACTTTACGAATAGATTCTTTGTTGTTCTCACACTCGTCTTGCTGCTATTTAATGCGGCCGGTGCTCAGACGAAACGAGAATCTCCGGAGTGGTCCTTAACGACCCGTTGACACTACCGTTGCAAAATGGTGCCACGGTTCGCCCCGTGGCGTCATTTCCAGCTCTACTCTCTCTACTCTCAAAGTTTCTAACCAAAAACATCGGCTTGATCAGTTTTGAGACTGTGCGTTTCCTCCTGGCCGGTTGCCCCGAGATTAAAAGCCTTATCATTCATGATATTGACGACGACAGGGCGCAGGTATTCAAAACAAAATGTCGCAGCCTCTCGACGGAAATCGAAGTTGAAATCGCCCCCACGGCTGACGGAGTTTTGAACGGGTCGTCTCTTGTCTGTTTGCGACGACAGCCCTACGCCCATACGTAACTGATTTGTCGGGCTGCGCCGCAGGCAGTACCATTCTGCATATCTCTTTACGAGATCTGACACCGGACGCTTTGTTTCGGTGTGACAATATAGTCGACGACGTAGATCATGTGTGTCGCGCGCAAACATCGGTGCATCTTGCGGAGCAATTGGCTGGAAATCGCGAATTCATTCGGGGTACGCTGGCAGCGGTTATTCGAGGCACCATTCCTCCCAGAGTCGATGACAAGGGCGTAACCGTGTTCAGTCATTTCGGATTGGGAGTGCTCGACATTGCGGTGGGCAAGCTCGTGACGGATCGAGCGGCCTCACAGGGACGCGGCACAGTGATCAAAGCATTTTCATCAGCAACCATGGCGGAGCGAGCGTGGGCTTGAAGGCCACACGTGATGAGTTTTTGTTGATCGCTCCAAACCCCGATTTCTAAACGCTCACGCTTTTTGTGCTTTTGCGGCCTTGAAGCTCAAATAGACTTTTGAGGCAAAGCCTGTCCAGGAAGGAGTCGGTTTTGGCAACTGAAGTAAGCATCACGAAAGAGCGGGGCACGGTTAGGTTCGCGTGTCGGCGGCCGGTAAAACAACCGTCGCTGCGGCTGTTCTGTTTTCCTTACGCTGGCGGCGGAGTGGCCGCGTTTCGCTTCTGGGCCGACTACCTGCCTTCTAATGTCGAAGTAAACACCGTCGAACTGCCAGGAAGGGAAGCGCAACTCCGCCTGCCCAGCTTCGTGCGAGTTCAGCCAATGGTGCGAGCGATTGGTGACGCCCTCGAGATCTACTTGGATCAACCGCTTGCGTTTTTCGGCCACAGCATGGGCGCGCTGGTCAGCTTTGAAGTTGCTCGATTATTGCGCCGGGAGCACACAATCGAGCCTCGCGCGCTATTCGTTTCGGGGCGACGTGCTCCGCAGCTTCCTATCGAACCCGCGACGTATGATTTGCCGGAGGACGAATTCATCGCAGAACTGAGGCGCATGGGTGGCACACCGGAAGAAGTGCTCAATCATCCTGAATTGCTTCATTTGCTGATCCCCACTTTGCGATCGGATTTCGAACTCTGCCAAACTTATTCGTACTACAGTGAGCCGCCGCTGAGCTGTCAACTAACCGCCTTTGGCGGCCTGAACGATGAGTTTGTTGCCCGTGAGGATTTGGAACAATGGCGCGAGCAGTCGACGGAACCGTTTCAGGTGCGGATGTTTCCAGGCGACCACTTTTTTCTGCACAGCTCTCAATCTCTTCTGTTGCGGATACTCTCGAGAGATTTGACTCAGGTCACTTCAACGGCTTCCCACTCCGGGTAGTATCCTAATTTTGGGTTTCTCCGTGCTGTCTTTGTGTTCGCCATGTAAAGAAACCGCAGATTCTTGTTTTCTTGAGAAACTTTCTCGCGCAAAAGCGCAAGGCGCAAAGTTAAGTCTTAAGTTCATGCTTCTATCTTTGCGCCTTTGCGGGAACAGTTCTTTGGTTGCGGCTTAAGCTGCGGTGTGCGCTGATCAGAGTAGAACACCACCAACGTTTGCACAGTCTTGCAACTCGAGACGCTTATCAGAAACGAATAAATCGAACCGGAATGCGGACGTCTGAGAAACTTGCCAATCCATCAGGTCAGCCGGTTGCTATCGCGATCAGGAGACTGACCAAAACGTATCCCTCGCCATTCATACTCGCAAGTCTGTTGGGCCGCCCTCCGCGAAAGCCACCGGTGCAAGCCCTGCGCGATGTCTCTTTTGACGTGCACGATGGTGAAATCTTCGGACTCATCGGCCCCAACGGCGCAGGCAAGACCACACTGACAAAGATCATAGCCACGCTGGTCCAGCCCACGAGCGGCTCCGTTACGGTAAAGGGTTTTGACAGCGTCAGCGAACAGCCGGCCCTCCGGAAATTGATCGGTCTCGCTACGGCTGAAGAGCGAAGCTTCTATTGGCGACTCACGCTGGAACAGAATCTCATGTTTTTTGCGCGCCTCTATGGTATGCCCAAGAGTCAGGCACGAGCGCGCATCGCAGAGTTGTTGGCCCAAGTCGACCTTGAAAACTCCGCGCACCAGCGTTTCGGCCAACTTTCGACCGGCAACAAACAACGTATGGCAATAGCGCGAGCGCTGCTCAACAAGCCACCAATCTTGTTGCTGGATGAGCCCACACGTTCGCTCGATCCGCTTGCCGCTGTGCGCATGCGGTCGTTCATCGGCTCGCTTGCGCTGGGCGATTCGCCAGTGACCGTCTTACTCACATCTCACAATCTCAATGAGATTGAGGAGTTGTGCGGGCGGATCGCAATCATTAGTCATGGCTGCATCCGCGAACTCGACACTCCGGACCGCATCCGCACCCTTCATAAAGCGCGGGAACGAGTTCGACTTGTTCTCGACGGCATCTCCCGCGAGAGCGCGGTCAGGATGCTGGCGCCGAAGCTTTCGGAGGTGGAAGTATCCGAGGATGGGTCAAAGACAATCGTGACTTTCGCGCGTGAGGTTGATGACGACCGGCTCGACCGTGGGTTGCGCGCTGTCCTGGAAAACCACACGCGCGTGATTTCCTGTGAGACGGAGCGTGCGAGCCTGCTCGAAGTGCTGGAAGCTTTCGAGCGTGAAGAGGCAGTCAAAGGAAACGCCAAACTATGAGAAGGATATTTTCACTGTTAGGCCGGATGAGGGCCTTCGTCGTTCGCGACTTTCAGTTGGCGATCAGTTATCGGCTGGCATTCTTTCTCCGCGTTCTGACTATCTTGATTGTGGTGACGATCGCTTATTACATTTCGCGGATTTTTGTCGGCAGAGAAGGGAATCTGTTTGTCGAGTGGCGAGATCCACTCGCGGCCTGGATCACGGGTCTGGCGGTTCTAAACTATTTCATGACTAACTTCTCCAGCCTGGCGAACGCCATCCGTAACGAGCAACTACAGGGCACGCTCGAAAGCGTGCTGATGACCCCGATCAGTGTTCCGGGTCTGATCGTCGCCAGTTCGACGCTCGACTTCTTTGAGGCCACACTCTACTCGTCACTCTATCTGGTCTTTGGCGCATTCTTCTTTGGCGTGACTTACGACGGCAGCTATCTTCTCGCCTTCATGATTTTGATCCTTACTACGCTGGTATTCGCTTCGTTGGGCATCTTGTCGGCAAGTTTCGCCATGGTGTTCAAACGCGGCGATCCGATTGCGGTGCTGCTCGGGACCAGTACGGCAGTCTTCTCCGGAGTTTTCTTTCCGCCGCAGTTGCTCCCGGAGGGCATGCAGAACATCTCAAAGATCCTGCCCGCGACTTACGGTCTGGAAGCGATTCGTGGAGTGTTGATCGAAGACAACGGATTGAACGAAGCGCGCGGGCCAATCGCCACACTCCTCATTTTTCTCGCGGTGCTCCTTCCGATTTCGCTGTGGGTGTTTTCGCGAGCCGTGCGCCGCGCGAAACGCGAAGGCAGCCTGATCCAATACTAATCAACCCCGCAGCTCCCTTAATTAGAAGACTAGCCAAGTTTACTCAACGTAGTCCTTGGTCTTCGCAAAAATCGTATGGATATGATAAGTATTTTCTAGATCGAGCAACATATGGCCAAAACAATGAACATACACGTCGTACCTCGATTCGATGGTTGGGTGGGATTCTAAGTTGGACCAGTTCTCATTCTGAGGGTCGCTTCAGCCTGATGGATCATGGGGTTAGGAATGTTGACAATTGAATTCCGAAAAGGAGCAATAAGAAACGCTCATTGCCTTGCGGTTTCTTCGCCGTAACATTTATTCTTCGGTTCGAGTGAATGAGATGGTAAGGGACCGATGAACTGGTTTCCAGGATCAAAGAGCTGTCTGACGAGAAGAAGTTGCGCCTTGTTGATGCCATCCTCACGGATTTGAGTACCCGCGATTTTAAGATAGATCGCCTCTGGGCTGATGAAGCGCGAAAACGATGGGCGGCGTACAGAGTCGGCAAAATCCCTACCGTCGCTTATGAAGAGGTGATCGCCAAACACAGACGATAATGAACATCCGCTTCCTCACAATGGCGGAGACTGAAGTCGACAACGCAGTTTCCTGGTACCAGGAACAAACGGAAGATCAAAGTCTCAACCTCTTGAACGAATTGGATCGCGCTGTACAAATAGTAAAAGCGTATCCACTTCTCGCCGCTGAGATCGAACCGGACATTAGAAGGTTCTTATTTCGTCGCTTCTCATATTTTCTCATCTATGGAATTGACGAGGGCACGATGCCTTTGGCACTGATCTTGAGAATGTTCTGAATCTCATTGCCTCACACCTTCGGTGTTACAATGCGAATATCTTCAAACTGATCCAACACCCAATGGCTCGACAGCATTGCCGAATCCACTGGGCCATGTCAGAATCATTGCCAGTTTACTCACGCCACGAATCTTCGGCTGGGATTAATTAACCCGACAACCAGCTCGCGCGTTGTTCTGTCTCCTTCGAGAGGCTTTTCGTGGTTTGTCTGTGAAAGGCTGGTTATGACGAAGGACGAAAAATCCACACACACAATTATGGTCGTGGAAGACTACGACGACACTCGACTCCTACTGAAGCGAGGGCTCGAGGGTCTCGGTTACACCGTGCTGGAAGCAAGTAATGGACAGGAAGCGGTTGATATTGCTGGTCGTGAACATCCGGATCTAATTCTCATGGACCTCGATCTGCCAATTCTCGACGGGATCGCGGCAACGCAGCGCATACGCCAACAAACCGATCTCGACAATGTGCCGATTGTTGCAGTCACTGCTTATCCAATGTCCTACACGCATGTGAAGGCTTTTGCTAAAGGCTGTGACGAATACATGGCAAAGCCGATCGACATGACAGAGTTGGCGAACCTGGTTAGCCGTTATCTCAGCGTTTCAGGCGCCACGCCCGGAGATCTTGTTTCCTGACAAGTTTCCCGCAAAGCCGCAAAATCGACGGGTAAGTCCGGCTCACATTCTCCCTTTGCGGGAGACATTATTCAAAAGACAAATTTTGTTGCTTGCGATATCATTGGCGCTCCCAGATTGAAAGGCCTACTCACTATGGTTTCCTCAGCCCGCCAGGCAATCGCCTGCATCCTATTAATCTTCGGCACGGCAATCTGTCTACAAGCGCAGACTGATCCGGCGAAAGGCCCGACCGCCGTCATCACAGGCAAGGTGACTCTGAAAGGCAAAGGCGTCTCTGGAATTGTTGTTGGTTTGCGTCTTGCGGATTCATCCACTCTCAGGACCACGCGTTACAGAGCGGTCACCGATCAGCAGGGAAACTATCGAATAATCAATGTGCCGCCAGGAAGCTATCAGGTGTTAGCTTCAGCTCCTGCTTTCGTTTCTGCCGACGAACTGGCGCGTCCCCAAACTCTTATCATCAACAAAGATGAAAGTGTCGAGAATATTGACTTCGCTTTGGTGCGTGGTGGCGTAATTACTGGACGAGTCAGTGATTCCGAAGGCCGGTCCGTAATTGAAGAGGAAGTTTCAGTTTTGCCCGAAGAACCGAACAATCGTTTCTACCAGACGACGACAAGTGTTCGAACAGATGATCGTGGTGTGTATCGATTTTTTGGCCTGGCACCGGGAAAGTACAAGGTTGCTGCGGGCCATGCAAATGTTGCCTTTGTCAGAAGGACGTTTGGGCCTTCCTACAGCCTGACTTATCACACTGCTTCCGAAGAGATTTCCCAGGCGGCCACGATCGAAGTGACAGAGGGAAGCGAGGCGACCAATGTTGACATTACCCTTGGTCGCAAGGCGGTTAAGTACTCTGCCCGCGGTCGAATTGTTGACGGGGAGACCGGCCAACCGTTACCGAATGTCTCTTATGGTTTGCAATACATCATTAACGAAATGAGTGGTGGTTCAACAACCTTCGGCGCAGTTTCCAACACCGAGGGTGAGTTCAAACTGGAGAATCTGGCGCCAGGAAAATATGCGGTTTTTGTGGTGCCTCCATCTGGCAGCGACTGGCGGGCCGACCAGGTAGGGTTTGACGTGATAGATCAGGACGTCGCGGGCCTGGAGGTGCGGACATCGAAGGGAGGCAGCGTGTCAGGTGTGATCGTCTTAGAGGGTACGGTCGACAGCGTTTACACAAAATTTGTTAAGACGTCGCAGATCTTCGCTTACGTCATGAACGAACGATCGTCCAGACACTCAAATCAGCCAGTGGCCATTAACCAGGATGGAAGCTTTCGGGTCGGTGGCCTGGGAGCCGGGTTGCTGGGTTTTGGGCTTACGCTTTCCTCTCGA
>Ga0268386_10004761_pt1 | contig 10041 bp, 12 predicted proteins | sample RVTome_15_FD_200260 | JGI IMG/M metagenome (GOLD analysis project Ga0268386, IMG submission 200260) | Soil microbial communities from uranium-contaminated site in the Upper Colorado River Basin, Wyoming, United States - RVT150D86... ...
GCTCCTCGCCCAGAAGCGGAAGGCCGAGTCCGCGCGCGACTCCGTCGTGATGCAGATCGCCACGATCCGGCAGGTGGACCGCGAGCGCTATACCTGGCCGCACATCCTCGACGAGGTGAGCCGTGCGTTGCCTCCGTGGACCTGGCTCACCGGATTCATCCCGCTGACCGGCGGCGCGGCCGACACTACCGGCACGCCGGGCGCCCGGGTGCAGCTCACCGGCCGCACCATGGATATCCAGGGCCTCACGCGCTTCATGCGGCAGCTCGAGGATTCTCCGTTCCTCGCCGATGTCGCGGTGATCTCCTCGACGACCGTGGTGGATGCCGGCCGAGCCGTCACCCAATTCGTCGTGCAGGCGCGGTTCAGCCCACCGGGCAGAGCGCACCTGCGGACCACCACCGTCGCCACCGGCCGGGAGGGCTAACGCCATGGCGCTCCTCGACACCCCCAAGTCCAAGGCCGTCGTCGCCATCCTGCTGGCCGGCCTGATCGCCTACATGGGGTACTCCGGCGACGGCATTCAGACCGTCGGCATGTCCGGCCTCCGCGCGAAGCAGGACGAGGTCCGGGCCAAGGAAGACACCCTGGCCCGCCTCACCGCGGAAACCGACAGCGTCAAGCGGATTCTGGCGCGCGGCAGCGTGGAAGAGCTGGAGAAGCGGATCGAAGACTACAACGCGGTCCTGGAGACGCTCCGCCAGCTGGTTCCGGACCGGAATGAAGTTCCGACTCTGCTGGACGCCATCTCCGCTCGCGCCAAGGCGCGCGGCGTGCACGTGGCGAGCTTTACTCCCCAGCCGATCGAGCCTGGCCCCGCGCCGTTCGACACGCACCGCTACCGCTTCTCGGTCGTCGGCCATTACGACGAGGTCGGAGAGTTCCTGACCGACGTCGCCGGCCTGCGGCGGATCTTCGTGCCGCAAAGCCTCGAACTGGTGAAGGCGAACGTCGTGGCTGCGCGGGCGCTCGGCGATACCTCGAGCTCGATGCTCGAGGCGCGATTCGTGGTCAAGACCTACGTCAAGTCCGCCGCGGCGGAAGGAGGGTCGAGTGGCAACTAAGGCACTCCGCCTCGCGGCACTTCTCCTGGTTCCGCTGACCGGCTGCGGCGGGGGGGACGATCCCGCGCCGGTCCTGGACCCCGCACTGGCCATCGAGGAAGCTGCCGCTCCAGCCCCCGCCCGCAGCGCCGGACAACCGGCGGCTCCGCAAGCGGTGACGGTGGATACCACCGACATTCCGGCGCCGGGAGAGCCGCTGGTGCGCGAGGTGTACACCTATTCGGGCGGCTCCCGCGACCCGTTCGCGTCGGCGCTCAACCGTCCCGGCGCGGGGCCCGAGTTCGCGGACCTCCAGCTCGTGGCGGTGTACTACGACACCCGTTCGGCGGCGGCCTCGGTGGCCACGGTGCGCGACCGGGTGACGGGAAAGCGATACAACGTCCGGCGGGGCGAGCGCCTGGGCCGGATGCGGATAGTGGATGTGCAGGACAAAGAGGTGACCTTCGCGATTGACGACTACGGGACGGAGCGGCGGGAAACCCTGACGCTTCGCAAGCAGGAGGGTGACACGCCATGATCCGTCGTTCCTTGAAGCTAGCGGCCGCACTGGTACTGCTCGCCTCGGTTCCCGCTCTTGCGGGCACCGACCGGGAGGGCGAGGTGCGCGCCGTGAGCCTGGTCCCGGCGGCCGGCCGCGCCGAGCTCGTCATTCACGTCGCGGGCGCGGGGGAGGTCGCCGACCAGACGCTGCGCGATCCCAGCCGGATCGTGCTCGACGTGGCCGGGTCGTATCTCTCGCCGGGCGTCGAGCGCCTCGTCTATGACGGCATCACCCGCGCGGGCGTCCGAAACGTCCGCATCCGCCAGTTTGCCCCCGGCGTCGTGCGGATCGTGCTGGACATGGCCCAGATCGTTCCGTACCGGATCGAGCGGACGCCGGACGCCATTCGGGTCTCGTTCAGCGCCGACGCCGGTTTCCTCGCCTGGTCCTCCGGGTCGCTCGAGCCGCTGCGCGCCGCGCTGGCGGACGACGCCCTGGCCGTCGAGCTGCCGCGGGCCAGGCCGGAGACTTCGCGCAGCGCGGGCAAGAGCCAGCAGACTCGCCAGGAGCCGCGCATCACGGTGAGCTGGGACCGCGCCAGCATCGAGGAAGTCGTATCCGGCTTCCAGGCGGTGAGCGGACGCTCGATCATCATCGGCAAGGGGATCACCGGCACGGTCACCGCGGAGATCCGCGACCGGCCGTGGACCGAGGCCTTCTACGCCATTCTCTCTTCCCAGGGCCTTTCCGCCCGGGAGCTGCCCGGCGGCATCATCCGGGTCGACGCGCCCGCGACGCTCGCCGAGATCGACTCGCTCGAGCCGCTGGAGAACGCGGTGGTCCGCGTCAATTACGCGAACGTGGGTGCGCTCTCCACCTCGATCGCGGGTGTCCTCACCAAGCGCGGCGGCGTGGTGCCCGACACGGCGACCAACTCGCTCATCATCACCGACACCAAGTCGAACATCCAGTACGTCGTGGACTTCGTGAGTCAGCTCGACCTCCGGCCCAAGCAGATCTCGATCCAGGCCAAGATCATCTTCGTGGACCGGACCGACCTCGAGCGGCTCGGCTTCAAGTACGACATCGGCACCCGCGACCAGTTCTTCAACCGGCTGATCCAGCGCCCGAACCCGCTGACGGGCGGCCAGCCCTACCAGCCGGGTGTCAACGTGGTGAACCTGGGCGGCAACCAGATCTCCGCGATGGGTAACGCCGAGGCGAACGTCGGGACCCCGGCGCTCGACCTGATCTTCTCGACCGCCCTCGGGGGTTTCTCGGTGACGAGCTTCCTCCAGGCCCTGGAGCAGGTGAACCTGTCCGACGTCCAGGCGGAGCCGTCCACCACCACGTCCGACAACAAGCGGGCCAGCATCGTGGTGGGTGACGAGATCCCGGTCCGGGTCATCGACGCGAACGCGCCGACCGCGGCCGGCCAGGGCACCCGCGCCAACGTGCAGTACAAGGAGACCGGCATCAAGCTGCTGGTCACCCCGCACGTGACCAACGACGGCCGGATCTCCATGCAGCTCGAGGTGGAGCGGTCCAACCTCCAGACCCTGGCCGCGGCCGACCTGGGCTTCATCATCTCCAAGCAGAATGTGCAGAGCAACATCCTGGTCGGCGACGGCGAGACGGCCGTGATCGGCGGGCTCACCGTGACGACCGTGACCAAGACCCGCTCCGGCATCCCGCTGCTCTCCAGCCTGCCGCTCATCGGCAGCCTGTTCGCGGTGAGCAACAACGAGGAGAACCGGCGCGATCTCATCATCCTGATCACGCCGAAGATCCTGGCGGAGGGCGATAACTAGTCCTCAGTCCTCAGTCCTCAGTCCTCAGGGGTTAGGATTCAGGGGTCGTTCCCTGGGTCCTGACCCCTGATCGTTTCCCTGTGCACTGAGGACTGAGGACTGACCCCTATTCATCTCCGCTTCACCACCGCGGGGGAATCCCACGGCAAGGCCCTGGTCGTCATCGTCGAAGGTCTGCCCGCGGGCCTTCCCGTCGGCGCCGAGGCGGTGGACCGCGAGCTCGCCCGCCGGATGCAGGGCTACGGCCGGGGCGCCCGGATGAAGATCGAACGCGACCGGATCGAGTGGCTGGCCGGGGTGCGAGCCGGCGAGACGCTCGGCTCGCCGGTGGCCATGCTGATCCCCAACCTCGACTGGGCCAACTGGGAGGACGTGATGGCCGCCGAGGGCCCCCCCGGCGACCAGCGCCGCCGGCGGGTGTCGCGGCCGCGCCCCGGACACGCGGATCTGGTGGGCGTGCTCAAGTACGACCGGCTCGACGCCCGCGACATCCTCGAGCGGGCCAGTGCGCGGGAGACGGCCGCCCGGGTCGCGGCCGGGGCGCTGGCGCGGAGGCTCCTCGAGGAGTTCGGCGTGGAGATCGGAAGCCACGTGGCGTCGCTCGGGGGGGTCCGGTCGGCGGTCCCTAACCCGCTTCCGGCCCCCCTCAACGAGGCCGCGGACCGGTCCACCGTGCGCATGCTCGACCCGGCGGCCGATGCGGCGGTGGTGGCCCGGATCGACCAGGCCAAGAAGGACGGCGATACCCTGGGCGGCGAGATCGAGGTCGTCGCCCGCGGCGTGGTGCTCGGGCTCGGCAGTTACGTGAGCTGGGACCGCAAGCTCGACAGCCGCCTGGCCGGGATGCTGATGTCGATTCCGGCGGTGAAAGGGGTCGAGATCGGGCTCGGCTTCGAGGCCGCGCGCCGCCCCGGGTCCGCCGTGCACGACGCGATCGAGGCCGAGGACGGCGCGGACGCTGCCGCGCGCGGTGGCTTCCGGCGCGCCACCAATAATGCCGGCGGCCTGGAGGGCGGCATGACAACCGGGGAGCCCCTGGTGGTGCGCGTGGCGATGAAGCCGATCTCCACGCTCATGTCCCCGCTCAAGACCGTGAACCTGGCCACGGGGGAGCCGGCCAACGCGCAGAGCGAGCGCTCCGACGTGACCGCGGTCCCCGCCATGGGGGTGATCGCCGAGGCGCTGGTGGCGCTGGTGCTGGCGGACGCGATGCTCGAGAAGTTCGGCGGCGACTCGCTGGCGGAGATGCGCCGCAACTTCCACTCCTATGTCGAGCACCTCGGGAAGCGGTGGGTGGAGCTCCGCAACCGGGATCCGGAGCAGATCGCCGAATCGTGAGCCGGCGCCACGTGGTGCTGGTCGGACTCCCGGGGTCTGGCAAGTCCACGGTGGGCCGGGAGGCGGCCCGGCTCCTCGGCGCGCCGTTCACGGACATCGATGCCGTGCTCATCGAGCAAACCGGCATGGCCGTCGCGGATTTCTTCGCGTTGCGCGGCGAACCCGAGTTCCGGAGGCTCGAATCGGCTGCGATGGCGTGGGCGCTGGATGCGCCTGCCCAGATCATCGCGCCGGGCGGCGGGTGGGTCGCGCAGGAGGGGAACCTCCAGGCCGCGAGCAGGCACGGCGTGCTGCTCCTGTATCTGTCGGTTGCCCCGCTCGAGGCCGCCCGCCGCCTGGCGGGGGACACTTCGCGCCCCTTGCTGGCGGGCGTCGATCTCGAGACCCGTATGCGGGAGCTGCTGGCCGAGCGGGAGCAATGGTACCGCCGGGCAGAGGTCGAGGTCGAGGCGGCGAGCACGGTTGAGACCATTTCAGGGATCGTCGCAACAAAGGCCAGACTGGTTGGTGGCTGGTAACAGAGGCTTGTGGCGGCGGCTAGGTTCTCGGTTTTGCCGGCCTACAGATCCCGGGGCAGGAGGCGCGGAGCCCCCCGGATCTCGACCGCTCCAAAGTCTCGCAGATCCAAGGTTGCGATGTCGGTGGCCCCGAGGCGTTCCGCCACCGCCATGACCGCGGCGTCCACCAGGCCAAGCGCGAGCGACTTGTAGCGGCGGGCCAGAGCCTCCGCGCGGACCAGGTCCCGCTCGTCTCCCCACTCCACCACAAACGCGCCGCCGGCCAGATCGCTCAGGAAAGCGAGCTCGACCTTTTCGCCGAGCTCGCGATGGACGAGATAGTCGAGCTCGGGGAGCACGGCCCAGGGCACGATCCACGCTCCGGGGTCCGCTTCATACAGGCGGCGGATGGTCCAGTGGTGCGTGTCGTCCGCATCCAGTAGTGCCAGCATCGCCCCCGTGTCGGCGACGATCACTCGTCCCGCCCAAGGCCCTCGAGCAGATCCTCGGCCCGCTCGCTCAGATCGCCGCGGCCACTCCGTCCGGCCCCGATGCTCCGGGCGCGCCGGGCCGGCGCATGCTTCCGGGCGTATTCCGCCACCGCCTCGCGCACCAGCTCCGCGGCCGGCCGGCCCTGGCTCCGGGCGAGCTGCTGGAGCCGGCGGTAATCGTCGTCATTCAAGTAGACCGTGGTTTTCATATGGTAACCATATATAGTACTTCTCAAGGGAGCAAGGCCCTGCTGGTAGTGGGATACCGGCTACCTTTCGTAGGATGAAATATCGGCCACACGTGGTGACACCGGCGCGCGTCGCGGAGGTCCGCCGGGTCCTCCGGGAGGCCCGGAATAAGGAGAAGGTGTCTCTGAGCCTTTCCGCCGAACTGGTCGAGGCCGCCGACCTGATTGCCGGGAAGGCCCAGCGCTCCGCGCTGGTCGAGCGCGCCCTGCGACACTACCTGAATCGGCTGATCCGAACGGCCCGTCATCGGCACGATCTCGACCGCATCGACGCCAAGGCCCCGCTGACCAACCGCGAGTCGGACCGGCTCCTCGACCTTCAGGCCTGGCCCGAATGACCCTGACCCGTGGTGACGTCTACCTGGTTTCTCCGGCGCCGGGAAAGGCTCCCAGGCGGGCTCGGCCGCTCGTCGTGGTCAGCCGCCAGACGCTCTGCGATTCGAAAGCCGACAAGATCGTCTGTGCCCCGGTCAACTCCAACGCCGACGGCCGGTCGACGGAGGTTCCGGTGGGAGTCGAGGAGGGACTTAGGCACCCCTCGGTCGTCAATTGCGATCAGCTGGTTCTGGTCCCGAAAGCGATCCTCACCAACTATCTCGGATCGCTCGCAGCGGCGAAGCGGAGACTGCTCCGGGACGCGCTTCGGGTGGCGCTGGAGGTCGAGTGAGGAAACTCCGAGGCTTCCTCCCTCCTCCCTCCTCCCTCTTTCCTCTTCCCTCCTCCCTATCTTTCGCGCATGACCGCACTCCATGCGACCGTGATCGGCGGCGGCCTGGCCGGCTCCGAGGCCGCCTGGGCGCTTGCGCAGCGCGGGGTGAAGGTGACGCTGTGCGAAATGCGGCCGGTGGTCGGCACCCCGGCGCACCAGACCGGTCAGCTCGCCGAGCTGGTCTGCAGCAATTCCTTCAAGTCCACTGAGACCACCAACGCCCACGGGCTGCTCAAAGCCGAGCTGCGCCTGCTGGGAAGCCTGCTCCTCGAGTGCGCGGATCTGGCGCAGGTGCCGGGCGGATCGGCGCTGGTGGTCGACCGGCACCGGTTCTCTGGCGAGGTGGACGCGCGGGTGCGTGCCCACCCCAACATCACCGTGAACGAGGCGGAGGCGACCGCGCTGCCCGCGCCGGGCATCGTGGCCACCGGACCGCTCACGAGCGATGCGCTCACCGCGGCGATGGCGGAGCGGCTGGGCAGCGCGGCGCTGGCGTTCTATGACGCGATCGCGCCCATCGTGAGCGACGAGTCGCTGGACCATGGGCCGCTCTACAAGCTTTCCCGCTACGAGAAAGGCGGCGGCGACGACTACCTCAACGCGCCGATGACGCGTGAGGAGTACGCCGGATTCCTGGGCGCGCTCGCGGAGGCCGACCAGTACCAGGGACACGACTTCGATCAGGTGCCCTACTTCGAAGGGTGCCTGCCGGTCGAGGAAATGGCGCGCCGAGGCCCCGAGACGCTGCGCTTCGGGCCGATGAAGCCGATCGGACTGCCCGATCCGCGCACCGGGCGCGAGCCGCACGCCGTGGTGCAGTTCCGCCGGGAGGACGCGGCGGGCCAGATGTGGAACCTGGTGGGCTTCCAGACCCGGCTCCGTATTCCGGAGCAGCAGCGGGTGTTCCGGATGATCCCCGGGTTAGGCGGCGCGGAATTTCTTCGCTACGGCAGCATTCACCGGAACGCGTATCTCAACAGCCCGGCGTGCCTCGGCGAGGGGCTCTGCACCCGCGAGGGCGAAGGGGTGTTCTTCGCGGGGCAGATCACCGGTGTCGAGGGGTACACCGAATCGCTCGGGACCGGCATCCTCGCCGGGATCAACCTGCACCGGCATCTCCTGGGCAAGCCGCCCGCGGTGCCGCCGCCCACCACGATGCTCGGCGGACTGCTGCGCTATCTCCGCGACGCCGATCCGAAGCACTTTCAGCCGATGAACGCCAACTTCGGCCTGCTGGATCCGCTCCCGGGGAAGGTGAAGAAGGCCGAGAAGCGGCAGCTGCTGGCGGCACGAGCGCTCGGGGAATTCCGGGCCTGGATGGCGACGCTGTGACGCGCCGGTCCGATCCGCTGCTCGAGGAGTATCTCACGCATCTCGCCAAGGAGCGTGATCAGTCGCCCCACACGCTCCGGGCGTACCGCAGGGACCTCGAACAATTCCTCGCGTTCGGTGACCGGTTCTACGGCGGGCAGTGGAGCTGGGCCTCGGTGGACCGGCTCGGGGTGCGCGGATTTCTCGGCGAGTTTGCGCGGCGCGGGCTCAAGCGCCGCTCGGCGGCGCGAGCGCTCTCCGCGCTGCGTTCCTTCTATCGGTTTCTGCAGGCCAACCATGGAATCCCCGCCGGCGCGGTGCGCGCGGCCAGGAGCCCCAGGATCGAGAAGCGGCTCCCGACGCATCTGCGGCGCGCGGAGACCGACGCGCTGCTGATTCACGCCGAGGCGCTGGCGGACTCGGGCGATCCGCTCGCCCTGCGCGACCTGGCCATCCTCGAGCTCTTCTACTCGAGCGGGCTCCGGCTCTCCGAGCTCCAGGGGCTGGACCTCGGCGTGCTCGACCTCCTGAGCGACCAGGTGAAGGTGCGGGGCAAGGGACGCAAGGAGCGGATCGTGCCGGTCGGTTCGAAGGCGGTGGCCGCTTTGCGGCGTTATCTTCACGCCCGCGAAGCGCTGCTGCGCGGACCCAGGCCGGATCGGGCGGCGGTCTTCCTCGGCCGCAACGGGCGCCGGCTATCCGCGGTATCGATCCAGCGGCGCATGCACCGGCTGTTCGATGGCGCCGGGGCGGAAGGGCAACGGGTCCACTCGCTCCGCCACACCTTCGCGACCCATCTGATGGACGCCGGGGCGGATCTCCGCGCGGTGCAGGAGCTGCTGGGCCACGCCTCGCTGAGCACGACGCAGATCTACACCCACACGAGCGTCGAGCGGCTCAAGGACGTGTATCGGAAGGCACACCCCAGGGGAGGGTGAGCCGCAAGCGGTGAGCGGTAAGCGGGAAGTGCCTTTGCCGCTCACCGCTCACTGCTCACCGCTCACCGAACAGGGATGACAGTGTTTCACGGAACGACAATCCTGGTGGTCCGGAAGGGCGGGCGGGTCGCGCTCGCCGGCGACGGCCAGGTGAGCATCGGGGACACCGTCGTCAAAGCTTCGGCGGTGAAGGTGCGCTCGCTCCGCGGCGGGAAGATCCTCGCGGGCTTCGCGGGCTCGGTGGCCGACGCGCTCAATCTCTTCGAGCGGTTCGAGGAGAAGCTCGACCGGTACCCCGGGAACCTGCCGCGCGCCGCCGTGGAGCTGGCCAAGGACTGGCGCAGCGACCGGGTGCTGCGCCGGCTCGAGGCGCTCCTCGTGGTGGCCGATCACGACCACAGCTTTCTCCTGAGCGGGTCGGGCGAGCTGATCGAGCCGGACGACGGCATCGTGGCGGTGGGGTCGGGTGGGAACTACGCGCTCGCCGCCGCCCGGGCGCTGCTGCCGGACGCCACGCTCTCGGCCCGGGAGGTGGTGGAGCGCGCCATGAACATCGCGGCCGACATCTGTGTGTTCACGAACCGGAATCTGACGGTCTTAGAAATGTGAGCGGTGAGCGGTAAAAACGGTAAGCGGTAAGCGGTAAGCGGTAACTGCACTTCCCGCTCACCGCTCACCGCTCACCGCGCACCGCTCACCTACCCGAGTCTGCCGATGCCCGACTTGAAGACACCGCCTGCTGCTGCGCCCGCCTCCGCCTCCCCGCCCGAGCCGCTCCCGTGGCTCGAGGAGCTGGCTCCGCGGCAGATCGTCGCGGAGCTGGACCGCTACATCGTGGGGCAGATGGCGGCCAAGCGGGCCATCGCCGTGGCGGTGCGGAACCGGTGGCGCCGGGGCCAGGCGCCGGACGAGATCCGCGACGAGATCACGCCGTCCAATATCATCCTGATCGGACCGACCGGCGTCGGAAAGACCGAGATCGCCCGGCGGCTCGCGCGGCTGGCCGGCGCGCCGTTCGTCAAGGTGGAGGCGTCGAAGTTCACCGAGGTGGGCTACGTCGGCCGCGACGTGGAGTCGATGATCCGTGACCTGGTCGATGCGGCGATCAGCCTGGTGCGCACCGAACGGGAGGACGAGGTCTATCCGCAGGCCG
>Ga0268386_10004762_pt1 | contig 10041 bp, 14 predicted proteins | sample RVTome_15_FD_200260 | JGI IMG/M metagenome (GOLD analysis project Ga0268386, IMG submission 200260) | Soil microbial communities from uranium-contaminated site in the Upper Colorado River Basin, Wyoming, United States - RVT150D86... ...
CTCGTAGCCGGGTGTGCAGGGCGCGTGCGAGGCAAGGACGCAGGGAGTGCCCGTACTCGAGAGTACGGGCACGACTGAGGACGCAGCATCGCGCCGTTCCAGCGCGGCCCGGCGGCTCAGTGCTTCATTCTGGATCGAGTTCGGGTTAAAGGCGCAGCGGGCTCCTGCCGAGAGGTCTGTTAAGCTCCCGCGCTTCGGGCACCGCACCGGAGCGTCGGACCGCTCAGCCATGAGCCGCCACCGGACGACAGCCGCAGTCCTCCTCGTCCTCCTCGCCACGTGGGCTTGGTCGGCGACCGCGGGCGCCGCCGTCCCCAACTTCGTCTTCCCCGTCGTGGCGAACACCACCTACACGAACGACTTCGGCGCTCCCCGCTGGCAGGGCCGCCACCAGGGCAACGACCTCATGGCCGCCAAGCGCTCGCCCGTCGTGGCGGTCGAGGCCGGGCGCGTCGTGAAGTGGACGAGCTCCCGATCGGCCGGCTGCATGCTCTACCTCTACGGCCGCAGCGGGACGACGTACATGTACGTCCACCTGAACAACGACCGGACGACGAGGAACGACAACCGCGGCGGCTGCCGGAACGGGATCGCCTACGCGCCCGGGCTCGCGAAGAGCCAGAACGTGCAGGCGGGGCAGCTGATCGGCTACGTCGGCGACTCCGGCGACGCGAACGGCATCGCCTCGCACCTCCATTTCGAGGTCCACCCGAACGGCGGCCGCGCGATCTCGCCCTACCGCCGCCTCCGTGCGGCACGCCATCTGCTCTTCCCGCGCCCGCCCGCGGCCCTCCGGGACATCTCCGTCCGAGTCGGCGGGACGGTGGTCCTGACCCGCCTGAACCCGGAGCGCATCAGGATCCGCGCAGCACTCGTGCGGCTCTCGAACGGCTGGATGATCAGGCCGGCCAGGAACGTCACGCTGTCGCTCCCGCCGGCGGCAGTCGTGCGTCGCGGCGGGGCCTCCGGCCCCTCGGCGGCGGCGACACTCGCGGACTTCACGCCGGGCCGGCGTGTGACCGCGTGGACGGAAGTGTTCACGCACAACCTCACCACGGCGAAGGCGGATCCCCCGCTCCTCACCATCCGGGATCTGCTTCTCTGGAATCCCTAGCGAATCCCTAAGGAACCCCTAGCGTCTCAGCCCTGCAGGGCCTCGCGCAGCTCGCGCGCGGCGGCCTCGGGATCGTCCGCGTCGCCGATCGCGCGCACGACGGCGATGCGGCGCGCGCCCGCGGCGACGACCTCGGCCACGTTCGTCCGGTCGATCCCTCCGATCGCGAACCAGGGAGCCGGCGCATGCTCGGCCGCGTGCCTGACGAGCTCCAGGCCCACCGCCGGGCGACCCGGCTTCGTCGGCGTGGCGAAGACCGGGCCGACGGCGACGTAGTCGGCCTCGGCGCGCTCGAGCTCCTCGCGTGAGTGCGTGGAGAGCCCCGCCGGGATGCCGAAGCGGCGGACGGCAGGGAGCGGGAGGTCGTCCTGGCCGAGATGGACGTAGTCCGCGCCCACGAGGACGGCGAGATCCGGCCTGTCGTTGACCACGAGCGGCAAGCCCAGCTCCCGGGTCACGGCGCGGGCCTTCTCGAGCACACGCAGGAGCTCACCGTCGGCGAGCCCCTTCTCCCGGAGCTGCACGAGGTCCACCCCTCCCCGCACGGCCGCCTCGAGGAACGCGGCGAGGTCGGGCCGGGCACCCGTGATCAGGTAGAGGCGCGCCTCGCGGGCGGCGTCAGCCGCCGGCGACGGGCCGCGCGACGACGAGACGGTCGCCATCCTCGAGCCTGACCTCTCCGTAGCGGCCGCGCTCCACGGGCTCCCCGTTCCGCTCGACGAGCGCGTAGCGGGCGCCGAGCCCGAGCCGCTCGAGGAGCGCAGCCAGCGTCTCGCCGTCGGCCACGGACTGATCGCGGCCGTTGACGAGGACGCTCGTCACGACCGGTGGATCGCGCCGGTCAGCGGGCTCGACGGCTCGGCCTCCGCCCGCTCGTCCATCACCCCGGCGTGGAACGCCTCGCGGCCGGCCTCGACCGCCAGGCGGAACGCGCGCGCCATGGCGACCGGGTCGTGCGCGCGCGCGATCGCCGTGTTGACGAGCACCGCGTCGGCGCCCAGCTCCATCGCGTCGGCGGCGTGCGACGGCGCGCCGAGGCCCGCGTCCACGACGAGCGGGACCTCGGCCTGCTCGATCATGATCCTGATCGCGTCCCTGAGCTTCAGGCCGCGCCCGCTTCCGATCGGGGCGGCAAGCGGCATGACCGTCGCGCAGCCGACCTCCTCGAGCTTCTTCTGGAGCACGGGGTCGGGGAGGACGTAGGGCAGCACCGTGAACCCGTCCTCGACGAGCTCGGCCGCGGCCCGGAGCGTCTCGACCGGGTCCGGCAGGAGGTAGCGGGGATCGGGGATGACCTCGAGCTTGATCCAGTCGGGGAGCCCGCCCGCCCGGGCGAGGCGCGCCGTCCGCACGGCCTCGTCGGCCGTCTCGCAGCCCGACGTGTTCGGGAGCAGGAGCACGTCCTCCGGCAGGAAGCCCGCGATGTCGCCGTCGGGCGAGTCCAGGTCGATCCGCCGGACGGCCACGGTGACGATCTCCGTGCCGGACGCCAGCAGCGCGTCGCGCATGATCTCGAACGATTCGTACTTGCCGGTCCCGGCGAGGAGCCGCGAGCCGAACTCCCGGCCTGCGATCACGAATGCGTCTCGATGGGCCACACCGTCAGCGTAGCGCCGCCCGTCCGCGCCCCGGCGGCGTTTCGGGGCCGGCCCCGACAGGTAAAGATGCGGGCATGCGCTTCCGGCGGCGGGCCCGGCTCGATCCGGGCCAGGTAACCGACGTCCGCGGCCGCCGCTCGCGCGGAGGTGGACTCGCGCTGGGCGGCGGCGGGCTCGGCCTCGGCGCGATCGTGATCTACCTCCTGGTTTCGCTCCTCGGCGGCGGCGGAGGGCTCGGGCAGCTCCAGCCTCTGGACGACCAGCAGGTGGGACAGGGCGACGCGCCGAGCCAGGTCTCCGAGGAGTGCCAGACGGGCGCGGACGCGAACGAGCGGCAGGACTGCCGGATCGTCGGCGTTGTCAACAGCGTCCAGGAGTTCTGGAACGGCACGTTCGAGCGCAGCGGCGAGCAGTATCCGTACACCGACACGGTCTTCTTCACGGACCAGATCCAGACGCAGTGCGGCGGGGCGACCTCCCAGGTCGGCCCGTTTTACTGCCCCGCCGACCAGCTCGTGTACATCGACCTCGGCTTCTTCGACGAGCTCCAGTCCCGCTTCGGCGCGGGCGGAGCGCCGTTCGCGCAGGCGTACGTCATCGCCCACGAGTACGGCCATCACGTGCAGAACCAGCTCGGCGTCCTCGAGAGCATCGGCGACGATCGCCAGGGCCCCGAGAGCCGCGCGGTCCGCGCCGAGCTCCAGGCGGACTGCTACGCGGGCGTGTGGGCAGCCAACGCCGTCGAGACCGGTTTGATCGCAGAGCTCACGCAGGCCGACATCAACGAGGGGCTCGACGCGGCCACGGCGATCGGAGACGACCGCATCCAGGAGCGGACGCAGGGACAGGTGAACCCGGAGACGTGGACGCACGGATCCTCGGAGCAGCGCCGCCGGTGGTTCTCGCGCGGCTACGAGGAGGGGCGCCCGGCCGTCTGCGACACCTTCTCGGGTTCCATCTAGGACTAGCGGCCGCGGAACTCGGGGTCGCGCTTCTCCGCGAAGGCCGCCATGCCCTCCTGCTGGTCCTCGGTCGCGAAGAGCATGGCGAAGAGGCGTGCCTCCGTCGCGAGGTTGGCGCGGTGGTCGCCCTGGAGCGCGAGGTTGACCGCCTCCTTCGCGTAGGCGAGGGCGACCGGGCTCTTCGCCGCCAGCGTCCGGCAGAGCTCGAGCGTCTTCTCCATCAGCTCGCCGGGCTCGTAGACGGCGTTCACGAGGCCCCGTTCGAGCGCCTCCTCGGCGCCGACCTGGCGCCCTGTGAGGACGAGCTCCTTCGCGAAGCCGAGCGCCGTGGCCCGGGCGAGCCGCAGGGAGCCGCCCCAGCCGGGGAGGATGCCGAGGTTGATCTCGGGCTGGCCCAGGCGGGCGTTCGTGGACGCCATGCGCAGGTCGCACGCGAGCGCGAGCTCGCAGCCGCCGCCGAGCGCGAAGCCGTTGAGCGCCGCAATCGTGGGCTTCGGCATCGTCTCGAGCAGGTTCCCGCACTCGTGCCCGAGCTCGCCCCAGCGGCGCGCTCCGAGGACGTCGAGCCCCTGCATGTACTTGATGTCGGCGCCGGCGACGAAGGCCTTCTCGCCTGCGCCCGTCAGGACGACGACGCGCGCCTCGCCGTCTGCGGCCAGCTCCGCGAGGCGGTCGCGCAGCGCCTCGAGGTGCTCGAGGTCGAGCGCGTTCATCGCCTCGGGGCGGTCGACCGTGAGGATCGCGGCCCCGTCGCGCCGCTCGAGCGCAATCACAAATGGCCCTCCAGGCGATTGAGCCCCGCTTCTGCGTCGCGAGCACCAAGCCAGAGCTCGCACTCGGGCGAAGCCAAGGCTAGAAGCCTTGGTGAGCTCGAGGGTGGGGTCTGGCGCCGCGTGATCGCGGGGCAGAAGCCGGCGTAGGCCGCCTGGTGGGACATTAGGCCCTCCAGGCGATTGAGCCCCGCGTAGGTCGCCTGGTGGGGCATTAGGTGCCGACGGGCACGTTGGCCCGCAGGAAGTCCACGATCTCGGAGACGGGCGCGCCCGGCGTGAAGATCTCGGCGACGCCCTGCTCCTTGAGCGCCGTCACGTCGTCCTTCGGGATCGTGCCGCCGACGACCACGAGCACGTCCTCGACGCCGTTCTCGCGCAGCCCCTCGAGGATCCGCGGCACGAGCGTCATGTGCGCGCCGGACAGGATGGAGATGCCGACGGCGTCCGCATCCTCCTGGACGGCGGTCTCGACGATCTGCTCCGGCGTCTGGTGAAGACCGGTGTAGATGACCTCCATGCCGGCGTCGCGGAGCGAGCGCGCGATGATCTTCGCCCCCCGATCGTGTCCGTCCAGTCCGGGCTTTGCGATCACGACCCGGATCTTCCTGGTCATGGTGCGCCAGTATATGGAGGTGCGCCTCACCGTCATCGGCTCCTCGCCGGCGTGGCCCAATCCGGGGAGCGCGCAGTCCGGGTACCTGGTAGAGGCCGAGGGCGCGCCCCTCCTCCTCGACTGCGGGCCGGGCGTCCTGGGGCGCCTGCGGGAGCTCGCGCTCTACCCGAGGGCGATCGCGATCACGCACTTCCACCTGGACCACTGGGGCGACCTCGTCCCCTGGGCGTGGCTGAACGCCTTCGGGCCGCAGGACCACCGCATCGACTGCTCGCTCTGGCTGCCGCCGGGCGGCGGGATCGAGCTCGGCGAGTTCGCCGAGCGGTGGGGCAACGAGCGGATGTTCGAGGAGGCCTTCGAGGTCCGCGAGTTCGAGCCGGGGACGCCGTTCACCGCTGCGGGCTTCCAAGTCCAGGCCTGCCGGCTGCCGCACTACTCGCTCACCTCCTACGGCTTCCGCGTGACGTCGGACGGGCGCACGCTCGCGTACTCGGGCGACTCGGGCCCGACGGAGGAGCTCGCAGGGCTCGCGCACGGCGCCGACCTCTTCCTCTGCGAGGCGACCCTCGCCGAGGGCGTCGACGACGGGCTCCCGCGAGGCCACCTCTCGGCATCGGAGGCACTCGCCGCGGCGGACGGCCCCGTCCTCCTCACCCACCGCCCGGTCGAGCTCCCCGCCCCCGACGGCGTCCAGGTGGCGCACGACGGCCTCGTCGTCGAGATCTAGGTCTGTGCAGTCCGAGGCGCCGTACGCCGCCCTCTCCGCGGTCTTCTGGGCCGGCGTCCTCGCCGCCGCCCGCGCCGAGGGCCGCCGGCCCCCGGAACCGACCTCGCTCGGCGACCTGCTGGCGCTCGGCCTCGCGAGCTCGAAGATCGGGAGCGTCGTTGCCGAGGACCGGATCACCGTCTTCCTGCGGCGCCCGTTCGCGGACGGGCCGGCGGCCGTGCAGCCGAAGGGCCAGGGCCTCCCGCGCGCCGTCGGCGAGCTCGTCACCTGCGCGCACTGCGTCTCGCTCTGGGCCGCGGGGGCGCTCGCGTCAGCGCACCTCGCGCGCCCGCGGGAAACCCGCTTCGTCGCCCGCGTCTTCGCGGCCTACGCCGTCGCCGAGGCTGCCCGGCCGCTGCTCGCCCGCTTCCGGTGACGCCTGCGCGGCGAGGCGGAGTCTGGACCGACGTCTAGTTGCGCGACATGCCGAAATGGGGCATCATTCCTTGCATCGGGGCGCCGTCAGCCCCTTTGGCGAAAAAGGACGGTCAGGCATGAGGATCACATACGAGAGCCCGCAAGTGCTGGACTACGGCTCGATCTCCGCGCACACTTTTGCTCGTGCGCAGATTCCGGTCGGCGTCTGCATCCCGGATCCGAACCCGAACCAGAACAAGCAGGGTGACACCCGGATCTGCAAGCTCGACAAGTTCTGCGAATACTCCTGCCCTTCCTAGGATCGAGCGCGCGCCGCTGAACGAGCGGCGAGCCTCGACGGCGGAGCTCCACGAGCCTCGGCCGGTGGTCGAGGCTCGTGGCATCTCGAGGCGCTTCGGTCCGCGGGTCGCCCTCGACGGCGTGTCGCTCCTCGTGGACGAGGGCGAGATCGTGGCGCTCCTCGGGCCGAACGGCGCGGGGAAGACGACGCTCGTCCGCGTCCTGACGGGGCTCGTCAAGCCCGACGCCGGCGAGGCGCGCGTCCTCGGCATCGAGACGTGGGATTGCCCGCGCGAGCTCCGCGCCCGCATGGGGCTCGTGCCCTCCGGCGACCGCTCGCTCTACCTCCGGATCTCGGGCCTCGAGAACCTCATGTTCTTCGGACGGCTCCACGGCCTCTCTCGTCGGGAGGCGAAGGCGCGCGCCTGGGACCTCCTCGAGATCGTCGGCCTCGCCGACGCCGCGCGCCTCCGCTCCGGCTTCTACTCGCACGGCATGCAGAAGCGCCTCTCGATCGCGCGCGCGCTCCTGACGGAGCCGAGCGTCCTCATGATCGACGAGGCCACGCACGACCTCGACCCAGAGGCGGCGACGAGCATGCGCGACCTCGTCCGCGGCCTCGCCGACAGGGGTGCCGCCGTCGTCTGGGCGACGCAGCGCATCGAGGAGATCCGCGGCTTCGCCGACCGCGTGACGCTCCTCCGGACGGGCGAGGTGGCCTTCGAGGGCACGGTCTCCCAGCTCGTCGCGGTCGCGGTGCCGCGCCGCTACGTCGTGCGGCTGCGGAACGGGAGCGCCGCAGCGCGCGAGCTCGAGCCGGCGCTCCAGGACGCCGTTCGCGGCCGGGCCACGATCGCCGCGGCAGCCGACGGCGACGCCGAGGACTTCCTTCTCCACCTCGCCGAGGACGCCGTGCTCGGCGAGGTCCTCGCGTCCCTCACGGCCGCCGACGTGGACGTCGTGGCCTGCCGGGAGGAGCGCTCCGAGATCGAGAACGCCTACCTCAACCTCGCGGGGTCGACCGAATGACGTCAGTCGCGCCGCATCTCGCGCACGGCAGGGCGGCCGTCTTCCGGGCCGAGTCGCGCAAGCTCGCCGCCTTCGTGCGGCGCGACTTCCTGATCGCGTGGAGCTACAGGCTCCCCTTCGTCGGGGAGTGGGTCGGCCTCGTCCTCCAGGCGTTCATGTTCTACTTCGTCGGCCTCATGGTCGACCCGGCGAAGCTGCCGACCTTCGGCGGCTCCCAGGTCTCCTACCTGGAGTTCGTCGCGGTCGGCATCGCGCTCGCCGCCTTCATCGCGCTTGCCCTCGGGCGTGTCGCGAGCGGCATGCAGGAGGAGCAGGTGACCGGCACCCTCGAGTCGCTTCTCATGACGCCGACGAGCCCGACGACGATCCAGATCGGGTCGGTCGTCTACGACCTCCTCTACATCCCGATCCGCACGGGCGTCTTCCTCGTCATCATCGCGCTCGCGTTCGGGCTCGACTTCACCCTGAGCGGCCTCCTCCCCGCCGCGGTCGTCCTGCTCGCCTTCATCCCGTTCGTCTGGGGCCTCGGCGTGGCGAGCGCCGGGACGACGCTGACCTTCCGGCGCGGGTCGGGGTTCATCGGGCTCGGCTCGTCGGTCCTCATCCTCTTCTCGGGGGCGTTCTTCCCGCTCGACCTGCTCCCGGGCTGGGTCACGACGCTCGCCGAGCTGAATCCGATCACCATCGCCGTCGACGGCATGCGCGAGCCGCTGCTCGCGGGCTCGGGCTGGGACGGCGTGGGACGCGCGGTGGCCGTGCTCGTGCCGCTCTCGGTCGTCTCCCTGACCGCGGGCGTGCTCACGTTCCGCTGGGCCTTGCGGAGAGAGCGGCGCCAGGGCACGCTGGGTCTGTACTGACCGCAGCCATGATCCGCAAGAACCCCCAGGTCGTCTACCGCGCGCTCGCCGGCGAGGGGGGCGTGCTCCTCCACCTCGAGTCGGGCGCCTACCACGGGCTCAACGAGGTCGGGACCCTCATCTGGAGCCTGCTCGACGACGGGAAGACGTTCGACGAGCTCGTCGCGGAGCTCCGCGAGCAGCTCCTCGATCCGCCGGGCGACCTCCCCGGCGAGGTCGAGCGCTTCCTCGCCGACCTGCGCGAGCGCGACCTGCTCGCCGCCTGAAGTGGGCGCCCTGGCGGCCGTCCTGTCCGGGTCCGCGCCCGTCGGCGTCGAGGCGGTCGAGCGCGCTCTTCGCGCGGCGCCCCATCGAGGCGCGGAGCACGCCGTGCGGACGGTGGGCCGCGTGGCGCTCGGCGTGGCGAACGAGCCCGGATTCGCGGACGCCTGGCTGGCCGGGCACGACGGAGGCGCGGTCGTCCTCCAGGGCGCCCTCGACAACAGGGAGGAGCTCGACGCCGAGCTCGCGCGCGCCGGGCTCGCGGCGGAGAGCGACAGCCCGGCAGAGACCGTCCTCGCCGCCATCGAGGCCTGGGGGGACGACGCGCCCGCGCGCCTCCGCGGCATGTTCGCGGGGGCGTGGACGGACGGCACGACGCTCCGGCTCTTCCGCGACCACCTGGGCCTCGCCCCGCTCCACCACCGGGCGAGCGGCGAGACGTTCGTCGCCGCGACCGAGGCGAAGCAGGTCGTCGCCGGCGCGGGGGAGCCACGCGAGCCGGACGTCGAGTCGGTCGAGGCGATGTTCTTCGGCCGCTTCGACTCCCGCCACACGATGCTCAGGGGCGTGGCGCGCTTCCCCCGGGCGTCGACGGCGGCCGTCGAGCACGGCGGGGAGCCCGCGTTCCGCCGCTACTGGGATCCCGCCCCCCTCCTCGAGACGGCCCGCCTCACGCCGGCGGAGGCCCGGGAACGGCTCACCGAGCTGGTCGAGCAGGCCGTGCGCCGCAACGTCACGGGGCTCGACGCCGTCTCGCTGAGCGGCGGGATCGACTCACCGACGATCGCGGCCTTCGCCGCTCCGCGCCACCTCGAGCTCACGGGCCGGCCTTTGCCCGCGCTCTCGTCGGTCTACCCGGATCTGCCCGCGGTGGACGAGTCGAAGTGGATCGAGCTCGTCGTGGAGCATCTGGGGCTCGAGCTACACGCCTACCGCCCGTCCTCGCGGCCCCTCGACGACCTCGCCCACTGGGTGGACGTCCTCGACGGGCCGGTGGACACGATGTCCATCCCCGAGCTGGCCGAGAACTACCGGCTCGCCCGCGAGCTCGGCGCGCGCAACGTCCTGTCCGGCGAGATGGCCGAGTGGGTGTTCACCTTCGGCCAGCACCTGATCGGGCACCTCGTGCTGCACGGACGCGTCGGCGCCTCCCTCGCCTGGGTGCGCGACCAGCGGGCGCGCGGCGCGTCCTGGGGCAGGATCGTCCGCCGGACCGGCCCGTCCCTCGTCTCCCCGCGCGCGGGCCTCGCGTGGCTGCGTCTGCGCGGGCGCACGCAGGCGTTCCGCCACCTCCCCGCCTGGGTCGACCCCGAGGCCGCCGGCGGGCCGTCGGAGCGCCCCGACTTCGCGCGGCCCGCCCGCCGCCGCTGGCTCGAGCACCAGCTCGACCCGCTCGTGGGGGTCGGCTCGT
>Ga0268386_10004763_pt1 | contig 10041 bp, 7 predicted proteins | sample RVTome_15_FD_200260 | JGI IMG/M metagenome (GOLD analysis project Ga0268386, IMG submission 200260) | Soil microbial communities from uranium-contaminated site in the Upper Colorado River Basin, Wyoming, United States - RVT150D86... ...
CCCTGCGGCGAAGGAGCCCGGCCGCGACGAGCTCCTCGACCGCGAGCGCCGGAGGCACCTGGGCCCCGACGGCCCACTCGACATCACCCGTGAGCTGGACCTCCGCGAGCGACACCCGCGCCGCGCCGGGCAACGGCGCCGGGCGCGGTGTAGCGAGCGTGCGCCACTCTGCCTCCGTCGCGGGCGGCGGGGCGGAACCGGAGGGGGCGCCGGCGCACGCCGATAGCACGCCGACCGCCGCCGTGGCGGCCACCAAGCTGGTGGTCCGCGCTTTGCTCGGACCGCCAATCCACGCTCTGCCGGGACCGCCAATCCGCTCTCTGCCCGGACCGCCAATCCGCGCTCTCGGCACAGGAGCAGGCTTCGGGGGCGGACCTCTGGGCGTATCGTGCATGGACGTGCTCCGGCGACGCGAGGGCGATCCACGAGTGACGATCCACAAGTTAGGGTCCGTCGGCGACGCCTGTGCAACCGCCGTGGTGGCGCGGCGGCCTCGTCCTTGCGTGTTTGCCATGACCAGTGTCAGCACCCTTGCAAGCGTGTCCGCCGGGCGCCAGAGCATTGTGTAAGACGGTCCCCAACATGCCGTACGTTGCTCTCGAATACGGAATCGAGGGGCTACCTTTCAGGGGTGGACATCGAGGTTGCGCGCCAGCGGCGTGCATGGTATGTGAATAAAATCTCAAGGTGCCGGTGGGCCGGAGGCGTGTTCTTCCGGACCCTTCGGCGGCTCGTTGGTTTATGTTGTTTCGTAGCACCACGTCGTTCCGCACCGAACCAGACAGGCCCGCATGGTAGGGCGGAAGCGGTGAAAAACCCCCCCGGGAGACTAGCCATGATCGGACGGATCAAGTCTGCGCTCGTTCTCGCGGCGGTCGCGGCCCTGTTCGCGCCCGCCGTCGACCTCGCCGCCCAGGATGGTGGACGCTTCCGCGTTCTCGTCCCGTACTTCACGCCGTTGGAAGGCGCGAGGGACAACTTCGGCAAGGACGCGTCGAAGGACCTGCGCGAGATGATCAGCACCCTCAACACGCACGTCGCGATGGAAGAGGGTGATATCAAGGACGAGGTCAAGCGCTTCGACATGAAGATCGAAGACCTCAACTGCATCACCACGCGCCAACTCGCGGCCCAGATCAACGTTCCCGTGGCGATCTGCGCCAGCTATACCGCGAACCCGGACAAGAGCTGGAACCTCGATGCCGAGGTCTGGGACATCCAGGCCAGCGAGTCGTTCCAGATCGAATCCGCACAGTTCGCCGAGAGGGACCGTGAGGCCGCGGCCAGGCACATCTTCGAGCAGTTCGAGCGCTACTCGACCACGGTGCGCTCGGCCGCCATCTGCAACGACTACATGGCCAGCCAGCAGTGGGAGAACGCGCTGCGCAACTGCGACGAGTCGCTGGCGCTGAACCCGGACCAGATCGGGACGCGCTTCCTGCGCGGCCGGATCCTCTACGAGATGGACGACTACGAGGGGGCGCTGGCCGAGCTCGAGACGGTCATCGAAGCGAACCCGGTGCACGAGGACGCGCTCCAGCTCGCCGGCTACATCTCCGCCGTCGCCGAGCAAGACGACAAGGCCCGTGACTACTACGGCCGCTACCTCGACATCAACCCGGGCAACGCGGCGATCCGTATGAGGATCGCGTACGAGCTGGCGCAGGCCGGTGATCCGGTCGGCGCGATGGAGTTCATCCAGGTCGGACTGGACGTCGATCCGGAGGACGTCAACCTGTGGGAGCAGTACGGCGGCTTCGCGTTCACCGCGGCGCTCGATGTCCAGCAGGGGGCGGCGGTGGGCGCCCAGAACGGTGGGCCGGAGGTCGCGCCCGAGGCGGTCGATTACTACCGCAAGGCGATCGAGGCCTACACCAAGGTGTTCGAGGCGAAGGGCGCCGAGACGAACGTCGGCTACCTCAAGAACATCGTGCGTGCGCACATCCAGCTCGGCGAGGGCCAGGAGGCGCTCGACATGAGCGAGCGGGCGCTGTCGACTCACTCGCAGGATGCCGAGATGTGGCTGCTGCACGCCGACGCGCTGCAGCGCAGTGGCCGACTGGATGAGGCCATCGCCGCGCTCGATCGCGTCCGCGAGATCAACCCGGACCACCCGAGCGCGGGCCTCCGCCAGGGCAACTGGCTGATCCAGGCGGGCCGCATCGAGGACGCGGTCCCGGTCCTGAGGGCGGTCGCGCAGGGTAACCCGCAACAGGCCGAGCAGGCCGCGCGGATGATCTTCGCCGAGTCGTACCAGAACGGGACGCAGAAGGAAGACCACGCGCACATGATTCGTGGCATGGTCGCGGCGAAGCAGCTTCCGAATCTCGGCGCGGGGATGACGAACCAGCTCAACTTCTGGCATGGCTACAGCCTCTACCAACAGGCCATGGCGGAGCAGGTGCCCCAGACGCTCGCCACGGCACAGGCCACGCTCCCGAAGTTCCGCCAGGCGATGGAGCTTCTGCAGCAGTCGGGCGACTATCCGTCCACGGTGAACGTCAACCTCGCGCAGATGCTCGAGGCCACCACGACGTACATCGAGATCCAGGAAGCGATCATCCGGCGCGGCTGACGGACGCGTGACATGATCTGACCGCCCTGAGCGAGCACGGGCGCCGAACGGGCGCCGCGGGATTGATCCCGTGGCGCCCGTTCTTCTTTGTAGGGATTCCGGCCGCGGCCGCCGGCTCGCGCCGCCGCCCAACCCCGCGGCTCGGCGATGCCGCCACGGCTGCCCCCCGCGCTCGCGCTCCCCCCGTCGCGCACCCGCCTCCCGCCGCTGCGGGCGCCCCCGCCACCCGCCGCCGCCCGCGCCGCCCTCCCTCCACGATCGACGTCTCTTCTCGGCAGCCCGTCCGAGACTCTCATCCCACTTCACCCCACCGGCCCGCAGCCGCACCTTCGGTTTTTCTTCGCATTTCTCCGAAATTGCATTTCGGCCCGATCCGGGTTTTGTGCTGTAGGTACAAGGGCTTCCGGCACGTCCAGCGGCGCGTCGGGGACGCCGAAAATACCAAAAAAGCACCCTTGACGCGTCACTCCACTTGGGCGTATCTTGGCCCCACTATTTACCACTTCTCCCCACTTCGTACCCCTGGAGACCGCTTTGCCCGGCTTCGTGGGTCAGTACGAGCACCAGATGGACCCGAAGGGTCGCGTCAGCTTGCCGTCGGCGTTCCGGCGCGAGGCGGACGGTGACCGCTTCGTCCTTCTGCAATGGGAGCCGGAGTACCTGACGTTGTTTCCGGAGAGGAAGTGGGCCGAGGTCCAGGAGAACCTGCTCGACTTTCGGCGGCGTGATCCCAAGGCGTGGAGCCACGTGCGACTGATCATCGCGAACGCCGTCGAGGTGGCCCCGGACAAGCAGGGGCGCATCCTCGTGCCGGCCACCTTGCAGGCGGGCGCGGGGCTCGATGGCACCGTCCTGTTGTGCGGCAACATCGATCGCGTCGAGGTCTGGGACCCGGAGCGGTACCGCTCCGCCGTCCAGGGACGGCCCGACGAGCTCGCCCAGTTCGCCCATAAGCTCTTCGGATGACCGTGACCGCCTACCACGAGCCGGTACTCGGCGACGAAGCTCTCGACTACCTCGAGCCGCGAGACGGAGGCCTCTACCTGGACGGGACGGTGGGGGGAGGCGGCCACACGCGCCTGATCCTCGAACGGTGCGTCGACTGCCGCGTGCTGGCCGTCGACCGGGATCCCGAAGCGATCGCCGAGGCACGGGCCGGCCTGAGCGACCTCGAGGGCCGCGTCCGCTTCCTGTCCACGCGCTTCGACCACGCGCCCCTGGACGCCGAGGCGCGCGACCGCGGGCTGGACGGCGCCCTTCTCGATCTTGGCGTCAGCTCGCACCAGCTCGACGCCGACGAGCGGGGCTTCGCGTTCCGTCGCGGCGTGGCCCTGGACATGCGCATGAACTCGTCGGAGGAGTCCGACGCCCGTCGGTTCCTGGCGGACGCGACGGAGGACCGCCTGACGGAAGTCTTCCGCCTCTACGGCGAAGAGCCGCGCGCGCGGCGCCTCGCCCGCGAGATGGTGAAGCGCCGTGCGACCGAGGCCTTCGAGACCAGCGACCACCTGGTCGCGGCACTCTCCGTCTCCCTCGGCCGCTCTCCGTCGGCGCAGGACAAGGCCCGGATCTTCCAGGCCGTGCGTATCGCGGTCAACGAGGAGCTGGAGGCGTTGGAGGTGGGGTTGCCGGCGATACGCGAGGTGATGAGGGGCGGGGCCGTGATGGTGGTGATCGCGTATCACTCGCTCGAGGATCGAGTGGTGAAGAACGCCTTTCGCGAGTGGAGCCGCTCGTGCGTTTGCCCTCCGGAGCTTCCCGTGTGCGTCTGCCGCGGCGTAGCCCTCGGGGAGACGCTCACGCGCAAGGTCGTGCGCCCGACGTTCGACGAGGTGGAGCGAAACCCCCGTGCGCGTAGCGCGCGCTTGCGTGCCTGGCGAAGGGCGGCCTGATGGAACCCTCGCTGCTGGGTCGGGCGGCCGTGACGTTCGCGGTCTTCATGGGGTCGCTCGGCTTCGTCACCTGGCGCCAGAGCCGCGCGTTCGAAGCGTACGCCGAGCTCGACGACCTGCGCCGACAGGTCGCGGTCGCGCACGCTGAGCGCGTCGAGCTCGAGCGCGCGATTCAGGTTCTGACCAGCCGCACCCACATGGTCCCGGTCGCGACCGAGCGGCTCGGGATGCACATGCCCGACGTCTCGGAGCAGGTGATCCTCCCGGCCGCGGAGGGGTCGTGAGCCCCTACGCCCCGCCTCGGCGCCGCCGCGCCTGGCGCCGTCGCCTCGTGCTCGGCATGTGGCTCCTGTTCGCGGCGGCGATCTGCGTGCGCGCCGCCCAGATCCAGGTGATCCAGGCTCCGCGCTGGCGGAGCCTCGCCGAGGATCAACATCGAAAGGACCTGGTCGTGGCGGCGGCGCGCGGCTCGATCCTCGATCGTGACGAGACGCCGCTGTCGGTGTCGCGGGAGCGCGCGCGGGTCAACGTCGCGCCCCAGGAGATCCAGCAGGTCGACTCGACGCGCGCCCTCCTCAGCGAGACGCTCGGCCTGTCCACGGCGCGCGTCGCTTCGCTCACGTCGACGCAGGCGCGCTGGCGGGTGGTGCCCGATCTCTACCCCGTCAGCGTCCGGGAGCGGCTCGGCGGGCGGCGGGGCGTACACGTCGAGCGGGTCCTGCAACGCTTTCATCCGCATGGCGATCTGGCGCGGGGTATTCTGGGCGCGGTGATCGACGGGGAGGGCCGAGGCGGCATCGAAGAGGCGTTCGACACGGCGCTGAGGGGCACGCCGGGTCGTGAGGTCGTCGCGCGCGCGGCCTCTGGCGCGGAGCTCCCGGGCGAGCGGATGGTCGTGGCCCCGCCCAGGTCGGGCGGCGCGGTCGTGCTGACGCTGAACATGGACCTCCAGGAGATCGCGCAGCAGGCCCTGGAGCGCGCGATCGAGCAGACCGAGGCACATGGCGGCGACATCCTGATCACGGATCCGCGCACCGGCGAGGTGCTCGCGCTCTTCTCGTCCCGGGAGGGACGTCCCGACGCGCTGTCCGCCGTGAACACGCCGTTCGAGCCCGGCTCCACGCTCAAGCCGTTCACGATCGCCGGGTTGCTCGAGCACCGGCTGGCGTCGATGGGGGACACGGTCGATGTCGGCGACGGCAGCTGGGAGGTCGAGGGACGCACGCTTACCGACACGCACACCTCGGGGCTCCTCACCGTCCGCGAAGCGCTGCGCGAGTCGTCGAACGTGGGGGTCGCCAAGGCGGCGCAGCGCATGACCCCGGGCATCCAGTTCGAGAACCTCCGCGACTTCGGTTTCGGCGCGCTCACCGGGATCGAGCTGCCCGGCGAGGCCGCGGGCACGCTGCGCAGGCCGGAACGCTGGACGGCGCAGTCGTCCGCTTCGCTGGCGATCGGATACGAGGTCTCCGTGACCCCGCTCCAGATGGCGATGGCGTACGGTGCGCTCGCGAACGGCGGCGTGCTCATGCAGCCGCAACTCGTGCGCGAGGTGCGAGATCCGGACGGCCGCGTGATCCGGAGCTTCGAGCCCAGGGCCATCCGGAGGGTGGTGAGCACCGATGTTGCCCGCGCGGTCGGGCGCGCGCTCGTCGACGTCGTCGAAGATGGCACGGGCACGTCGGCGCGCATGGGCTCGTTCCTCGTGGCGGGCAAGAGCGGGACGGCACGGTGGAACGCGGGAGGGGGTTACGAGGCGGGCGCCTATTCCTCTTCGTTCGTCGGGTACTTCCCGGCGGACAAGCCGCAGCTCGTCGTCTTCGTCAAGCTGGACCGGCCGCAGGTCGGATACTACGGCGGCGCGGTGGCCGCACCGGTTACCCGCGCGACGATGGAGGCCGCGCTCGCGGCCAGCGCGGCGCACCTCGATCGCGGCGCTCTGCTCGAGTCGCTCCGCGACGAGCCCGTGCGGATCGGGCCGACGCTCTCGGCCACCCTGGCGGCACGGCCGCTCGACCCACCGATCCCGCCGTTGATGGTCGCCGGCCTCGAGCGGGGCTCACCCGCCCGGGCGGGCGCGGTGAACGGACGGATGTCGCTGCCCGACGTTGGCGGGCTGCCCGCGAGAGTCGCCGTGCGGCGCCTCCACGCCCTCGGCTTGCGCGTGGCCCGCATCGGCATCGGCGACATCCGCGCTACGCAACCGCCTCCGGGCACACCCGTGTCGCCGGGCGACACGATCCGCCTGACCTACCGGGGCGCGTCTCATGAATGATCGGGACCGGACCCTGGGCGCGGTGGGCGCTGTCCTCCGCTCGGCCGATCTCCTCACGGAGACGCTCGGGTCGGAGGACGTCATCGTTTCGGGCGCCTGCCAGGACTCTAGGCGTGCGCGGCCGGGCGACCTCTTTCTGGCCTGGCGAGGGACCGTGGCCGACGCCCACGACTTCATTCCCGAGGCGGTGCGGCGCGGGGCGGTCGCGACCGTCGTCGAGCACGCGGTCGACGTGGACGTCCCCCAACTCGTGGTCACCGACGGCCGCGTCGCTGCCGCGCTGGCCTCGGCGACCGTGATGGGCATGCCGAGCAAGGATCTCGTCACCATCGGGGTCACGGGCACGAACGGCAAGACCACCACGGCCGTCCTGATCGGGCACCTCTTGGAGCCGGACCTGGCGACGGCCGTGATCGGCACGCTTGGCCTGATCGAGGACGGGCGTGTACGACCCGGAACCGAGGGGCTCACCACGCCCGGGCCGGTCCAGATCGCGGTTTGGCTGCGCGAGCTCGCCGACGGAGGCAAGGGCGCGGTCGTCATGGAGGCCTCGTCGCACGCGCTGGAGCAGCACCGCCTCGACGGCGTGGGATTCGACGTCGGGGTCTTCACCAACCTGACCCGCGACCACCTCGACTACCACGTCGACTTCGACCGGTACTTCCACGCGAAGGCGCGCTTGGTCGACTTGGTCGAGGCCGACGGCGACGTGGTCGTCCACGGCGGCGACCCGGCGTGGGCGGGCCTCGAGGTGGGCGGTCGCCGACTGCGTACGTACGCGATCGATGGCGAGGCCGATCTGCGGGCGGGCGAGCTGGTGCTCGGCGCCGACGGCTCGGCGTTCACGCTCACAGTCGACGGAGATCGGCACGCCGTGCGGACCCCGCTCCTCGGCCGCTACAACGTGGAGAACGCGCTCGCGGCGATCGGTGCGGCGTTGGCCGCGTCGGTCCCGCTCGCCTCCATCATCGACCGTCTCGCGACCGCCCCCCACGTGAGCGGGCGACTCGAGGCGGTGGTGACCAGCCCGTTTACGGTCCTCGTCGATTTTGCGCACACTCCAGCCGCGCTCGAGGGGGCGCTGGCGGCGATCAAGCCGCTCACTGCCGGGCGCCTGATCGTCGTCTTCGGGGCCGGTGGGGACCGTGACCGCACGAAGCGCCGCCCGATGGCCGAGGCCGTGCGCGCAGTCGCGGACGTGATCGTCCTCACCAACGACAACCCGCGCACGGAAGATCCGCAGCGGATCCTCGACGACGTCGCGGAGGGCCTGCGAGGAGCCACGTACGAGCGCTTCGTCGACCGTCGCGACGCGATCCGGCACGCGCTGGAGGTCGCGCGACCGGGCGACACCGTGGTGCTCATGGGGAAGGGCCACGAGACCCACCAGACGATCGGGACCGAAAAGCTCCCCTTCGACGAGCGGGCGATCGTCAGGGACCTCCTCGCCGAGCTGGGGATCGCGTGATGGCGTACACCTGGACCGACGCGGCCGTGCGCGAGGCGCTGGGGCTGCGACTCGAGCTGGCGGTGGAGGGCGTGACCTACCAGGGCGTGTCGACCGACTCGCGCTCGGTCGTCCCGGGCGAGCTCTACGTTGCGCTGATCGGCGACCGCTTCGACGGACACGACTTCCTGGCCGACGCGCTCTCGAAGGGCGCCGCCGGCGCGGTGGTATCACGCCCCTCAGTAGGGGACGAGGACGTCCGGCTGTATCCGGTTGGCGACACGCTGGTCGCGCTCGGGGCGCTCGCGGCCTATCGGCGCCAGCGGATCTCGGCACCCGTCGTCGCGATCACCGGCTCGTCGGGCAAGACCACGACCAAGGACATGACCGCGGCGGCGCTCGCGTCCGCGCGGCGCGTCCACGCCACGTCCGGTAATCGGAACAACCGGATCGGCATGCCCATGACGTTGCTGGCTACGCCGAGCGACGCGGAGGCCGTCGTCCTCGAGCTCGGCACGAACGAGCCCGGCGAGATCCGTGCGTTGGCGCAAATCGCGCGCCCGGACCTCGGCGTGATCACGACGATCGGCGAGAGCCATCTGGAGAAGCTCGGTTCGGTGGAGGGCGTGCTCGAGGAGAAGCTGGACCTCCTCCGTTACCTCGCGGTCGGCGGACGCTGCGTCGTCGGCGACGAGCCCGAGGTGCTCTCCTCGCGGGCGCGTGCCCTGTGCTCGACGGTCCGGGTGGCCGGATGGAGCGAGCGCGCCGATGCCGACCTCCGTCCCGAGTCTGCAGACGTGGACGTCTTCGGCCGCTACGAGTTCCATTGGAAGGGGGTCAAGGTCGTCGCGCCCATGGCCGGGCGCCACGCCGTCTCGAACGCCCTCATCGCCCTCGCGATCGCGGACCTGCTGGGGGTGCCGCCCCGGGACGCGGCCCGGGGGCTGGCGACCACTCGCACGGGATCGCTGCGGGGCGAGATCCGCCGCATCGGCGACCTTACCGTCATCGTCGACTGCTACAACGCGAATCCCCAGAGCGTGCGCGCCTCGCTCGACGTGCTCGAGCAACAGGGCGCGGTCGCCCAGCGTGTCGCCGTGCTGGGGACCATGCTCGAGCTCGGTGACGCTTCCGATCGGCTCCACCGCGACGTGCTACGCGCCGCGCTGAGGCGGGATGTCGACCTCGTGGTGGCGACCGGCGCGTTCGGCGCGGCCGCGGCGGACCTCGATCTGGCGGATTCGACGCGCGTCATCGCCGCCCCGGATTGGCGGGAGGCGTATCCGGAGCTGCGCGCCCGGCTCGAGGGAGACGAGATCGTGCTGCTCAAGGCGTCACGAGGCGTTGCGCTCGAGGGAATCGTCGCGCTGATCGAGGCCGACTTCACGGGGGCGTCCGGCGAGCGGACGGCGGAGGCCTGATGCTCTTCCATCTGCTTCCCGGACTGCGCGACCTGCACGGCGTGTTCAACGTGTTCGTGTACATCTCCTTTCGGGCCGCGGGCGCGGTGGTCACGTCTCTGATCATCGCGTTCGCCGTCGGCCCGGTCGTCATTCGCCGCCTGCAGCGGGCCAACGTCGGTCAGGTCGTCCGCGACACCGGGCCGGAGACGCACCTCGCCAAGTCGGGCACGCCCACGATGGGCGGGACGATCATCATCGGGGCCGCGACGCTCTCGACGCTGCTTTGGGCGGACCTGACCAACTCGTATACGATGCTGGCGCTGGTCTCGCTCCTGTGGATGGGGGCGATCGGCCTGCTCGACGACTATCTGAAGGTCGTCCAGAACAAGACGCGCGGGCTGATCGCGCGCTACAAGATGATCGGGCAGTGGACGTTCGGGCTCGGCCTG
>Ga0268386_10004764_pt1 | contig 10039 bp, 13 predicted proteins | sample RVTome_15_FD_200260 | JGI IMG/M metagenome (GOLD analysis project Ga0268386, IMG submission 200260) | Soil microbial communities from uranium-contaminated site in the Upper Colorado River Basin, Wyoming, United States - RVT150D86... ...
CGCTCGCGTGCTCGCTGCCGCCGCGCCCCTACCGGTCACGGTGGTGTGTGACGACGACGAGGTCGCCACGTTCGCCCGCCGGCACGGAGCCGAGGTGCTGGTCCAGCGCGAGGTCGGCCTGAACGCAGCGGTCACCGAGGGCGTCGAGCACCTGGCGGCCGGCGGCGCCGACCGCGTGCTGATCGCCCACGCCGACCTGCCCAGGGCAAAGGGTCTGGCAGCTCTCGCCAGCCTCGCCGAAGCGACCACCAGCGACGCGGTGGTGCTGGTGCCCGACCGGCACCACGACGGCACCAACGTCATGGTGGTGCCGGCCGGCGCGGGGTTCCGCTTCGCCTACGGCGCCGGTTCCTTCGCCGCCCACCGGGCCGAGGCCGAGCGCCTGGGCGTCGCCGTGGTGGTGGTGCACGACGACGATCTCGCCTGGGACGTCGACACCGCCGAGGACCTCGCCGGCCTCTGACCCCCTCGCGAGCCCATCGTTCGACTCCCGATCAGAGGTCGTCGAGGAGCTTGAAGGCCTCGGCGTGAGCCACGCCGACCTGGCAGCCCCAGGTGGCGAGCTTCTCCAGCACACGGCGGCGGAAGGTGGCCTCCTCGGCGGCGGGGTCGGCGTCGGTGGCACCGGTGATCGCCATGGTGGACTCGTGCTGGCTGGCGTGGGCCAGCAGCGCCGCCAGCTTGGCCTCGGTGTGGCCGGTGACGTCGACCGCCACGTCGGGCTCGTCGGCCTCCCACAGGAGCAGCGCCGACGGGCGCCACGGCCCCAGGTCGCCCTCCGCACCGCCGATCCGGACGTGCGGTTCCCGGGCGGCGACGACGGCGTCGCAGGTGACGAAGCCGGCCGCCCGGTGGTCGGGGTGGAGCCGGTAGCGGCGCCACGGATCGTGACCGAACACGGCGGCCGGTCGCAGCTCGCGGATCACCCTGGCGACGTCGGTGCGGGTGGCTGGATCGTCGGCCAGCTCGCCGTCGACCCGGTCGACGAAGCGCACCTCGCCCGTGGCGCCGAGCGCCCGCGCCGCACGGCGCTGCTCCTCCTGGCGGGCGGCGACGAGCGCGGCGACGTCGGCATCGAGGTCCCAGGTTCCCTTGGACCCGTCGGTGAGAACGAGGTGGTGGACGACGCAGCCCGCCGCCGCCCACCGGGCCAGGGTGCCCCCGGCGCCGAACTCCACGTCGTCGGGATGGGCGCCGATGGCCAGGGCGCTGGCGGGCATCTCGTCGTAGCGATGCAGCACGCTCACGCCCGAGTGGTGGAGGTGGCCCCGCCGGCGAAGGCCTGGGCGACGGAGAGCCAATCGGCGGCGGCGTCGCCTGTGGCGCGCAGGTCGAGTCGGTCGATGGGTCGTCGCTGGGTGACGGCGAGGCAGAAGTCGAGCGCCGGGCCCTCGATGCGGTCGGCGGCCGCCGGGTCGCCCCAGCTCCACGGCTCCCCGCCGGGCGACACGAGGGCGACGTGGACGTCCGCGGCCGGCGCCACCCGACCCCGCACGGCGTAGCTCCACCCTCTGGTGACGACGCCGAGGTGCACCACGTGACGGAGCCGCTCGGAGGCCATCGGAGCAAGGCCGAGGGCGTCGGTGACGTCGACGCCATGGGCCCAGGTCTCCATCAACCGGGCGGTGAGGAAGGAGCGGGCGCTCATCGGTGGGCCGTACCACGGCAGCCTCGTGCTCGGGTCGAGCCCGTCGAAGGCAGCCAGGAGCGCGGCGCGGCCGGTCCGCCATCGACCCAGGAGCTCCGCTGGAGCGTCGGCGACGTACGGGCCGTCGGTGTCGAAGCTCTCGAGATCGGCGAGGGCGGCGTCGCGCCCGGCCTCGTAGGCAGCCGGGTCGGTGCCGGCGAGGGCGGCCTGCTCGTCGAAGTAGGTGAGGTGGCTGATGATGTGACGGACCGTCCAGCCGGGCGCCGGCGTGGGCGTATCCCACGCGCCGTCGTCGAGGCCGCCGACGACGCCGTCGAGGACGTCGTGCTCGGCGGCGAGATCGGCGAGCAGCGGAGCGAGGGAATCGTCGGCGGACACGGCGGACAGCATGCCTCCCGGGGACCGCTAACGTGCCGCCGGTCCGGGGGCGAGGCAACGAAGGTGGTGAATCGTGACCATGGGGGCGAGTGGCGACTGGAGCGGCGGGGCCACCGGTCACGCCCTGGCCCTGGAGTTCACCGCGCCCACCATCGAGGAGTGCCTCGCCCGCGCCGTGGAGGGCTTCGCCGACGCCCTCGGCGAGATCCATCCGTCGATGACCACCGAACGCCATGCCTTCCAGGTGCAGGCCGCCACGCCCTCGGGCATGCTGCTGGCCGTCCTCGAGGAGTGCCTCCGCTGCCGGCTCGAGGGCCGCTACGCCGTGGGCCTCGTCGCTGCCGACATTGCCGGCGACGTGCTCGACGCCGCCATCGACACCGTGTCGGCCGACGATCCGCACGTGCACCCGTCGCTGCCGCCGGTGATCTCCTGGCACGAAGTCAGCCTCGAGCCCGATGCCGCCGGCGACTGGTCGGGCCGGATCGTCGCCCGGTAGCGCGGCGGCCGGGGCCGATTAGCCTCCGACCGATGCCTGACAGCGACCGGCTCTACCACGTCGGCTTCGGACCATCGGACCTCGTCGAGGGCACCACGATCGCCCTTCTGAGCGGCGATCCGGATCGCTCCGAGCTGATCGCCACCGAGCACCTCGCCGAGTCGACGGTGCTGGCCCGCCACCGCGGCCTCGACGCGTTCAGTGGCCGCCTGCCGAGCGGCGGCGGCATCGTGTGCGCCACGAGCGGCATGGGCGCGCCGTCGATGAGCATCGTGGTCAACGAGCTCGTCCAGGCCGGCATCCGCACCATCATCCGGGTGGGCACCAGCGGGTCGATCCAGGACCACGTCGCCACCGGATCGGTGGTCATCGGCTCGGCGGCGGTCACCAACCAGGGCGCGGCACTCGACATCGCTCCACCGGAGTACCCGGCGGCGGCCGACCCCTACCTCACCATCGCCCTCGCCGACGCCGCCGCCGAGCTCGGCGTCGAGCACCACATCGGGGTGATGGCCTCCACCGACACCTTCTTCGAGGGCCAGGAGCGGTCAGCCTCCTCGGCCAACCCCCACCTGTTGCGCCGGCTGCACGGCCTCATCGACGAGTACCAGGAGCTGGGCGTCCTGAACTTCGAGATGGAGGCCGGCACGCTCTTCAAGATGGGCCTCGTCTACGGGTTCGAGGCTGCGTGCATCGTCGGCATCATCGCCCAGCGCAACGCCGCCGAGGAGCCCGACCTCGCGGTCAAGGACGCTGCGGTCGGCAACGCCGTACGGGTGGCGGTCGCCGCGGCCGACGCCTGGTCACGGCGCGGCCGCGGCTGACACCGATGCTCGCCGACGGGACCTACGAGGCGATCGTGGTCGATGCCGACGGCGACGGCGACCCCCACGTGATGGTCCTCTCGCTCGCCATCGTCGCCGGCGAGGCCAGGGGCCAGGTGATCGACGTGCGGGCGGTGCAGCTCCAGTACGACGCCATCGACCTGCTCGCCATGCCGTGCGTGCTCGTGGTCGACGAGGGCGAGCCGAGGGTCGTCTTCGACTGACCTGTTCGACTGACCTGGTCGGCCCGCTTCGCGCCGGCCGGCCGGCAGCTACACGCAGAGCCCGTCGTCGTCGGCGCCTCGCCCGCACAGCACGGTGAGCTCCACGGTGTCGAGCACGAAGCCGGCGCCCCCGGACGGGTCGCCGAACACGTGCACGCGAACGCCCAGCACGGAGTCGTCGGCCAGGCCCACCACGTCGAAGGTCACCTCCCCCAGGTCGCCCACCGTCGGCGCGACCGTGAGCGTGATGGCGGACTCCGGGTCGTCGGTCGACGCCTGCGACTCTGCGACGATCCGGCCGAGCTGCTCCATCGTGTCTGCCGTCGGGCGTCCCCCGAGCCGGGCCACGACGCCGGCCGTGGCGTCATCGGTCGCGCCGAGCCAGGCGAGGAAGGCGGCGTTCGCCCATCCGACGCTGCCGTCGACGCTGACCTCCCACCAGAACGAGCCGGGCGGGCCGGCCAGGTAGCGGTGCCGGCCGGTGGCCTCGACGTCATCGGCCAGCGGAGCGAGGGTTGCGATCACGTCATTGGCGGTGCCCGGCCCGTCGCGCACGTTGAGGACGTCGTCGTGGGCGACCCCGACGACGCCGAGGATCTCGCCCTCCGCCGGGCCGATGTCGCTGTCCTCACCGGGCAGCTCCGTGGTGGCCGATCCGCCCGTCGTGGAGGTTCGGACGCTCGGGGTCGATGTGGTGGTGTCGCCGGTGGTGGTCGGTGCCTCGGTGGTAGTGGCCGCCTCGGGCTCGCCGTCGTCACCGCAGGCGCCGAGCGCGGCCAGCCCGGCCACGACCACCAGCGCCAGCGGACGTCGACGCGGAGCGGGCACAGCAGCAGCATCGCGCAGCCAATGGGGGGCGGACGACGGAATCCGCGCGACGGCTCCGTGGGGGCGCGCGACGATGGCACATAGCGCTCGAGGACCACTGGCCGCTGTTCGGGTTGCGGGTGCCCACGCCGCGCATGGAGCTTCGCTCGCCCGACGACGAGCTCGGGTGCCGCCTCGGTGAGCTGGCGGCACGGGGCGTGCACGACCCGGCCACCATGCCCTGCGTCCTCGGAGGGAAGGGCGCGAGCCCAAGGTCATCTTCGACTGACCGGTGGCACCTGCCGTCAGCCGTGGCTGGCGTCGACGATGCAGAACCGGTTGCCCTCGGTGTCGGCCAGCACCACGAAGTCGGCGTCGTCGGGGTAGGCCCAGGGCACGCGGGTCGCTCCGAGCCCCACCAGCCGGTCGGCCTCCGACGATTGCTCGGCCTCGGTCTCCACGACCAGATCGAGGTGGACACGCGGCTGCTCCTGCACGGGCGTGAGCGACCGCTGCACGGCGATGCGGGTCCCGACGCCGTCGGGCGGGACCAGGATGGTGAAGTCGTTCTCGGAGCCGGCGAACCTCACCACGTCGTAGCCGAAGACGCCGGCCCAGAAGTCCACGGCACGGTCGACGTCCTCAGCCCCCAACACGATCGTCCCGAGCCGCAGCACGACCAGAGTCTGGCCCAGCCCGCAGCCGGAGGGCAGCACCGCGCTCGCTCCACGCTGCCCGCCGAATCTCGTGGCGCCGGGAGATCTGCCGGGCGCGACGATGGGTCATGGGATTGGTGGACCACTGGCCGCTGCTCGGGTTGCGGGTGCGCACGCCGCGCATGGAGCTTCGCTTGCCCGACGACGAGCTGGCGTGCCGGGCCGGTGAGCTGGCCGCGGCAGGGATCCACGACCCGGCCACCATGCCCTTCGGCGTCCCGTGGACCGACGCCCCGGTCGAGGACCTCCCCCGCAACTCGCTGCAGCACTACTGGTTGAACCGAGCCCAGCTCTCGGCGGCCTCCTGGCACCTCTCGCTGGTGGCCCTGGTCGACGGCGAGGTGGTGGGGGCCGGCGGGCTGATGGCGGAGCGCTTCGCCGAGCGCCGCACATTCGAGACCGGGTCGTGGATGAGCCGCGCCCTGCAGGGCCAGGGGCTCGGCTTCGAGTTCCGCCAGGCCTGCCTGCACCTGGGCTTCGCCGGGCTCGACGCGGCCACCGCCACGACGGCGGCGTGGCACGACAACGCGGCCTCGCTGGGCGTCACCGCCAAGCTGCCCTACGAGGCGAACGGCGAGGACCTGCTGATGCGTCGCGACCGGCCCGACCGGATGCTGCGGTTCCGCATGGCGAGGGCGGCCTGGGAGACGGTGCGGCGCGACGACATCGTCATCGAGGGACTCGAGCCCTGCCTACCCCTGCTGATAGGCGGCCCGTAGGCGATCGGCGTACCCCGCTGCCTCGGCGTCGTCGTCGTACTTGGTACGGGGCCAGAAGAAGCCCCGGAGGCCGTCGCCTTTGGTGCGAGGCACCACGTGGGCGTGGACGTGGGGCACCGACTGGCTCACCCGGTTGTTCACCGACACCCAGGAGCCCCCGGCACCGAGGGCCGTCTCCACGGCGACGGCGAGCCGTTGCACCGCCACGAACAACGTGGCCAGCTCACCGCGGTCGAGGTCGGCGAGGGTGTCCCGGTGGCGCCTGGTCACCACGAGGAGGTGGCCCTTGAACACCGGACGGACGTCGAGGAAGGCCACCACCTCGGGTTCGTCGACCACCACGTGGGCGGCCATCTCGCCGCCGGCGATCGAGCAGAAGGTGCACGGGGCCATCCACGCCAGCCTCGCGCGGGTTTCGGGACGATGAACGTTTGCCACCATCCACCACCCCCGGTGGCGGCGGCGATTCAATGATCGCCGGATGCTGTTGGACGCGCCGAAGCAGCGAGCCGCCAGGCCCTGCATCTCGGCGCCCGAACCCATGATGGAGCGCCTGTGACCTCTCCCTACGCGCCGCAAGCCCGACCGCGCGCCCGTCGTGGCGACGACCGGTGCACCTTCGTGCTCGACACGTCGGTGCTGCTGGCCGATCCGCGGGCGGTGCTCCGGTTCGACGAGCACGACGTGGTGCTGCCGATCGTGGTGCTGATGGAGTTGGAGGCCAAGCGCGACCATCCGGAGCTGGGCTGGGCGGCCCGGCGGGCGCTGCGCCTACTCGAGGACTTCCGTCTCCAGCACGGCACGGTCACCGAGCCCCTTGCGGTCAACGACCAGGGCGGCACCCTGCGCGTGGAGCTCAACCACAGCGACACGTCGTGCCTGCCCGCGTCGCTCACCGCCGACAACAACGACCACCGCATCCTGGCCGTGGCCCGCAACCTCGCCGCCGAGGGCCGGTCGGTCACCGTGGTCACCAAGGACCTGCCGCTGCGCCTGAAGGCGTCGATCGTGGGCCTCGACGCCGACGAGTACCGCAACGAGCAGGCGAACGACTCCACCTGGACGGGCTTCGCCGAGCTCGACGTCGACGCCGACACCGTCGACGCCCTGTTCGCCGATCGGGTCGTCGACCTCCTGGAGGCCCGCGAGCTTCCCTGCAACACCGGGGTGGCCCTGGTGGCCGGCTCGCAGTCGGCCCTGGGCCGTGTGCACGACGACAAGCGGGTGCACCTGGTGCGGGGCGATCGCACGCTCTTCGACGTCCACGGCCGCTCCGCCGAGCAGCGGATCGCCATCGACCTGCTGGCAGACCCCTCGGTAGGCATCCTCTCGATCGGGGGGCCGGCGGGCACCGGCAAGTCCGTCCTCGCCCTGGCCGCCGGCCTCGACGCGGTGATGGAGCAACGCACCCACAAGCGGGTCACGGTGTTCCGGCCGCTCTACGCGGTGGGCGGCCAGGACCTCGGGTTCCTGCCGGGCACCGAGTCCGAGAAGATGAACCCGTGGGCGGCGGCGGTCACTGATGCCCTCGAGGCGATCGTCAGCCAGGAGGTGATCGACGAGGTCGTCGACCGCAACCTGCTCGAGGTGCTGCCCCTCACCCACATCAGGGGCCGGAGCCTCACCGACACCTTCGTGATCATCGACGAGGCCCAGAACCTCGAGCGCCCCGTGCTGCTCACCGCCCTGTCCCGCCTCGGGCAAGGCAGCCGGGTGGTGCTCACCCACGACATCGCCCAGCGCGACAACCTCCGGGTGGGGCGCCACGACGGCATCGCCTCGGTGATCGACGCCATGCGGGGCCATCCACTGTTCGGCCACATCGCCCTGACGCGCAGCGAGCGGTCCCCGGTCGCCGCCCTCGTCACCGAACTCCTCGACGCCGGCCAATAACTGGCAGCGCTGGCGGCACTGGCAGCGGCGGGAGCGCCATAGGCGCTCAGCGCTGCCAGTGCCGCCGCTGCTGCCAGTTGTCGGGTGGTCAGAGCCTCGCCTGGTGGGCGAGGTCGGTCACGACGTAGGCACCGGCCAGCTCGGCGACGCCGCTGATGCTCCAGCTCTTGATGTACACCGGCTCGAGCTCGTAGCGCACCACCGGAGGAGCGCCAGGAGCGGCGAGGCCGAGCTCGGTCGGGTGGTGGATCTCCACCGTCGAACCGTCGGCGACGCCGTGGACGATCTCCACCTCGGCCGGGGCGCCACCGTCGACGGCCATGGTGGTGCCGTCGATCGCACCCTCGTACACCTTCACGTACCAGGTTCCGTCGGGCAGGCCGGAGAGCACCGTGGTGTCGTCGTCGACGTGCTCGAAGATGTGCGGCGGCTGGATGTTGCCGGACTGCTGCACCACGTGGATCTCGGTGTCGGACGGCGCGCCGGCGAACTCGGTCGTCACGGTGAGCTCGCACCCGTCGCCGTCGACGTGCTCCCACACGAGGGTGTCGCCGTCGCGATGCACCTGGATGCCGGCCCAGCAAGGATCGAACGCCACGTCGACCAACACGCCGGAGGGCCCTGCTGCTTCGAGCGCGGAGACCTGCACGACCGCCTGGTCCACCACGGGGTCGAAGTGGTTGTCGACCACGGGACCGGCGGAGGAGTAGCTGGTCACGACCATGGCCTCGTCGCAGGTGGCGTAGCGATCGCCGGCGTAGGTGAGGCGGATCCCGGAGCGCAACACGTCCACGTCGAGACCGGCGTCGTGCAGTGGCTGGCATTGCTGGGAGGTGAAGCCGCCCGGCCCGATCTGCGCGGCCGCCGGCGTGGCAAGGCCGACCGCGGTCGCCAGGCCGAAGCCGAGCGACCGCGCGAGGGTGCTGGTGCGATGCGTTGTTCCTTCAGGGTTCGTCATGCCGGTTGGAGCGCACCGCCGGCCCGGCCTTGCACTTTTTTCGGCGCACCTTTTCGGCGTGGCCGAACGCCTCGCCGTCCGGTTCTGGCAGGCTGCGAGCCCATGACCCCTGCAGAGACGGTGGACGAGTTCATCCGGCGCATCACCAGCGGCGACCTCCACGGCGCCCTGGACCTGTGCACCGACGACCTCGAGTACGACAACGTCCCGATGCCCACCTTGTCGGGCAAGGACGCCGCCCTCGGCTTCCTCTCCGGCATGCTCACCGAAGGCGTGCGCACGGCCTGGACCGTCCATCGCCAGGTCGCCGGCGGCGATGTGGTGATGAACGAGAGAACCGACGAGTTCTGGTTCGGCGACACCCACATCGCCCTGCCCGTGGCGGGCGTGTTCGAGCTGCGCGACGGCCTCATCGCACTGTGGCGCGACTTCTTCGACCTCCGCAGCTTCGAGCAGCAGATGGCCGGCGAGGCACCATCCCCGGCCTGAAGCGGGAGCACCCGTAGCGTTGCGGGTGCATGGGACGGCGCCTCCCCGTCTACGGATTGGACATCGAGACCGACACCAGCGTCGACGGTCTCGACCCCTCCACCAGCGCCGTCCTCACCGTCGCCCTCTCCCAGGACGGTTCCGACGAGGTGTTCACCGGGCCGGAGCACGAGCTGCTCGTCGAGCTCGACTTCCGCCTCCGCGAGCTCGAGCCAGGCGTGCTCGCCACGTGGAACGGCGCCGCCTTCGACCTGCCCTTCCTCGCCGACCGGGCTCGCCGTTGCGGCTTGCGCACGGGCCTCCACCTCCGCCTCGACCCGTCGCTGCGAATGATCCACCCACCCCTGCGCGGCCACGAGGGCGCCTACCGGGCGAACTGGCACCAGCACGGCCACATCGACGCGTATCGCCTCTACCGGAGCGATGTCGGGCCCGCGTTGCGGGTGTCGTGCTCGCTGAAGTCCATCGCCAGGCTGGTGGGGCTGCGGCCCATCGAGGTCGACCGCACGAGGATCCACGCGCTCGAAGCCGAGGCGCTCCACGCCTACGCGAGCAGCGATGCCCGGCTGGCCCGGGTGCTCACCGAACGGCGATGGTCGACCGCGTCGCGATTCGTCGACCGCCTCGTCGAGGTGGCGTAGCCGGCGCTGGCCCGCACCGACCGCCAGCCGGTGCCGGCGGATCTGGCCAACTTCGTCACCGCGCCCGGCTACGATCTGCCCGCGGTCGTTCGGGTTCGCGATCCCCCACCGTGCCCCTGGCACGGGCGCCCGCCATCGGATCGCCTCCACAGGTCACGCCCCACGGAGGCACTCCATGTCCCGCACACACCGTCCGTCCCGTCGCGCCCGCTCCGGCACCGACCCTGGCGTCGAGCGCCTCGA
>Ga0268386_10004765_pt1 | contig 10037 bp, 7 predicted proteins | sample RVTome_15_FD_200260 | JGI IMG/M metagenome (GOLD analysis project Ga0268386, IMG submission 200260) | Soil microbial communities from uranium-contaminated site in the Upper Colorado River Basin, Wyoming, United States - RVT150D86... ...
CCGCCCCGGCTGCGCGTCGAGGACCGACTCCATCGACTCGGCGAGGCGCCGGCGGTCGCGCAGGAGGAGCCGTACCACCGTGACCATCGCGAGGAGGGCGAGGGCGAAGATGGGCATCGCGAGCGCGGCGAGGTAGGGTCCGCTGAGGGCCTCCGGCCCCAGCCAGAGCCCGCCCAGGACCCGCGAGGGGGCCCCGGGGGCGATCCGGTCGGCGATGAGGACCAGGGGGAAGAGGAGGCCGGCCACGAGGGCCAGGGCCACCGGCAGGAGGAAGACCGCGAACGAGGCGGCGAGCAGGCCCAGGGCGACCACCGCGGCCGGCCGTAGACGGAAGAGCGAGCGCCAGCGCAGGTCCTCCCAGAACCCTCCGGGGCCGTGGAGCTTCGCTCCCCCGGCCACCGCCGCGTAGGCGGCGGCGATCGTCCCCGCTCCCGAGCCGACCACCAGGTCGATCTTGACCCCGCTCTCCTCGAGGGCCCGCAGCACACCCGCGTGGTACGCCCCCGAGGTGCCGCTCCCCGTGAACACCAGCGCCGTCCGCCGCCTGGGCGAGTACTCGTTCAACGGGGCTCCTCGGACGGCTCCTAAGGTATCACGCACCGGCGGCGGAGAGCCGGCGGAAGGTCGCGAGGTCCCGGACGGACAGGAGAGCCCGCACGTCCCGCTCGAGGTTGTGTCTTGACGCAGGACGTCATCGAGTGTTCGAAGATGTCACTTGAAGAAACCCAACAACGGCTCCAGCGCCGCCCGGAGGGCCGCGTCGTCCGCGGGCTCCTCGAGCGCGACCCACGAGTTGCGCCCGGCCGGGCTGTGGAGCCACGCGGACAGCCAGGGCCAGTCGGCGGTCGTCCCCGCCGGGTCCTCTTCCTGGTCGTCCTCCCAGCGCAGGCGCGCGGCCGCGGCCTCCCACTCCCCGCGGGGGGCGACGACCGCGGCGCCGTCGAGGACCCGGCCGGCCCGGACCGGGTACAGCTCCACGTGCGAGGCGGTCGTCGCGACCACGATCCCCCGTCCCCCGGCCGCGGCCACGAAGGAGGCCAGGCCGGCGTCGCCGCGGTCGCCCGGACGGGCGAGGCGGCCGGCCACGCGGGCGGCGAGCGCCCGGTAGTCGGCCTCGGCGACCCGGCCGAGACAGGGGGCCGAGCAGCTCCGCACCTGGGCGAAGAGGCAGCCGAGGCCGAGGGGGAGAGCGGGATCGGGCTCGAAGACGTAGTCGCACGGACGCAGGGGGAATTCCCGGTGGAGCCGGTCGCGGGCCTGCTCGGCGCGGCGGCGGTCCCGGAACGGCCCGAAGAGCCCGTCGGCGCCCTGCTCCACCCTCCGGACCGAGATCCGGGGGAAACGCTCCGCCGGGTCCAGGTGGAGGAAGGCGGGGGCCGGGAGGTCGCGCCGGGCGGAGAGGGGGACGTGGCGGGCCATGAGCCGCTCGTAGGCGAGCCGCTGCTGGAAGGGCGACGTCGTCGCCGCCCAGGCCACCGCCGCCGCCACCGGCGAGAGGTCGGTGGGCGGGCGCCTTCCCTTCGCAGGGGGCTTGCCGCGTCCGAGGTGGGACGCCGTCCAGCGGCGCAGGTTGGCCGGCCGGCCGATCAGGAGGTTCCGGTCCTCGGGGCCGAGGAGCTGGGCGACCCCGGCCGCGGCGGGAAGCCCCGCGAGCGCGGCGTCGAGGTCGGCCAGGGGGACGCGGTCGAAGGAAGGGAGGGCCACGCCGAGGGTCACGCCTCGGGGGACGTCTCCCCCACCTGGTCGTGCATGGTGACGAGCCGGGTGATCTCGTACTCCCTCGTCCCCGCGGGGACCCTCACCTCGACGGTGTCGCCCGCCTCGTGGCCGAGCAGGCACTTGCCGATGGGAGACGAGGGAGAGATCCGGCCGACCGTGGGGTCGGATTCCTCCGGGGTCACGATCTCGTAGACGACCTCCTCGCCGGTCTCGGTGTGGCGGACGTGGACCGTCGAGCCCAGGCCCACCTTGCCCCGGGGGATCTTGTCGAGGTTGGCCATCGAGAGGGCGGCGAGGCGGCGGTGGATCTGTCCGATGCGCGCCTGGAGGAAGCTCTGCCGCTCCTTGGCCGCCTTGTACTCGGCGTTCTCCCGGAGGTCGCCGTGCTCGCGCGCCTTGAGGATCTCCTTCGGCAGGTGGACCTTCAGCTCGTAGTCGAGCGTGCGGATCTCCTCCTCCAGCTTCTTCTTGATGCCGATCATCCCGACCCGCCCTCGAAAACGCAGATAATACCACGGGTTTTCCGACCATGACCGAGGCGGACGCTCCCATCCACAGCTCGAAGAACCCCCTCTTCCGCCGCTTCCGGTCGATGAAGGAGGGGGGAGACGGGCTGTGCCTCCTCGAGGGCCCCAAGCTCGTCGAGGAGGCGCTGCTCTCGGGGATCGCCGTGCTCGAGGCGGCGGCCGCGCCCCGGGCCGGCCGGAGCGAGAGGGGCCGGCGCGTCCTCGCGGCCCTCCGCGAGGGCGGGGTCCCGGTGCGGGCGATGGACGAGCGGCTGGTGGACGCGCTGTCCGAGGCGGAGACGAGCCAGGGCCTCCTCGCCCTCGCCCGGCGCCCGGAGTTCGCGGAGGAGTCCCTGTTCCCGCCGGGGGCCCTGGTCGTCGTGGCGGTCGGCGTACAGGACCCGGGCAACCTGGGGGGCCTCCTGAGGACCGCCGAGGCCGCGAGGGCGAGCGGCGCGTACCTGACCGAGGGGACGGCCGACCCGTTCTCCTGGAAGGCCCTGCGCGGGTCGATGGGCAGCGCGTTCCGCCTCCCCCACTTGCGCGGCCTCCTCCCCGGGGAGGCCGTCCGGCGGGCGCGCGAGCGGGGGCTCGCCGTCCTCGCCGCCGCCGCGGACGGCGACGTGCCCTACGACCGGGCGGACCTGCGGCGGCCGTTCGCCCTCCTGCTCGGCCGGGAGGGGGGAGGGCTCCCCGAGGAGCTCGTCCGTTCCGCGGACGAGCGCCTGGCGATCCCGCTCGCCGGCCCGGTGGAGAGCCTCAACGTCGGGGTGGCGGCGGGGATCCTCCTGTTCGAGGCCGCCCGCCAGCGGCGGTGATAGGCTGGAATCCAATGGTCCGGCGCCCCGACTCCACGACCGGCTCGCTCTTCCCCGAGCCCCCGACGGCCCGAGACGAGCGCCCTCGGCCCGACGCCCCCCTGGCCGACCGCATGCGGCCCCGCACCCTCGACGGCATCCTCGGCCAGGAGGAGGCGTTCGGCCCCGGGACCCCGCTGCGCCGGGCCATCGAGCAGGACCAGCTCCGCTCGCTGATCCTGTGGGGGCCGCCCGGCTCGGGCAAGACCACCCTCGCCCAGGTCGTCCGCCGGATGACCCGGGCCCACTTCGAGGCGATGAGCGCGGTGCTGTCGGGGGTCAAGGAGCTCCGGGAGGTCCTCCGGGCGGCCGAAGAGCGGCGGCGCCGGGAGGGACGGCGGACCATCGTCTTCATCGACGAGATCCACCGCTTCAACAAGGCCCAGCAGGACGCCCTCCTCGCCCACGTGGAGTCGGGCGACGTCGTCCTCGTCGGGGCCACCACCGAGAACCCCTCCTTCGAGGTGAACTCCGCCCTCCTCTCGCGCTCCCGGGTGGTCGTCCTCAAGCCCCTCGCCGAGGCCCAGCTCGCCGAGGTGATGCGCGAGGCCCTCGCGGACCTCGAGCGGGGGCTGGGCTCGCTCGCGTCCGAGGTGCCCGACGAGGCCCTCCGGTTCCTCGCCCGGGCGGCCGACGGCGACGCCCGCACGGCGTTGAACGTGCTCGAGCTCGCGGTGACCGCCGCCCTTCCCGGGGAGGACGGCCGGCGGCGGGTGGACCTCCCGGCGATGCAGCAGGCCTTCGCCCGCAAGGCGCTCCTCTACGACCGCGCCGGCGAGGAGCACTTCAACGTCATCAGCGCCCTCCACAAGTCGATCCGCAACTCCGACGCCGACGCCGGCCTCTACTGGCTAGCCCGCATGCTGGAGGCGGGCGAGGACCCGCTCTACGTGGCCCGCCGCCTCGTCCGCTTCGCCTCCGAGGACGTGGGCCTCGCCGACCCCCGGGCGCTCGTCCTCGCGATGGCCTCCCAGCAGGCGGTCCACTTCGTCGGCCTCCCCGAGGGGGCCCTCGCCCTCGCCCAGCTCGTCGTCTACCTCGCGGCCGCTCCCAAGAGCAACGCGGTCTACCGGGCCTACGGCGAGGCCGTCCAGGACGCGCTGACCACCCGGGCCGAGCCCGTCCCCCTGTGGATCCGCAACGCCCCCACCGGCCTGATGAAGGACCTGGGCTACGGCCGGGGCTACCGCTACGCCCACGACGAGGCCGAGGGAGTGGCGGGGATGGAGTGCCTGCCCGAGGGCCTCGTGGGCCGCCGCTACTACCGGCCCACCGACCGCGGGGAGGAGGCCCCCCTCGGGGCCCGGCTCGAGGCCGCCCGCCTCGTCCGCTCGAAGAAGAAGGGCTGAAGGCGCCCGGTCAGGGAGCCTCGACCGGGTCCGCGCTCGCGCCCACCGGGTGGAGGACCAGCTCCCCCGGCCGCCCGAGCAGGTAGCCCTGGCCGTAGTCGATGCCCAGCTCGATGCAGGCGTCGCGCTCCCCCTCCCGCTCGATCCCCTCGGCGATGATCTTCGACTCCATCTTGTCCGCGAAGTTCTTGAGGGCCCGGGCCATCTCCCGCCGGATGTAGCTGGCGTCGATGTCCCGGATGAGCTGCATGTCGAACTTCAGGTAGTGGGGGTTCAGGTGGGCGATCTTCTCGAGGCCGGAGTAGCCGGCCCCGATGTCGTCCACCGCGACCTGGAAGCCCATCTGGGTGAAGTTCTGGAGGGCCTCGACGAACAGGGTGTAGTTCTCGATCGCGTACTGCTCGCTGACCTCGAGCACGATCCGGTCGGGGGACAGGCCGTAGCCCTCGAGCAGACTGATGAGGGCGGTGCCCTGGAAGTCGGGGTCGTACATCGACGCGGGGAAGAGGTTGATGAAGAGCTTGTAGGGGGCGGGGAGGTCCTTGGCGGTCTGGAGGGCCTTGTGGCGGCAGTGGCGGTCCAGCTCGAAGACCAGCTCCGCGTCGGCCGCGCACTGGAACAGGTTGACCGGGGCGTGGTGCGCGCTCCCGGCCGGGCCCCGGGAGAGGGCCTCGTAGCCGAGGACCCCCGGGCCCTGGAGGTTCACGATCGGCTGGAAGCGGGTCGTGACCTGGTCCCCGAGGAGGATCTCCTGGATCCGGCAGCGGTTCTGGAAGGCCATCTGCATCTTCTGGATGCGGGTGCACTCCCAGGCCTCCTCGACGAGCCGGCTGATGAGGCGCTCCGGCATGATGAGGGGGTTGAAGAAGACCAGCGAGAAACCCACCACCACCCGGCGGCGGCCCCGGATGTACGGCGAGGTCAGCCGGGCCAGCTTCCGGTTGAGGTGCTCCTCCACTCTAGCGGCCGCCGCCTGCAGGTCGGCGACCCGGGTGCGGCCCTCGCGCTCGGACCGCTTGGGCGAGAGGAAGACGAGGAACGCGTTCCCCCCCCGGTCGTTCAGGGCCAGGAGGTCGCTGCTCCTCACCTCGATGCCCTTGAGCTCGATCACCAGCTCGGTGGCCATGCTCAGGACCTTCTCGAAGGCCTTCGAGCCGTAGTCGTGCTCCACCTGGGCCAGCTCCGAGGCGTCGACGAGGAGCAGGGCGAGGCTCCCATGCTGGCGGAGCATCTCCGTCAGCTCGCTCAGGCGCTCCCGGTAGGGGGGGGTCTGCGAGTACACGGGGGCCTAGGAGCCGGGGAGGGACTGGTCAGGGGGGAGGACGGGCGCCATTGTCAGCCACCTTCGATTATAGCGTTTGTGTTTGCGGAGCCTACGCCTCACTGCTACGATCGACCGGAAAATGCTACGAATTGTGACGCAGATCACCCTGGCCCTCGCGGCGGCCCTGCTCGCGGCGGCGTGCTCGAAGGGCGGCGACGATCGGCCCGCTCGGGAGGCCGTCCTACCCCTGCTCCAGACCGACGGTGAGAAGGTGGACCCTTCCCTGGGGATCAAGGCCACCTGGAACATCGAGGGAGTGGACGTCAAGGAGCAGCCGGGGAACGAGACGAACCCCTGGGCCGGGACCATCCGCTTCCGGATCGAGACCACGGTCAATGACGTGGACGGGACACCCTTGACCCAGAACCTCGACCGGCAGTTCGACTACGTGTACAGCGCGGCCCTCAAGCGCTGGATCATCCAGTACCGCCCGCCCGGAAAGAGCTAATCGCGCCGGGGACCGGGCCGGCGGAGCCCGCTCGGCGTCGGGGGACCGCCCGCGGGGGCGGGGCCGGCGCCGGCCGGCCGGGGACGAGGCTCGGCCGGGCCGGGCGCGCCGGCGGCCCCCCCGGGCGGCCGGGGCTGGGACGCGCCCTCCCGCAGGGGGGCGGCGCCTCCCGGCGACGGACTCGCCCGCCGGGCCGGCGCGGCCGCAACCGGGGCGGCCGCGACCCGGGGGGCCGGGCGCGCCGCGCGCCGCGGCCGCGTCCCCGCCCGCCGCTCGGCCACGAGGAGGGCCACCCCGCCCGCGAGCGTCCCCACGACGACGGTGAAGGCCAGCCAGATCGTCAACTGGGGCAGGATGCCGATCCAGAACCAGAGCGCCCCCGAGGCCATCGGGGGAAAGCCGGGAGGCGGCGCGTCGTAGTGGGTCCTCCAGCCGCCCCGGATCGCGGCCAGGGTCAGCAGGACCACCGGGACGCGGGCGGCCAGCCCGTAGAGGAGGAGGGTCCGGCCGAGGGCGGGCCACGCCATGAGACCGACGAGGAGGCCGAGCACCGAGGAGACCGCGAACACGCCGAGGACCCCGGTATGGCTCTGCTCCTTCTTGATGGCCGCGACCAGGAGGTTGACGGCGACGATCACGACGAGGGCGAGGGCCGAGGCGCCGAGGACCCGCGCGGCCCGGACCCCCGCCCGGGGGAGGCGCAGGGCGAACCAGGCCCCGAACACCGGGACGAGCCAGGTGATGCCCACCAGAGCCGCCCCTCCTCCGGGAGCGTTGCTGAACAGGATGGGCGTCCACCCGCTGAGCTCTCCCCACACCCGCAAGAGCGTCACCCCGAGGGTCACGAGGGCGGCGAGGAGGACGAGCCGCTTCGGGGAGGTCTCGGCCGCGGGGGGCTGGGTGGGGACGGCTGCCGCCATCACCGGCCTCCGTACGCCTCCAGGGGCGGACAGGTGCAGACGAGGTTCCGGTCGCCCCAGGTGTTGTCGATCCGGGCCACCGCCGGCCAGAACTTGCCCTCGCGCACCCAGGGGGCGGGGAACGCCGCCTGCTCGCGGCTGTACGGGCGGTCCCACTCGGACGCGGTCACCGCGGCCGCGGTGTGGGGGGCGCCCCGGAGGGGGCTCTTCTCCACGGCGACGCGCCCCTCCTCGACCGCCCGGATCTCCTCGCGGATCGCGATCATCGCGTCGCAGAAGCGGTCCAGCTCGGCCCGGGACTCGCTCTCCGTGGGCTCGACCATGAGGGTGCCCGCCACCGGGAACGACATCGTGGGGGCGTGGAAGCCGTAGTCCATCAGCCGCTTCGCGATGTCGTCCACCTCGATCCCCGCCTTCTTGAACGGCCGGGCGTCGAGGATGAACTCGTGGGCCACCCTTCCCCGCCGTCCCGTGTAGAGGACCGGGTAGTGGGCCTGGAGGCGCCGGGCCATGTAGTTCGCGTTCAGGATGGCCACCTGGGTGGCCCGCTTCAGGCCCTCCCCCCCCATCATCGCCACGTAGGCCCAGGAGATCGGCAGGATGCTCGCGCTGCCGAAGGGGGCGGCCGAGACCGTCCCCAGGCTCTGCCGGCCCCCCACCCCGGCCAGGGGGTGGCCGGGGAGGAAGGGGGCGAGATGGTGGGCCACCGCGATCGGGCCCATGCCGGGGCCGCCTCCCCCGTGGGGGATGCAGAAGGTCTTGTGGAGGTTCAGGTGGCACACGTCGGCCCCGATGTCCGCCGGCCGGGTGAGCCCGAGCTGGGCGTTCAGGTTGGCCCCGTCCATGTAGACCTGCCCCCCCCGCTCGTGGACGATCGCGCAGGCCTCCCGGATCGACTCCTCGAAGACGCCGTGGGTGGAGGGATAGGTGACCATCAGCGCGCCCAGGGCGTCCCGGTGGGCGTCGGACCTGGCCGCGAGGTCGGCGACGTCCACGTTGCCCCGCTCGTCGCAGGCCACCGCCACCACCCGGAACCCGGCGAGGGCCGCGCTCGCCGGGTTGGTGCCGTGGGCGCTCACCGGGATCAGGCAGACGTCGCGGTGGCCCTCCCCCCGGCTCTCGTGCCAGGCCCGGATCGCGAGGAGGCCGGCGTACTCGCCCTGGGCCCCCGAGTTGGGCTGGAGGGATACCGCGGCGAAGCCGGTGATCTCGGCGAGCCAGGCCGTGAGCTCGCCGCAGAGCTGGGCGTAGCCCTCGGCCTGCTCGGGGGGGACGAAGGGGTGGAGGGAGCCCCACTCCGGCCAGGTGACCGGCGCCATCTCGGTGGTCGCGTTCAGCTTCATCGTGCAGGAGCCGAGGGGGATCATCGAGTGGGTGAGGGAGAGGTCCCGGGCCTGCAGCCGGTGCAGGTAGCGGAGCATCTCGTGCTCGGAGTGGTGGCGGTTGAAGACCTCGTGGGCGAGGAAGCCGCTCGTGCGGGCGTGGGGGGCGGGCAGCTCGAGGTCCGCCTCGAGGTCCTCGACCGCGAAGGGCAGGGGCCCGTCGCCGAAGCTCTCGAGGACGTCCCGGAGGTCGGCCGCGGTCGCGGTCTCGTCGAGGGCCACCCCGACCGCGCCGTCCTCGTACGACCGCAGGTTGATCCCGCGCTCGCGGGCCCGGGCGAGGACCCGCTCTCCCGCCTCCCGGCCGGTCGGGACGCGCAGGGTGTCGAAGAACGGCTCGCTCCCCGGCTCGAGCCCGAGACGGCGCAGCCCCTCCGCGAGGAGCGCGGCCAGGGCGTGGACGCGCCGGGCGATCGCCCGGAGCCCCTCCGGCCCGTGGTAGACCGCGTACATCCCCGCCATCACCGCGAGCAGCACCTGGGCCGTGCAGATGTTGCTCGTGGCCTTGTCGCGGCGGATGTGCTGCTCCCGGGTCTGGAGGGCCAGGCGATAGGCCGGGCGGCCCTCGGCGTCGTGGGAGATCCCCACCAGCCGGCCGGGCACCTGCCGCTTGTGCTCCTCCCGGGTCGCGAGGAAGGCCGCGTGGGGCCCCCCGAAGCCCATCGGCACCCCGAAGCGCTGGGTGGAGCCCACCGCGATGTCGGCCCCGATCTCCCCGGGGGAGCGGAGGAGGGTCAGGGCGAGGATGTCGGCGGCCACCACCAGGCACGCCCCCGCCGCGTGGGCCTTCGCGGCGAGGGGGGCGTAGTCGTGGATCGCCCCGCCGGTGGCCGGGTACTGGACGAGCACCCCGAAGAGGTCCCCGCCGGCGAAGTCGGCGCTCTCCGGCCGGCCGACCTCGACGCGGATCCCGAGGGCCTTCGCCCGCGTCCGCACGACGGCGAGCGTCTGGGGATGGCAGTCCTCGGCCACGAAGAAGCCCGCCCGCTTCCCCTGGACGAGGGCGCGGGCCATGCTCATCGCCTCCGCGGCCGCGGTGGCCTCGTCGAGGAGCGAGGCGTTGGCGAGGGGGAGGCCGGTGAGGTCGGCCACCATCGTCTGGAAGTTGAGGAGGGCCTCCAGCCGGCCCTGGGCGATCTCCGCCTGGTAGGGGGTGTACTGGGTGTACCAGCCCGGGCTCTCGAGGACGTTCCGCTGGATCACCCCGGGAGTGATCGTGCCGTGGTAGCCCATGCCGAGGAAGGACCGGAAGCAGCGGTTCCTCGCGGCGCGCTCCCGCAGGGCCCGGAGGGCCTCGCTCTCCGCGAGGGGAGGCGGGAGGTCGAGGGGCCTGCCCAGGCGGATGGAGTCGGGGACCGTCTCGTGCACCAGCGCGTCGAGGGAGTCGAGCCCGAGGGTCGCCAGCATCTCCCGGACGTCGTCGTCGGACGGGCCGAGATGGCGCCGGGGAAAGGTGTCTCCCGGCGCGAGGAGCGACCGGGCGCCCCCCCGGTCGAGCACGGACGTGACCCCGGGGGACGGCGTTTCATTCG